>ERZ773028.147-NODE-147-length-63242-cov-4.221739_pt1 | contig 63242 bp, 56 predicted proteins | sample MGYA00511123_ERZ773028 | MGnify/ENA primary metagenome ERZ773028 (study PRJEB29015, sample SAMEA2738134) | human oral metagenome | biome: human oral; feature: human-associated habitat; material: saliva | place: China | collected 2206 ... | reverse complement strand
GAAATGATGATGCAGACGAAGAGTGAGGGGGTAACATAACACAAAGGCTATATTATTTCAGCTTTTGACGTAGGATCTTTTGGGCGAGGGCGGGGTTGGCTTGACCTTTGGATTGTTTCATAACTTGACCGACTAAGAAACCGATCACCTTATCTTGTCCTGACTTAAAGTCAGCCACCGCCTTAGCGCAACCCGGCGCAGTAATTACTTGATCAACGATCGCCTCAATAGCCCCCTCGTCACTGACCTGCAACAGATGCTTTGACTCAGCGACCACCAGCGGATCTGCATCAGTCTGTAATATCTCAGCAAAGATCTCCTTACCGGCTGTCGACGACACTTTATTATCATCGAGCATTTGAGCCAGTTTAATCAGATGAGTAACGGACGGTAGATGATCCAACTCGCCGGATGCGGTCTCGTCGTCGCCGCTCGGCAGACAACTGGCGAACAGATTAGCGACCCGCCGAGCCGCCGCCTCGCCTGACTGGTCCAGGATGTCACTAATGATAGCGGCAACCTGCCGGTGTGACAGCAGTACTCGCACTACCGAGTCATCAAGCTTGAGCCGGGTAAACTTCGCCCGGTAATCAGCAGGCATCAGCGGAAAGTCAGCCTGCATCTCGGCGACGTCCGCTTCGGTCAAGACGACCGGTGGGATATCGGCGTCGGGCATATAACGGTAATCTTGGGCATCCTCTTTGCTTCGCTGCTCAAAAGTTTTCCCTTCCGCTTCTGACCAGCCCCTAGTCTGCTGCTTGATCAATTGCCCGCTCTTCAGGACGCTAATCTGCCGACGGATCTCGTAATCAGTGGCTCGTTCGACTGCTCGAAATGAATTAAGATTCTTAAGCTCGGTTCTAGTCCCTAATTGATCACCCGGCTTCGCTACTGAGATATTGACATCGAAACGCATATTGCCGTGGTACAAATCACCGATAGTCACGTCGGCATAAGTCATAAGCAGATGGAGCTCCTCCGTATAAGCCCGTGCCATACTAGCCGAGTGAATATCCGGCTCGGCAACAATCTCAATCAATGGAGTACCGGCTCGGTTCAGATCAACTAAGGAGTAGCTGCCCAGATGAGTTAGCTTTCCGGCGTCTTCTTCAACATGAGCGTGGTGAATCCGCACTTGCTCACCGCTAGGTAGCTCAACCAGCCCGCCGATGATAAGAGGCTGATACATCTGAGATATCTGATAGCCCTTAGGTAGATCGGGGTAGAAATAATGCTTACGGTCAAAACGACTCTCGTGAGCGATCCGACTACCTAGTGCCTTACCGGCTCGCACTGCCTTGACGATAGCCCCTCGGTTTAATACCGGTAGCATTCCCGGCAGAGCATAGTCAATCACGCTGACCTTACTATTCGGCTCCGCCTCCCGAGCGTCATTATCGGTGGCACTGAAGAGCTTGGTGGCAGTATTTAACTGGACGTGACACTCTATGCCAATAGTCGGCAAGTAGCCATCCACCAGATAATGATCAACTTCGCCATCAATTCTACTGCCATGTTCGCCGGCACTGCCTAATACATCTTTCGTCATCGTTTTATATCGCTCCTAAATCCCGCAGGGCTTTCTTATATATCGCCAGCATCCGAGTGGCCACAGATTTATTGACCGAGCCATCCACCTCGTGAGCAATCCGATTGCGCACTTTATGTGCCGCCCAAACTCCATTAATATCGCTAAATAGCTTGTTTGATTTCTTCAGTCGATCGCCCATTGTCTGCCCCGCCACTCCGCTCTCTCGCAGCGCCTTATCCAGTAGTTTATCGGCACTGAGAATAGCGAATTGATACGAGGCTAAGTTATTTCTATCAATATTATTATCAATCTCCAGCCAAGCAGTCCGGTATCGCTCTTTATTAAGAACCTTGCCATGACCTCTAGTCAAAGCAATGATCGCTAGGAGCACACCACCGACAACCGCCACGATCGCTATCATGATTGCAGTCGAAAATGTGTTAGGCATCGTCCGCCTCCAGTTGCTTTGCCATAGCAAGTAAGCCGGCGTCCGCCTTGGCCGGAGCAATCAGCTGTACCCCGATCGGCAGACCTGCTTTGCTACGACCGTTTGGTACAGATATAGCAGGCAAACCGGCCAACGAAGCAGGTACAGTCATAGCGTCCGCCAGATACATCTTGAGCGGGTCGTGAGTATTCTCCCCCAGCTTAAAGGCCGGTGTCGGTGAGACCGGAGAGAGCAGGAAATCGTAGCCCTCAAATAGCTTGTCTAGCTGCCTGATCAGAAGTGTACGAGCCTGCTGTGCCTTAAGATAATATGCATCATAATAGCCGCTAGATAGCACATAAGAGCCGATCATGATGCGGCGTTTGTTCTCCGGCATCAGCCCATCGTCTCGACTCATGCCGTAGACATCATCCAGCCGATGCGCCTCAGGCGAGCGTTCGCCATAGCGGATACCATCATAGCGAGCCATATTCGACGACAGCTCAGCAGGTATCACTATGTAGTAGATCGCTAGGGCATATTGCGCCATCGGCAGCTTCACTAAGTCCACCCGGTGTCCCGACTCACGTAAACGCTGCGCTAATTGGTTGGTCCGGCTAGCTACGTCATCATCAACCCCCTCACCAATGAAGTCCTCAATCAGGCCAATACGCTGCCCGCTAGGAGACTCAGTAATCGGGGAAAAATACCTGGGGTAGACCGTACCATCTCGCTGATCTTGACCGGCTAAGATGTCAGCTATGATCTCACTATCCCGCACCGTCCGAGTTATCGGACCAACCGTATCGGTCGAGCTGGCCATTGCCACTACGCCATAACGACTAATCATGCCATAAGTTGGTTTATAACCCACTACACCGTTAAAGCTGGCCGGCTGACGAATTGACCCTCCGGTATCTGACCCCAGGGCAAAAGGCACTATACCGCCCGAAGAGCCTCCTGCCACTCGCCCCTTGTCGATGGCGTTATGAGTTGGACCGAAAGCACTATTCTCGGTCGACCCACCGTGAGCAAAGGCATCCAGGTTCGCCTTACCGATCATTATGGCATCCTCGGCCTCGATTCGCTCAATCGCCGTGGCATCAATGGGCGATCGAAAGTTGTCCAACATTTTACTGGCGGCCGTCGTGTGACCAACCTTAGTCAGGAAATTGTCCTTGGCTACGTATGGCACTCCGGCCAGCCTCCCCACGGGCTCGCCCTTCTTGATCCTGACATCAAGCTGATCGGCTCGGGCCAGTGCCTGCTCGGCACAAACCTCCAGCAGACAGTGCAACTCATCTCGCTCCTTGGCTTGAGCTAGCGCCCGCTCTACCTCTGCCCTGGCTGAGGTGCGACCGGATTTAACGTCAGCTACAATTCGTTCTATCTCGCTCTTCATCCTATAGCACCTTGGGGACTTTTACCTGACCATCTTCACTATCAGGCGCCAGTTGCAATAGCTCCCGTCGCTCCAGCTGGGGCTTGACTTCATCCGTCCGCCAGACATTCTCTAGCCCGGTTAGCTGAAAGGTCGGTTCGACTCCGGCGGTATCCAGCTCGTCTAATTGATCTATATAGCCGACTATCCTATCAATATCACCGGCCAGCGAAGTCAGCTCAGCCTTACTCAGTCTAATCTGACTTAGCTCCGCCAGATGGCGCACATCTTCTAAACTAACACTCATCGCTCTTCATTATACACTCTTGCCGCCCAAAACTTGAGCTCCGGGGAGCCTATCTACCTGGAGAGGGTGTTGACGTCGTAATAGTGCTGCATCAAGCTCTCGGTACTGGTAGATGGAGTGTGAGTCTTCACCAGTACAGCGATGGAAGCCAAGCTTAACCCGGCGATAGCCACTGATAAGACAATGATAGATAGCTGTGACGGCTTGAGTTCTGCCTTGACAAACTTACCGATCATCACCTTAGCTCCAAATAGTCCGCCGGCTATGCCGGACATAGGAATGATACCGCCCAGTAAATTAGAGACCCACGGTGTATGCTCGTTGACTGACAGTAGCGACGCCAGCAAGATACCACAAGCCGCTACCGCTGCCAGACCGGCAAAAACCAAGCAAAACGATTGCCCGGCCTGACTAATCAGATGATAACTTCGACTGTTGACCAGCATACCTGCATCCTTAGAAGCAACTATCTTGCCAAGTGACAACTTAGCGACAACAGCCAGGAAGACCGACAGACACCCGCCGGTTACTATCGAAATAATACTCCCATTGCCAAAAATACTCAGTAGGCTCGGTGCCGAGACGCCGGCATCAGCAAGTCTAGCGATGGCGCTGGTCAGAGTGAAAGCACCTAGACCCATCGATAGTATAGCCGCAATGACCGCTGTACCATACTGAATTATCAGCTCATTAGCTGTGGATTTCTTATCCTCCATTATCCCCCTCACTACGGATTACCCGTTAATTAGTTTATAGCTCTATTATACAGCTTGACTGGCGCAAGACCAAACCTTGACCAATTGCGTTCTTATGCTGCTACACATCAAGTATTAGCCCGGTTTGCAGTAAGACAAACTCACGCTATTTCTTCTCTCGGTACGTCGCTATAGCCTGCCGGGCGGCAGCTTGCTGAGCTTGTTGTTTACTCGTACCGGTGCCCTTGCCCATTTCCCGACCGGCTACATAAACCCCAACGACAAAGGTTTTGTCATGGTCCGGACCGGACTCTTCCAGCACCCGGTAACTCGGCGTCTCGTTATCAATCCGTTGCGATATCTCTTGCAGGTACGACTTGGCGTCACGCCAACTGCCGTCTCTCAAAATCTCGTCAACATTAACTAAGATATGCTCCGAGATAAATTGGCTAGCCACCTGGTAACCCTGGTCGAGATAAATCGCCCCGATCAGTGCCTCAAAGCAATTAGCCACTATATGCAGCTTGGCTTGCTCCGATCCATCTCGCTCACCTTTCGACATCCGTACCAGCGGCTCATAGCCAAGTTCATCACCGGCGTCACGGATTGATTCTGTCCGAACTAGAGCAGAGCGCCATGAGGTCAGCACCCCCTCCGGCATGTCAAAGCTACGAAAGAGATAGTCAGTCGTAGCCAGCTCCAACACCGCATCACCCAGAAACTCCAGTCGTTCATTATGAGCTTTCGCCACTCGCCGATGCTCGTTAACGTAGCTCCGATGAGTCAAGGCGGTGACCAGTAAGGATGGATTACTAAAGACAAAGCCTAGTTTAGCCTGCGCCCAAGCCTGGTAAGGGGCAAAATCAACCCCCTCCACGATTGGCACTACCGGTGTACCGGCTGCACGATGCGTAAACTCCATTCCGACCGCTCTTTTCTGGCGGCGATTTCTAGTCCTGCTCATTTAACTCCCCTCTCTGTACCAAGCGACGTCGTCCCAGTCGAATTAGCTTAGCAATATCTCGATAAGCGATAGCATCAACCGCCTCGTCATAGCTAAACCATTTGATGCCGTTCATCCAATCCTCTTTTTTAATTTGGTCAGTATCACCCAGCGCCTTGAATAGATATATTTGGGTGCTCATGAGTACTAAGATATTCTCTCGTCGGTAGCGAAAATGGATCTTACCCAGCCAGCAAATAGGGTCAAGCTGGTAGACGCCCGCCTCCTCACCGATCTCTCGAATCGCCGCTTCTTGAGCCGTCTCACCTTCCTCGATATGACCTTTAGGAATGGTCCAACGGTCAAAATGATCAGCCACCAGCAGAATCTCCAACCCACCAGCCTTGCTGAAACGATATATAACCCCGCCGGCAGTTGCCTCTCGAGATATCTCAGAGATAGCACTATGGCTCCCATTCTTGGTAATTACCTTCTGCAAATTGCCCCGCACTAGTGGCTTGGAAGCTAAACTGGTCTGACTCAGTGGGATATCCCGTCGAACCTTAGCGGCAGGCTTGGCTGATGCCTGCTCAGCAGTAGCTCGCTTCTTTAGCCACGCCGCCCGGCGACATCGATTGCGGGTCTGACCGGCACTGCGCCGGCTGGACACCAACTCGCTGGCTCTAGGCGAACTCTTATTTCGTCTCTTGCGAAGACGTTTGTTTTGGTTGCTTGCTTTGCTCATCTCTCTCCTCGTTGATCTTGCGCCAAATGGTGCCCAGTACACCATTAACGAAGCGAGAAGAGCTATCCGAACTAAAGGACTTAGCTAACTCAACCGCCTCGTTGATCGCCACCTTAGGCGGGATATCACCGGCAAACTGAGTTAGTTCAAATACCGCCATCCGCATGATATCTCGATCAATGATGGAGATCTGACTCAGTGGCCAGTCCGGCGCTACCGGAGCAATCATAGCATCCAGCTGGCGACCGGCCCGATTGACCCCGACCGTTAACTTGCGGACAAAGTCCTTGTCGTCGATCTTTTTCTCGTAGCGTTCCAGATTGCGATCCAGAATGCTCTCCAGATCAATCGACTCGTCGCCCAGTCTATCTCGAAAGTCGTATTCATAAAGTGTCTGCAGTGCAATAATCCTACCTAAATGCCGATTACTAGCCATCTTGTTTTCTCCCGCCTCATCAAGTTATTTTGCTACTTTAGCGCAGCTTTGCCGGTGTCGTTCTTGGTCGTGACAGCTTTGATCGGCGACTTAGCGTTCACTCGGCGAGCTAGCTTAAGTAGCAGATGACTACGACGATTGCCAGTCCGACGAGGGCTGGTCTGCTTCTTTGGCTTACCCATTTACTTATCTCTCCTTCTTTGTGATAAATTATTTATATCTTATCAGCAGTTAGGCATTTTAGCAAGTTGCCAAAGCGCATTGCTGATGCTCTGGTAATTGATTATACCTCCAAGATACGCTAAGATTGGACTAAGATGAGACAACCGAATTATCCAAGCGGTCAAGGCGATAGCCTAAATGAGCCTAGCTACGACACTGATGATATTGCCGAGCAAGAATTGTGCGAGTACGATGCTGAATACCTGTATCACAAGAATGCCTGCCGGCATCAGAAGCAACTGGAGGCGGTGCGCCGGCAACAATACCAACGAGAATACTTCGATCAGATAGACAGCAAACGAGCCAAGCAGAGACGCCGACGGAGAATAGTCGTAGGGATATCTGTCGCTATCGCAGGACAATTATTACTGAGCAGTCCTTTCTCCTGCTCCGCCCCTAGCAATAACTACCGGACTGAAGAGAGCACTACCAGCCAATCACCTTAGCACCGCCCCACTTCTCACCGACTCCTGCGAAGACAAATAGCAAGACAAGATAATATCTATATTAAAGTCACCTACCCCTATTGACATAGACCGTCCTGCATGTTACTGTATCAACTATTATGGAACGAAGACATCATCGAGGTAACTATTCGTCATCCCCGGAAGACACTATGGGCTTGGGCGATGACCGAGTAGCCTGCTCCAATACGCCCAAAACAGTACGACGTCGAGATTATGATCGCACCAATAGCGATCCCTATAGCGATGAAGAAATTAGCCTAATAAGGGAATGTCGTGAGAGAAATAGAGAACGAGAGTTGCTGAGTCGACGAGAAGCAATCAGAAGTGCTAAGCGTATCGTAGTCGGAGGTGTTGCTACGATTATCGCCCTTAAGGGCGCTTTCGAACTCACGAAAATCGCTGTAGACAAGATAGATGAAGCATATTGGGCGGAGCGACCGTTCCATGATAGTGGCGAAATAATGACCCTAGAGTGGGGCGAAACTTGGCTCAATAAGATGTATATACCGGTTGCCAATAAGTATAAGAATATCTCCGTCGAAGATGTTGAGTACGCCTCCAAACAGCTCAACAAAGACTACGACGAGAAAGGCATAGATGTCAACGGCAAGCCCTCTAAGGGCTCCGGCAATACCGATCTTGCCGGATCAAGTAAGCGTGTACCGGTCTTTGATGTTGAGCTAGCGGACAATTCTGACAGGAACTAGCTAGCCCTGATCGACACTCGGCAAACGACAATACCCCCGACATTTCGTCGGGGTATTTTATTTAGTTTGGCCTAGACACACTACTTGACCACTAAGTTCAAGATCTTACCCGGTACGTAGATACGCTTAATGATCTTCTTGTCCTTAGTGAAGCGCCGGACATTGTCCAGCTGAAGCGCCATTTCTTCCACTTGCTCGGCGGCTATTTGCTTAGCTACCTCCAGCTCACCCCTCAGCTTACCATTGACCTGCACCGCCACCCTGACCGTATCAGTCACCAGATACTGCTCATCGTAGACCGGCCAGGCGACTTGCTCTAATCGACAGTCCTCACCGTTAAGTTGGGAGTAAAGCTCACTGGCAACATGGGGTGCAAATGGCGCCAGTAGCTGACATAAGCTGCTCAGCACCGCCTGCCATAGCCGGCGGTCAAACCCGGCTGTCTTCAGCTTGGTCAGGTTATTGAGATGCTCCATCAAGGTGGAGACAGCGGTATTAAACTGCGCCCCGTAGATATCCTCAGTCACTTTCTTGATCGTGGCATGTTCGGTACGCAGTAACTCCAGCTGAGTCGTCTTATCAAGCTTGACCAGCTTATCGGCAGATTTTGCCTCCAGATATTCCTGCACCAGACTCCAGCACCGATTAAGAAAGCGATAAACTCCGCCAATCCCGCCGGTATTCCAAATAGCATCCAGCTCGTATGGACCGATAAACATCTCATAGGTTCTCAGTGTATCCGCCCCGTAGCCGCTATCGATCACGTCAAGCGGGTCTATCACGTTTCCTTTGCTCTTGCTCATCTTGAGTCCGTCCGGAGCATTGATGTAGCCATTGTATAAGAGCCTCTTGACCGGCTCACTAAAGCCTAGGTAGCCATGATCAGCAAAGAACTTCGTCCAAAACCGGAAGTACAGCAGATGCGCCACCGCATGGTCACCCCCAACATAAAAATCAAGCGGACACCAATAGTCAGCCTTGTCTTTATCCCACGCCTGCTGATCATCCCCGGCACTGGTATAACGGAACAAATACCACGACGAGCAGGCGTAGCTATCCATCGTGTCAGTCTCTCGCTTGGCCGGACGACCACACTTGGGGCAAGCTACATTAACCCATGACTTGACCTTGGCTAGGGGCGACTGACCGTCGCCTGACGGCTGATAGTCATCAATATCAGGCAATTTAACCGGCAAATCCTCCTCCGGCACCAGCACTTCACCACAATGCGGACAGTGGATTATCGGTATTGGTGCCCCCCAATAGCGCTGGCGAGAGATCAGCCAGTCACGCATCTTGTACGTCACCTTGCTACGCCCGATACCCCGCTCCTCCAGCCAAGCGACAATCTGCTCCCTGGCATCACTAGTCGAAACGCCATTGAAATCACCGCTATTAATCAAAGTACCTTCACCATCATAAAAGTCGATCAGGTTGTCATCGTCGATATCTTCAGTCGGATCAATCACCTTGACGACCGGCAGCTTGTACTTCCCGGCAAACTCATAATCTCGCTCGTCATGAGCCGGCACAGCCATGACCGCCCCTTCACCATAATTACCCAGCACATAGTCAGCGATCCAGATAGGCATCTTCGCTCCGGTAGCAGGGTTAATAGCATAGGCTCCCGTGAAGACACCGGTCTTCTCCTTATCACCCTGGCGCTCAATCTCAGATCGGCGCATTGCCTGCTCGCAATAAGCCGACACCGAGTCCTTTTGCTCGTCGGTCGTTATCTCCCTAACTAGCTTGTGTTCGGGTGCCAACACCAGGAAGGTAGCACCAAATAGCGTATCAGGACGGGTGGTGAAGACCTTAATCAAATGGTCGGACCCATCAACCGCAAACTCCACCTCGGCACCCTGGCTCCGTCCGATCCAATTGCGTTGCATCGTCTTGACTTTAGCCGGCCAGTCGATCCGATCAAGCTCGTCCAGCAACTCGTCAGCGTAATCAGTGATCTTAAAGAACCACTGCTTCATCTTCTTCTTTTCAACTTCACTGCCACAGCGCCAGCACTTGCCGCCCTCAACCTGCTCGTTGGCTAGAACTGTCTTGTCGACCGGACACCACCACTGATAGCTCTCTTTGCGGTAAGCCAGCCCCTGCTTGTACAGTTGTTCGAAGCACCACTGTGTCCAACGATAATACTCCGGGGCAGATGTATTGATCTCTCTACTCCAGTCTACCGCCATGCCTAGGCGCTGATACTGCTTCTTAAAGTTAGCGATATTTTGTGTCGTCGTTACCTTGGGCGAGGCGCCGGTCTTAATAGCATAATTTTCAGCAGGCAGTCCGAAGTTATCCCAGCCAATCGGTCGCAACACATTGTATCCCTGCTGGCGATAGAAACGAGCCAACACGTCAACGATCGTAAAGTTGCGGACATGCCCCACATGTAAACCAAGACCCGAAGGGTAAGGGAACATCTCGGCTACATACATCTTTGGTCGGCTGGTATCTCCGTCGGTTGCCCGATAAGTCTGCTCCTCCTGCCAGATTTGCTGCCATTTCGCCTCGACTTTTATAGGATCATACCGCTTCATTCACTCCTCCTCCAGCTCTTCCTCATCATGTTTACCCAGCCCGGTAAACCAATCCTGTTTACGCTTCTGCCATTCTTCATCTTGACGCACCAGCTTCGCCGCATCATTGCTATCTCTCAGCAGCACCTTAGTCGCCTCCTCGGCATAGACCCGGTCTTGCGAGCCTTTGATTAGCACCACCGCCCCCTCCTTCAGTACTTGGCTGGCAAAGGTACCGGCTGAAACGGGGTCGGCAAAAGTCCTGGTCTGACAGCCATTCTTCCTGGCCGCCAGCGCCAACTGCTGATTGGCCATATCACCAATGGTAATAACCCAATCAAGCATTGACGGATCACAAAACGAACCAACTTGCTGATGAGCTGATAAAGCGTAGTTGCCCAGCTCATTCATCGTGCCCAGAATAGCGATTCGCTGCGGTGCTTCGATCTGATAAAGAGTCTGCAAGGCTGCAATCGCCGCAATGGGTGACGAATTGTAGGTATCATCTATCAGGGTTGAATTACGTCGACCGGGTAGAGGATTCATCCGTCCCGGTACAGGACGGAATTTCTCTATATTAGCTACCAGCTCACTCACCGGTACACCCATCCGCAAGCCAACTGTCATGGCAGCGCAGGCTGACTTAAGCATATGATTGCCCACCACATGTAAGACAGCCCTAATCGGCTGGCTTAGCTCCGGCGCAGTAAAAACAACCTCATAGCCGGCCAGTGGCGACCCGCCGATCACATCTACCTGATACTGCCCGCCATCTATGCCATAGCTGGTTAGGTTACCGGCATTAGCGTAATTAACAAACCTACTATCCACGTCATCGTTGCCAACAATCACCAGCCCCGAGCAGCCCGACAGAGTAAACTCTTCTCGTGCCACTTGGTCAAGCCCACCCGGAAAGCCCTCCATGTGCTCCGGCGATACCGCCGTTAGCACCATAATATCGGGACTGAGGTAATTAGCATAAGTAGCCAGGTCACCCGGATGATCGGTGCCGAGCTCTTGGATGATCACATCAACACCCTGAGGCGCTTTAACTCTTTGGCGCATCGCTCGAAAGACTTGTCGCCAGGTACTTCTCTGGTGTATTAGCTCTGTCGGAGGGTATTTTACGCCCATTAGCGCCAGCGGCACACTCAGGGGGGTATTGAGATTGCCCGCTTCTAGCTGAGTACGATATCTCCCCGCCAGGGCGGTGGCGATAGCTGTCTTGGTCGTAGTCTTGCCCACCGATCCCACTACCACGATTAGCGTTGGATGATGCTTCTTAAAGTATTTCTTGATATATCTTTCCAGGCGCCACTGCACATATTGCTTAAACATAGTTTCATTATATATCAGGATGACTGATATAGCTAAGACCCGGCTTGTCTAGGTCTCCGCTGGATCAGTAATTGAACTAAGGCGATTAAGCCTATAGCTATCACTGCCCATAACAGCACGGTTAGCAGGGTTGTCGGATCTAGCTTGAGACTAAAGATCTGTGCCACTCTAGGCAATAAGAGATGCAGAACAAAGGCGCCACCGCATAAACCGATCAGTCCAATCTTCCACCCCCTGATCGGTCGAGCTAGCCAAGCCAGAACTGCTAATCCTATAGCCATTACCACCATTGATACACTGGTACCAGCTACTATCGTAGATGCACCCGCTCGACTGAGCTGGCTATAGCTCCCCAGCATAGCTAGAGCGGTAATTGCACCGGTAGGGATGGCAAAGCTCAACACTCGGCACAGGAAACCAGGACGGTATAGCTGGTTATTCGGTGCTAACGCCAGAAAGAAAGCTGGCACACCAATACTAAGAGTACTAATCACCGTCATTTGAGCCGGCAGGAAGGGATAGGTTAGCCCCAGCGCCGTCACCGCTAATGCCAGTACCGCACTATAGACGTTCTTAATGATAAACAAGCCGGATGCTCGTTCAATATTCGCCACTACTCGCCGCCCTTCCGCTAAAACACTGGGCAGATGACTGAACTTGTTGTCCATTAGCACCACCTCAGCTACTGCCCGAGTAGCCGGCGAACCACTATTCATGGCGATGCCTAAATCAGCCTTTTTTAGGGCTAAGGCATCGTTAACGCCATCGCCGGTCATCGCTACCACCCTGCCTGCTTGTTGCAAAGCCGCAACGATCTGGCGCTTTTGCTGAGGCTGAACCCGACCAAAGATATTATGCTTCCTAACAGTCTCAAGAAACTTAGTTGGGGGCTCATCGTAGTCAGGTAGATTGCGGGCATCATAAGACCGAGGAGACAAACCGACCCGTCGAGCAATCGTCGCCACTGTTTGAGCCGAGTCGCCCGAAATGATCTTGATCTCTACCCCTTGCTTCTTGAAGTAACTAAGCGTCGATGCGGCATCAGGGCGAATACCTTCCGCTAGCGAGATGAGTCCTAGTGGCTTTACTTCACCAAGCTCATCACCGGTCGGCAATTGACTCAGCGCCACTATAGCTACCACTCGGAAGCCCTGCTTAGCTAGATCGTCAGCCCGCCTAACTGCTTTTTGACATAGCTCACCATCGCCTGCTAAGACAATCTCCGGTGCTCCCATGGCGTAACTCTCTGCATTCGCCAGCCTGACAGCACTCCATTTGCGCTGACTATTAAAGGCAATGTGCTGAGTAACATCTAGTGCCGATTCGTTGGCCAGGTAGGTCGCTACAGCATCACCGGTCGGTGATTCGCCGGACCTAGCCAAGCTAGCGACCAATTGACGCAACCGGAGCTTCCCCTTAGTCAGCTCGACCATCTCAACAACCGCCATATTGCCATCGGTAATAGTGCCGGTCTTGTCCAAGAGTAATGTATCTACTCTGGCTAAAGTCTCGACCGCCGGCAGTTGCTGCACCAAGACCTGCTGCTTGGCCAGCCTGACCACAGCCAGCAAGAACGCCATACTCGTCAGTAGCACCAGCCCCTCAGGAATCATACCGACGATAGCCGCCACAGTATGTACTACCACCTCCGACCGGCTACTCTGTCCAATTCTAAGCTGACCGATGATTAAGACCGGCACCACCAAGAGCATCAACCAGGCTATCCACTTCATGATCCGATTCGTCGCTTCGACCAGCTCAGACGAAGCCCGGTGAAACTGCTTCGCCTCCTTAGATAACTTGGCAGCATATGAATCACGACCCACTTTAGTCGCTCGCATCAGACCATCGCCGGCAACCACCAGCGAACCTGATAGTACCTGGCTGCCAGCCGGCTTAGCAATTGAATCAGCCTCACCGGTTAGCAGACTTTCATCAACCTCCAACCCAGTCGATTGGATCACTTCTCCATCAACCACTACCTGATCGCCTCGTTCGACGACAATCAAGTCGTCTTGAACGATTTCACCAACATCGAGCTCCTTTTTCTGGCTGCCTCGCACTACCTTCACCCTAGGCTTAGCGACGATCACTAGCTTGTCTAATACCGCTTTCGCTTTTAGCTCCTGGATGATACCGATGACAGCATTAAGCAGCATAGCGATGAAGAAAAGCGAATTAATCGGATTCCTATTCACCACTAGTACTACTACAGCCAACGCAGTAATGAGGGCGTTGAATGGAGTCAGGATATTTCCCCTTAGGATATCGGCTAGGCTACGAGAAGCATCAGAGTTAGCCCGGTTGACCAGACCGGACTGTCGACGAGACGCCACCTCACTCTCGGTAAGCCCCGCGTATTGCTTACGATGCATTAAAAGTCTTGTTAAATAGTGTTTGACCGTTCTCGTCGTCGATATTGATGGTCAATTTATTGATCGTCGTAAAATTAGTCGCTGTCAGAGTGTATTTCGTCTTGTTGCTATTGATGGTGAAGTTAAATCGACTTATTTCTGTGCGATTAACGCCCTTAGGGTCGTTAACGATATTTCTAATACTATCTAAATCAAATGCCACCTTGCTCAGTTTAGCACCAAGCTTCATTACCACCGCCTGAATGGCAGATTTAATGTAGGTAGGATCATAGCCGGCATACCCTCGCTCATACGTCTCGAAGCCATACCATAACACATCGTTCTTAAAAATGTACCGAACGAGCTTGTCGGGCACGCCTGCCTTGTATAAATCATCTAGGTGTATATCGGTAGCTGGTCCTATTACCCGTTCGTTGCCCTTCATAATTACCGGTCCAGGCTCGCAAGCTCCTTCTCGAAGAGGATTAACCTGATATAATTTCCACTCACCATCCACAACTACAGGGTCAGATACAGTAAAATCATTCGTGGAGCTAACCGCCGACACCTCTTTGCGAACATGCGGATCACCGCTGAGCCACGGCTTAGTTATATTTACAATTGTCGCTATAATGACGACCAGTACAAAAAACACACCAATTACGATAGCGACTAAGCGTCGCTTATCTGCGCTATCGTTCATCATACACTCTTCACTCCCTCACCGGTATACCGCCAGTACGTAGCAGGCTCGCCATTCCTCACCTCATCTCTAGTAACAATTGATGGACCTTTCCATGTCTTACCGCAGCCTGAGCTATGTGAACCAGCAGTAGTAATCTTACCACCCTCCTTCTTGAGAAGAATTTCGATATGGCCGCTCCAATGTATGAAATCACCTGGTTGCGGATCAGATACTTTTTGAAAATCCTTATCGTGGATATAGTTCTCGGATGACATCGGCCTCCAACGCCCAGTTGCCTTGTATAACACAGCACTAGTAAACCCAGAACAGTCAACACCGTTACCATCGTTGAAGTGTGCCGCTATTCTTTTATCAATGTCCTCCTGGCTACCATGTCCTCCACCCAATACATAGCATGTATCCGCCTGACTAGACCAATTCGCCATTTCTTCGGCCACTTTGGCTATCGGACCACTTAGCTCTGACGAGGAACTGCCACATCGGTCAACCGTCTTATCCACACCAGCTCCACCAGTTCGCACTAAATCGTATATCTTCTTTGAAATACCCTCTTTGTACTTAACGCCGTCCGTATCATAATCGTCATCTTTGATACTATCTTTAAGCTTAGAATAGATATCAATAAATTCAACTTTCTTGGTATTAACAATTGAGTTCTTAAGCTCTTTGTTGAAATTCTCAATGTCAGCATTCTTAATCTGAGCTTTATCCTCCTTGACCGATCCAACAGCCAGAACAAAAACCTTCTTGGCCTTAGCCCAAGTTCCATTATCCGCCATTAATTCCTTCAACTTATCGCCATATCGCTTGGCTCCACCAGCAATATCGCCAACTCCAGGACTAACAACAATTATGCTACCGCCCTTGTCCTTATTTTTATCTTTGTCTTTATCGTCCTTATCCTTACTTTGATTATCCTGACTCTGGCCTTGACTGCTGTCGTCTTTTATCTGACCGCTCACTTGATTAATAGCGGTATTTATAAACCAGTCATAGCCATCATTCTCATCAGTAACCCAAGCATTATCATCTTTATTGTTTTGACCAAGAGCATCCTTTATGCTAATAACCCTTTTATCGCCCACCCAAATTATATGGGTCTCTAATTTTTTATTAGCATCGGCACTGCTAGAACTACTAGAGTTTCCTGTCGTACCGCCTCCCAATCCGGCATATACCACATAGGCACCATAATCCTTATTTGCTGGATATTCAATGCCGCCATTATCGTGTTTGATCTGCCCCCAATTAGAGCCATTCTTTTCAGGATCACGCATCTCATCGGCTATATTCATCACGTAAGGAGAACCCTCACCCCGATCTGCACCAGCTTGATCAAAACCAAGTCTGAGCGCCTGTTGCTTATACACACCGGCTACACCATTATAATAGAACAATACTTTCTTCACTGTATTGGGATCATTCCAATCGCCACCCCCGGACCCCACTCGTTTCTTCTCCAGGTCATCTGCTGCTCTCTCAGTAGCTCGGTCAAACTTGGCATCATCATATTCATTACCACAGAGCCATGCTTCCCTTGGATAAACACCGTAAGGACCTTCACAAGCACCGCCACTGTCCGAACTACCGTGTTTAAGACTGCTCTCTCGATAGTGGACGGCCGCTAGCACTTGCCACTGCATACCATACTTCGCCGCCGCTTTCTGGTATGCCGACTGAAACCTTTTAACTTTCTCTATTTCTTCATCGGTTAATATCTGACGACCAGCATAGTCTTTATTGTCGCCAATTGCGCCACCACCAGGTACGCATGATGCGATATTGTGATACGGAACCGCCAGGTCAAATATCCTACGCTGATCCTTGCCCACCGCATAGGCACTCAGCGCCACTAAAATAGCTACCGCTACTGCACCGAGCGTACAGCCAGCCAATCGAGCAAGGTGCCTAGAGATAATCCGCCGACCTATCATAACCATTAGCTATATTCTACCATAACTGTCATTAAATCTTCCTCTATGTGGTGGAGTAGATCGGACTCGAACCGACCACCTCAGCAATGCGAATGCTGCGCTCTACCAGATGAGCTACTACCCCAAGCCTCCATTATCATTATACTACAAAACAAAACCTCGCCAGAGAAGTCCACGAGGTCTTGCTGCTTTTCCTGGCTGTTGTGCGCCCACCCGGGGGCGTTACGCTTTTTGTTTTCTTGGTTCCAGACGGGTTAGCCCCGCCTGCACACCAGCCACTTTTATAATACCACAAGCATAATCAAGCACAAGCCCTCAGCCCAGCATCTCCATTAGCTGAGCCTCGCTAATCACCTTGACACCCAGCTGCTTGGCTTTCGCCAGTTTGCTGGACCCCACCCGCTGTCCGGCTACCAGATAGTCAGTTGATTTACCTACGCCGGTCTGAAAATTACCACCCCTGAGACGAATCTGATTCGCCAGCTCGTCTCGAGATACGCTTAGAGCCCCTGTGATAACGAAAGATATTCCCGCCAGGCTACCGCCGGCCCGAACCGGCACCGGATGTACGCCCAACTGAGCAAACTTATCTAGCAATCTAATATTACTCTCATCGCTAAGCCAACCCTGAATTGATTCAGCCACTATTTGACCTATACCGGGGATCGCCTCCAGCTGACCAATAGTTGAATCAGAAAAGTCCCCCAAACCGGTAAAATGCTTGGCGATGTCATTAGCTGTCTTAGCCCCCACATGGCGAATCCCTAACCCGTAGATGAAACGGTCTAGCGGCGGCGCCTTCTTCCTTTGAATCTCGCCCACCAGCTTAGTGGCCGATAGCTCAGCAAAGCGGTCAAGCTTTGACACGGCCTCAACGGTCAAAGAATAAATATCCGCCACGTCACTAACCAGACCTGTACTAACCAGCAGCTCAGCATTACGTTCGCCTAGCCCCTCTATATCTAGTGCTTGACGACTGGCAAAGTGCTTGACAGCCTGAACGGTAATGGTGGCCACATCACCCAGATTCTTGACTCGCCAAACCGCTTCGCCTTCCGGACGCTCGAACTCCAGCTCAGGGTACTGTCGATGCATCGCCCGAATGAAGTCATACGGCCTGGAGTCGGCCGGCCTTAAGCCTGTAATCACGCTCTGTACCTGAGGTATGATCTCGCCCGCCTTGTATATCACCACGGTATCGCCAATCCGCACGTCCAGCCTGGCAATCTCGTCGGCATTATGGAGTGTGGCGTGCTGCACGGTCGTACCCGCCAGTTGTACCGGCTCAAATACCGCCACCGGAGTTACGGCGCCGGTCCTTCCCAGGCTTAGCACGATATCCCTTACTTTAGTAGTGGCAGTTTCGGCAGGATACTTATACGCTACTGCACCCCGAGGATATTTACCGACGATACCTAGCCGGTCGTATAGCTTGCGATCATTGATCTTAATTACCAGCCCGTCGGTATTAAAGGGTAAGTTAGGTTGCACTTCGGTGCGAAAGCGATGAGCATAGCTGATCGCATCGGCAAAACTGGACTCTAGATGAGCTTCAGTGTTAACCTTAAAACCGAGCTGAGCTAATTTCTCATAGACTGCTTGGTTAGTCATCACATCGTCTATACCGTCACGCAGTAGATCGTAAGCATGAAACTCTAACGGTCGAGAGGCAACAACTTGAGGGTCAAGCTGGCGAATAGTGCCGGCTGCCAGATTACGGGGGTTGGCAAAAGGCTTATCACCCCGCTTGATAAGCTGCCGGTTGATCTGATCAAAATCAGCTCGCAGCATGATCAGCTCGCCCCGCACCTCAGTCTCGCCCTCGGTAAATACCGGGTCATCGTGCAGGCGTAGCGGGACGGTCGGTACGACTCGCACGTTATCCGTGACCACCTCGCCGACCATTCCATCACCCCTGGTTACCGCTAGCGCTAGGAGGCCGTCCTGATAGTGTAGCGAACAAGCCAGACCATCCATCTTAGCATCCAGCCAATAGCTAACTTTGTCTAGCTCAGTCAAGGTGGCAATGGATAAGTTCTTTTCGGCATAGCGTCGCACTTTACTAACCCAATCATATGCTTCTTGATCAGAGAAGGTATCCATGATCGAAATCATTCGACGCTTATGGTGGTATTTCTGAAACTTCGTCGCCGAGCCGGTTACGATCCGTCGGGTCGGTGAGTCCGGCGTTATCAGCTCGGGGTACTTCGCCTCCAGCTGCTTTAGCTCGCTATAGAGCGAATCATAGATAGCGTCTGAGACACTAGGAGAGTCCATCGCATAATATTCATAGGCATATTGATTAAGCTGGCGACGCAGTTCCTCGATCCGTCGACTATCCTCACGTTTAGTCATGCACTACCCCTTAGCAGCTGATTGCTTATCCGATTTGTCAGCACCCGAGGCTGTCTTGCCGGTCTTAGTGACTCTCTGATTCTTACCGCCGCCCTTAGTTTTGACTCGGTTTGGCTTAACCAGCTTGCGCCTCTGCCAAGGCCAGACCACTCGACCGATCGTACCCACAGGCTGCTCCGGACTATCTAGGATTCGTCGGTACAGCACGTACATATACGCCGAGACCCAAGTACAAGAAATAGCCGCCAGTAAACTAACCGCCAGTTGAACCACCGGAAATGTCTTGGGCTTCAGGATGGAATCAAGCAGCACTGTTGGAATCAAAACTAGCGCCCATAGAGCAAGCAATGGCAAGAACATCATCAAGATCCTAAGTAGAATCTTGACTCGTCGCCCAGCCACCTGAATGCTAGTCTCGTAATAAGCCCGCATGGGGTAGAGCCCGGGGATGGTAACTGAAACCAGTGTTAGTAAGCTGGTGACCATCCAATAAATTGTTAGCACTAGTACCGCCAAGATCACACACCATGCCGCCATATTCTCGATGGCGACACCTTGGTTGATATAGCCCGCTCCCGTGATGGCAGAATACGAGATAAGGACTAGCGCCAACGGCAACAGCTGAACCAGCACTGCCACCAACAGCACCATCATAGGCACCAGCGGTGTACCGGCACTATAAATAGCGTCTCGCAAACGAAGCTGATTGCCACTGTAGACTCGTCGAGCAATGAAGATAAGACTAAGCCAAGCTACCGCTACTATGATGAAAGTGGCTGCCTGACGATTGGCGTCCGTCACTGTCAGACTGGTAATGATTGCCTGGGTAACCAACCCGGCCTGCTTTAGAAAAGGGTGTAAATCGACCTTCTCCATCGCTTCTCTAGTATCGACATAATTGCTGTGGGCATTACTCACCCCGACCACCGCTATAATCGCTAGCGCCATCAGCAGAGTGATCTTGAGATAGATCAGCCAGTTATCCCGCACCATCCGCCAAACCTCAGTCACGAAGCGACCATAGCCGGAGATATTGATCTGACGAACCGCCTGGGCGTGAGTGGTCAAGTAAAAGCTACGGTGAGGCGAAACATGACGATGGTGCTCGGTCTTCCGACAAACCCAACGATAAACCGACCGAAAGAAGCGACCTACGGCAAAGACCGGGCACAATAAGTAATACAAAGGACGCACTCGGTGATATAGCCGAGACTCGTCTCGTCGATCAAGCTTAGCCTCCTGACGAGAGCGTGCTCGGTTGATTTTAGCCGCCAGTTTGCGACGACGAGCCTCGCCCTTCTGACGCAAACGAGTCTCAGCTCGCACCAAATCTTCGTCAACTGTTAGCAGACGCTCCCTCAGCAGTTGCTCCCGATGGCTAATCTGGTAGCCTCGATCTTTTTCGTCAGACCTACGTCCCGCCATATTACATCTGCCCCCCTATCTTTTTCAGGCGGGCAATGCGATCATTGATTGACGGGTGTGTACTGAACAGCCTGTTTAAGAGGCCCTTTTTTAATGGGTTGACGATATACATATGTGCAGTGGCGGTATTTTGACGCTGCAACGGCCTGGCAGATCGATCCAGCTTCTGCAGTGCCATGATCAACCCCTCGGGATCTCTAGTCAGTAAAGCCGCCGAGGAGTCAGCCAGATATTCTCGCTGTCTCGATACAGCCAGTTGGATCATAGCCGCAATTATCGGCGACAAGATCGCCACTATGATCATTACGATATAAATGTATGGACTACCGGAGTCGTCATCATCACTGCGACCGGCTCCAAAGGCAGTCCTAAGCAAAATATCTGAGATTAGTCCAATCGCACTAACTAGGCCGAAGACGATCATGCTGACTCTGATATCATAATTAGCAATATGCGACATCTCATGAGCAATTACACCGGTCAGTTCTCTCTTATCTAATTCCTTCAGCAAGCCGGATGTCACTACTACATAAGAATGCTCCGGCGTTCGCCCGGTCGCAAAGGCGTTAGGTGAGGCATCTTGGATGATAAACACCCTGGGCATCGGCTGCCCGGAAGCAATCGCCAGATTCTCTACAACATTCCAGAGATCGGGGTTGTCAGACTTCTTGATCTCTTTGGCACCACTGGCTGCTACAGCCAAGCGACTCGCCACAAAATACTCGATTACGGCATACACCAGAGCGATACCGATAATCCAGAAGGCAATGTTTTGATCCTTCCCCAGATAGCCAACCAACGCTCCGATGCCACCAATGAGCAAGAGAAACACCGCCATGATAATGACAGTGTTTCTCTTGTTGGCCCGAATAGCACTATACATCTATACCGGCTAACCCTTAGACTAAAGCTTAACCTCCGGGGCCTTTTCAATCGCAGCTCGGTCTTCTACCTCGAAAAACTCTCGGGTATGAAAGCCGAAAATACCGGCAAAGATGTTGTCCGGGAAGGTCTTGACCTTGATATTCAGCTCACGCACTCCGCCATTGTAGAAGCGACGAGCCGACTGAATCTTGTCCTCAGTATCGACTAGCTCTCCCTGTAGATCACGGAAGTTGTCGGAAGCCTGCAGTTGCGGGTAGGCCTCGGCTACAGCAAAGAGCGACTTCAGTGTATGCTCCAGCTCGCCCTCAGCCTTAGCAGCGGCAGCCGGCCCTTGCTTAGCCGCCGACATCACCGACGCCCTAGCCTGCGACACCGCCTCGAAGACGCCCGACTCATGCTTGGCATAGCCCTTGACCACCTCGACTAGATTCGGGATCAGGTCTGAGCGTCGCTTCAACTGGACGGTGATGTCGCTCCATGCCTCATCAACTCTGGTGCTTAACTTGACTAGTCCATTATAAATTGCCACAGCAACTAGAATGAGCAGTACAACGATACCGATGATCACCCAAACGAACGTTGGCATAATTCTTTATCCTCCTATGGTTAGTAACACTTATAGTGTACTTGGTAGTGGCTATATTTTCAATAGCCACTAAGGTTGGACTGCCGTCTGCGACTAGTGTAAGCTAGATCGTATGACGACAATCTACACTGCCAGTTATGATTCGCCGCTAGGGCTCATTCATCTAGCCGGCGACGAGCAAGGACTGATAGGACTATGGTTTAAGGGTCAGAAGTACGATCAGGACTTACCACCCGGTTTCGTCCTGACGGCAAACGACCGACTGGAAGCATTTCGACAGGCCAATCGCTGGCTAGATATATATTTCAGTGGCCGTGAACCGGACTTCACACCAGCACTGAGCATGATAGGTACAGATTTTCAGCTAGAGGTCTGGCGAGCACTGCTTGGCATTCCCTACGGTCAGCTCGCCAGCTACCAAAAGATAGCCTGTCGAGTCGGTAACCCCGGCGCCCTACGAGCCACCGCTCACGCCATTAGTCGCAATCGCATATCTATTATCATTCCCTGTCACCGGGTCATCAGCAGTAACCACAAACTAACCGGCTACGCCGGCGGTATAGAAAGAAAAAGAGCGCTCCTGCGGCTAGAGCACTCGCTAGATCTTATTGACGATTGATTGGTGGGCGAGGAGGGACTTGAACCCTCACGAGCTAAAGCTCACCAGATTTTGAGTCTAGCGCGTCTACCAATTCCGCCACTCGCCCAAACTTGGAGGCACCTGTGGGAGTTGCACCCACCTACACGGTTTTGCAGACCGTTGCGTAACTGCTCCGCCAAGGCGCCATGCCGTGAAGCAATTATACCACAAGTGTTGCATGCTGGAGACTCCTCCTATATAATCTGAATAGATGTTGTGGCTCTTTAGCTCAGTTGGTAGAGCAGAGGCCTGAAGAGCCTTGTGTCCCCAGTTCAAGTCTGGGAGGAGCCACCATCAAGACAACTCACCTTCCTTGAGGCCTCCGTTACGACGGAGGTTTTGTCGTTTACGCCCAACCGGCCTATTAAAACCCTGCATTCCAGTCCCTACATTTCAACCCTACATTTATCGTGTACAATATGGAACATGAAAACACATAAGATGCATTTGAAAGAGCCATATTTTAGCTATATCAAAGGTGGCACAAAACGTATAGAATTACGACTTTTTGACGATAAACGTCGCCGGATTGACCTGGGAGACCTTATTGAGTTTTCCGGATCTAATGACAAAAGTGTTCAAGCAAGGGTTGTCGGGCTATTACGCTATGACTCATTCGTTGACTTATGTAAGGACTTTGACATCGCTATACTAGCCGACAAAGCCATAACCAAGGATGACCTCATAGCTACACTCGACGAATTCTATAGCCCCGAGAAGCAAGTACAATTCGGAGTCATCGGCATTAGATTTGAGCTAGCCTAAGATCCGAAGGATTAGTTGACATTCTACTAGCTCCTTTCAAAGAACGCAGGTCATGTGAGCTGGTCTCGCATACAACCTGATGGTGTCCACCGTAGCACCCTCGTATTTGTCAAGCTAGACTTCTTATCCTCCAACCCAAAAGTTGACGACTGAGCGGTTTATTTGATAGCATATCTAGTGATCGTTATTCATACGATGGGCGTGTCTAGTTTAGATTGCTTGTATCTACATAGCAACATACACCGACATAGCAGATACCATAGTTATTTGTAGCCTTTGCAGGCTAGTATGCGGGTTTAGCTCAGTTGTTTAGAGCGCTTCCTTGCCAAGGAAGAGGTCGAGAGTTAGAGTCTCTTAACCCGCACCAATTCGAGCGTAAAAGCTGAGCTGCGCAGGCTCAGCCCCAACGCCTGCGGGCGCATGCGCCCGCTCTCCCTACCAGAAAAACCACCCTTTGATTCATTTTTTGAGATTCCCCCGCCGTATTTTTTATTTTTTAGTTGAAAAGGGTGTTTTCTGGGTGGGACGTGTCGCTTTGGCGATTTGGCGTGGCGCGCTACATCTAGTGTAAGTGCGCTAGATGTAACGTAGTTCTTAACAAAACCTCACCTGCAAATTAAGTCTTAAGAACAACTCGCCATCATCTTCGTATAAATACCCAAAATCATGCCGAGAAGTGCTTGGCGTGTCAAGCTTAGTATTGTTGAACAAGTAATCTCTAAAGTCATCATCATTATACAAATGATAGCAAAGCAACATGCCGTCATCGCGCACGATTATGTAACCACCGTATGTCGAAAGTCTAGTATCCCACTTGCGGCTTGGCACCATGCCGAGCGCAACTGCGCGCAAAAATGATTTCACCTTGTAACTAATTTCTGCCACTCCCAAACCGTTCAAACCTTTCGCTCCACTTAATGCGCATAGCTGCGTCATCGTCAGGCCCCCTCCTGAATAATAATCAACAAGCATGCTCGCAAGAATATCTGGCATGATACTGTCAATCACACGAATGTTGCGAGTAAAGACGGTGCTTTCGACATGCGAAAACTCTAAAACGCCACCAGCCTCGACAATTGCTTGTATCCTATCTCTCATTTTTCGCGAGCCGCCTATATTGTTGATTTCACTAAAATCACCATTGAAGTTCTGGACTTTATAAATGAAGTTCGTTCGCTTGCTTGCATTAAGTAATGTTGACGCTCCGCCAACCTGTGACTTTATTGAGAAACCGACTGGCTTACTTTGAGCAATCAGCTCGTCCTTGATAATCGCCTCGATGTCTGATTTCATATTGGAGTTTGCTTTAATTTTTTCTAGGCGGTATTCACTCATTAACGCAACCGCCTCTGGCAACGCAAAGGTGCTGGTGTTGGCTGATTTTATCGCTTCAAACACTCTCTGAGCTTTTTCTGGTAATAGATGCGTGCTCACGGCGTCGACCAATTGTCCATTTTTTGCCAAAATACGCACCACGCCATCTTGCTCAAGATCATATACATAAGGCCTGTTCTCGACATCTTCACGGAATACTTTTAGAAAAGTGTATTCGTCATCTGTTGGCTGCAAGTTCATGTCTGCTGCTTTAATTTTGTTTTCACTAAAGAGCTTGAAGAGTACATATAGCTCCGACCATTCGCCTTTATTTGCCGTCAGGGTGTATGCGTTCACTGTTTAAGCCTCTTCATTATTTCATTAGCAGTAGCCTGTATAGCTGGCACAGCAACCGAGTTGCCAAGTTGTTTCATTGCTTGCGTTTCAGATACAGGAAACTCAAAATCATCAGGGAAACCTTGCATGCGTAAGCCTTCTTTGGGCGACAGTCGGCGCACCTCACCGTCAACTAGATACGTATCCCAGTTGCGTCGGTCGCCTATGCCAGACCCGCGGCCACCAACTCGCAAAGTATAACCAACCGCTTTATTGACCTTACCCTCAAATACATCATCCATCGTCATAGCAAGCTTGACTGGCTCTGGAAACTCAAACTTGATGCTTTTGTTTTTGAAACCAACCATAAATAACCGCGGCCGATGCTGCGGCACGCCGTAATCGGACGCTTTGATTACTTTGTAATAGAAACTATAGCCCAGGTCTTCGGTCAATATTCGCCGAATTGTTGCGAATGTTCGTCCGCCATCATGAGTCAATAGCCCTCGGACATTTTCAAGAAAAAATACACTTGGCTGTTTTTCCTTGATGATATTTGCAATGTCAAAGAAGAGTGTGCCGCGAGCTTCATTAAATCCTTTTTTCAGCCCTGCTTGAGAAAATGGCTGGCACGGAAAGCCGCCTGTAATAATGTCAAAATCTGGAATACTTTTTGGCAATACTTTCGTAATGTCGCCAGCAAATGTCTGGTTGATCGTTTCAGGCGCAAATAGATCTGGCTGGATTTTTTCGAAGTTCTTTTGATAGGTCTCTCGCGCCGCCTTGTCCCATTCACTCACAAAAACACATTTTACCCCAAGATTATGAAAGGCGAGATGAAAGCCGCCAATGCCAGCGAATAAGTCGATAAAGGTGATTGTCTTTTTTGCCACGCTCCCCCTGCGATATGCTTTAAGCCGCGAGTAGTCACAACAAAAAAGAAGCAACCACGAACGGGTTGCTTAGACCTTTAACGCCTGCTTGCACAGGTTTTGTCCGTGGCTGCTTTTTATGTGCAAGTCCACAAACAAAAGAATGTGTTTTCAGGCGTTAAAAGTTTTTAAGGTCTAAGCTCTTTTATTGTAGCGCATCATGAGACGAAGCGGAACACATTATAAGACAAAAAGTGGTATAATGTTGTAAAGGTCATAGTCGCAGAAGAATCTGCGTGCTTGGGGGTATTGATGTATATAGATAAAATAAAGATTGTCAATTTCAAATCATTTGAGGGTGAATTTGAACTGAAGCTCAATAGAGACTTGAATATAATCGTTGGCGATAACGAAGCGGGCAAATCTACCATACTTGAAGCTATCAATCTAGTGTTGAGTGGTTTAGTGGGCGGTAAATATATCAAAAATGAACTTTCTCAATATTTCTTTAATAACAATGTAGTAAGTAGATATCTGACTGAAATTGCTGATAATGGCACAGCTGAGCTGCCGTATATTCTGATAGAAGCGTATTTAGAAGGTAGCAACCTAGCGCAATTGGAGGGTGACGACAACACTGACGATACAAAGGCTAAGGGCGTTTACTTACGAATTGCATTTGATGATAGATATCAATCTGAATACGAAGAACTTATAAAGAAAGGTACGATTAGTACCTTACCGCTGGAATATTACGATATATACTGGGGATCATTTGCGCGAGAGGCCACAACAGGCAGAACTATACCAGTAAAGACTGCTTTTATTGATTCGAGTAGTGCACGCTTTTACAATGGGTCGGACATATATATCTCAAGGATCGTGAAAGAGTTTCTTGAAACCGAGGATATTGTTGCTGTATCGCAAGCACACCGCAAAATGAAAGATGTATTTAGCGAGGACGCTTCGATTCTTAATATCAATACAAAGATTAAAACAGCAAGTAAAATCTCCGATAAAGAAGTAAAGCTATCAGTTGATTTGTCTACTAAAAATGCTTGGGAGGGTAGCCTATTAACTTATCTTGATGACGTTCCTTTTCACTATATCGGCAAGGGTGAGCAAAGTATCGTTAAAACAAAGCTTGCTCTAAGTCACAAAAAATCAAAAGAAGCGTGCGTAATTCTAGTAGAAGAACCAGAAAATCACCTGTCTTATACGAAACTCAATCAACTACTTGGCGATATCATAAACCATAAGGAAAATAAGCAAGTCATCGTTACGACACACAGTAGTTTTGTAGCAAACAAGCTGGGCTTGGAGAGTCTTGTTATCCTCAACGACCATAAGACAGTTCGCTTAAATGCTTTATCAGATGATACGCAGACTTTCTTTGCAAAATTAGCTGGTTATGACACTTTACGCCTGATACTCTGCAAAAAAGCCATATTAGTGGAGGGCGACTCGGACGAGCTTATTGTTCAGAGAGCGTACATGGACTCCCACGACAGTAGGCTACCGATACAAGATTCGGTAGATGTCATATCGGTTGGCACATCTTTTCTGCGCTTTCTCGAAATAGCTGAAAAAATCAATCAACCAGTTGTAGTCATTACAGATAATGACGGCGATGTAGCTGCCATAAAGAAAAAGTACGAAAACTATCTCGACAACAGCAAAAAAGATTTTATAGATATTAGTTATGACGATGAGGTAGATAGCGGAGCGCTTGAAATAAATGGCAAAAAGTTCAACTACAATACCCTTGAGCCAAAGTTGGTAAAAGCGAATTCCTTAGATGTATTTAACAAAATACTCGGTACTGGCTATAAGAATCTGGACGACCTGCATAAGCATATGCGAGAGAACAAGACAGACTGCGCGCTAAAGGTCTACACTTCGGCTGAAAAAATTGTATTTCCTAGGTATATTGCCGATGCAGTCAAATGATGCCGAGACAATCGATGATAAGTTGGTTATTGCAGGTGCTGGCTCTGGCAAGACTACCTACATTATTACCAGCTCAACCAGAGAAAATACTCGCAAAATTCTTGTAACAACATTTACGAGAGCAAACGAAGCAGAAATTCGTAGTAAATTTGTAAAACATGCTGGATATATTCCGTCACACATTACAGTGCAAACATGGTTTGCGTTTCTACTGCAACATGGCGTTCGACCATTTCAAGGTAGTAGATATAAGGGAACTATCACTGGCTTATCACTGTCAAGTGGTGCGTCAGCTCCCTATACGAAAGAGTCGGATACAGTCAAGCATTATCTGACACCCGACCACAAGGTGTACTCTGACAAAGTAGCCAAGCTTGCGATAAAATGCAACGAATTAAGCAACAACGCTGTAATTGATAGATTGACGCAAATATACGACCACATCTATATTGATGAGGTGCAGGACATGGCTGGTTATGACCTTGAATTTATTAAATTACTTATAGCTTCTAAAATTGAAGTTACTTTGGTTGGCGACCCACGACAAGGTACATACTCGACAAGTAACTCTGCAAAAAACAAGAAATATAAAAAATCTAAAGTTGTGAATTTCTTTGAACAGATACCGTCTGGCATTACTATTGACGATTCTACGCTCAATACAAATTTTCGGTGTGAACCGACAATTTGCAACCTTTCAAACACACTGTTCCCTAATTTTAAGGCTGTTACCGCCACTACTGCTCAGATGTCAGTACCACACAGAGGTATTTTTGTTATTAAGGCATTAGATATTGATGATTATCTAAAAGAATATTCACCCGTGCAGCTAAGAGAGCGTGTAACTACTAAAGGTGTCCGCACCGAATACCCAGTTTATAATTTCGGTGCCTCAAAAGGGTTAGAGTTTGACAGGGTGCTGATCTACCCGACCAAGGCAATCACGGATTGGCTCAAGTATCAGAAGCACGAGAATCTGCAACCAACTAGCAAATCGAAACTGTATGTTGCAATAACTCGTGCGAGACTCAGCGTTGCATTTATTCATGATGATATCTACGACGATAAGATATTCCAGTCTTGGCGGTAAACCTTGGTGGTAAAGTAGTTTTAGTTTGAGAACACTGAGCCTGTACAGCTCAGCCTTTATGCTCGAAATAGGTTCGAGCTTTGGCGTAAAATACTACCATAAATAGAACTTTTACAGGTCGCTTTTAGGTGACCATTTTACTATAGGTTTAGTTGTAGCCTGCAATAGCCTAGCGGAAATCAACTTCTGTATTAATGGATGCACAGAATAACCGACCATACAATGGCACGATTATTGACGAAATACACTACTACTTCTTCTCACCCCGGATAGCGTCGATCAGCTCAATCGGAAAGAGCATCATCGTCTTTTGGCTGGGTTCAGTTGAGATACGCTCTAACGTATTTAACGTACGTAGATTGATCGCTCCTTGTGTCCCCGCCAAGATTCTAGCCGCCTCTGCCAGCGTCTCTGCAGCCTCCCTCTCACCGTCAGCATTAATAATATTGGCACGACGCTCCCGCTCAGCCTCAGCCTGCTTAGCCATGGCTCGCTTCATATCACCCGGAAGCTCAATATTCTGAATCTTGACGTTCTCCACATCAATACCCCATTTGTCGGTCTCGGCATCGACGATTTCTTTGGTACATCTATCGGTGTCGAGCGCACATCAACCATGGTGACTGACTGGATGCCAGGGAAAAACAGTCTCAGCCCAGGACTCTTAACTCCAGTAAACTTACCGAGGGTTAGCACCACGCCGCGCTGATATTGATTAACTACCTTGATGCCGCTCAAAACGAAAATCACGATAGCCGCGAGAATAATTAGCCCTACTGTCATTCATACTTCCTCTGTTATAGTCTGGTTATAGCACAGTTTCCCTGGCTAATTTGCGAAACGCTTGACGAAACTTTGTACTTAAAATGTGAAAATCGTAGCCATCGGCGACAGCCTGACATATCAATTCTGAAGAACGAGACTTGATTTTATTACTTTATTCTATCCTCGCCAACCACTCTGCCGCCCCACTCGACAACTGCAAATCCTTTGCGCTCAAACGAATCAAGTTTCTGCGCCGGCAACACCACCGGTCTCCTGACTGGTTTAATATCCATCGCTACGCGCAGCAACGAGTCAGGAGCTGGACTTATCGTTAGCTTGTTCCGTGACTGTAATTCATCAGTTAAACGAAAATGAATGACGCTCTGACCAATGTCTCGTAATACCGGTAGCCAATATATCATAAATTCATTTCGTTCCCGACTGTTCAGACCAATTTTTGTTAGTTGCTTTTCTAACACGTGCGCCGCCGTATCCTTGGTGACGTAAAAACCTGTCGAAAAATCATGAGGCGAAGTGTCTTTCCCTTCCCAATAAAGAGCATAGTATTGCTTGCCTGAAGCGTCCGACAACTTGCCATCGGGCTGAGCAGTTACTCGCCAACCATCACCGTACAACGGATAAGTCGTAGTAAAGTTCTCTGGTTTTTGCAGCTGCACCGAGATACTCGTGGTAGCTGTGGGGTAAAGATAGATAATTGGTTTCCTCAGCTCCATGCTGCCGCTCGATGAATAATCTATGCCTGTGCCTGTGCTAGACGAGCCAGTAACTATCACCCAAGTTGCCGCAGCAGTAATTCCACAAATTGACAAAGTGTACAGTGCCAAGAATAAAACAACTACCCACGGCTTAAATCGCCAGTGGGTTGTTTTGTTTCGCATAAGACCTCCTCTTATTATTCATAGTTTAATTGTAGCACAAGATTGAACTCGCAACCGGTCAATTTCGACAAACTCTCTGTTGTATAATGTAGTTATGGAACAGCCAAATCGCCAGCCGCTCGCTGAACGAATGAGACCAAGCAGTCTAGACGAAGTAGTTGGCCAGGACGAGGCAATGGCTGTGCTGCGCCCAATCGTCGAGCAAGGCGAGCCGGTATCGCTGATCTTCTGGGGGCCGCCGGGAACAGGCAAAACCACCTTAGCGCGAATCATCGCCAGCGAGGTAAAAGCCGATTTCGTCGAGATATCAGCCGTCTCTGCTAAGAAAGCCGATATAGAGAAAGTGATTGAACGAGCTCACCAAAACTGGAACTTGCAACTACGCACCATCCTCTTCGTCGACGAGATTCATCGTTTTAACAAGGCTCAGCAAGATGCCTTCCTGCCTCATGTTGAAAGCGGACTAATCATGCTGATCGGCGCCACCACCGAGAATCCCTCTTTCGAAGTAATCCCGCCCCTCATCTCTCGCTCCCGAGTAGTCATCCTTAAGCAATTATCGACCGACCAGATCAAGCAGATCCTCAGTCGAGCCATCAAGCTGGAAAAACTAGAGCGACGAATCTCCCCTGACGCTATTGACACCATCGCTAGCCTAGCTCACGGTGACGCTCGCTATGCTCTGGGTGCCCTGGAATTAGCCGAAAGCCTAGCACCCGGCAGGAAAAAGATTACCGACCGGCTAGTCGAACAAGCCCTGGGACAGCGTTTACCCCGCTACGACAAGAAAGCTGATGGGCACTACGATATCGCCAGTGCTTTCATTAAGTCAATGCGCGGCAGTGATGAAACAGCTGCTCTATACTATTTAGCCCGGATGATCCAAGCCGGCGAGGATCCTAAGTTCATCGCCCGGCGGATGATCATCTTCGCCAGCGAAGATATCGGACTGGCCGGCAACGGCGCTCTAGGACTAGCCACGAACGCCTTTCTGGCTATTGAACGAATCGGTTTGCCCGAGGGAGGGATCATTCTGTCACACGTCGTTGTCGCCCTATGTCGAGCTAAGAAATCTCGTGAATCGTATGACGCTTGGCTACAAGCCAGGCAGCTGGCTGAAGAGTTTCCCGACAGCCCCATACCACTCTTCATTCGCAACGCCCCGACTAAGCTAATGCGCCACTTGGGGTACGGAGAGGGCTATCAATGGAAAGCCGGTTATCACCAGGCAGGTAGCTATTTACCCGACGAAGTTCAGGCTAAGTTAGATCAGGATCAAAGCCAAAGCAAATAATCAAGCCCGGCAGTTCAATGGTCGGCGGCTTATTTAGCTACCGAGTTATTTACGTTTAGCCAGCTTTAGCTGAGCCTGGTCAATAGTGCGCTGCGTCTTGCGCCCCTCGATAATCCTAGCCAACTCGACAGCCAGGGCGTCTTTTGTGGCGGCAAAGGTACTTTCACTCACCGACGACTTAAGTGTCCTCACTATCCGGGTCAAACGACCTAACTCAGTATTAGTATAGATACAACTAATCCAGTCAAGATTCGCCATCAAGTAGCGCAGCGTATCAAGCTTGAGCCGGTCAGTTCGACTAATCTGGAACTGAAACCAAGGAAAGCCCCCGCCAACACTATCTATCGGATATTCCGCCACTAGCATGTACTTAGTGACATAATTCTGGAAGAGCTCTTGACTAGCCAGATCATTACTGCTGACAGATCCGTCAGCACTGACTAACTGTAAGACCTCAGATACTTGAACCAGTTCATCGGCCTCGCTAAACAAATGTCGCAACTTCACGTCGGTGGAAGCTCGACAAAAACTAGCTACCGCTCGCACATAGTTATCAGCCATTTTGACCGATGGCAGTTCGACTAGATCATAAAGTAGCTTTTTGCCCCTGACGGTTTCACTATGCACTGCCTGACAAAAATAATTTACCTGCTCCTCGTTAGACAGCGTTTCAGCCTGCTCTAGCTCAGCGATGTCCTGAATCAGAATAGGATACTTGCCGTCGCTGTCCGGCTCGTCGATGGCTCGCCTAGCTCGCAAGTGATCAGTTACCCGTTCGATCGTTGGCAAGCTGACGCCTAGCACCTTTTGCACTAGCCGATCGGAAGCTTCACCCATCGCCAGGAAGACGTTCATCACATCGGCTGGCTGCACCCGCCCGGTACTCGCCACCTTTTTAGCCACTTCCTGCACTAGTAGCACCTTACGCACTAAGTCAGCCGAAAGGTCAGACTTAGGAGCTTCCGGAGTCAACACTTTAATTATCGCCCCCAGAACCTCATTGTTCCGACAAACAATCTTATATTTATCGCCATAGATTAGCTCACCGTTCTTAGGTAGAAGATTGGCATTATTCGCCAGATAGGCTGTGATATCACCCACCGCAATGGATCGAAAATGATCTCGATGATCATTAAGCAATTTACCGGCATGCTGCAGATACTCTTCATCCTGATCCGGGAAGATGTTGTGGTCATAGATCAAGACTTTGCCATCTTGCTTTACATATAGCCGTACATCAGTCAGCTTAGGCTTCCCCACCGCCTCGCCATAGACGATATCGCCGACCTCAAACGGCAGATGAAACTCTACGCTCTCAGGCGCTACCGTCTCGGTCGGCTGCTTATTCTTGCGACCACGACCGCGCTTCCTCGCTTTCTTCGTTGGCTGATCATCAGCCGAAGACCGGCTCGCTTCCGGCTCACCATTCTGTGCCAGAATCTCCTTTTTAATCCTGATTAACTCCCTCAGGCCATCTAGACCGGCGCCGACACCACCGGTCTGACCACCGACCGGTGTAGCCACGCCATCAGCTGGAGTTATCACCGAATCACCACTTACCTCACTCATAAACTAGCTTTACCATACCATATACTTGCCAGCGTTTCAACTAGCTTGCGTGATATCCCACCCCGGTCTAATAATATCTTGGTGCGCCCGAGAAGACTTGAACTTCCACGTCGTAACCGACACATGCACCTCAAGCATGCCTGTCTACCAATTCCAGCACGAGCGCTCGCTAGTCATTATACCATCCACCCCCTAGAAGCAAATAGTAAAAGTCGCTCCGCTGCCATACCGACTAGGGTTATTTGTAGCCGACACCTTGGCACCCATCTGCTCCGCCAATCGACTGGCTAGACTAAGCCCCAGACCAAACCCTTCAGAATTGCGTGACTCGTCTGCCCGATAAAATCGATTAAAGACATTTGGCAAATCTTTGTCAGCTATACCACTACCGTGATCCCGCACCGCCAGGCTCTTCTTGCCGTCGCTAATGATCTCAATTTGGCTATTTTCCGGCGAGTACTTGATAGCATTATCCAGATATATATAGAGTATCTCTATCAGAGCATCAGCGTTAGCTACCAGTTTCAGCGACTTATCACCTAGTTGATTGTCTATTGTTATCCTTTTCGCCCCCGCCGTCGCTCGAACTCGGTCGATAGCTCGCCCAACCACTTCACTGGCATCAATTGCCGCCAGCTCCAGCTTGCCGGAGCCACTTAGCCTCAGTAGAGTATCGGTCAGCTGACGTAGCTTATCTATCTCCTCGAGATTGCTCTTTAGCTGTTCTTTGTAGTCTGACTTCTTAGCTTCGTCATCACGTAGCAATACCTCGTTCTCCATCCACATGGTAGCGAGCGGCGTTCTCAGCTCATGACTGGCATCCGAGACAAACTGCGTCTCATCCTCCATTGCTTTCTCGATTGGCTTTAGTGTTCGTCGTGCCAGCAGATAAGACGCCATTGCTCCGGCTATCAGGATGCCGACATTGATCCAGAAGAGGCTAGCCCACACTTTAGTCTCAACATCATGCACCCGGTGATTATAGACGTTGGCAAAGTCACTCTCGACTCTCAGCTGGACGATGAGGTCGGGCGTCTTATAAGGACGCCTGATCTCACCCATAGCAGTCATACCAATCCCCATCGAGAAAGATAGCGATACGACCATGATGATAATAGTGTAGATCGCCGTAAGTTTGACCGTAGCCTTATCAAATATCTTCATCATGACGCCGCTTCCAGCCGATAGCCGAAGCCCCGAATCGTCTGGAGCAGCTCCGGTCCGGCAAATGGTTTGTCAATCTTGCGCCTCAGCGACCCGACATGAGCCTCGACCGTATTAGGTAAAATATCAGCATCAAAATCCCAGACGTGCCCAATCAACTTATCTTTACTGATCGTCCGACCTTGGTTGCGCATTAAGTATTCCAAGAGAGCATACTCGGTCGAAGTTAGCTTGATCCGCTTCTTACCTCGTCGCACCTCCGACCGACTGGTATTCATCGTTAAATCTCCCACCTTAAGCACAGTGTCAACTGCATCGGAGGGGCGACGAAATAGCGCCCTGATCCGAGCCAGTAGCTCCTCAAAGCTGAACGGCTTCACCATGTAATCATCAGCCCCGGCGTCCAACCCCTCTACTCGATTACGAATCTGCCCTTTAGCAGTCAAGACGATGACAGGCGTCCTGATTCCTTTGCTACGCACCTCCCGGATAATCTCCAGCCCCTCTTTACCCGGTAGCATCCGGTCGATAATCATCAGATCGTATTCATCGTGCAAGGCAGCCGCCAGACCATCCTCACCGTTGTTATACACTTCGGTGGCATAACTCTCCTGTCTAAGACCTCGACTCAGCGCATTGGCTAGCTTGGTTTCATCCTCGATAATCAAGACCTTCATTTTACCTCCTTTGTCACTTTACACTAGCATACTAAGCCGTACTAGCTGAAGATTAGCTAAAGGCCACCCGCTCTCTCGTCACTAAAATAACCACCTCTATAGCAGGTGGTTACTCGAAATGATGCCTGGTGGGGCGGAAGAGACTTGAACTCCCGACCTCTACAGTGTGAATGTAGCGCTCTAGCCAGCTGAGCTACCACCCCGGAATCCTAAGTGGTGGAGCACAGCGGATTCGAACCGCTCACCTCTTCGCTGCCAGCGAAGCGCTCTAGCCAAATGAGCTAGTGCCCCAAATGGTGGGTCGCAAGGGGCTCGAACCCCTGACCTCCTCGGTGTAAACGAGGCGCTCTAGCCAGCTGAGCTAGCAACCCATCTCCTCAGCTGTAGCTATCATAGCACATCGTCGCTCTAAAGCCGAAAATCTAGCAGACCACTCCACCACCCAGGCAGACCTGATCATCGTAGATAACCACCGATTGCCCACTGGCTACAGCCCGCTCCGGCTCTTTCAGTGTCACGACCAACCGATCGCTATCCTGCCACCTGACTGACGCTGCTTTCAGCGGGGCACGATGACGCACTCTGACCAAATAATCACCCGTCGCCACCGGCGCCTCGTTGATCCAGCTTAGTTGTGACAAAGTCAGTTCGTTGCGCCAAAATACTTCACTGTCAAGCCGGCGGCTAACATAGACTATGTTGCGCCCCATGTCTTTACCTACCACATAATACGGTAAGCCTCCACCGACATTCAGACCATGACGTTGTCCTAGGGTATAGAAGATCGCTCCGTCATGCTCACCCACATGACGACCCGTCTCTTGGTCGATAATCTCTCCAGGCTCAGTCTGAATATATTGCCCGAGAAAGTCCCGCATGTTCACGGTGCCGACAAAACAGATCCCCTGAGAATCAGGTTTTCCAGCGGTGCTAAGCCCTAGCCGTTCGGCATCAGCCCGCACCTCGGTCTTAGTCTGATAACCGCCGAGAGGAAAGATAGTCTGAGCCACTGCCTCACCGGTGATCCGATATAGAAAATACGTTTGGTCTTTATCTTGGTTGGCCGCCCGCATTAGCCGGCTTCCCTGCGAGCGAGCATAGTGCCCCGTCGCAATTTGCTCTGCGCCGTCCTTAAGCGCCGCCTGGCGAAATAAGCCAAATTTAACCTCCTGATTACACATGATATCCGGGTTTGGTGTCCGACCTGCCTGATACTCCCCGATCATATAATCAACTACCAGCTGCTTATATTCATAACGAAAGTCAAATACTTTGAAGGGGATACCCAAATGAACCGCCACCCGCTTAGCATCAGCTAAGTCGTCAGCCCACGGACAACGCATACCGGGCACATCATTGATCCAATTCTGCATGTAGACACCTGTCACATCGTAGCCCCGTTGAACTAATAAAGCCGCCGCTAACGACGAGTCCACTCCACCCGACATACCGACGTAGACTCGGCTCATTCTGACTCTGCGTTCACTTTAGCGATGCCGAGTAGCTCAGTAATAGCGATAGCCCAACCACGCTTAGTTAAGAACCACTTATGCCACAGTTTGTCATTAGCCGGCATAGTCCGATAGTAAATTGTGTCATCGACATACTCAAAGTTGAGCTTAACTCTCTTAAGATGGTACGGACTGCTGACTAAGATAACATTCTTGGCTCGCAGTTCGTGCAAGATCTTGACTGTATTCTCAGCATTTTCTTTGGTGTCTCGACTCTTCTCCTCTACTGTAATCAGACGCTTGGGTATACCGGCCTCAATAGCTAGCCGTCGCATCGCCTCGGCGTTCGAAATGGAATCAGGATCGGCTGAGGCGCCGCTAAAGATAATGTGTCGAGCCCAGCCCGCCTTAAAGAGCCGAATAGCCATAATCGCTCGAGCTTCGGTGTCACCTCCACTGACTGCTACGATGGTATCCGCCGTGGTGCAGTTGTCTAATACCGAGGGAGCGACACAGGCCGACAGATCATCTTCATTCAAAACCCGGTTGATCGTACAGACGACTATCACTAATACCGCTACAATTGATCCGGCCAGCACTGCCAATTTACGTCCCATATCCCACCACCCCAAATTTGCTCTGCTCGCTGACGGCTCGTACGATCAGCTCGCTTGCTTGCGCTACATCGTCCTCAGTCGTTGGCCGACCGAACGACAAACGAAGCGACCCATCCACCTCAGCCTCACTTCGCCCCATAGCCAGCAAGACGTGGCTGCGACGCCCTTTGTTTGCGGCGCAAGCAGATCCTGTTGCCGCTTGCACTCCCAGCTCATCCAGAGCGAAGACCACTCTCTCGCCATCCACTCCGGCGATAGAAATATTGAGGATGGCGGGCGAATTATTGTCACTCTCGTTAAAACGAATACCCGCCAAATGCTTCATCAGGCTCTGCTTTAGACTCTGACGTAGCTGACCTAAGCGCCTGACCTCACTGCGACGACGCTCCTCCGCCAGCACCAGAGCCTTAGCGAAGCCAATGATACCGGCTACATTTTCCGTGCCGCCCCGTAGCCCCATCTCTTGGCCGCCACCGATGATCAAAGGTTTGAGCTTGACTCCCGCCCGGACATAGAGTAGCCCTACCTGCTTTGGGCCGTAGCACTTAGCCGCATTAAGAGTCAGCAAATCAACCCCCAGCCTGGCTACATTGAGATCCAGTAGTCCCGCCGCTTGCGAAGCGTCGCTATGTAGCAGGATCGGCTGAGCTACATTACGTTTTTGCCGATCAGCTCTCACTTGGTCTATGACCATGGCAATATCTTTTAGCGGCTGAACGACACCGGTCTCACCATTAACATAACCGACCGACACCAGACCAACCTCATCATCGATTGACTCCACCAGCTGCTTTAGCTCCACTCGACCATCAGACCGAACAGGCAAGATTATGCCACCTCCGGCCTGCACCGCATTAAGCACGGCCGGATGCTCCGTCGCCAGAGTTATCACCTTGCCTGAGACTCCATTTAGCGCCAGATTGACCGATTCAGTCGCTCCGGCAGTCATCACCACCTCAGCCGACCTGGCTCCAATGCAACGGGCCAGCTCAGACCTGGCTCGCTCAACATCTTGCCGTACTTGAGTCGCCGCAAGATATGGTGCCGACGGGTTGTAAAACTTATCAGTAAAATACGGCATCATCGCTCGGAGGACTCGCTCATCCACCGGGGTAGCCGCCGCATAATCTAAATAAACCATTACCTCTATGATACCACTAGATTACTCAGCCACCATATAACTCACCTCATCCAAGCACGACCGGGCTAGAGCCGGTTGTACCGCCCAAGTACCGACATAAACAACGCACGTCCTTTATCTACCCAAGCTATCTCTAGTCTGACGTCGATAGAGTAACCTGCTTATCCGCCCCTAGCGTCTGAGCCAAAACCTCATCATGGGTGGCGTAGATGATCGCTCCGGGATACTCCGCTAGAGCCCGCTCAATATTCTCTCTAGCCCGGATATCCAGATGGTTGGTTAGTTCATCAAGGATTATCAGATCAAGCCGATCCAAGATTAGCTTTAAGACCGCCATCTTAGTTAGTTGTCCTCGTGACAGCTGGTTAAGCGGCACCGCCACTGCAGTTGGACTTAGATCCATCGTCGAAGCAGCTTGGTAGATCTCGCTGGCCTCAGCATCTGCTTGGCTGAGTAGATTTCGCCCAAGGTCCGGTCCGTAGACACCCTGCGCCACGTAGCCATAGCGCACACCGGTCGTTATCTTGACAGTGCCGCCGTCCGGAGCCAGCTGACCGATAATAATTCGCAGCAAGGTCGTCTTACCCGTTCCATTGTTGCCAATGATTCTGACTCGCTCACCCGTTCGCACGGTAAAACTGATCTCTCGAAATAGGCTCTTCCGGTAACTCTTAGTCAAGCCGTCTACCGTTAAAATCCGGCGGTCGCCCAGCTGTTCAGCAGTAAAGTTAGCCCGATAGGCCTTACGTGCGGTCGGCTTCTCGATACCGGCCAGCTGATCCAGCCTGGTCTTGACAGCTCGAATTTCCTTGCCGGCTCTACTTTGCGTTGCGTTCTTTGCATTGTTAAAGCCCATTTTACTTTCGCACTTCAATCTGTCGAAACGCTTGTTCTCTGTCTTATGTGCTCGTGACCGAGCCACCGCCATGCGTTTATTCAAGCGTTTACGCTCCAACCTTGCCTTAGTATATTCTCCCCACTGCTCCATTTCAGCCTGTTTGATCCGTTCTTGATAGTCGCCGTAGTTGCCTCCATACAGTTGAGCTTTGCCGGCCTTGATCACCACCAAGCTGCTAGCCACAGCGTCAATGAAACGCCGATCGTGACTAACTATTATTGCCAAACCGTTAAATCGTCGTAGTTCGTCCACTAGCCATTGCCTCGCCTGAGCGTCCAGATTATTAGTCGGCTCGTCCAGCAACAAACAATCATGGTGAGCCTCGAATAGCTCCCTTAGCTTGGCTCGGACGACCTCTCCACCTGACAGGGTATCGTCATGGTGATCTTGTGGCAGATAGCCTACCCGTCCCGTCAACCGGATTGAACCATCGTCCGGAGTCAATTGACCGGCGATCAAACGTAGCAAGGTCGTCTTGCCCGTTCCGTTATCACCAATGATGGCTACCAGCCCCCGACCGGGAAGATTTAAGCTGAGTCGATCAAGTATCACCTCGCTACCATAAGAAAAAGATAAGTTAGAGATTTTAAGCATAGAACACCTTTCACAGATTAAACTAATTTGCCCCTAGTTGAGTGTTCTATAATTTCATACCCAGCATTATACCATATGCCGATACCGCTCAGCTTAAGTAACCCGGTGCTCATAGATCAAACCGACCGGACTTGGCCATAAAAAATAGCAGCCTCTTCTGAGGCTACTATTTTTATGCTAAAGATCTCTACCGATCTACTAGGCTTCGGCCGCAGTGTTGGGAGCTGCCGGCACAGGTGACTTGCCTTTATTCTTATTGGCAGTCGGTCGAGCCGGTTGGCCTGGCTGAGCAGGGTTGCCCGGAGTACCTGGGTTACCCGGCTGAGCAGGGTTACCGCCGCCGGCAATCTTCCTGTAGGTTACTACTACGGTCTTGTCGCTGTCCATAGCTATATTTAGGGTATCACCGGTCACATTAGCCACCGAACCATTGACCGTCACTTTGTCGATCTCGTAGCCGGGTTCCGGTGTGAAGACAACGGCCTCCATGCTACCTGCCGTAACGTTCGTCTTGCTGGGCGAGATCGTACCGTGACCACCGCTAACGCTGGTATTTAGGCTATATGTGGTCGGAAGCGGTGTACCGGACTTAAACATAGCCGCAACGTTGACCGGGCTGTCCGGCATGGTGAAGGTAGTAACCGGGCTGGTCTTACTGGCCAGATCGCTAAGATTAATACCTTCCAATACAGTCCAGGCATCAAACACCTGACCGGTCGGTGCGGGATCAGCCACTATCTGAATGGTTTGACCGGCCGCTGCTTGAACTACGGTAGTGCCACCCAGCTTAGCAACACCCCTAGACACCGTGATAGGATGCATACCACCCGCTCGAGCCGGTTGCGAAAGTGTCGAGACTACACCGAGCATCATCGCCGGCACCAACACCAGCGCCAGTAGCAGTGTCGCCAGCCTGCTTCGCTTCCTCGTACATGTTATTTTCATTTTTCCTCCTTTAGTCAGATATCGATCCGAGCCCCAATCCGACCCCGGATCTTAAACTTATCTCAAGTCGTAGTCAAATGTGTTAGCTATAGCTTAATCCGGCTACCCCCTTTACTCCTTATAACCTAAAACAGGCACTAACCCCGTTTATTCCAGTATAGCATAAAAGCTAACACCCTAGCCGAGCCCGGCATCAGGAGTTTACAGATGAAATATTCGTTCGACATTACCGGCCACCACTTCTGTCAGCTGCACTAGAGGCACACCTCGCACTTCAGCTAATCGCTCGGCAATCTGTCGGATGTATTTCGGTTGATTCGTCTTACCTCGATAAGGTACGGGCGCCAGATAAGGTGAATCGGTCTCTAGCACCACTCGATCAAGCGGAACGGTCCGATACACCTCCGCCAAGGTCGGGTCACGGTTAAAGGTGATAATACCGTTAACGCCGATACTCAAGTCACGCTTAAGCACCTGCTCGAGGTTGGCTTGACTGTCGGTAAAGGAATGCACCACTCCACTGACACCATGCGGAAAATTACTAAGTAGTGCCCAGAAATCAGCAAAGGCATCGCCGTAGTCACCGGATCGAACATGAAGCGACAGCGGCAAAGCATTGTCAAGCGACAACTGGATCAACGCTTCGAGAGCTTCCAATTGCTTGGCAGGTGGGACGGTGTCATAACAATAATCCAGCCCGACCTCGCCCACCGCCGCAATCACCCGCTTACTAGCGTCAATTAGTGTCTGCAACCGATCAATATCGCTAGGGCGAAAGTCACCCGCCTGATGAGGATAAATCCCTACACCGGCTCTGAGTATCAGCCCCTCGGGTTGACCTTGCTCCAGCGCATAGCGAACCGCCAGTTCACTATCCGCCGGGTCGCACCCCATGGTAATGATCTGGCTAACACCACTATCTAGAGCAGACGTCAGCACTTCGCTCGGATTCAGTGGGTAATCCGAGCTATGGATATGACAGTGCGTATCCGCCAGACATCCGGCCCTAGTCATGTTTAGCCGATTCACTGTGAAGATACTTTTTGGGGAAGATAATCGGCGTAGTCTCCGGCACGCTGTCACCCCCGACCGCCTGATGGAGCTGCTGGGCGGTATCAGGCAGGAAAGGTGATAGATATTTGGCTACCAGCAGCAACCCGTTAACCAATGTCGAGAATACCTGGTCTAGCCGAGCCTGCCTCTCTGACTTATCCTCCAGCTTTGCTACCTGCCAGGGCGCCGAACGTTCAATGTATTGGTTTAGCTCATGGACATACTCCATGATAGCCAGCACGGCATCATGCAGATTAAGTCCATCCATCGCCACCTTATAGTTACCTAGCAGAGTCTCCGCCTGGTCTTTCAGTTCATTATCATCGCTGACAAAGCTTAGATTGCCACCAAAGTACTTGCGAATCATGGCGATCACCCTGGCCAGCAAATTACCCAAGTCGTTGGCCAGCTCGCCGTTATAGGCTGACTCAAACTTATCCCAGCTAAAGTCGCCATCCTCAAACGTTGGCACATGCGCCGTAAAATAGTAGCGAAAAGCATCAACACCATAGTCGTCAATGATTTCCAGCGGGCTGATCACATTACCGATCGACTTACTCATTTTGCTACCATCGACATTGATAAAGCCGTGTACCATCAGTTTCTCCGGCAAAGGCAAGCCTAGCGCCAAAAGCATAGCTGGCCAGATAATCGCATGGAAGCGCAGGATATCCTTACCAACGATCTCAACCTGAGCCGGCCAATAGTCATCATGCCACTTTTCGTCCGGATACCCCAGCACCGTCAGGTAATTAGATAAAGCATCGATCCAGACATACATCACTTGTGATGGATCACCGGGCACTGCCACTCCCCAGCTTAATTTGTCGGCAGGTCGTGAGATAGAGACATCCTGCGCCCCATCTTTTAATAGCTCCAGGAGTTCTTTGCCCCGAAACTCCGGCACAACAGCCGCCTTAATGAACTCTCTGAGCTGATCGGTAAACTTAGATACCGCCAGGTAATAATTATCTTCACTCAGCTTTTCGTATGGCTTACTGTGATCAGGACAAATAAAATCATGTTCTCGAGCCTCACTCTCAGTCACAAAAGCCTCACAGCCGGCACAGTACCAGCCCTGATAAGTCGATTTATAGATCACCCCCGCCTGATCCAGCCGATGCCAGATAGCCTGAACTCGCTTGACATGGAGCGGGTCGGAGGTACGAATGTTAACAATATTCTGAGTAGCAAAATCCTGTTTGGCCAGCTCTGCCCCGATCTGACTAAGCGGTGCGCCGAAATTCAGCTCAAGTGCCTGACGCATTCGCTGAAACTCAGGCTGAAGCTGATCAACCAGCTGTTGAGGCGTCTGTCCGCTCGTTGCCGCCTTCTGCTCAATCTTAGTGCCGTGCTCGTCCGTCCCGATAGATAACTTTGCCTGCTTACCCCTGAGCAGCTGGTAGCGCAACAAGATATCGCCGTATAGGTAATCAATCGCTGTACCGATATGCGGTGTCGCATTAGCGTAAGGAATCGCTGTCGTTAGATAATACTTGGTCATATTCTCATTATACTATTTAGCCACCTTGGTCAAGCGTTGCCAATCAGTAATACTTAGCTCCTGGGCTCGCCGGCTAGGGTCAATATCAGCCAACTGCAAAAGCCTTGCCGTTTCCGCCTTGGTAGTGCGCAGTCCTAGCGCTAGACTGGAGAGAAGTTTCTTACGCCTCTGGCAAAAACCCGCCCGACAAACGGTAAAGAACCGCTCAAGCTCGACTGCCGGAATCAGCGGATCGGAGCGACGATGCATAATCACCACCTGTGAATCGACCTTGGGCACCGGATCAAACAGCTCGGCCGGTACCTTGATGCCCAGCTCTACCCGGGCGAAGAGTTGCACTGAGATAGCTAAAAGTGACAGCTGTCCCGGCGTAGCCGCCAGTCGCTGAGCTACCTCTCGTTGCACTAATATCACCGCTAAGCTGGGTTGATTGGCGCTAGCCCACAGCTTCTCCATGATCTTTGAGGTAAGGTAGTAAGGAATATTTGCTACCACTTTGTAATTCGCCGGCAGAGCCTCCAGGTCGTAGTCCATGATGTCCGCCCTTACCGACTCCAGGTTTGCCGGTTGGCCACCCATTAGCTCAGCCACCCGACCCGCCAGCTGTTCTGCTAGAACACGGTCATACTCAACCGCCACCACCCGTCCGGCTCGCCGGCACAACTGAGCCGTCAATGTACCCGGACCCGGACCAATCTCCAGTACCGTATCCCGGCCGGTTAGTTCCCCGTAGCCGGCAATAGTCGACAATATCGACCGGTCGCACAGGAAGTTCTGCCCCAGTTCTTTCTTCGCTCGAATCACATCGATCGCCCTAGTACGAATGGTACTTCAGCCAATGAGCGTAAGCACCCTGAATCCCGCCGTAACGATTACAGTACTGCTTGAACCAACGCAACTGAGTGATCGGGTTAGTCGCCCAGTCGGCACCGGCTGATGCCATCTTACTACCCGGTAAGGCCTGCGGTAGACCATATGCTCCGCCCATGCCCTTCGCCGTCACTCGCCAGCCTGATTCGTGACTGATGATGTAATTCACCGCACCATAGTCGCTCTCAGCAATGCCCGCCATCGCCATCCAGTCGGTATGACTGCCCGGTGGTAGCTCTACTTTCGTCCCCTTGATCTCGACCTGGGCTATCGGCGCCTCAGTGACCACCTCAGATATCTTCTGACGAGCCACTTCGACACCATTTTGCATGTTGACTTGATAGATAACCGTTTTCTTACCGGGGTGACCGGCTGTCTGAACCTCATGATAACCTAGCTTCTTACCGGCATCTTCAATTACTTTAGTCTCAAAGGGGACGGCCTCTACTTGGTCAACTGTTTGCACTCCATTACGCCAGACTTGCAGATCCATACCATCACTCACCCCGGTCTGCTGCGGTAGCGACATGGTGTCGCTGGCACCCAGCTTGATATTCGCTTCCTTTAGCATACCGGCGATGGTCTTCTGCTGAGTTCTCAGAGTTAGCAGCTGTCCGTACAGTCTCAGATTAACTGTCTTTGCCCTGGTAATCTCAACCACCTGACCAATACCGCCCGAATCAAGAAAGCTGTCGATCGGCGTAGTTTGAGCTATGTCATGCGACTTAAGCTTGACGCCGGCCTGTTCCGATACCTTGCTGATGTCGGTCTCAGCGGTCATAACCCTAGTTCTCACCGACTTCTCATCGACAATGGTGACAGGGCGAGCCCGCTTAATGTTAATAATATTGGAGTCCCGTGATAACTGGCTACTCAGCGACGGACTGACCTGATCATGTCGCCCCACCCGGATCTTAGCATCAGCCAGAGCTTGTTTCACTGTGCGACTCTTAGTGATAATAGTCTTCTCTAACTCGTGATCGTAGATAGTCACCAGCCGACTGGAGCTATCTACTCGGTCGTTGGTTGCCCGCACCAGCCCGGTAAAGCTAGCTGATACCAGTGCGATGGTCATCACCAGAGCCAGCACCAGCCATCTAGTATGGATTCGTCGCATGACACTAATCACACCACGTAACTTGAATATCATATCCGCTTGTAATTATATCACACCGTCAAAATGCCGGTTCATTAAGCCGGTCTACCGCTAGCCGTCCGCTCGGCTAAGTGGGGCAAAGGCAACATTGAGCTTACGGGTCTTACCGTCATCAAAATAAACCTCCACCACTTGCCCATCGACTGAGGTGACTTGACCCGAGCCAAAGATTTGGTGCCGTACTCGGTCACCAAGACTAAGCTCTACCGGGTCCGGTTCATAGTGCGGTTCATTCGCCTGACTACCGTGCTTAGTGGCATGCTGCACCGATGGTCCTTGCCGGTAATTTACCCACCTCTGATAGTCGCCCACCTCATCCATGCCGGATTCGTCGCCCGACACCATATCGCTCACGTCTTGCACGAAAGGTGACGGCAGGCTGTAATGAGTCTCGCCCCTGAGCATCCGACGCCGAGCGTAAGATAGCACCAGCTTCTCTTGCGCTCTAGTCATACCGACATAGCAAAGCCGTCTCTCCTCCTCTGCTGCCGCCGGCTCCAGCGAGGAACGAGCACTGGGAAATAAGCCATCCTCCATGCCCACCATAAAGACCACCGGGTACTCCAGGCCTTTAGCGGCGTGTAAGGTCATGAGAGTGACAGCGTCATCGTCATTAACGGCATCAGCACCACTCACCAATGCCACTTCCTCTAAAAAGCTCGCCAGATCGCCATATTCCTTAGCCATCGAGATTAGCTCGTCGACGTTCCGGCAACGCTCTTCACCTCGCTCCGTACCATCATCCAGGTAGCTATCATAGTCAAAGCGTTGTATGATTCCCTCTATGATCCGGTCAGGTGACTCGGTGCCGGCTAGCTTGTTTATCTCTGAAAGCGCCCGACCCAACTGACTCAGAGTCTTTCTAGCTCTAGAGGTAAGCTCGGCACAATCGTCCACACGCACTAAGGCGTCAAGCACATTAAGCCCACTGCCGCCCTGCCAAGCCAGAAACTTACCTACCGAGACTTCGCCCAAGCCTCGTTTTGGCACATTAACGACCCGACGAAAGCTGATGGTGTCGCTAGGCTGATAAATTAGCTTTAGATAGGCAATTAGATCTTTTATCTCCGCTCGGTCGTAAAAGCGCTGTCCACCGATCAGCCGATAGCGCAGGCTATTGCGAGTAAACATCTGTTCGAATACTCGTGACTGGGCATTCGTCCGATAAAGCACAGCGCAATCTCGGAGTCGATGACTACCACTGGCGACCATTGCCCATATCTGATTAGCTACTCGCTCCGCTTCGTCAAACTCATTACCGGCGACTATTAGCTCGACCGGCTCTCCGCCTCGATTATCCGTCCACAATTTTTTATCGCTACGTTTAGTATTCTTACTAATCACCCGGTGTGCCACCTCAAGGATCTCTTCAGTCGAACGATAGTTCTGCTCTAGCTTGATCTGTCTCGCTCCGGGAAAATCTCGCTCAAAGTTAAGAATATTAGTATAGTCCGCCCCCCGCCAACTATAGATCGACTGCCAATCGTCACCGACTACACAAATATTGCGCCGGTCGTTCAGCAGAAGCTTGACCAGCCGATACTGCGCCTTGTTGGTGTCTTGATACTCATCGATCAGAATATAACGAAACTGCTCCTGATATTTGCGTCGCACCTCTGACGACTTCTCAAGAAGTTGAACTGCATCAAGTAGCAGGTCGTCAAAGTCAAGCGCCACATTCTCCCGCAGCCGCCTTTCGTAGCGGTCGTACACCTCTGCGGCAGTCTGCTGCAAACTGGACTGAGTAGCCTGGCGTCGATACTGCTCAGGTGACAAACAAGCATTCTTGGCCTTAGAAATGTAGCCGACAATTGACCGAGGGCTAAACTGCTGCTCGGCTACGCCCAGCTCTTTCATGACCGACTTAACCAGCGATAATCTATCGGCTTCGTCGAAGATGACGAAATTGCGAGCAATATTGATCTGATCACCGTCCCGCCGCAATAAACGAACGGCAATGGAGTGAAACGTGCCCATCCAGGGCATGAAACTCCGACTATCCGCCACACCTAACAAACGAGCTAATCGCCCTCGCATCTCATTGGCTGCCTTGTTAGTAAAAGTAACCGCCAGTATCTCAGCAGGCTGAGCCAGCTCGCTAGCAATTATATAGGCGATACGATGGATCAACGCCTTGGTCTTGCCCGACCCCGCTCCAGCCTGGATCAAAAGCGGACCCTCGGTGGTCTCAACCGCCAGCCTCTGTTCCGGATTTAGACCGTCTAAGATACGCCTCTCGTCTGCTGATGTCATTAGCTATATTTTATCACGCTAGAGTCGGTGCCACCGACCACAGCTATGCCTACAGACCTAGTCGCAAGATGGCTACAGCGATCAACCCGCCAATGATAACTACCGCTATCGCCAGTAGCACCCGGCTAATGATCTGCTTCTTGCGCTGCGAGGAGAGTGGCGGTAAAGCCTGATCGAGCTCGTCGTCGTCAAACAAGTCATCATCCGCCGGTCGGACATTAGTAGGGGTGGGTCTCTTGACGGAATCATTACCCAAGGGGCGCTTGTTAACCCTGACATCAGGCAGGAAGGTCGGTGCTCGACGGCTTGACGCCGCACCGGCTGAGGCACTACCGACAGCTGGACGCCCGGTAGAAATAGATCTATTGGGGGATACCGAAGACTTAGGTGATAACGCCGTAGCCGGTCGCACCGGAGCTGATTTAGCCGGAGTCGATATACTCCTCACTACGTGGTCATTACGACCGGAATTACCCGTGACTACAGGTCGCCGACCGGCTCTGACTGCCGGCTCGCTATGACTGCTATTAGCATTGGTCTGCCCCACCTCTCGCTTAGTCGGCGGAACGACCGGTCGTCTCGGCGTCACAGGCTTAGTTGCTATTGACCTAGCCGGTATTGACCCGGCTGACGGCGACCGCCGCAAAGTAGTCTGCCCGGACGATCGCTGCGGCTCACCATCAAACATTACATTGACCTTGCCAGGGCGTTTTCTGGGTATGGACGACTTAGCTGCTACTTGATCACTCATTAGCTCAGTCTTAGCCTGACGTTCAGTGGCATAATTAGGCTTATTCTTGACCGTGGCATCACTTGACGGCAAAGCCATATCCATAAAACGCCCTCTACCGACCTTTGGTTTATCAGCTCCGGAGGTAGCTGTAGTCCTCATGGGTGCTTTGGGTGGTCGAACTGTTACTCGTCTGGGCTCCTCAACACTTCTAGTCGAGAGACTACAAGCCGATACGATACTCGTGGACGGTTTACTCTTAGTAAGAGTAGCTGACACTGTAGCGTCTCGCACCACCACCTTAGTCGGTTTCACCACCGGCTGACCTAGCCGGGCAGTCACTCCATCGATTGGTCTCTTACCAGCAACAGTCCGCACTTTTACTCCGATCGGCTGACCATTAATCCCGCCGAGAGAGTTGCTTGTCCGACCAATAATCTTTGGTCTACCCGGAATCAGATCATTCACGCTCGTTGGCTTTCCTTTGCTATAGCCGAAGCATCGTTAACCATACTGGCAAATTCAGTAGCAATCAGGCTCGACCGACCAACCAGCAAGCCGTCAACTCCCGCCAGTTGCAGAATTTGCTTAGCACTACCAGCGTTGACGCTGCCGCCATAAATAATCGGCACATTCATTGCCGCTGCTCGACCAAACATATGCTCAATCTGGGTCCGCACGATCTTGACCGACTCGGTGATCTGCTGATCAACCGCCGGAGCACTACTACCTATCGCCCAGATTGGCTCATAAGCTACTACGATCTGATCCAGGTCACCCGAGTCAATATTCATCAGCCCCGAGGCAACTTGATCACATAAGGCATGCTCGTAACAGTTCATCTCCCGCTCTTCCTCATCTTCACCCACACAGAGCACAGGCCTGATACCATTGCGAATAGCTGCCTGCACCTTAAATCGGACATCCCGATCATCCTCGTCGAAGATATAACGTCGTTCGCTATGACCGACCAAGACGTACTGCGCCAGCCCTCTCAGCTGACTCGCTGACACTTCACCGGTAAAAGCACCTTCGTCTCGCCAATAGCAATCTTGCGCTCCCAGCTTCATCTGGCGATGATTGATTTGGAGCGATACCGGCTCTAGCGACAGAAAGCCGGGGCAAATCACGGTCTCGACATTACGCCGCACCGGCAACGTTTGCGACAGCTTCGTCACAAATAGCGACGACTCGTGGACGTTTAGATTCATCTTCCAGTTGCCAATGATGTACTTCTTCATGCCCGCTCCATTCTGTTAGCTATTTTATCATACCTACAATTTAGCGTCGCATCAGCGCTGAAATGCCGGGCAGATCTTCGCCTGCCATTAACGCTAAGCTAGCCCCACCACCGGTTGATACGTGGCTAAAGCTACCACCCCTCAAGGCATCCCAGCCTCTGACAAAATTAGCCGTATCACCTCCGCCGATCACACTAACTATCTGAGGATTCTTAGCCAGGGTTAGAGCTAGTCGTGCCGATCCCCGAGAGAAATTGACCACCTCAGCCATACCCAGTGTACCGTTCCAGATGACAGTACCACTACTTGCTACCACCCGCTCGACCAGCCGGATAGTCTGTTCGCCAATGTCATATATCTTGGCCGGAGCCCGGACGGCATCCAGGCCGCACTCTACCCGCTCACCCTTCAGCTCGCCGCTCTTAGAGATAGCTACGTCACTAGGTAAGATGAGATGATCCGCCAGCCTGTCACCATACCGATGCTGAGCATCCGCCAAGATTTGCTGCACCAGCTGATCTGCCGCCTCATCAACCAAGCTATCACCGACATCATGTCCGTCGTACTTGATGAAATTATTAGCCAACGCCCCACCGATCACCACATTATCGGCAACCTGAATGAACTTACGAGCTAGGGGCATCTTGTCGTGTATCTTTGCTCCACCCAATATCGCCGTTAGCGGTCGGTTCGGCTCGTCGGTAGCCCGCTTAATCGCCAGGTACTCTTGTTCAACCAACAGCCCGGCCACGGCCGGCAAACACTGCGTGATCGCTACCGTCGAAGCATGACTACGATGAACCACTCCGAAACCATCTTGGACAAATAGCTCCGCCCGACTCTGCTTCGCCAGTTGCTGAGCAAACTTGGCGTCATTCTCCTTCTCAGCCGGCTGAAAACGCAAGTTCTCCAGCATGACGATATCGCCGGGCTTCATTGACCGGGTCAGCTGCGCCACCCGGTCACCCACCGTCTCACCGATGAACCGGACGGGGTGACCTAACAGCTTAGCCAACCGCTTAGCCACCGGCGCAAGGCTATACTTCGCATCTTGCTCTGACTTTGGCCGCCCCAGATGAGCAATGACGACGATACTGGCATCTCGTTCCAGCAAATAGCGCAGGGTGGGCAAAGAGGCAACCAGACGATAATCGTCAGCGATAGTGCCATCATCCCGGAGCGGTACGTTATAGTCGGCCCTCAGTAAGATCTGCTTGCCCCGCACATCGACATCTTTAACCGTACGATATGGAAAAGTTACTGCCATCACCCCCCTTTTTTCTTATCTACTTAGATCCAGCAATCGCACTCCATCAGACGTCGCCAGTACCACCTTCGCCTTAGTGTCACCAAAGAAGTTAGTGGTCATCAAGTCATTTAGTAGTGTATCGACTTTACCATCCGGACTAGTAAAAGCACGTACTCCGTAGAGTAGACTGAGGCGATTCGCCATTCTGTCGGTTGGTACCACCGGTAAGATCGGCATGATCGGTCGCTGGATAGAGATGCTTCTAGTCAGAGAACTGCCGTTTGACTCGACAATGATGGCATCCGCCTCGACCTCGTCCGCCATCACTACGGCGGCATCAGCGATCGCCCCACTCTTTTCGTCTACCGGGTTGCGACTATAGAGGTCGTAGACGCCGATATGCTGTTGAGCATATCGTAGTGTCTTCGCCATGATAGAGACCGCCTCAACCGGATACTTACCCATGGCAGTCTCATCAGACAACATCACGGCATCAGCGCCCTCGATATAAGTAGTAGCTACGTCGTTCACCTCAGCCCGGGTTGGCTCAGGGTTGTCAACCATTGAGTCAAGCATCTGGGTCGCCACGATGCATAGCTTGCAGTGCTTCTGGCACAGGCGAATGATCTCTCGCTCTACCACCGGCACTACCTCAGGACCGGCTTCTACTGCTAGGTCGCCACGAGCCACCATCACGCCATCGGCGAGCCGGATAATTGCCTCCAGGTTCTCCGGATCAACTCCCGCCTTGGTCTCCAGCTTGACAATAATCTTACGATCGCTACCGTGACTACGGATAATCTCTCTTAGTTTGCGTACATCGTCAGCATGATGGACGAAAGATAGTGCTGTGTAGTCAAAGTCTTTGTCAAAGCTCCACTCCAGATCAGTCAAGTCCTTCTCGGTTAAGACCGGGGCGTCGCCACCTCGCATATCGGGCAGATTGATCGCCTTGCGAGAGATTACTGAGCCACCATTGACCGCCTTAACCCAGACTGTCTTACCGTCAATTCGCTGTACTATAGTGCGAATCTTACCATCGAATAGATAGATACTATCGCCCGGCAGACACTTGTCCGACAGATCATACTGCGACGGCAGGTTATTGCCTCCATCATGCTCAATGCCATAGGTCAGCCCCAGCTCGTCATCATGATGAATCGTATACTTCATGTCATCCTTCAGCTGACCTAATCGAATCTTCGGACCCTGCAAGTCCTGGACGATGGGGATATGCCGATTCAGCTTCTTCTCAATCAGTCGAATATTCTTAACCTGTTCCACTCGGTCTTCAAATGAGCCGTGACTAAAGTTGAGCCGACAAGCGTTCACTCCGGCTCGAATTATTTTCTCCAGCATTGCCGGGTCGCTGGTCGCCGGCCCAATTGTCGCCAAGATGCGAGCACGTTTTAGTGTGTCGATATGCGCCATGTTTGTATCACTCCTTCCTACTTACTAAATCGTGCCTATTCTAGCACACTCCCGCCGGCTAGTGCTTGTCCGTTGTCTTAGCATGATCAGCCAGCGCTTGCTTGATCCGTGCGATGACCTCCCGGGGGGTCAGATCAACCTTGACAATATAATCATAGATATTCCACTTAGATAGTTCTTTAGCCACTTCTTCGCTATCCATATTGGTCAGGACGATGACCGGTGTCGTCTTGGCGGAGCCGTTGCGACGCACCTCCCTCAGTACTGCCGAGCCATCGATATCGGGTAGAGAATAGTCCAGGATGATCAAATCAGGCTTGGTCTGGGACACCATCTCGATCCCGTTCATGCCGTTATCGGCGATATCGACATCATATCCCTCCGACTCAAGCTTCATCCGATACATCTGGCTGATTAGTTGGTCATCTTCAATGATTGATATCCTCATCTCCCCTCCTTTTATGTTAGTAGTGCCCACAGCCCGGCGATGATTACGGTCATTACCATTATCACAATCAGACCATACTTAATCTGAGTCTGATGGTCAATAATCCACTGGCTATAGTCTGACCTCACGACAGCACTAATCTTTCGCACTCGCACGACTTCACCGGATCGTTTGGCATCGGCGCCACGATAATGTTTGTTGCGGCGCTTCGCCTTGCCGGACTTATTTCCCATGTGCTAATTATACTACAAGACAGCCTAACACCACCAGCAGAGCGCCCTGCGTTCCATTTCAGAAGTTAGTGCCCCGGTGGTTAAAAATAGATATCAATAAGACCTGGTGGTGATCTCGCCGGGAATCGAACCCGAATTGTCAGGATGAAAACCTGATGTCCTAACCTTTAGACGACGAGACCTCACTGGAGATTATACTAGACTTGGTCGGTTATTGCCAAACTACAGATAGGCGTCGTTATCGTCCAGAATAAAATTAATCGCATTGACATTATACTGAGGCGATAATTCACGGATATTGTCCTTAACCTGCTGAGCGAAAGACCGGTTGTTAGCGTTCACCCATGGAGCGATACTCGCCATAAAACCTCGCACATCGCCCCACGATAGTCGCAACGACTCATCGCCGGCCCGGCAAATTTCAACGCTCTGAGCGACACCGGTCGGAGAGTAATTATTCGCATCCACCATCTTCACCAAGTCATTAAACTTGCCGGCAATCCGACGCTCAATCAGAGCCGGACTAAGGTAATCTCGGGCATCGCCCCGCCTGACTTGGCCGGCAGCGTTATCAACCAGTCGTTTCGCCATAAACTTGGTGACGGTCAGCTTCTTGCCATTGTACCCGAGTCGATCATTTCGATGTTCAACCAGCCAGCCTGCCATGGTGTGGTCTAGCGCCCGAGCAAGTAGCCCCGTTCGCAAGCTATTATATGAGACATCGGGACTCATCCCCTTGATTCGGCTGACACCCTGACTATAGCCGACTTTACCGCCAATCGTACCAACCGTGGGCAAAACCGGACGCAAATGCTGAGCTAGTACCGGATATTGCTGGCTGACTTGCCGGATTGCCTCGTAATTATCCTTCAGCCGTCGAGTAGTCGAGTAAATGACTATACGATCTGCTCGATCTTGCTCAGTATACTTTAGCGAGAAGGGCATCTGGCGCTGATCGTATTGCTCTACCAGCGCCTTCAGTACCTTGTAGAGATCTAGTGAGGTGGGGTTAAGGTAAAAGCAGTGCTCGATCGGTAGCCTATCTGAGCTAGGCATGATCACCTTACCACCCTGCTCTGTCTGCTTGATGTAGTACGAATTGATCTCCTCCCATTCACCCGAAGTCCGACGCCAGCTATCTTCACTAATACGATCGTCCGAATCGCTTAGCTTACTAATAATTCGGTCGTCACCGGATGACTTGATCAGCCATGCCTTCTGTCTCGCCCAGCGATTATCCATACGAGACTCAAACGCCTGTTTGCTTAGCTGGTTAATCGGCTCATCATCTATCGCCTCATTCTCGACAGCGCACTGATATAATCTTTCACCACTATCACCCGGCTCACCAATCTGACCGCCATAAGCATCACCATATAGGTCGATCAGTCGGTCAATGTTGCAATTGACCGGACTATTGACCTGTTTGATAAGCCAGTCGTCGAATCGCTCTCCGTTTAATAGCTCAGGTTGAGGCATCTGACCGGGTTCCGTTGCCGATATATCACAGCATGACCAGTTAGACCGATCACCACCCTCATTTGCTTGTCCTGTTTTCTCCATACCAAATCACACTTAGCTTGTATTGTCTAGTATAATAACATAAATACAGCCAAAGGCTAACGGCGTTTCAAACTCTGCCCGGCGGCTCTGATCACATTATCCATTAGACAAGCGATGGTTAGCGGTCCGACCCCGCCTTTCCGGGGCGTGATAGTGATGTCCGACCTTTCCCGCACCAGCGGATCAACGTCTCCCACCACCTGACCGTCAACGTCTGCCGTACCGGCGTCGACTACTACGGCACCGTCCCTCAACATCTCAGACTTGATCAAGCCGGGCACGCCGGTCGCCGTCACTACGACGTCTTTATCGATCAGCATTTTCTCCAGGCTGGGACACCTAATGTCCAGCGGGGTCACATTGAGCCCCGACTGTCGCCACATTTTCGTAAGAGGCGCACCGACCAAGCGTCCTTGTCCGACAATAGCGATCTGCTTGCCGGCGAGGTCAATATTATAGCCGGCCAGCAGCCAATTGATTGCCATAGCAGTCGTCGCATCCCACTTCGACTGCTTAGCTAAGCCGTCGACATCTTTGACCGGGTTGACCTGATTAACCACCTTATCCGTTGCCGATGGATCGGGTAGTGGCAGCTGAATCAGGATGCCATGTACAGTCGGATCCATATCGAGTTGCTCTACCAGTCGCTCTACTCCCGGCTGATCGACTTTATGAATCTCAACAGCTATCCCGACATCCTCACCATAGCGCTGCTTGAGCTTAGTGTATAGATCAGTCACAGCGTCGAGCTTAGTCTGGACGATCGCCAGCTTAGGCCGGATATGGTCATGTTGCTTCAAGGCTCGTACTTGATGAGCCTGACGCTCCTTAATAAAGCTAACTAACTCTCGACCGCTTAGCTGTCCGGACATATTGTCAGTATAACCCAGCAGCTGTGCTATAATCCAATTAAGCGCCCGTAGCTCAGCGGATTAGAGTACTTGGCTTCGAACCAAGGGGTCGCAGGTTCGAACCCTGCCGGGCGTACCAGGAAATCATTGACAGAGAGACGTGATGTGATGCTGGGCATTATTGAGGTGAAGTGAGAACCTGCGACTTTGCGCCAGCAAAGAAGCCTTCGAACCCTGCCGGGCGTACCAAACAATCATTACGCCGCAAATACACTGTGGCATCTGGCGCTATTAAGGAGAGTGAGAACCTGCGACTTTGCGTCAGCAAAGAAGCCTTCGAACCCTGCCGGGCGTACCAAGAGTACATTGCATGGAAGACGCAGTATGATGCCGGACATTGTTGAAGCGAGGTGAGAACCTGCGACTTTGCGCCAGCAAAGAAGCCTTTTTTACATCATTATATCTGTTAGCGCCATCACGCTATCCACCAAAAATTGCTTTTTTGGTAATTTTGGTGGATAGTAAACAGTATGAATGCGAAAATTATTCGTCAGCAATACTTAGACCAACTAGCGCTCTCTAAAGATCAGAATGTCATCAAGGTTGTTACCGGTGTTCGCCGAAGTGGCAAGTCAACCCTGCTCGGACTATTTCAAGATACGCTCAGAGAGCAGGGCATTGCCGATAGTCAAATCCAATCATTTAACTTTGAAGAAGAGAAGAACGTCGAGCTGAGAGATTGGCGTAAATTACACCATCGTATCGAGCAAAAACTTGTACCGGACAAAATGAACTACATCTTCCTGGATGAGGTTCAGAAGGTCGCACAGTTTGAAGAAGTAGCCGATTCTCTGTTTGTTAAGCCCAATGTAGATCTCTACATCACTGGCAGTAACGCTTTTTTACTCTCTGGCGAGCTATCGACCTTGCTAACCGGTCGTTATATATCTATTCACGTCTTGCCATTTTCTTTTAGTGAATTCGTCCAGGTATTTCCCGAGGAGCACAACAACGACCGCCTCTTCGAGAAATACCTGACAAGTAGCTCTTTTCCGGAAGCTATCAATCTGGCAAAAATTGATGATAAGCTGGCTAATAACTACCTCAGAAATATCTACGACACTATTGTCAATAAAGATATAGCCGAACGTTATCAGATCAGAGGTAGGATTGATTTTGACCGAGTGGTCAAATTTATCTTCGACTCCATCGGCAGTCCATTGTCGGCACGAAATATCAGTAATTTCTTCAAGCTAAACAACGATAATATTTTTCATGGTACCATCAAGAATTATTTGGACTACTTGACTAAATCATACCTTGTCTATCCCGTTAGCCGCTACGATATTAAAGGAAGAAGGCTACTGACCACAAACGACAAATATTACGTGGTCGATCTCGGTCTTAGAAACATTCTGCTCGGCAGTACTCCCGGGTCTGACGTCGGGCATCGCCTAGAAAATGTCGTTTTTCTCGAGCTTCTTAGGCGCAATGAAGGAGAGATCTTTATCGGCAAAAACGAAGACTGCGAGGTTGACTTCATGGTTCAAATGGCCGGTGGCGAACGGGTCTATTACCAAGTGTCATATCAAGTCAACGACCAGCCCAAGACCCTCGCCCGAGAACTGGCACCATTCTACAAGATCAGAGACAACTACCCTAAGTTCTTGCTGACGATGGATCTGGTGCCCGAACAGTTTGACGGAATTAAAAAGGTTAATGTAGTAGACTGGCTGCTCAATCAATAGAAGCCGGCTCGGAAGCTCGTTCAATGAATTCACCCCGGTTCGCCAAGATTAGCACTTTTGTATTATAATTACACCCATAGGAGGGGTGGCTACCCTGCGTCCCTCCTATATTTTGCACCCGTAGCTCAGCCGGATTAGAGCGTTGGTTTCCGGTACCAAAGGTCGTGGGTTCGAATCCCTCCGGGTGTACCAGCTTTGATTTAATATCTTAATAGTCGCCGACAGTTGTCATCCACTACTTTTAGTGTATGATAGCTAGCTAGGGAGAGTGCCGGCATAATCGGCACTATATTTCATGTATACACCAGATAAGATTCGCAACATCGCTATCATTGCTCACGTTGACCACGGTAAGACTACCCTACTGGATGGTCTGCTTAAGCAATCGCACACTTTCCGTGATAATGCTCAGGAGATGAGCGAGACTCTGATCATGGATAGTGGCGACCAAGAGCGGGAACGAGGCATCACTATCACCGCCAAGACCACAGCCATCACTTATGACGGCTATAAAATCAATATCATCGACACTCCCGGGCACGCTGACTTTAGTGGCGAAGTCGAGCGTACTCTCCAGATGGCCGACGGAGTACTGCTGGTCGTCGACGCCGCTGAGGGTCCAATGCCCCAGACCCGGTTCGTCCTAGCTAAAGCACTGGAGCTGGGTCTCAAGCCGATCGTCATCATCAACAAGATTGATAAACCGGCTCGACGGATTGAGGAAGTTAAAGACGAAGTAGCCGACCTCTTCCTGGAGCTTGCCACCAGCGATGATCAGCTGGATTATCCTGTCTACTACGCCATCGGGCGAGACGGTAAGGCCTGGACAGATATGCCCGATAGCACTACCACATCAGCCGACCTGACGCCAATCTTTCGGGCGATCATTGAGCATATCCCGGCACCGCAGGTTGATCCGGCTAAGCCCTTCCGCATGCTAATCACCTCTTTGCAGTACGACAGCTTCCTGGGTAAATATGCCCTAGGGCGAATTGAGCGGGGTGTCGCTAAGGCAGGTGCACCGATTAGCCTGATCAGCCCGGACGGCACTGTCGCCGGCGGCAAGATAGATAAGCTTTTTACCTATAGCGGCCTGAATCGCCAGGAGGTTGACCGGGTCGTAGCCGGTGACATCGTCGCTATTACCGGGGTTAGCCGGGCTAAAATTGGCGAGACAATCGCTGACCCCGCCGACCCGACACCTTTACCCAGCATTGAGATTGAGCAGCCGACTATCTCGATCTACCTTGGGCCTAATACTTCCCCCCTCAAGGGACGAGAGGGTAAGTTTAATACCTCTCGCCAGATTGCCGAGCGTCTCGAACGAGAGCTGGAGACTAATGTGGCACTAAGGGTTGAGCCCGCTAATATTGGCTTTAGAGTAAGCGGGCGAGGTGAGCTTCACCTGTCTGTCCTGATCGAGACTTTGCGCCGAGAGGGCTACGAGTTTGAAGTCGGACGACCACAAGTCATTCTGATCGAACGAGATGGACAAAAGATGGAGTCGGTTGAGGAACTCTTCATCGAAGTCTCTCCCGAGTTGCTAGGTAGCGTCTCCATGGAGCTGGGAGCTCGTCATGGCGAACTGACTAATCAGGAAACTACCAGCCAGGGGCAAATCCGGGCCACTTACCGTATCACATCTCGAGCTTTGATTGGCTTGCACAACACCTTGCTGACTGCTACTAAGGGAACGATCATCATGAGTTCACTGCCTTGTGGTTATCAGCCGCTAGGGGCGCCTTTGAGTGGTCTGCGAAATGGCGTCTTGATAGCCGCCGAGTCCGGAACGTCAACGGCCTACGCCCTAGCCGGTGCCGAGGCCCGAGGTGAGCTATATATTGGTCCGAGCACCGAGGTATACGCCGGTGAGATCGTTGGGCTGAATAAGCGCAAAGATGATTTAGAGATTAACGTCTGCAAGGGTAAGCAGCTGACTAATATGCGCAGCAAGTCCAGCGATGGCGCCATCCAGCTAACTCCCTATACCCAGATGTCACTAGAGCAGTGTCTCGACTTTATTGAAGACGACGAGTTGCTGGAGGTCACCCCTCAGCACCTGCGTCTGCGCAAAGCCGAGCTGGACCCAATCAAGCGCAAGCGTGCCCATCGTCACTAGATCCGGGTCACCCCAACGAACCTCCTAGTGACGCCGTTCGCCCCTCGACGCCGGACCCGAAGCTTCGTTTCTACTTAGCTGTCTTTTCCAGAGCCTGTTTGATCGCCTGACGAATGTTGGCGTCGGTTGACGAACTAACTTTCTTACCGTTAACAAGCCAAGTTGGCGTGCCGGTTACCCCCGCCTTATCACCCAGCTTTTTATCACGATCAATCTTTTCCTGGACGCCGTTAGTCTCCGTCGTCTCAAGGAGTTCGTTAAACTTCTTCACATCAACCCCGGACTCCTTGGCATACTTATCCAGAGTCGTCTGACGCTCGCCGGACGAGACGGCATAGCCAACCCACATCTGGTTCTGGAACAGCTTGCCATTCATTTTCCAGTAAGCATCATTGCCGCCCAGCTTCTTTGCTACCTCAGCAGCACTCAGAGTCGCCTTGGAGTTCGGGTAGTTCAGGCTATACTCTCGCCTGATAAATAGCACTTTATCTCGATAATCATTCTGTATCTTCTCGGTATAGCGACTGATCGCCTGACAATGCGAGCAGGCAAAGTCCTCGTACTCTATCACGATCACCTTGGCATCCTTTTTACCTAGGTAGACATCGTCGATAATGTCGTCCTTTTCATCCTGACTTAACCGGCGTTTTGACGTCTTTTCCTTGGCTCGGATGATATCGTCTCTAGTGATTAGTTTGGTGCCATCCAGCTGATTGACATAAGTCAGCTCCTTGCTGCTACTATTCTGCCCCTGGGTCTGGTTCTTCTGCCATAGCAGCAAGCCGAAGCTCAGCGCTACCACAAGTGTAAATACAATCCATGCTCTCTTATTCATCAATATCTCCCTCGCATTTCACCTGATTATAGCATAATGATACAATGTAGGGCATGAGCGTGTTTCTGATCATTATCTTGACTATCTTAGTTACCGCCAACTCCAGCGTTGACTTCCACGCCAACCGCAATAAATCCGCCATCAAGGCTCTCGGCACAGCCGGGCGCAAGGTTCGAGCGGTCAATCAACTGATTAGCTATTACCCCGGCCTACATCTATTTGTCAGTCTAGTCGCCCTGCTCGCTACCATTTGGATAGCCTGCCTCGCCGCTCTCACCTGGGGCATAGTCGCAGGCTGCTTTATCTCGCTGGTAATCATCGCCTTAGCTCAGCTACTGGGCGCTCGACTTACCCCCTTGACCGACCAGCTTTTGATCAAGCAAGCCGGCTTCATCAACAAGTACTTTGGCTGGACCGGTGTATTTAATAGCCTGGTGACCAGCAAGCCGGTCGACCCGATCGACGACGTCGACGAGCTAATCCAGGCACTGCACGATAGCAAGATTGATTGTCCCACTCAGCTCCTGATTGAGAGGACCCTGCTCGCTCAGCACACTCCCGTCGAAAAACTAGCCACTAAGTGGAGTGATGTCAAAAAGATTAGCTTCAAAGATCGCCTCACTCCAAAGCATATTGACGAGCTCTTTCAGAGCCGCCAAAAGATCTTCCCGGTCATCCGCAATGACGAGAACGACGTCGTCGGCTTGCTCCACCTGGCTGATGTCACCGTGATCGGACAGTCGGAAAAACAGTTGCTCAGCAGCATGAATCGTAACTTCGTTAGCTGCGAGACGAGCACCACCACGCCTGAAGTGCTTCGACTAATGGCAGATAACGAAACTACCGTCGCCATCATCACCAAGAATAAGCACATCTACGGACTGATCAATCTAAGCGAAATTATCTCAGCCGGCCAATCCTGCCAGATCTAGCCGATCACCGGCTGTGTTAGAATATTAGGCAAGTACCTAAGAAAGGATTTTCATTATGGAGAGAACACTGACTGTCAAAACGCCCCGGCTAATTGGACAAGAGATCAAAGTTGCCGGCTGGGTTAACACCAGACGAGATCACGGTGGAGTTATCTTTGTCGATCTGAGGGATCACACCGGGCTGGTCCAAGTGGTGTTCAATCCGAACCATGACGATATTTTTCACCTAGCTGAGGGGTTACGTGATGAGTACTGCATAGCTGTCACCGGGACAGTGCGAGAAAGAGGCGCCGGGCTGGAGAACCCCCATCTAGCTACCGGACAGATCGAGCTTGTCGCCAACCGGCTGGAGATCCTCAACCGCTCCGACCCGATTCCTGTCGCCACCAGAGACGAAGGGCAGCGATCCAGCGAAGAGATGCGCCTCCGCTACCGCTACCTTGACTTACGCCGACCATCAATGCAACGAATGATCACCCGGCGAGACCAATTTTACCGTATCATCCGCCGGTACATGGCAGAACACGATTTCATCGAGATCGCCACCCCGGCCTTAGCTAACAGCAGCCCCGAGGGGGCCAGAGACTTCCTCGTCCCTTCGCGGCTACATCAGGGTGATTATTACGCTTTGCCCCAAGCTCCTCAGCAATTCAAACAGCTGCTAATGGTTGGCGGAGTGCCACGTTATTACCAGATTGCTACCTGCTTCAGAGATGAAGACCCCCGGGCAGACCGTCTCTATGGTGAGCTTTACCAGCTTGACTGCGAGATGAGCTTTGTCGACGATGGCGAGGTAGTCCGACACACTCTTGAGCCGTTAATTATCCAGCTGGCTAAAGAGTTCGGCCACAAGAAGCTGGTCAGCACCTATACTTCCGGTAGCGACCCGGTCCCTCGCTTAACTTACCACGAAGCCATGGAGCGCTATGGTACGGATAAACCGGACCTGCGCTACCATCTGGAACTGGTCGAGCTAACCGACGCCCTAGGCGAAACTGACTTTGGCGTATTTAAGCAGGCTGAGTGTATCAAGGCGATTTGCGTCAAAGGTGGAGCATCATTTACCCGCAAGCAGATCGACAACTTTACCGAGCTGGCCAAAGCGGAAGGTGCCGGCGGACTGGCCTATCTGACTTACGAAGAATCAGGTATCAAGAGTCCGATCGCTAAGTTTCTTAGTAAGAGCGAGCTGGACGAGATTACCAGGCGCACCGAGGCGACTGCCGGTGATATCGTCCTATTCGGAGCTGACCGGCGAGCCCTGGTCAATAAGGTGCTTGGGAAGCTCCGAGTCGCCCTAGCTGATTTCCAGGAGCTCAAGCACGACGACGAAGTGGCGCTATGCTGGATAACTGATTTTCCTTTCTACGAATACGATGAAGCTAATGCAAGAGTTGACTTCGGACACAACCCCTTCTCGATGCCCAAGGGCGGTATAACCACTCTAGAGCAAGCCACTACCGACGAGCAGAAACTAGCTATCACCGCCGATCAGTATGACATGGTAATGAATGGTTACGAGATATGCTCCGGCGCCGTCCGCAATCATAACCCCGACATCATGTATAAAGTCTTCGAGATCCTCGGTTACGATCACGCTTATGTCGAACAGAAGTTTGGCGCCCTACTCAACGCCTTTCGCTACGGCGCTCCGCCCCATGCCGGTTGCGCCTACGGTCTGGATCGGATCTTCATGGTCATGGAAAATACCGACAACATCCGCAACGTCGTCGCTTTCCCCAAGAACGGTTCCGGTGCCGACCTAATGATGGGCTCACCCTCTCAGGTACTTGATGCCCAGCTTAAAGAACTCCACATCCGGCCCGCTCCCGAGACTGACTAAATCAGCCCCCGGAACTAAGAGTACACCCCGGCCAATATGCCGGGGTGTACTTACTGCTTGCTGAGGATAGCCTAGTGTACCGGCTTAACAAAGGGCATGTCCGGATTCGCCTCGGCGATCCGAAGCAGCTCGTTATATTTCGCCACCCGGTCAGTCCGGCTAAGCGAGCCCGTCTTGATCTGACCGCAGATTTCCCCCTCGATTTTGACGGACGCCTCTTTGACTCGTGTGAC
>ERZ773028.146-NODE-146-length-63388-cov-22.272907_pt1 | contig 63388 bp, 49 predicted proteins | sample MGYA00511123_ERZ773028 | MGnify/ENA primary metagenome ERZ773028 (study PRJEB29015, sample SAMEA2738134) | human oral metagenome | biome: human oral; feature: human-associated habitat; material: saliva | place: China | collected 2206 ... | reverse complement strand
AGAGCATGAGGGAAGGAATGGTCCAGCAATCTATTTGGGCGTTAGTTACAGGTGGGAAACGTGTAATCTGTCACTCTTTATGCAGCATCCTTTCCTGCAACATCCTGCTATACAGCGTGGTAGGGTACTGAACGAAAACCTCTACAAAGAGTCTATTTATCGTAGCAGAGACTTGGGCAATATGATAACACTTAGGTTTAGTTGGAGGTTGTCAAAGGGTAAAAGCTATAAAGAAATAGACAAGAAAGTACAGCATGAGGGGAATAAACAGACGAGTATTTTATAGAGGATAGTTGCAGGGGTGTACCCTTAAGGTATTGAAAATACAATCTAACTCGTTATTGGAAAAGTTCTTTCTATTCTATTATCATATTTCTGACGTAGAAGGCTTTTTCCTTTTTAACTCTTCAAAGAGGTAGATAAGGTTTAAAAAAAAACGTTACATAAATTCGGATAAAGCATCTATAAATAAGGATAAAAACACGTGTAAAAAGCAGGTTTGTGACCATCAGGAAATCAGTTGGTTATGAAATGGTGTGAGAAAAGGTGCTTAATTGGACTTCAAAAGGGCGTTAGTAAGGGTCTTAAAGGATACCTTTTGCAAGTCAATTAGGCGTCTTTTAGAAGCCAAAAGAGCATGTATTGGTTTTGAGTTGAGTGAAAATAGTTTGCAAAAATCAAAGATGTAGGGATGAGATGTTTATGGAAGACGAATAGACATAGTATCAATTTGCATTTTATCCTATAGTTTATGTCCGCTTGTAAGACCATCTAAATTGGGATAATTATACCATACAAGTAGATAAGTCTTTATCTATTTCCAATCTATGCTATTAACGGAAGGACTTTTTAAGCCTATGGTAAGATGCTTTTTAGACTTTCATAAAACAAGAAGGAAAGCCTATAAAACAAAGAAAGTAAGTCAATAAAACTAAAAAAGGCAAGCCTTTCGGCCTGCCTTCTATGCTTTATAAAATCTTGACTGATTACTTGTTCACTGCGTCAGCGAGCTCTGCACCAGCCTTGAACTTAGCAACCTTCTTAGCAGCAATCTTAATCTTCTGCTTTGTTGCAGGGTTAATACCCTCGTGAGCAGGACGCTCGTTGGTAGAGAATGTACCAAAACCTACAAGCTGAACCTTATCACCTGCAACCAATGCACCCTTAATAGCCTCTGTTGTTGCGTCTAATGCCTTCTTAGCGTCTGCCTTACTCAAACCTGCACCGGCAGCAATCTTCTCAATTAACTCTGTTTTGTTCATAATTCTGATTTATTGATGATTAATTTATTGATCGATATTCAAGATTACGCTGCAAATATAGTAGATTACTTTTATAAAACAAATAAAATCTAGAGAAAAGTGTAGAAAATCATAAAAAAAAGCCTTTGTCACGCTGATTTTATGCCTTAAAAGTGGATTTTTTTGTATTTTTGTGTCGTTTATATGATATTTTAGAACTAATTGAAATAGTTAAATGCAGAATATACCAACAGTAACAAAGAATCTACTCATTATTAATATTCTGGTCTTCATTGCGACATATGTGTTGAATGGACTGAATATTGATCTCAATAATATCTTTAGTTTGCACTTTTTCCTGGCATCCGACTTCCGTATTTGGCAGTTGGTAACTTACATGTTTATGCATGGTGGAGTTATGCACATACTGATGAATATGTTCATGTTGTGGATGTTTGGTATGGTAGTGGAGAATGTCTGGGGTCCGAAAAAGTTCCTTTTTTATTACATGGTTTGTGGTATTGGAGCTGGCTTGTGTCAGGAATTGGCACAATATGGAGCTTATGTATATGATGGATTGGCTCAGCATGATTCTATTAGGATATCCACTGACCTTGTTGTTCCAATGGAAACGTATCTTAATATGATGACAACCGTGGGTGCATCTGGGGCTATTTATGCTGTATTGTTGGCCTTTGGAATGTTGTTTCCAGAGGAACGAATGTTCATTATTCCTATCCCTATTCCCATTAAGGCTAAGTGGATCGTACTCGGTTCGGTAGGTGTTGAATTGTTTTTAGCTTTGGGAACAAGTAACGATGGCGTAGCTCATTTAGCCCATTTAGGTGGTATGCTCTTTGGTTTCTTGCTGATTCGTTATTGGAAAAAGCATCCATATTCAGGTTATGGAGACTTCGGGATGAATAAAGGACAACAGTTCTTTGATAAGATGCATAATAGTTGGGAGCAGCGTTCGGGGCATTCTAGCAATGCATCTACAGAACATAAGAAAAGTAATTGGTCGGATTTTTCACATCAGAATAGTACCCAGAAAGATACGGATTGGGATTATAATGCCCGTAAACATGCTGAGCAAGCAGAGATAGATCGTATCTTAGACAAGATTCGTAAGAGTGGTTATGACAGCTTAACAAAGGAAGAAAAGCAGAAACTCTTTGATAGTAGTAAGCATAACTGATATTAACAGCCGAGTGTAAGGGCTGATTTTTTGTAGTAGTAATAGCCTGTGAAGGCTGAAAGAAAGGAGATAACGATGTATAAGACACTTAAGAAGTTTGTATTCAGAGCACTCATCGTGGGCAACCTTCTCATCGTATTGTTGATGATTTTAGTGGGTAATGTTGATAAGTTACACCCTGTGGACTACCCTTTATTAGCTAATTTAGGACTGGGATTCCCTGTTATTCTTTTTGCTAACTTGGTGTTTCTGGTTGTATGGGCATTTGTCCGGTGGCGCATGATATGGTTGCCTGTTCTCGGCTTCCTGATTTGTTACGGTCCAATACGTACCTATATGCCATTTAATATCCCAAAAGAAAAACCGCATGGGGCCATTAAAGTCATGTCGTTTAATGTCTACATGTTTGATCCATGGGATGTGAAAAAAGGTGAAACGAATCCTATTGTTAATTATGTAGTTAACAGTAAGGCTGATATCGTGTGTCTACAGGAGGCGACAGTGGATGCTAGTGGGAGTGATCACATACTGGATACATTGAAGAAACATTATCCTTATTACAAGCTTATGGTAAAGAAAAAACCAGCAGCTGACCATATCCTCTTGTTGAGCCGGTATCCTATTCTTTGGCAAGACAGCATTCCCTATAAGTCAAATAGCAACATGAGCGTTGCTTATATGTTGGATATTAAGGGCACAAAGACCCTCCTAGTGAACAATCACTTCGAGAGTTTCGGTCTGACTAATGATGATAAGGAGGGATTCAAGACACTTGTGAAGGGCAGTATGAAGACAAATGATATGAAGAGTGAGTCCTCTCACCTGCTACATAAGCTCGGAACTGTTGCAGAACGCCGTGCTCCAGAGGTTGAAATGGTTGCAAAATATGTAAAAAAGTATCTTGATAAGAAGGTTCCTGTAATCCTTTGCGGTGATTTCAACGATAATCCGCTTAGCTATGCACACAGAACTATCGCTAACCTTCTTACAGATTGCTATGTAAGTAGTGGTAACGGCCCTGGAATAAGCTACCATAAAAGTGGAATGTACTTCCGTATTGACCACATATTTTGCTCGGATGACTTCGAACCTTATGGTGCTAAGGTTGATAATAGTGTTACTAATTCAGACCATTACCCTGTGTATTGCTGGTTAAAATACCGTCCAAAACCTTAAAAAAGGCACATTTATGGTGCATAAATTTTTCGAAGTGTGAAAAAATACGTATCTTTGCACGTCTATCGAAAGTAGCGAAACAATAATTAAAAACAATCAAATAAAATGCAAAACAAAGGATTAGTGATTTGCGTAGCCGTTCTTTTGACGCTCGCAAGTATCTTCTACCTGTCTTTCTCAGTAGCAACAAGCTACTATGATAGTCAGGCAGCGAAGATCAAAGACCCTATTGAACGACAGGATTACTTAGACTCTGTCAAGTATTTGGGTATCTATTCTTACCAGAAATGCCTTGAGACACAGATTGGTCTTGGTCTTGACTTGAAGGGTGGTATGAACGTTGTACTTGAGATTTCTGTGCCAGATGTTGTGGAAACATTGGCTGATCACAAGCAGGATGCCGCTTTCCAAAAGGCTATGGCTGAGGCAAAACAAGAAGAGATGAGTAGTCAGAAAGACTTCATAACACTCTTCGTTGATGCTTATCACAAGGTTGCTCCAGGTCATAAACTTGCTGAAGTGTTCGCTACACAGCAACTTAAAGGCAAGGTGAGCACACAGAGTTCCGATGCAGAAGTGGAGAAAGCTCTTCGTGACGAGGTCGCTTCAGCTATCGATAACTCTTACAATGTTGTGACAAACCGTATCGACCAGTATGGTGTTGTACAGCCAAACATTCAGAAACTCGAAGGACAGGAAGGTCGATTGATGGTTGAAATGCCTGGTATTCGTGAGCCTGAGCGTATGCGTAAGTTGCTCCAAGGTTCTGCAAACCTTGAGTTCTGGGAGACTTATAACAACCAAGAGATTACTCCTTATCTTGCCCAACTTGACCAACGTTTGGCTAATGGCGAGACAAAGACAGAAGCTTCTGACTCTACAAAGACTGAAGCTGCAGGTGCAAAAGCCGAACCATCAGCAAAGAATGCTAAGCTTACTCTTACAGCAAACAAGAAGAATGCTGCGCCAGGAGAGGATGCACAGACAGCTGCAATGAAGAAGATGCATCCATTATTCTCAATGTTACAGACTATCCCTGGTGATGGATTGAGTGTTGTTGGATATGCAAGTGTACGTGATACAGCTGCTATCAATAAGCTGATTCATGGTCAGCTGGCTAAGCAAATACTACCAAGTGACTTGAGACTCCTGTGGGGTGCTAAGCCAGCTGAAGGTCTTAGCAAGAAGAATGTATATGAACTCTATGCTCTGAAGGTCACTTCTGCTGACGGACGTCCACGAATAGAGGGTGATGTTATCACAGATGCGAAGGATCAGTTCGATCAATTCGGTCGCCCACAGGTTAGTATGACGATGAATTCAGAGGGCGCTCGCGAGTGGGCAGCCCTTACTAAGGCTAACGTAGGTAAGGCAATAGCCATTGTTTTGGATGGTGTTGTTTACTCTGCTCCACGTGTTACTGGTGAGATTGATGGTGGTCAGTCATCTATTTCTGGTAACTTTACGATTGAAGATACCAAAGATTTGGCTAACACATTGAAGTCTGGACGTATGCCAGCACCTGCAAAGATTGTGCAGGAAGAGGTTGTTGGACCAACACTTGGTGCTCAATCAATCCAGCAAGGACTTGTTTCATTTGCTATTGCATTTGTACTTTTGATGCTTTACATGATTGTTATGTATAATGTTATCCCAGGTATGATGGCTAACTTGGCATTGCTTGCCAACCTCTTCTTTACCTTGGGTGTATTAGCATCCTTCCAGTCAGCATTGACAATGCCTGGTATTGCCGGTATCGTATTGACCTTGGGTACTGCTGTGGATGCCAATGTGCTTATCTATGAACGTATCAAAGAGGAGTTGCGGTTGGGTAAAGGCATGAAGCAGGCGCTACATGAAGGTTATAGCAACGCGTTCTCTGCCATCTTTGACTCTAACTTAACGTCACTGATCACTGGTGTTATCCTGCTTGTAACAGGTACAGGTCCTATCCGTGGTTTCGCTACCACATGGATCATTGGTCTTGTAATCTCATTCTTTACAGCAGTATTCCTCACTCGTATAGTATTTGAGAACCGTGTAAGTAAGGATAAGTGGATGAACCTTAGCTTTACGACTAACTTCTCAAAGAACTTCATGAAGGATAAGAATTATCACTTCATGAGTATGTATAAGAAGAGTTTCACTGTATGGGGTGTGGCAGTTCTTATCTGTGTTGTCAGCTTTGCCGTACGTGGTTTGAGCCGTAGTATCGACTTCACTGGTGGTCGTAACTATGTTGTAACACTGAACAAACCAACTCAGGTTGAGGATGTTCGTAAGGTAATGAATGGTGCTTTCGTAAACACTGTAGGTGAGAATGCTGGTAAGCCAGCTACTACTAATGTTATTGCTTTGGGTACAGACGGTAAGACTGTTCGTATCTCAACCAACTATAACATTGATTCTAACGATCCAATGGAGGACGATAAAGCAGAGACAATTCTCTACAATGCGTTGAAGAAAGGTGGATTTGTGAGTCAGGCAAGCGTAGCTAACTTCAAGAACCCAGACATTCGTGAGGGTGGTTCAATCATTCAGAGTGCTAAGGTAGGTCCTTCTATTGCTAAGAACATTACTTACAATGCATTTATGAGTGTTCTGTTAGCTATCTTCTTTATCTTCCTTTACATCCTCTTACGTTTCCGTAACATCGGTTTCTCTGTTGGTTCTATCGTAGGACTTGTCCTCGATACGACTATTGTTATCGGTTGTTTCTCGTTATGTTATGGATGGATAGGATTCTCTCTCGAGATAGATCAGACGTTTATTGGTGCTATCCTGACCGTTATAGGTTACGATATCAACGATACAGTGGTTGTATATGACCGTATCCGTGAGAACCTTCGCAAACATCAGCACAACCTTGCAAAGGTTGATATACAGAAGATCTTTAATGACTCTATCAACCAGACGCTCTCACGTACTATCAATACGTCAGTCTCTACGTTGATTGTGCTCGTGTCAATCTTCATCCTTGGCGGTGACAGTATCCGTAGTTTCTCATTCGCAATGATTATCGGTATCATCATCGGTACCTTGAGTTCTATCTTCATTGCGTCTCCTGTAGCTTACCTTGTATTAGGTAAGAAGATTGAGAAACGTTCACATGAGCTTGCTGAAGCAGCTGCTGAGGCTAAGTAAGAAGCAACGACATAAGTAGGGTTTACACCTTATTATATATATAAGCAGCCCGTTACCATTTGGTAGCGGGCTGCTTTTTGTTTTCTGTGCTATTGTTTTCTAAGGTGTAATTTGTTATTACTGGCAGGGCGGAGTATAAAGTTTAGAGTCTTCTTTTTTCCTATTCCTAAACGTTACTATTGTGGCGTTGTAACTGTTTTACGGTAGGTGACCTGTACTGAATAAGTTGAGAGTTTACCAGAACTTGTAATAAGTCATGAATAAGTACAATGAAACAGAAAAAGTTCTGTTATTAAAAGCGTATATAGAGAGCGGTATGAGTTATTGTTCTTTTGCAAGAAGTCATAATATCCCAGTAAGCTCTTTTTTAGTTTTATGCTTCAGGAATATGGTCATCTTGATGTTTCTTCAATATTAGAACTTATGAAAAAGGTTAAGCTTCCTACAACAGTAGAATCCCTTCAAGCTCAACTATCCAAGGAATGTAAAGAGCATGAAGCAGAACTTAAAAGTCTCAAGAAGGAGTTGGACAAGGAGAAACTCCGTAGCCTTGCCAACTCTACAATGATTGATCTTGCCGAGAAGACGTTTAATATTTCCATCCGAAAAAATCCGATGCCAAGTAATCAGCGCCTTGTCTCCGGGCAAAGCAGCAGAGGATCCAATAACCTCTGTAAGCTTTCTCTGTGATTATTTTGGCATAACCAGACAGGGATATTACAAACAAATTTACCATTGAGCGTGATCAGTGCTACAACATCTTTCGTTCAAACGGTCTTTGCCAGCGCAGCCTGTCTTCTGTAGTAATACGCTTCGCCACCCGAAGCATCCTCAACGAGGCAAGACAAAAGGACAAAAAATAAGCTTCATTTCTTACTTCCATGATAACCTTTTATATAGTGTCTCATGCAAAGTACTGAGAGTAAGCCTAATGAAAGGATTCCTAACCTAACATATATATCCTCTTTTTCATCATAAAAAAGTGTATCATTCCATTTATTATGGTATAAAATTTTATTTAGATTCCCTTCATTTATATCCTTCCTACTTACTGTGATAGTGTATTCCTTACCCATATAACGTACAATGATATAGGAAGTTATATTTATAGCACCACTATTTTCTGACACTATTTTATATGACTTAATTGGACCCGATTTTATTGCTTGAGTGTCGTAATAAACAACAATAATACTGTAGAATAAATATATAATACAGCCTGATATCATCAATAGAAGATATCTACGAACTTGTTTATATTCTATTTTATTGACCACCGTTATCTTGAGGTAATTGTGAATTGAGATAGCTTGATGGGAAAATATACATCAATTCTTTGCTTATGAGAATTTTAGCTATGATAGACTTCACAGATATATCTTCTTTATTTATAATCTTTCTTATAATCTTTCCATCATAATCTGACTATCTGTTGTAAGGTATCTGCAGACGTTCACGCTGCTTGTCTATGTATAGGTTGTCTCCGTTCCATTACCGATCTTCGTATAGACCGTATGACCGTCCTTATTGTAACCTATCCTGTCAACAATAACGGTCTGATGTCCCTGTTTATTGCTTGTCAAGTGTTTAGAGAGCTACAGTAACATCACTCCATAACTCTATCTTTTTATCGATTACTCACTAACATAATCAACATTATTACGTGGAAACCCTTCCTCTATAATATATCCTTTTTCAATATTCTTATCCTCATACGATACCATAATGCATCTCCCATCTTTAGCATAGAATTTCCATCTTCCTATTCTGTAAAGATCCCCCTTATCCCTTTTTACAAAGCCTTCTTCTGCTATATCATTATTTGTATAATAGTTTTGTACAAAATAGATAGAATCTGTATCAGATACGCTAAACTCCTTAAATAGCCTTAACTTATTCTGGGGTATTATTCTTAACACCTGTCTCATTTTCTTTTGCTTTTCCATTTTACTTATCTCCAAGAAAAGACTCTTTCTAATAATATTTAAGGTATCTAAGTCTAAGTCTTTACTCCATTTTCTTAATAATGGAGAATAGGTATAGAATGATGAACTATAATAGAAAGATAAACGGAAATCGCCGATTCCTACACAGGAGTATCTAAAAGAAAGATTCTTGTAAATGAAACCTCCACCCAAATCATATTCCTTTATTCCTATCGAGTCTAAGGATCGAGGATAGGTATGTCGTTCCATATTGTATTTTTCTATCTTAGCGATTAGTTCATCTCCATGACTGTAGTATGAATTAAGCATAAGGCTATCATAAGCTGTTTTGCCAATGAAAAAAGCTAAGATAGATAACAAACAAATAATTATAATTTTCTTTTTCATTTTTTGTCGTTTGGTACAATAAAGTTAAACTTATCTATACTTGGTCTATAATTAATGTCCTTTTCTAAATTATTAATTTTTATATCCATAGTTCTGGCATCCGGATTAAACTTCAAAAAGATATTTCCAGTATTATTCCGATTATATTTATCTATTAGGTTCATTACATCAGCCTTTGTATTCTTGTTAGGTTGATAATAAGCATTCATTACAAACTCTGAGAACTCAGTAGCTACGTTAAGTTTCCATTTGTCAGATGTGTGGGCAAAGGTCCTAGTACTACTGGCTCTCTCATCAACTGATGCATGTAATAGATGATTCTTCTTTCGTAGTGTCATAAAGGATGTAACCGTAACCAGCCTGTGGGCGTTGAGATAGGGTGAGGTGTTAAGAGAGTGCGTCGGGATGGAGTAGTGGAAATAGGTGACGATGCGGGAGATGTCAGTTGAGTTTTAAGGACATCATACCCCTTCTGTGATGCTGGTCACAGCATTGGAGGAACGATTTTCCTGCACCACAACCTGACATCCGCTGTAAGGTTCAATACCTGCAGACGCTCAGCGTTATGTGTTATTTCTAAGGCAAATATACAACTTTATTTTGTAAATGGGTCTTTAGAACATGGGAAAACGGGAGAAAGATGAAGGACGTTGTGCGTGTAAATGTAACCAAGAGAAAACCATCAAAACCCCTAATTAAGTTTAATCTTTAGTTGCTGTCACTTTTAACACTTTGCGTAATGGGTTTATATTCAGATGATTAAAGGCAGGAAAGGAGTGACGGAAGTGACAGCAAAATCAGAAATGGTATGCAATCGGCTTTTGTCCTTGGATGGGAAAGCGGAACTGATAGCTATGGGATACGCCTGTTCATAGTAAAACGTTCCAGCGCAGATTCTTGTAAACTTATCCATCCTTCACATACCACCGAACCATTACGGACTAATCAGAAATATGTTTACAAGAAGCGATAGTTACAAGTTCACAAAATCAGGAGTTATGCAAAGTGTTCAGACTTGTATACCATTCTCTATCAAAGACTTACAAATGCCTTCCTAAAAGGTGCCCTTTTACCGTGCAAAAGGGCGTCTTTCACACCTCAAAAGAGCATCTTTTACCATGCAAAAGGGCATCTTTTACCGTGCCAAAGTCCACCTGTTATTCTCAATTTATGAATCTTTATTACAACCCTTCTTATGCCCTTTTCCTTTTCATAACAAGCGAGTACCTCTCCCTCTGCATTATTATAACAACACCATAAAAACAACCACCTTTCAATTTTCCTGTCACTCCCGTCACTCTTCCACACATCACAACGCATTGATAACAAATCATTTACGCGAAATGTTAAAAGTGACAGCAACTAAAAACAAAAACTATGTTAGGGGTTTAGAGTAACTATAGAACATGTAATACCAAAGACTGTGTCCGAAGAAATGGGTATCTTTCCACATAACTATTAGTGTTCTTTATATTGGAACTAACAGAACCAAAAAGGCTGAACCCCTATTGAGGAGTTCAGCCTTAAATAATATCTAATAAAAAGATTTAGCGGACAACGATCTTATTCCATCCTATTGCGATTATACGTCCACTCCAGCTGTGTCAAGGCTCTAGAGGGTTTTCTTATACCTCACTAATATTATATCTGGAGTATGTGTATAATTATCTTTTCTTATTAACTTCAAAGTATCAGCATTATCTGTCATAGCAGAATATTCTTGTTCTGTAGATAATCCATAATCTGATAGCAGCTTAGCACCTATTTTTGTTTTTACAAATTTATATTGTACTTTCGATAGTTTGTATATAGAAGTGAACAAAACATCATTACTATCAACTAATAACTTAACATATCTATTATCATTCTTTTTATAGATTGTCCCAACATAAGCATCTTTCTTTTTACTTATACAGATCACTGTTCCTTTAAACGAATCATCAGCTTTAATAATACGCCAATACCCTTCTATCTTGAAATGGTCAATATATCTATTACAACAAGTGAAGATAAAAACTATTGCAAAGATTGATAATATCTTATATCTCATAACTGAATTAAATAATTTAAACTACAAACAACGTTTACAACGGTTATACTTGCAAAAGTACAATAAATTCTCTAATATATCATAGATAATATCATTAATATTAACTCTATAAGAAGATATACATAAACTTCTTAATAGCAAAATCAAATACTATCTAATTACATTCAAGGCAGCAGAAATTAATCGCTGATCTGACATATCAGACGTATCTATAGCAAGCCCGCTGAAGCCTCCTCCAGAATCTGCACCTAACATTTCTGTTATGTCAAACACCCGCATTCTCAGGATCCACTATATGCACCTTTCTGTATTGGTACACCAGAGTCAATAACCTGCTGCTATATGACAAGACATAATCTATCTAAATATTGTGTATAATAGTGTTTATTCTTTGCACTTAACCCAGTAAAACAGGTTCTTCCGAAATATGGAGTGATAAATATATTGGAATTAAGGTTAATTCCTTATGTTTCAAAGAAGTAAATCCTTGTTTCTTAGGGGTTAAACCCTATATCTCCGAGGAGACTAAACCCTGTGGTTTCGAGTTCTGGACCTTATAATGTCGGTTTGTAATTCTTATGTCTTCACGTCCTAATTCCCATACTTTTACATTCGTATCAGCTTGCTTCCGATATCTTTATTATTTACTTATGCTCTTCAGTCTGTGTGCTTTATACATTGCGACCCTATACACAAAAGGATACATCGATAGCTCTTTGCTTCGTCGACAAAATGTGTTAAAGAGCAGATAATATGTGATTTATCGTTTTTTATTTTGCCGTTCATACGGTTTACACTACCTTTGCAGTCGATAAATTAAAGCATAATGAGTAAGAAACAGATACTCCTTATTAACGACATGGCAGGATACGGAAAGGTAGCGACGGCTGCCATGCTTCCTATTCTGTCCTATTTGGGGCATCCCGTGTATAACTTGCCAACGGCATTAGTCTCCAATACACTTGATTATGGCAAGTTCAAGATCCTTGAAACAACTGATTATATCAAGGATGTCTTTCCTGTTTGGAAAGAGTTAGGCTTCCATTTTGATGCTATAGCAACTGGTTTTATTGTCTCGGAGAGGCAGGCTAAGATCGTGGCAGACTATTGTCGGGAGCAGGCTTCATTGGGAACAGCCATCTTTGTCGACCCGATAATGGGCGATGAAGGTAAGCTTTATAATGGTGTGACAGCTGCTACTATCAACTCAATGCGTGAGATGATCAGTGTTGCCGACCTCATTTTCCCTAATTATACAGAGGCTTGTTACCTCACATCTGGGAAGTATAATGCAGAGGGTGTTAGCTTTGAAGAAGCCAAGAGACTGTTGGATGATTTGCGTTTGATAGGTACTAAGTCAGCATTAATAACCTCTATCGTCGTAGATGGTACTCCTTCGGTAGCAGGATATAACCATGTGACTGACAAATACTTCTCTTTACCCTACACAGAGATACCCGTTCACTTCCCAGGTACTGGAGATATCTTCTCAGCAATACTCATTGGACATCTACTTGATGGTGAATTGCTGATTCCAAGTACGCAGAAGGCGATGGATGGGGTGTACAAACTGATAGATCTCAATAAAGATAACAAGGACAAGAACCGTGGTATACCTCTGGAGAAGTACCTTGGAATACTCTAACTTGCTAATAAAGAAAATACGATATGGATTGGATTAACGGACTATTCTCCATCCCTTCAGCTCTTCAGGCTGTGGTTGTCATCTCTCTTATCTGTACCATCGGATTGGGATTAGGTAAGATTAAGGTGGCTGGCATCTCCCTTGGCATTGCCTTTGTCTTCTTCTTCGGTATTGCCGTGGGTAGCTTTGGCTTGGAGGTTGATGCACAAATGCTCAACTATTGTGAGACTTTCGGATTGGTAATCTTCGTGTATACCCTTGGTTTACACGTCGGTCCAACCTTCTTTGGGTCCTTCCGTCATGAAGGAACGGCATTCAACCTGTGGTCTTTGGGTGTCATTTTGGTAGGTACACTCATGTCCATTGCATTGACTTATGCCATGAAAATTCCTATGTCAGATATGGTTGGAATTCTCTGTGGAGCCACTACTAACACCCCAGCACTTGGTGCTGCACAGCAGGCTTTACAGCATGTTGGCAACAATGGAGCACGTGCTGCATTGGCAACAGCTGTCACTTATCCTCTTGGTGTTGTAGGTGTAATCTTCGCAATGATCTTTATTCGCAAGTTCTTCACCAAGCCTTCGGATATGGAAGTGCGTTCCGATTCAGACGATGATCATACTTATATAGGACAGTTCACGGTCGTCAACCCAGCTATTAACGGCAAGACTATCGCCGAGATAGCACAGGGGACGCATCGAAAGTTTATCATTTCACGTATCTGGCGTGGTAATGAAGTCATCGTTCCCAAAGGAGCTACGACGTTACAGACCAATGATAACATCCTTGTAGCAACCAAAAAAGAAGAAGTATCAGCCATGGAGATACTCTTTGGGAAGCAGGTTAACCGTGATTTGAACGAAGGAAAAGTAGACTGGAACCACCTTGATTCAGAGGTGGAGAGTCGTGTTATCATCCTTTCAAACAGTATGTTGAATGGCAAAAGGCTTGGTCAGCTCCACTTATGTGATATCTATAATGTCAATGTGAGCCGTGTTATCCGTAGTGATATCAAGCTCTTGGCAACCGGCGACCTTGTCCTTCGTTATGGTGACCGACTTACATTAGTGGGTCAACCAGAAGCCATTGATCATGCAGAGAAGTTCCTTGGCAACTCCGTAAAGACGCTCAATGAACCGAACCTTGCCATTATCTTCTTCGGAATGTTACTGGGTTTGGCATTGGGAACCATTCCTTTCTCATTGCCAGGTATGGATGCTCCCGTCAGACTGGGTATCGCTGGTGGTCCAATCATCATGGGAATCCTCGTCGGAGCCTTTGGTCCTCGTTTGCATTTCATAGCCTATACCACCCGCAGTGCATCCCTTATGCTTCGTAAGTTAGGGCTTTCTCTCTATCTTGCTTGCCTTGGTTTGGATGCAGGTAAGGACTTTCTTGCCACGATTGTACGCCCAGAAGGCTTGTTATGGATAGGATTAGGATTCGTTTTGACAGTCGTTCCTGTGATTATAGTGGGTATCTTTGCCTTGCGAACAAAGAAGTTTGACTTCGGTACAATCTGTGGAATCCTTTGTGGATCAATGGCAAATCCAATGGCATTGGGCTATGCTAATGACACCGTGAACGGCGAAACAAGTAACATTAGTTACGCTACGGTTTATCCGTTAGGTATGTTTATCCGAGTCATCATAGCCCAGATACTGGTGATGTTCTTTGTCTGAAGCCCCCGATAGTTGCTATGCAGATAACGCTTTCACACCTTTCGGTGGGCTATAAGGTCGGACATGCTGTCGTCTCTGACATCAATCTCACTTTGCAAAGTGGCAAGTTAGCCAGTCTGATTGGTGCGAATGGAGTGGGGAAGTCTACACTTTTGAAGACACTGACGGGCTTTCTTCCCAAGTTGGAGGGAAGTCTTCTCCTTGATGGAAAGGACATCAGCGAGTTCTCACAGCGGGCTTTGGCACGACAGATCAGCATCGTTCTGACACAGAAACCGGAAGTTCAGAATCTTACGGTAGAGGAAATTGTTGGATTAGGACGCTCCCCTTACACGGGATTCTTTGGTAAACTGCATGCGAACGATCAGCAAATAGTGGATGAATCCATTACAGCTGTAGGCATAGAGAAGCTTAAGAACCGTATGATACAGACCCTTTCTGACGGTGAACGACAAAAAGTGATGATTGCAAAGGCCCTTACTCAGCAGACACCTATTATCTTTCTTGATGAGCCAACGGCGTTTCTCGACTTCTCTTCTAAGGTCGAGACCTTTCAGCTTTTGCAGCGTATGGCACATGAAATGGGCAAACTCGTATTGCTTTCTACCCATGATTTAGAATTAGCAGTGCGTTTTTCAGATACCTTATTACAAGTAAATGGAGATGGTTTGCGCACCGTCAGCAATGAAGAGGTAACCCATCAGATGCAAATGATAATTAATAAACAAAACAAATAAGCGTATGAAGAAGATTGTATGGATAGCACTTGCCACCCTTGTGATGGTTATGACGTTCAATAGTTGTGGTACACAGCAGACAACAACACAACCTACAGCCACTCCTGTTGCATCTGATTCAGTTGTAGCAGTTACTCCAATGGCTGACGTAGTGAGTGTGGTTGAGGCTCTCGATATGTTCAATCATCCAGAAAAGGTTGCTCCAATCATTAAGAAGTATGGCTATAAGTTGAAGAATAACTATGAGGTTTACCGCTTAGATAAGTTCTCTAAGATGTATTACAAGAACTGTTCTTTGGCTAAACTTCTTACTGCTGATAAGTATGAAGACTATCCTAAGCCTTTGCGTAAAGGCGTATCAAGCTATATAGCCTTTAAGGATGGCGCTCTGATCATTGCCGTATTCAATCAGTCAGCATATGATAATCTCGTTGCACAAGTAAAGGCTGCGGGCTTCAGACTTGACATGCCGGGTAGTGAAGACATCTATACCAATGGTACTCGTACCATTGCTTGCTATAAAGATGGGAAAAGTATAAGGATTCAGTAAGCCTCTTTACTTTTCATTTCTATTGGATATTCTCCTTTTGAGAGAATACAAAAGAGACCTGTAATCAGCCGGATTACAGGTCTCTTTTTGCTTTTCTTAATGTTTCGTTTGCCTATTTCGTGAACAAAAGCTACCTTTGTTCTCTCAATACTTTGAAACATTTACGACATGAAACACCTAATACTAACTTGTCTGATGGCTTTAATGAGCCTCTCTGCAGTAGCACAGAAGACAGTTGAATGGGAAAAATACTTTGATGAATTATATGCATCGAATGATGAGAACGTGGAAGAGAAGGAAGAAATCTTTGATGTTCTCTCCGATCTTTCAGAGCATCCTATAAATCTGAACACAGCACAACGGGAAGACTTAGAGCGTATCCCTTTCCTTACAGAAGCACAGATTGAGGAATTGCAGGCTTATATTTACCAGTATCATGGTATGCAGACACTGGGTGAACTATCAATGATTGAGTCCTTGGATGCCACACGTAGGGCTTTACTTCCTTACTTTGTTTATGTTGCTCCGATAGCAGAAAGTAAGTCATTTCCTTCTCTCCCAACGATCTTACAGAAGGGAAAACACGCTCTGATGCTCACAGCTCACATCCCTTTCTATCAACGGGAGGGCGACCGTAAAGCCTATCTGGGCTATCCTTATGCCCACTCTTTCCGTTATACTTTCCGTTATGGCGATTATGTTCAGGCTGGATTGGTAGGTGCGCAGGATGCTGGTGAGCCTTTCTTTGCCCATGGAAACAATTGGGGATACGACCATTATAGCTTTTATCTGCTTCTTCGTAGACTCGGAATGTTGAAGACTTTGGTTGTAGGACGCTACAAGGTGAATTTCGGACTGGGGCTTGTCATCAATAATTCCTTTGGCTTTGGAAAGCTAGCCATGCTTTCAACACTGGGCAGACAGCCTGTCGGCATTCATGCACATGCCTCCCGTTCATCAGCCAATTACTTGCAAGGAGTAGCTGCAACGGTTGCTATTGCAAAGCATCTTGACCTCACAGCCTTTCTTTCTTATCGTACGATTGATGCTACACTTACTGATAATGGCTCAATAAAGACCATTCTCAAGACGGGCTATCACCGCACTGGGAGTGAGCTTTTACGTAAGAATAGTGCTGCACAGTTTGTCGGTGGAGCAAATCTAACGTGGAATTACAATGGCTTTCATCTTGGTTTGACGGGTGTCTTCTCTCGTTTTAATCGACCACTAACACCTGATACAGCTTTATATTACCGACGATATGCTCCCACAGGGAATGGTTTTGGGAACATAGGGATTGATTATGGCTATCAGCATCATCGTTTCTCGCTTGCAGGAGAGACGGCAATCGACTCTAAAGGTAGTCTGGCTACAACGAATAACCTTTCCTTTCAGCTCTCTCCCTCCATTGCTTTATTCTCCGTTCAGCGTTATTACGCTTATCAGTACCAAGCACTTCTTGCACGTAGCTTTGCTGATGGAGGAAGCGTTCAGAATGAAAGTGGCATTCTTTTGGGAACGAACTGGACAGTAACACGTGGTCTTTTGGTCATGGCTTATACTGATATTGCTTACTTTTCCCATCCTCGTTACGGTGTACATCAGGCAAGTCAGGCATGGGATAACGTCCTGATGACAACGTATAAGTATCATCATTGGGAGTTCTTGGCACGTTACCGTTTAAAGATTAGAGGTAAGGACAATGCCGACAAAACAAGGATAACGGATGAAACGATGCAACGTGGCAGGTTGTCTCTGGGCTATACATCGCATGGTTGGAGTCTGTGTACACAATTAGATGTAGCCCTAAGCGATTACCTGAAGCGTAGTTTTGGTTATATGGCAACGGAGAGTGTGACCTGTAATGCACTCTCTTGGCTTGCGTTTACCGTCACTGCAGGTTATTTCCATACGGATGATTTCGCCTCACGTCTTTATGTTTACGAGCGTGGACCACTCTATTCTTTCAGCTTTCCTGCCTATTACGGTCGAGGACTACACGGCAGTCTCTTTGCTCGTACCGACCTTTCTCGTCGGCTTATGTTGATTCTTCGTACCTCCTTCACCCATTACTTTGACCGTGATCATATCTCTTCTGGTCATCAGCAAATCAATTCTTCCACTATGAGTAGCCTTGATTTGCAAGTGCGTTGGCAGTTCTGAAGTAATGACAAGCCCTACAGTTGACTCCAGCTTCCTTATCTTTCTTATCTGAAAAGGTGCTGTTCTGTGTGTAAAAAGTGCCTTGAAAGTGTTCTTTATATGCATGTCTTTTCTTATTATCTAAGCGTGATAATTAATTATCACGCTTAGATAATTATTTATCAGACTTAGATAATTGTTTATCACGCTTAGATAATAATGGAAAACACGCATATAAACAGAAATATAACCGCTGATTAGAATCGTAGAAGGTGCATAAATCGACTCAAATATCCATAGAATCAGTTCTCTTTTCTGGTCCATGATGAGCTGATAATTGGCTTATCTTTACTATATTTGCACTGATTAGCGTTTGTGGAGTATGAATAGCTCAAGCGATGTATTATGATATTTGCATTGTCATCTGCTCTCTTCTTGAGGATAATTGGCTGAAGAAATAGCTTTCAAAGGGACGTTTATCGTTAGTACTCCGTGTGCTGTTTAAATTGATTTATACATGAAGATATTCAGAATGAGACCTTTTAATAGTAAGGATTGCTTGTGTTTCAGGTTGGTTCTTATGTTTGTTCTGTTTGTCAGTTTTGATGTACTTGCTCATTCTCAGACTGACATTGGTAAGCAGGATATAACCCATTTTATTCCCAAGGGATACAAACTCTTTGACAAAGTATATGGTGATCTGAACCAAGATGGCACTACGGATTGTGTGTTAATCATAAAAGCAATGCGTAAAGATGGCTTTGTGGAAGGTGATGATGGCAATGTTATAGACCGTAATCGGCGTGGGATTATCATCTTGTTCAGTAAGCAAGACGGATATGAATTAGCCTTAAAGAACTACGATTGTTTCTCTTCTGAGAATGAGGATGGCGGTGACTATGGTCCTCCAGAGCTATCAATTAATATAAGGAACGGTAAGCTATATGTGGATTATAATTATGGGAGATATGGCTTTTGGGGCTATTGTTTCCGTTATCAGGACTCAGATTTTGATTTGATAGGTTTTGATAGGTCTGAGAATTGGGGTGCAACAGTCTTTACAAAGAAAAGCATCAATTTCCTTACAGGTACTGAATATATTGATAAAAATATCAATAGTAAGAATCCTGATGGGAAGAAAGTGTTCAGAAGAAAGGTCGTAAAGGTGGCGAGAAAGCCGTTGTATAAACTATCAAAGATAAAGGACTTTGATGACCTTGGTGTGCTTCTCTACTGGGGAAAGGCTTATTTAAAAAATTGAAAAGGCAATTATAAAGTGCTATTTGCTGCACATTATAATTGCCTTTTGATGTATTTGGGGAAAGCTTAGTATGCTTTCTTTATCCTACTTGACTACCTGGCTTCACCTTATCCAGTGTTGTTGTGACTGCGAGAGAGCCGTCAAAGTTGACTGCAGAGAGGATCATTCCCTGGCTTTCAATGCCCATCATCTTTCGAGGAGCAAAGTTTGCAACGAAGAGAACATCCTTACCTGTGAGCTGTTCTGGCTCATAGTAGGCTGCAATACCACTGAGGATGGTGCGTTCAACACCTGATCCATCGTCGATAGTGAACTGCAATAGCTTCTTACTCTTCTTCACTTTCTCACACTTAATGATATGTCCTACACGGATATCCAGCTTCTCGAAGTCGTCGAAAGGAATCTCTTTCTTTATCGGTTCAGCCTTGTAAGCAGCTTCCTCGTTGGCTTTCTTTGTCTCTTCCAACTTACGAAGTTGTGCCTCAATGGCCTCATCTTCAATCTTTTCAAACAGCAGTTCTGGTTCTACAAGCTGCTTTCCTGCAGGAAGAAGATTAGTTGAACCAAGCTCACTCCAGTCGTATTCTGTCATGTTTATCAGCTCACGAAGCTTCTTACTTGAGAACGGAAGGAATGGCTCGAAGGCTATACTGAGGTTCGCAACAAGCTGAAGTGAGATGTTCAGAATCGTCTCTACACGCTTAGGATCAGTCTTCCAAACCTTCCATGGTTCACATTCTGTGATGTATTTATTACCAATACGAGCAAGATTCATCGCCTCTTTCTGTGCCTCACGGAACTTAAAGGCATCAAGATAAGCCTCCATCTTCTCCTTGACATCCTTGAATTCCTGAATAGCCTGGCGGTCAATGTCTTGCAGTTCACCACATGCTGGAACGATACCGTCCCAGTATTTCTTTGTCAACTGCAATGCACGGTTCACGAAGTTACCATATACAGCAACGAGTTCGGAGTTGTTACGCTCCTGGAAATCCTTCCATGTGAAGTTGTTATCCTTGGTCTCTGGCGCATTGGCTGTGAGCACATAGCGTAGCACATCCTGCTTTCCTTTGAAGTCATGGAGGTACTCATGGAGCCATACAGCCCAGTTCTTACTTGTTGAAATCTTGTTGTTTTCGAGGTTCAAGAACTCATTTGCAGGAACGTTATCAGGCAGAATGTAATCGCCATGAGCCTTTAACATCGTTGGGAAGATAAGACAGTGGAAGACGATATTGTCCTTACCGATGAAGTGAACAAGCCGAGTTTCAGGGTCTTGCCACCACTTTTGCCAGTTACCGAAGTGCTCTGGGTCACTGTCACACAGTTCTTTGGTGTTTGAAATGTACCCAATTGGGGCGTCAAACCAAACATATAGCACTTTACCATCAGCCCCTTTGACAGGAACAGGGATACCCCAATCAAGGTCACGGGTCATTGCACGAGGCTGTAAGTCCATGTCTAACCAGCTCTTACACTGTCCATAGACATTCGGACGCCACTCTTTATGATCCTCAAGAATCCATTGTTTCAACCATTCTTGGTAGTTGTTTAATGGCAAATACCAGTTTTTCGTCTTCTTAACGACTGGTTTTGACCCAGAGATAGTAGAGTGTGGGTTCTTCAATTCCATAGGACTGAGGTCGCTACCACACTTCTCACACTGGTCACCGTAGGCATTTGGGTTGCCACAATGTGGGCATTCACCCATGATGTAACGGTCAGCAAGGAACTGATGAGCCTCTTCATCGTAGTATTGTTCGCTCTCTTGCTCAACGAGTTTGCCGTCATCATAAAGCTTACGGAAGAAGTCTGAGGCAAATTTCTCGTGTGTTTTACTTGTCGTACGACTATAGATATCAAACGAAATACCGAAGTCTTTGAAAGAGTCTTTTATTAATTTGTTATATCTATCGCATACATCTTGTGGTGTAATGCCCTCTTTCTTAGCGCGAATAGTGATTGGTACGCCGTGTTCATCGCTTCCACAGATGAAGATTACCTCCCTTTTCTTCAGTCGGAGATAGCGAACATAAATGTCAGCAGGAACATATACACCTGCAAGATGCCCTATATGAACACCACCATTAGCGTATGGCAGTGCTGCCGTAACGGTGGTTCGTTTGAATTTCTTTTCTTCCATAAATGTCTGTTCGTTGTTTCTTTGCTAATATCTGCACGTTGTTTCTTTGCTGCAAAGTTACTGTAAATAAGGTAAACGACAAAGGATTTATAGATAAAACCCAGCCGTATCCTATGCCGTTACCTTGTTTTTGTTTACCTTTGCACCTGTTTTAAGAAAAGATAGTAATGAGTAAGGACAACATTAGTCACACTTCTGTGCGTCATAAGCTTAGTTTAATAGGTGTCATAGTAACCTTAGGTATTGTCTTTGGAGATATAGGTACGTCACCACTTTACGTGATGAAAGCTATTGTAAGGGCTGGTGATACGGTCAATGCAGAGTATATTATTGGTGCAGTATCATGTATTATCTGGACCTTAACATTGCAGACAACAGTTAAATATGTGCTGATTGCGCTTCGGGCAGACAATAAAGGGGAAGGTGGAATACTTGCTCTTTATGCCTTGATACGTAGACATAGCAAGAAATGGTATTATCTTTTGGCCATCATAGGAGCAAGTACGTTGATTGCAGATGGCGTCATTACGCCGTCCATTACGGTCCTTTCAGCTATTGAAGGATTGCGTGCTTACGAGCCAGAGACGCCAGTTGTGCCCATAGCCCTTTGTATTGTGACGGTATTATTCTTCATTCAACAGTTCGGAACGAATGCTATTGGAAAACTGTTTGGCCCATTGATGCTCATATGGTTTACGTTGCTTGGGGTGCTTGGAGCAATGAATATCGGAGAATATTTCCCTATTCTTCAGGCTTTTAACCCATTGCATGCTGTCCGTTTGCTTGCCAGTAGTCCTGAATGGTTCCTTATTTTGGGTGCCGTTTTCCTGTGTACTACGGGTGCTGAAGCCTTATATTCCGACTTAGGGCACTGTGGAATCAATAACATTCGTACGAGTTGGGCATTCGTAAAGATAATGCTTATCCTCAATTATCTTGGTCAAGGAGCATGGATTATCTCACATGTTGGCAATCTGACACCAGGTGTTAACCCTTTCTATGCTATCATGCCACGTGGCATTCTCTTCTTTGGTATAACCATGGCAACCATTGCTGCCATCATAGCCAGCCAGGCTTTGATAAGCGGTTCGTTCACAATCTTCAGTGAAGCAATGAACTTGAAGTTCTGGCCAAGGCAGAAAATCAAGTATCCAACAGATGTGAAAGGACAGCTCTACATCCCGTTTGTCAATATCTCTTTGTATGTTCTCTGTGTCATTGTGATACTTTTCTTCCAGAATTCAGAGAACATGGAGGCTGCTTATGGGCTGTCAATCACAGTCACAATGCTGATGACCACCCTACTACTCAGTGCCTACCTCATTATAAAACGTACTCATCGTTGGGCTGTTACATTGTTCCTTATAGCCTTTGTTGGGCTTGAAAGCATCTTCTTTGTCGCCAATATGGCGAAGTTCATGCATGGTGGTTGGGTTACAATGTTGCTTGCTAGTGTGATGATCGGGATAATGTATATATGGTATAACGCCACTACGATTCGTAATGCACAGATTATTGTGCGTGACATAAGGGATTCGTACGGTATCATTTCCGATATTAAGGCTGATGAATCCATACCAAAGTATGCAACGAACATTGTCTATCTTAGCAAACTGGGTGGTACATACGAGATTGAACAGAAGATACTTTATTCGATAATCAATAAGCATCCGATGCGTGCTGACCACTATATCCTCCTTCATATAGACTATCAGGACAGTCCATCGACGTTGGAATATGATACCGTAACCCTGATTCCTGACACGCTTTATCGTATTAATCTGCGTCTGGGATTCCGCGTTCATCCGTTGGTTAACCGTTATTTCCGTCAGATAATAGAGGATATGGTTGCACAAAAGGAGTTCTCTTTGGCTTCTGCTTACCCTTCTTTGGTAAAGCATAAGGTGATGGGTAACTTTGTTTTCGTGCTGATTAATCGTCTTTATGCAGCCTATAGTTACTTCTCTTTCCGTGATCGTATGATCATGAATGCCTATGAATGGATTGATAAGTTGAAGTTAAGTATAACACGTTCTTTGGGTTTGGATACGAGTAACGTGTTGATAGAGAATGTTCCTTTGGTTGTTCGTTCACGTACAAGCAACCATTCAAACGCTATTCCACGGGTAGAAAGAGTGGAAAATGAGGAGGAAGAGAATGTGAAATAGGCGAGCTTACATCGTGGGACATATCCTCCTTTTGTAAGATAAATTCCCTTTCGGTTTTTAGAAGGGCATCTATTGCGTTCTAAAAGGGCACCTTTTGCACATCAAAAGGTGCCCTTTTAGCATGTAAAAGACGCCCTTTTGCAATGCAAAAGATGCCCTTTTGCAAGCCTGTTTGTAACTGATTGATAATGTTGATGTTATGAAATGGGAAAAAGTTGGTTTTCGCTTGTTTCTTCTTTCTTAGTTGATCTTAAGTTGTAAGATTATTTCTAAGTCTCTTAACTCATCCCTTCAGCTTTCTCATTCTTGCTTTATAGTTCTTTACATTACTATGCAAAGCTGACTTGACGGGTGCTGATTTTTTGAGAACAGCTATACCTGTATTATCAGTCTGACCACTGATTGTTGTTGCAGTAACAGTCCATTGGTTACCGCTCACTTGGTCTGTATATGTTCCAGGGACGGCATAACCGCCTCCATTTGCTACTGTTACCGTTCCGCTACCATTGAAGTTGACGATAATAGCGCCGCCCCCTTTGCGGGTGATAGAGGCTACACTACCGTCTGCAGAGTAGTAATCTGGTTTACCATTCATGGCATTATGGAACTTATTTACCTCAGCAACACACTTGGAAGTGAAGTGCATTGAGCCTTTTTGTGGCACTTTTGCCCCTACGCCACGCCCTATAGGACGAGAGAAATAGAGTGCTGGAATGCGGTTATGGGATGCTGCTACGGCGTAAGCACGGTCTATAATGTCTTGACTAACACCAACACTTTCACCTCCTTGGTTGCAATATGTATCGTGACTTTCTCCCCAATAAACCACCTTGTCAGTATTAAAACGTTTCGTATAGTTGCCTGATCCATACGGAGTTGCTTGATGATTCTTTGCAGAACCTAACACATTGTTGGTCCCATAAGGGCTGTCTGTAATGCTCATGTAGGTCATGTATTCAGGAATAAGCTTACTATCATCCCCTCCAGTATCGTTAAGTATCTCTCCGTAGTTGTACATTGCTTTGTCAATGACCATCGACCAGAATGGATCTCCTTCTGATGGCAAGCCAATATGTTTGGCAGCGTCCCATCTACAACCATCTACTCCGAGTGCTTTCAGCGTCTGTACGTAGGCTTTAAACTTCGAATAGACACGTTTATCTTCGGTCTTTAGGTCCTTCATGCCTATCTCTCCGTGTGTAACTTGGTATCGATCGTTCCAGTTACTTACCTTTCCAAGGGTGTGATAGAGGTCTATATTTTTCCAATAGTCGGCTACTATGTCTAAAGAACCTTCTGTATGATTTGCTATAATGTCAACAATTATCTTGAGACCTTTGGCATGTGCGGCATCACAAAGGGCTTTTAGCTCTTCTTTAGTACCAAGAGGGTTGGGCCCAACCTCTGTGTTATGGGGGCGATAGAGGTCATACCACATCAATGTATCCGTATTATTGGTTTGTGCAGGAGATGTTTGTACGGCTGTAAAGCCAGCCTTTTTGATGTTATCTAACTCTGCTTTAATGTCCGAATACTTCCAGTCAAAGCAGTGAAGGATGATTCCTTCCTGAATAGAAGGGGCTTGTGCCCATGCACTTGTCAGCCATGTGAGAAGAAAAAGGAGGCTAAGCAGTCTGGTTTTGTTGGTCTTTTGCATCATCATATATAATAGGTTTTTAACTGTTTTGTTGTGAATTCTTTGCCATTGAGACTGTCTATCTCTGCAGAAAGTGTGTGCAAAGGGGGCTCAATAAGGGCGTTTAGGTTTTTAAAGTACGGATACAAAGATAGCTTCAATTCATATTATTATATTGTTTTTGTGGGGGAAATGGAAGGCTGCCATTGTGAAAACGATTGCGCAAGGTGATTCTTTCTAATAGTAAAAGGGTGTCTTTTACGTTCGTGTTGATGGTGAATACATATGAAGTTGACGGTAAATGCATATGGGATTGATGGTGAAAATGAATGGAGTTGACGGTAAACACGAGTGGATTTTTCTGTCTTCTGCCAGTCTCTTTATAGTAAAGGGCAGTCGAAAGACATGTTTTTTGCTGTTATGGGGTGCGTGAATTCTAAGTGTTCTGCATGTAGCCAAAGTCGCTCATCACGCTTACCATAGAGTGTATCACCGATGATAGGCGTATCCAAACCCTCTTTATGAGCACAGTGAACACGTAATTGATGGGTGCGACCTGTCTGTGGATGGAGTTGAATCTTTATGGCTTCTTGGTTGTCTTTCCCATATTTTGTCTTTCCCACAACGTGATATTCTGTAATGGCAGACCTCCCATTGATGTGGTCAACCATCTGTCTGGGACGGTCATTTACGTCAGGTGTGAGTGGAAGAGTAATTCTTCCGTCTGTGGGTTTGTGCTTTTCAAGAAAGGAGCGGGGCAACAATGCAACGTATCTTTTACTGACTTCATGGTGTAAGAATTGCTTTTGCAGTGCTTTATAAACAGACAAATTGCGAGCAATGACTAATAGTCCACTGGTCGACATGTCCAATCTGTGCACCATAAAGGGCTCATTCTCTCCCTTCCATCGTTCTTTCAGGATACTGTAAACAGATGGTTTCCCACTCTTTCCAGGCACAGACAGTAAGCCGGATGGCTTGTTGATAACAGCCAAATAACTGTCTTCATAAATGATTTCAATGGTCTGTTTGGTGTTGTTGCTTGCCGTATCACAGTTGGTTTCCAATCCTTCCAGCATCCACATAAGGATCGGTTTACACTTCCCATTGCATGCTGGATAGTAAGAACCATGTTGTCTTACTTCATTCTTGGGCGCAGGTCCCCACCAGAACATGGCCATAGCGATGGGTTTATAGCCCTGCTGAAAGGCGTATTGAAGCAACTTTGGCTCACAACATTCCCCTGCTCCAGAGGGTGGGAGTAATGATATTGAGATGTTTTTATCCTCTGTTTTGTCTGCTGAGGCTGATAGTTTCTGTGCAGTACGGGTACGTGCGGCACTGTTAAGCAGGTAATAATCCCGAAAGATATCAAGCAGATTCTTGCGTTCTCCACGTGCATTGAGGAGTGAGAACTGCGAGAATAGCCAGTATTGTAGCCTATCTGACTTCAGTTTTCGTTCACGTTTCCATGCTGTTATCTTGTCCTGTAACAGTTGCAAACGTTGTTTTGCAGCATCAATCTGTTCGTTGTAAGTTAGTTTAGTACGGTGCAATTCAGCTTTGAGGAACTGACTTTGACGGATCATTTCATTGTGTTCCTGTTCAGAAATGAAAGCCTCTTTCCGCCGTTTGTCACGTAAAGCCTTGGCTGCTTGCATGATGTTTCGCTTCTCGTCAAGCACCTTTTGCGCCTCCTGTTGAATGTCTTTCAGTTGTTGTTGTGCCTCTTTGTACTCCTCAGATGCCTGTAACTGTGCTATCATATGGTTCAAAGAAGATATCTCAGCCTCATGAATCTTGAAGTATCCGTTGGGTTGTAGATAGTCGAATACAGCGGGAACGAAGCCTTCAGGCTCGTTTTCTATCTGTCCAGAGTAGGCTTGTAGATAACCCAAACGTCCTTTATTCATTACTATCAGTACACCATACATCTTTCCTTCTATGGGGTTGACGGGTAATTTTGACTGTAATTCCTTTACTGCAGCACGGCAAAGTGCGTCCGGTTCGTAATCAAAAGGGTTATTAAACCGTACGGGTATAGGTGTATTTATGTCTAAAGGATGAAACTTCATGATGCAAAGTTACGAAAAAGTTACTGGCTTAGCAAGTGAAAGAATCATGTGATTTGTTCGGTAAATGGGTGTAACAGAGGAATTATCATAGTATGGATAATCAGGTGAAAGATGCTTTTGTTAGGATAAAAAGCTGTACATTTGCCTTCATGAAACGTACATTTCTTATATTTCTTATCCTTATCTGTTGTTGTTTTTCCGTACAGGGACAACAGAAAACGGTACAGAAGCCCCGCCTGAAGGTGGGACTTGTACTGGGTGGAGGCGGTGCTAAAGGGGCTGCAGCAGTAGGAGTTCTGAAAGAAATAGAACGTTCTGGGATTCCTATTGACTATATTGCAGGTACGAGTATAGGTGCAATCATTGGTGGATTGTATGCCCAAGGATATCGTACCAATGCCCTTGACACTCTGTTTCGTTCACAACATTGGCTCTCATTGTTGTCAGATAGAGACACAACTCTTACTGGAAAGATATTGAAAGAGGTGGATGGAGTGACCTATCTCTTTGGCTTTCCCGTACGTCGTAAGGCTGTTGTAGAGCGTAAGAAAGGGTGGGGACTTTCACATGGTGACCATATTTACGACTTTCTCGACTCACTTGTGTCTCATTCTCCAGCGGAGAAAGGGGTGGTGAAGTGTACTATTCCCTTCTCTTGTGTGGCTTTTGACATTCGCCGTCGGCAAGAGATTGTACTTGACACGGGGAACTTAGCACGTAATATGCGCGCCAGTATGGCTATCCCAGGTATGTTTAAACCTGTTGCAATGGACACCTTGATGCTGGTGGATGGTGGTATGATAAATAATCTTCCAGTAGATGTGATGCGGAGAATGGGGGCAGATATAGTGATAGCTATAGACCTTCAGCAGCGTAAACATGATGATTATCATTCGCCTTTTGCCTTCCTTAGAGGACTTGGTGGGGTCTTTAGCTGGTTGGCGGAACGCCCTGATATAAAGAAATATAATATAAACCGTACACAAGCCGACCTCTATATCAATCCTAACTTAGGCTGTTATGGGGTGACAGACTTTAAGCCTGGAGCCATAAAAGATATGATTCGGATAGGAGAAGAGACGGGAAAGGCATATAGAAATGAACTGAAACGATTGAAAGAAAAGCTTGGTAAGGGACGATAAACATACTTCTTTATAGTGTTTGAAAGAACTTTACAGATTAGAGAGCATCAAGAGAAGCGGAATAGAAGTAAATGGTCTTTTTGTGGTTTTGTAATGTCCAGAATTCCAGATAGTTACAGATAGGCTTGTAAAAGGGCATGTTTTGCGATGTAAAAGGGCGTCTTTTACATGTCAAAAGGGCACCTTTTACAATGCAAAAGGGCATGTTTTAGAACGCAAAAGACGCCCTTTTAAAATTCAATAAGAAAGTTATTTTACAAAAATAGGATTTGTTCCGTTCTTGAATCAAGTTTGCTTCAGATGACAGAGAGTAACTAAAACAAAAAAAGAAGTAACCTTTTGGGGTTACTTCTTTTGTCTACAGCCAGACTGAATGGTCTCATAAAACTGGTTGAGAATGCCTAACATGTCATCTGGAAGATAGCTGATAGCCTTTTCAATCATGGTTTCTGGCACTTGGTAATATGCTTCCGCAATAGCTCCGGCAATGCATGCTTTCGTGTCAGTATCGCCATCGCAGAGGACAGCAAGGCGTATTGTCTCTTCAAAATCATTCGCATCTATGAAGCAACGCAGTGCCATTGGTACTGTCTCTTGGCATGTTCCGTCGAAGTGTCCTTCTTCTCCTATCTTCAAAATGTTCCTCATTGACGGTATATCATAGCCGAAAAACTTATGTACTTTACGCTCCACATCGGTCTTAGAGAAGCGCATTAGCCGCAGCCAGCAGATGGTTTCAGCCACACATTGTGCTCCTTTGATTCCTTCAGGATGGTTATGACTGACCTCAGCGCTCTTCTTTGCCTCATTAATAACTTGCTCCCAATCATCGAATAACCAGCCAATAGGACTGACACGCATGGCTGATCCATTGCCATAAGAGTTCATAGGATGGGGCTGATCCGCCTGAATCCATTCATAAAACCTGCTTCCGTAGCCTCCCATTGGGTCTGGATAACGTCGGCACCAGTCGTGTAAAGCCTCCTGATAGTTGCGATGATTCATCACCGCATCAGCTATAGCGATGGTACAAATGGTATCATCCGTGTATGAACAGTCGGGAGTAAAGAGTTCAAAACCGTCCTTTGGCGTTGCTCCGAACTCGAAACGTGAGCCTATAATGTCTCCTATAATGGCACCAATCATAATGAATTAAATTTAAAGGATTGGAAGATGAAGTGTGATATGCTTATTGGATAATGGTTCTTATCTCGTTATTTGTTAGGTAGTATAGAATGATTCCCTTCGTTGAGAAGAGGATAATAAAGAGTAATTTATAGTACTCCGACCGGGAATCGAACCCGGATCAAAGGTTTAGGAAACCTCCGTTCTATCCATTGAACTATCAGAGCAAACCTTATATAAGCCGTGTCTGCCAGTCGTAGAGTGGCTTATTCTACGTGCAAAGGTAAGGAAAAAAACTTATATTCACTGTGAATGATTATATTTTTTATCGGACATGAGTTTCCACTTAGGTAACTTGAAGATGAAATATAAAGGTTTGGTAGTTATAAATGCTTTGTCTGTATAATATTATTATACCAACACTTTTAATCCTAAATATTATCTTTAACTTTGTAAACAGAATTCTTACAACTGGTTCTATTTGACTTTTCAATAACGCTAAAGCAATATTTCACTTGCAAAACGGGTTAAAAATGGGGGATAAACATTGTGTTTGTTCGACGGTTTTATAGGCTTGTTGTGTCTTATTTGTTTGTATGTTTGATAGTAAAACATAAATAGGCAAAGAGGGGATGACGATTTTCGCCATTCCCTCTTTATTGTTTATACCTTCTGTTTAAGCACCATGGAAGAGATATTCCTGCTGGATATCCTTTGTCATCAGTGTGAAAAGCTTCTCCTGAAGACGGTCAGCAACCTCGAGAGCATCGGTTAGAACCTTGTCAGAGAAGGCCTGTAACAGGTCTTTTGCATGCAGAGGTTGTGTCTTATAGATGCGTAAGTACTCCTCTTCCATCTCCCTTTGACGCTGGTCAGTCTCTGCTTCGAACTTCGCATAAGTCTCCTTTATGATAGGAGCATACTTGTTATAGTTCGTCATACCGAGTACCATTATCTTGCGGAACTTCCAATATGCAGAGTCAGCACTTGACTCATCCGTACCCTTTGTGTAGGCTTCTGGATAAGAAGTTATGCCTTGATAGAGTGGAAGGAACACACCAAGATCAGCCATTCCCATAGCAACATAGTTGACACAGCCGATGGCTTGTGGTAGTTCTGGGCGTACTTGCAGCAGGTGAGTCTGTGTAGTACGGAAGATAGAGACCGGTCTGTAAGGCTCCTTAGGGTTACTATGGAGGTATGGATCATGGTCAGTATTGTCGTAATGGAAGCGGAATGCTGTGCGAAGCTTGGTCAATGTGATCTTCTCTTCGGGTTTTGCAAACACTGGGAAGGTGTTCTTTGTAACGTCATTCTTGATAGATGGAGAGAAGAACTGCTGCAATCCCCATACTCGAGGATAGTTATAAGTAGTGTCAAGTTTCACATCTCGTGCATAAGCTTCATGGAAATCAAACGCTCCCTGTGCTGGATTGTAGAGTCCATGCTTCTCTGCAAACTCAATCAAGTCGGCAGATGCAAGATAATTCTCCTTGTCTTTAGGGTCATAAGTACGGAAACGACTCTGGTTACCAGTAACGAAATACTGATCCTTTGGCATGCGACAAGCCAACCAACGATGGCCACAGGCTGTCTCAAAGTACCATATCTCTTTGTTATCTACGAACCCAATGCCGAATCCTTCAGCAATACCATACTTCTCAACAAGCATACCTAAGCGTTCAACACCTTCTCTTGCAGTACGGATATAAGGGAGTGTGATGTTGAAAACAGAGTTTTCTGCAACACCGTTTTCTACCAATGGATCATATTTCAACACCTCATCGCTGCTGAAAATACTCTCTGTTGCACTCATTCCTACACCTGCCGTGTTGAAACCAGCGCTTCCCCAGTGACCGTGAAGGCTATATGGAGAAAGGGCAGAATAGCCTAAAGCCTTCTCAGGAAGCTCACAACGGAAGGGACTATCCTTTGCAATGAACTCGCGTGGACCGTTGTCTGTATCTTCAAATATCTCGTAATTCTTAGCTTCCATTGCGTCCCAGTCCTCTGAACGGGAAACTATCATAGAACTATCAGCGGTCTGTTCTTTCCCGATGATGATGGTTGTACACTCGGATGGTAGGGTGTGCAGCTGTTGCACGTTAGTCTTTTTCATAAGCTATAAGTATAGTTTAATTTGTTATTTGATGTTGGCAAATATAAGAAATATTTGGGAAAGCAGGTAAGAATGAGGCTGAAAAAAGCACGAACAGGCATGTCTTATAGTGCAGAATACCTATTTATGGGGAATTACAAAGGCCTTGTAGAAGAATTACAAGCCGCTTGTAGAAGTATTACAGACGCCTTGTAGAATTAGTACAAAGGGCTTGTAATTTTCTGTAATGTGGCTTTTAGTCTGTCAGAAGATTGTAGAATACGGCGGAAAATATTACTTTTGCACGTGTTATAAGCTAATGAATTACTTATATAGAAGCATTAAGGACATTGTTATTTATGAGAATCAAGATATATTTTTTCCTATTAGGTGTTTGCTTTCTTCTCTTATCCTGTACAGGAAAGAGGCCTGTTGAGGTGGCTGGAGAAAGAGCTGTTCTGAGTAAAGATACCGTGTCTGAGGTGCAGAAAAAGGGAAAGGACACGATAAAAGGTATGTCGGAGAGGTTCCTGAAACTAGAGAATCACCCATATAAAATACTTATTCCTTTCGATTATCGTCAATGTAAGGTTGATACATTGATTGATGATACTTGGGTGGAACTGTATAGGAAAGGACATAAATACTATCTTTCTAAGGCACAATATACTATAGGTAAAGAGTGGGATGGGATTATAGGAGACTCTGTATCAACGCTGACAAGCAAGAGAGACGTTATTCTATATGTTAATCACTTGCCTTCTAAAATGGGCGAAGTGAATAGTATTGACCTTCATATTGCCCCTAATTCTTTCTTGGATTCCTTTTATTTAAAGCCAGGAACTACGTTACGTTTTACTTTCGAAGGTAAGCATTATGAATTGAAAACTAAGGAAAAGGTTTTCACGAAATATGGTAATCAATCTTATGAGGGAGTCATTCTCTTAAATGGAAAGCAGATTGTCAGAAGGACAAACTTGGATAAAGTTGACTTCAGTCTTATGTTTGCAGGTGATATTGATGGTGATAGAAAGTTAGATTTAGTCTTTAATTTGTCGGGTGAGTTTGGTGAACTTTATGTTGCTTTATACTTATCCTCCTGTGCTTTACCTGGTCAACAGGTAAGAAAGGTAGCGGAAGTGGTTGATGATTATGGGTGTTAAGACCTTCTGAAATGTATTCTCTACAGTGTTATAAAGTCCGTATTCACACATAGAAATTAATATTAAAGTTATAAATGAGAATTACATTACTTATCTTTCCTTTGATATTTTTCTCGTTATTGTTCTCTTGTTCGGACAAGAAATCAGCTAAATCTGATCAAGAAACATCTGTTTCTGCAAAAGATAATGCTGAAACTGTGGAGACATACACTATGGAATCCAAATGGAATCATTTACATGCATCATCCCAAAACAGTAAATCTCTCAATTACAAATTCCTTGTTCCGGCTCATTATCATTATATAAATCCGGGCAGGATGATTGACAGTAGTTGGGTGGAAATTTATCAAAAAGGGAAGAAATTCTATCGTGCAAAGGCACAATATACCATTAAACGAAGGTGGTCTGACTATATAGGAGATACCGCAAATGTACTATATGGGAAAAGGAAAGCATTCCTTTTTGTCAATCATCTACCTGCGAAATTAGGAGAAATCGAGGCTGCAAATCTTAATTTTGATAATTATATCGCCTTACGAACTAATGAAGTTTGCAGCTTTATGTTTGGTGGAAAACGTTATAATTTGGAGATAAAAAAAGAAAAGAAGAAGGATGATTCACTACCCTTTACGTGTCTTGCCTTATTGAATGGTAAACAGATAGCAAAGCGAACAAAAGTATTTGAAGCTGCCTTTGAACTCTTATTTGCAGGCGATATTGATGGTGATGGTAGGTTAGACTTGGTGATTGATTTTGCAAGTGACACTGGTGAGTTCAAAGTTGTCTTGTTCTTATCGTCCTGTGCGTTGCCTGGTCAGCCGGTTCGAAAGGTGGGAGAGATAGATGATCTATACGATTCTTAGGTCACTTTGATACTTGTGTTAATCAGAGGACAGGCTGATATTCGAATATAAACTTAAAATAATTCATTTAAAAACAAGATGTCTCAGGAAACTCCACAACAGCTTTTACAACGTCAACGGCTATTACTCCAGATGGAGTATTATGCTGAGAAAGATGCTTTCCGTAAACAAACCGAGTCAACAGGTATGCAGAGGAAGGTTAAAAGAGGCGATGCTTGGTTCCCATTACGTGTGGGTAAACGTTTCTATAATGGGATGAATCAGCTGTGTGTGGAGGTGTTTCGTACACAGGATGGGGATATAGAGCATAACTTTGAGTTTGGTAGACCATTGTTATTCTTTAAGTATAATGATGCGGAAGGTAAGGGAAAGCTGAAGTATTATGGCTTTACAGGAACGGTATCTTACGTTGATGGCGACAGAATGGTTGTTGCTGTCCCCGATTCCGCACCCTTGTTAGACCTACAATCAGCTTCAGAACAGATTGGTTGCCAGTTAGGATTTGATGAAACAAGCTATCGAATGATGTTTGATGCATTGGATCGTACGATGAAAGTAAGGGGCAATCGACTTGCTTATCTGCGTGATTTGTTCTATTCCCGACAAAAAGTTGAGAAGTTTTCTTTCGCTCCTATTCGTCTGCCTTGGCTGAATCCTACACAGGAAAAGGCTGTGAACGAGGTTTTGTGGGCAAAGGATGTGGCTGTAGTTCATGGTCCTCCAGGTACAGGAAAGACCACAACGTTGGTTGAAGCCATCAACGAAGCACTGATGAGAGAGAGCCAGGTGATGGTCAGTGCACAAAGTAATATGGCTGTAGACTGGATATGTGAGAAGCTTGTTGACCGTGGAATCAATGTGTTGCGCATAGGTAATCCAACACGTGTAAACGATAAAATGCTCGGATTTACTTATGAACGGAAGTTCGAAGCACATCCTGATTACCCGCAGTTGTGGTCCATACGGAAAGCAATTCGCGAATTAAGGAACAACCGGAAACGCGGTTCAGAGAGCTATCATCAGAAGATGGACCGCCTGAAAAGTCGTGCTACGGAGTTAGAGATACGTATTAATACAGAGCTATTTGGCGAAGCTCGTGTTGTAGCCTCTACGTTGGTAGGTGCTAACAGTAGGGTGATGGAAGGGCAGAAGTTCACCACTTTGTTCATTGATGAGGCTGCACAGGCTTTGGAAGCAGCCTGTTGGATAGCTATTCGTAGGGCTTCAAGGGTTATTTTTGCAGGAGATCACTGTCAGTTACCTCCCACAGTGAAGAGCATAGCAGCCTTGCGAGGTGGGTTAGGGAAGACTTTAATGGAACGAATAGTGGAGAATAAGCCCGAAGTAGTGACGCTTCTGAAGGTGCAATATCGAATGAATGAAGAGATTATGCGCTTCTCTTCCGATTGGTTTTACCATGGTCAAATCATCAGTGCACCACAGATTAAATATCGTGGTATCCTTGATTATGATAATCCTATGGTCTGGATAGACACTTCAGATGAGCTTTCTAAGGAGCAGTTTGTTGGTGAAAGCTTTGGAAGAATCAATAAAGGAGAGGCTGAACTGACGCTGACAACACTGCAGGAGTACTTCATGAAGATTGGTAAGCAGCGTATTTTAGATGAGAGAATAGACGTTGGCGTCATCTCACCTTACCGTGCTCAGGTGCAATATCTTCGTAGTTTGATCAAGAAACGAGAGTTTTTCAAGCCTTATCGCAGCCTGATTAGTGTGAATACAGTAGATGGTTTCCAAGGACAAGAGCGTGATGTGATTCTGATTTCCCTTGTTCGGTCGAATGAAGAAGGGCAGATTGGCTTCCTGAATGACCTCCGTCGTATGAATGTAGCCATCACTCGCGCTCGTATGAAGCTCATTATTCTAGGTAATGTGGCTACTTTGACCCGTCATCCGTTCTATAAGAAACTTTGGGAAAGCCTGCCTCATCCTCTCGAAAAAGGAGACCATGAGTAATGAAAGGATATAGGAGAGGGGCTGTTTTTTCATGTAATAAATATGGAAAACAGTTCTATTCTCCTTTTTTTTATTTACTTTTGTAGCATAAAAACAGAATAATAATGTTACAACGAGATTATTTCCTGAGGATGATAGAGGAGTTTTGTGCAGCAATCTCACGTTTCTTAGTAAAGAAAGAAGATGATTTAGAGCGTGACAAAGACCTGAAAGACCTCTACCGTCAGTATGTTGGAGATTATAATGATCTACGTAATCTATCGCTATCCGAGGCTATAGCTTATGCCAATGAGCAATGGAAGGAAGGCGAAAGGATGGACAAACTGAATATGTTGGCTGAACTTCTTTATGTAGAAGCATGCTTTAAGGCAAACCCTTTACGACAGATGCTGTTGGAAAAGGCTTACAGTCTCTTTGATTATATAGAGGAAAACGGCTCAACCTTCTCTATAAACCGTCGACAAAGGATGGAGAAGATACGCCAGGAACTAATAAAAAGAACCTAAAACAATCAATATGCTTGAAACTAATATTAGAGAACAGATTATCCAATTGATACACTGTCAGGTGGTACCGGCTGTGGGTTGTACTGAACCTATGGCTGTTGCGTTGTGTACAGCACGTGCTGCTGAGTTGTTAAATCAGCGTCCCGAACATATATATGTGCGTCTTTCAGCTAATATTCTGAAGAATGCTATGGGTGTGGGGATACCCGGAACGGGGATGATAGGACTGCCTATAGCTATTGCCTTAGGTGCTTTGATAGGCAAATCAGAGTATCAGTTGGAGGTTATTAAGGACCTTACTCCTGCTACTTTAGAGCAAGGGAAGACCTATATCAGCGAGAATAGGATTGATATCAGCCTGAAAGAAGGTATTACAGAGAAGCTTTATATAGAGGTGACATGCGTGTCTGGCGCGCATAAAGCAACTGTTATCATTGCTGGAAGTCATACACATATAGTCTTTGAGCAGGTTGATGACAACGTACTTGTTGACAAACGTAATCCAGAAGCAGCCGTTTCTGAAGCCACTCCACTCTGTTTGAATCTGCAAACAGTGTGGGATTTTGCCATGACGACGCCTATTGAGGAGATAGATTTCATCCTTGAGGCAAAGCGTTATAACCTTCGTGCAGCTGCAGAAGCCGTGAAAGGTAACTACGGACACTGTCTTGGAAAGATTATGGACCGTCCTTTGAGTCGTGGAATCTTTGGAAATAGCATCTTCTCGCATATCATTGCAAAGACAGCATCAGCCTGTGATGCTCGTATGGGAGGGGCTTTGATACCTGTTATGAGCAATAGTGGATCAGGAAACCAAGGCATTTGTGCGACAAATCCTGTAGTTGTCTTTGCCAAAGAGAATGAAAATACGAGAGAAGAGTTGGTTCGTGCACTTATATTAAGTCATCTTACAGCCATCTATATCAAGCAAAGTCTTGGCGCATTGTCGGCACTTTGCGGCTGCGTTGTGGCTAGTATCGGGTCAAGTTGTGGTATTACGTATCTTATGGGAGGTAATTATGCAAACATATGTAACTCTGTTAAGAACATGATTGCTAACCTTACAGGTATGATTTGTGATGGTGCGAAACCCAGTTGTTCGTTGAAGATATCCTCAGGTGTGTCAACAGCAATCCTTTCTGCTACCCTTTCAATGGAAGGGAAGTGCGTTACTGCGGCTGAAGGAATCATTGACAATGACGTGGATAAGTCTATTCGGAACCTGACAAGCATAGGAAAAGAAGCCATGTGTAACACTGATGACATGGTATTAAACATCATGACCAATAAGTGTAACTAACCTTTTACGGTTGTATTTGCTTGCAATTTCATAAGAATTAGGCGTCAGCACCATATGAGTTGGGCGTTAGCACGATGTGAGTTAGGCATCAGCACCATATGTGCTGAGCGTTAGCACGAAATAAGAAGAGGGCATCTCCGATACCTATATAGCAACAGTTCTATAGGGGGAGATGCCCTTTTCTTTTTGCAATGTAGCTTGTTTACAAGTCAGAAAAGGCTGTTTGTGCTTTTTCTGTATGTTTGAGTCATTCATGAGAAGGCTCAATTCCTTTCGTAAGTGATTATCTTATTGCCGTATTCTTCTGCACTTACAATATGGATATCATAAGGTAATTGCGGTGCTTTTACGCCATCTTCAATGGTGAAAGGAGCTGTTTCTACACGTATCTCATCCCATAATCCTGCTTTCAGGAAGCTTTCTAACGTCTTGTTTCCACCTTCAACGATAAGACTTTGCTTCTTTTCCGTATATAAATGGGAAAGCACTTCAGATGGAGTTGCATACTCATGGTTCTTTGTTGGATGGCTTGTAAGCACTAATTTCTCTGGGTTTGGACCATTCCACTCCCGTGTTGTGAGTTGTGGATGTTCCTGTTCTTCAGTTTTTTTTCCCACGAGAATGGCATCGTTCTCAGCTCTTAGCTTATGTACAAGCATCTTGGTAAAGGGGGAAGATATACTTAAAACCTGATTATCTTTCAGTCCAATGAATCCGTTTTCAGTCTGTGCCCATTTCAAAATGATATAGGGTCTATGGTGTGTATTGTAGGTTATGAAGCGCTTATTAAGCTCCAAGCACTCCTTTTCCAATACCCCAACAGTTACTTCAATGCCTGCTTCACGAATCTTCTTCACACCTCTTCCCTGTACTTTAGCAAAGGGATCAATGCATCCACAAACAACTCTTTTCACCCCTTTACGTATGATGAGGTCAGAACAAGGAGGTGTCTTACCGTAATGAGAGCACGGTTCCAGACTAACGTAGATGGTAGATTCGTGTAGCAAAGGTTCGTCTTCTTTCTTCACAGAGGCGAAGGCGTTGACCTCTGCGTGTCCCTCTCCGCAACGAATATGATACCCTTCGCCAATGATTCGTCCTTCTTTGCTCACAATGACAGCCCCAACCATGGGATTAGGTTTGGCTAATTGTTGTCCATTATGTGCCAGTTGTAGGCATCGACGCATGTATATTTCATCAAGTTCTTCTTGTTTCATCTCTTTTTATTTCCTATCTTTGCAGTTATGACATACCAAGAATTATGGCAAAGACTCATCCCTTTGTATGAAGAACGTGAGGCACAAGCCATCATACGGATGGTGCTTGATGCACAGTTTGGCATCACACTGACTGATATTTATACAGGCAAAGTTAATGAATTATCGCGAGAAGACGTTGCTGAATTAGATAAAATCATGCTCCGTTTAGAGCGTTCTGAGCCTGTACAGTATGTTCTTGGGCGTGAGTTTTTCTGTGGTAGGGCTTTCCATGTGGCTCCAGGTGTGTTGATACCTCGCCCAGAAACTGAAGAATTGTGCCGTTGGATAGAGGAAGATAACAACCGATGTTATTGTGCTTTGCAGCCTCCTGCGCCCCTGCAGGTGTTGGATGTAGGGACAGGCAGTGGTTGTATTGCTGTTACATTGGCTGCCGACCTACGCAACTCGGCGGTTACAGCGTGGGATATATCGGGTGATGCACTACTTATTGCACGTGAAAATGTACACCAATGGCAGGTTCGTGTTGAACTAAAGATGGAGGATGCGCTTCATCCTTCAGCAGCAGCTATGCAGCAGAAGTTTGATGTTATTGTGAGTAATCCACCTTATATCTGCGACAAAGAACGAACAGAGATGGAGCGAAATGTGCTTGCGTATGAACCAGAAATGGCTCTCTTCGTTCCTGATGATGACCCGCTACGCTTCTATCGGGCAATCGCTGAGTATGGCGTGCAGGCTTTGTCAGCTGATGGTGTGCTTTATTTTGAGACCAACCCACTATATATTAATAATGTGAAGGCCATGCTTGAGGCCTTAAATTATACACATGTAGAACTTAGAACCGACCAGTTTGGTAAGCAACGGTTCGTAAAAGCCACCCGACCATGATACAAAAACGACCCATGTTAGAGCCACAAGCTTTGAAGAAACTTGCCGATCTGTGTGCTAAAGGTGAGCATTGCTCTGGTGAGATGTTAGAGAAAATGCGTAAATGGGGGCTGTCTGAAGATGCTCAAGCACGTATTATTGAGAAGCTCACCATGATGAAGTACATTGATGATGCACGTTATACGGAGTTCTTTGTGCATGATAAAATACGCTATAATAGGTGGGGCAGGAGGAAGATTGAGCAGGCTTTATGGCAGAAACGGGTTGACAGTAGTATCTCAACGCCTGTGCTTGATGCTGTAGAAGATGAAGAATACTTGGAAGTTCTGCGCCCTTTGTTAGCGAGTAAGTATCCAACTATAAAAGCAGAGAGCGACTATGAACGTTCCATGAAGCTCATAAAGTTCGCTATGGGACGTGGGTTTACGATAGATTTGATACGGAAATGTATTGACGAAGGGGGCGTTGAGGCTGATGACAGTATAGACTTTGTTGATGATGGAGAGGACGATTAGTTTTCTTTCTCGTATCCTTGACACCTTAGCACCACGTTCTTGTGTGATGTGTGGTAAGCGTTTGGCTGTGTCGGAGGAGGTTATCTGTGGACATTGTAACCTCTTTTTGCCCCGTACAGGGTATGCTTTGTCAGCTTATGATAACGACCTTGCGCGTCTTTTCTGGGGTAGAATACCCATAGAACGGGCTGCATCTTTCTTCTTTTATAAGCCACATTCCGACACAAGTAGGCTTATTTATCGGTTGAAATACGGTGGACACGCTGAGATTGGAGAACAACTTGGGCAGATGATTGCCGAAGAGTTTGCCACAGAAGGATTCTTCGAAGGCATCACAACCCTGCTTCCTGTACCATTGACAACGCAACGTCAGCGACAAAGAGGGTATAATCAGAGTGTTGAAATAGCCCGTGGTATACGTTCTGTGACAGGTCTTCCATTGTTGGAAAGAGCCTTGGAACGTGTCACTTTTTATGGTAGTCAGACAAAGAAAGACCGTTGGCAGCGTAATGAAAACGTAGAGAAAGCCTTTCGACTTGTTGACGCTGGGGCTGTCAGTCACCAGCATATCCTGCTCATTGATGATATTATTACCTCTGGTGCAACGCTCACTGCTGCAGCCAAGGAAGTCCTTCAAGGGGATAATGTGAAGGTTAGTGTACTCTCATTGGGCTTTGCCAAGAATATGTAACGAAGTGTTATACATGACGATATCCAACTAAAATAATCCTAAATGATTATATCCTAAACAGAACTTAACAGCCTTTTTTCATGTATCATACCAATAAATCTCAGAAAAAATGCTTAAGTTTGCACTTATATTATAATAAAATACTGTCAAAATGGAAGATTTAAAGAAGGTCTTTGCGGGCAAATTGCTCGGTATCAAAGCTATCAAGTTGCAGCCCAACGATCCCTTTACGTGGGCAAGTGGCTGGAAATCACCTTTCTATTGTGATAACCGTAAGACGCTATCGTTCCATGATGTGCGTTCATTTGTTAAGTTAGAGCTTGTTCATGCAATACTGAAGAACTTCCCAGAGGCTACAGCTGTGGCTGGTGTTGCTACAGGAGCAATAGCTCAAGGTATGTTGGTTGCTGACGAACTGGCACTTCCTTATGCTTATGTTCGCCCAAAACCAAAGGATCATGGTATGAAAAATCAGATTGAAGGTGAGCTTCCTCAGGGTGCAAAAGTGGTTGTTGTGGAAGACCTTATATCAACAGGTGGTTCTTCATTAAAAGCAGTAGCAGCCCTTCGTGAAGCAGGTTTTGAAGTCGTAGGTATGGTTGCTTCTTACACTTATGGCTTCCCTGTAGCTGAAGAAGCATTCCGTGAAGCAGGTGTGAAGTTGGTTACTTTGACTGATTATGAGCATGTCGTAGAGAAAGCTCTTGAGACAGGTTACATCAAAGAGACCGATGTCCCGATGCTACATGAGTGGCGTAAGGACCCTGCAAACTGGAAGAAAGACATGTAATTTGGAGGGATTTACAGGAGCTAAAGGAGTTATAGGAGTTAAAGACAATACTCTTTCTGGAGGAGTTTTATGCTGAATATCGTGGCAATCTCCTTCCGTCAATATGCTGAAAGAGCTGTTGGCTATAACTCCTATGGCTCCTTTTTTTGTGTAAACTCCTCTCGTTTCTTTAATTTTTCTAAATATAAAGCGATATGACTAAGTTTGAAAGTAGTATAAAACAGATACCCCATTCACAGCAAAGCGTCTATAATACTTTAAGCGATATGAGCAATGTACAACGCTTAAAGGACCGTTTGCCCGACGGAGATACGGGGAATGCAGATATGGATAAGGTGAAAGACAAACTGAAAAACCTCACCTTTGATCAGGATTCTCTTTCTATCAGCGTTGATCCTGTGGGACAAATCTCTATGCGTATCATTGAGCGTGATGAGCCAAAGACCATAAAATTTGAGAGTGAAAACTCTCCGTTGTCATTCAACTTTTGGATTCAGATACTGCCAGTCAGCGACAATTCATCGAAAATGAAGCTGACAATAGATGCTGATATCCCGTTCTTTGCAAAGGGAATGGTATCAAAACCTCTGCAAGAAGGTATTGAAAAGATAGCTGATGCACTGGCAATGATTCCGTTCGAGTAGACATAAAGAACCGTCTCGGAACCTCAAAACCGCCCTTCAGGGATGCCTATGTGCAGACAAGTATGGAGGTTTTGTTAGGTTTGTTTAAGGTAAATAGTCATCAAAGTCATACGTATAAAGGGACTTTAAAACTCCTTTGGGATGACAGTGTGCTGACTTTGATGACTCTAATATTAGCTACCTTGGCTTTTAACAAGGTGAGAAAAGCAGTGTAAAGACTGCCAAATAAAGAATGATCAGTATGAAAAGATTGTTTTATTTCCTGTTCTTTATAGCTACACTGTTGGTAACATCCTGCGGTGATAGCTTTGATTACGAGTATAGTGATTATCATCCATACTTCAATTTCCACAATGATACGCATCAGGATGCTGTATTGTCAACAGCACTGAACTCACAAGCGCCAGGTGTGTTCTGTATTATTAAGTATGCTTATGTCAGTGGTCGATATAGCTTTTCATTTGAGAATAACCAGGGATTGAAGTCCTCTTCGCCAGTATGGTTTGATGCTATAGACCTCAAATTAGAAAGTTGGAGACATGTGGGGATGAACAATGGGCTTATTGTTGGTTATGGAAATCTTGATAATCCAGCAGTATTCTTTGCTTACGACCTGCAATGTCCGAATTGTTATCATCCCGATGCGATACCCCAACGTCCGTATGAACTAAAGATAAACGGTACTGGTATTGCAACTTGTTCCAACTGTAAACGAAGCTATAATCTGAATACTGGAGGGAATATCGTGACAGGTCAGCCAGGTAGAAAGCTGATACGCTATCGCGGAACAAGTACAGGTCCGTTTGGAATATTGGTGGTCAATTAGTTCTTTTAGGATGGATACTATCCTTCTTCGTCCGTAAGTACATAACGTTATAGGGTGGGTAGAATAGTATGAAATAGCTTTACATATTTCGGATCTACTGTTATTGAAATATGATAGGATTACTAATTTTTTAGAGTTTGTAATCTATTGTTCTTCAAAGAGTTACAAAACGAGTTTTAAAAGGTGCCCTTTTACGTTCTAAAAGGGCACCTTTTGCATGTCAAAAGGGCATCTTTTACATTGCAAAAGGGCGTCTTTTACAATGCAAAAGAGCATCTATTAAAAAGCACTCTGACTTTTATTGTACATTATCAGTCCTTTCCTTCATTCTCATTCTCCCCACTTTTATCCCTTACCACACCTTGTTTTATCCTATGCTCTCCGCCCGCTTGTTGATGAGATTATGGTAAAATAAGCCTTATAAGAATCAAAAAACTTTGTAAAACCTTTGCCAGTTTGGAGATTTAGCCTTATCTTTGCAGACGGTTTGCCGCAATGGTGGAATTGGTAGACACGAGGGACTTAAAATCCCTTGGCCAGTAATGGCTGTGCGGGTTCGAGTCCCGCTCGCGGCACTTTCTTCTTAAATCTCTATGCGCATGAAGCGAATAGTACTCTTCCTGTTACTCGTTTTGATATTAATCTCTTGTGGTACACGTAGTGGTCACTTCAAGATGGAAGGACGTTTCTTGCACATGAACCAAGGCGAACTGTATGTTTATAGTCCTGACGGTGGTATAGATGGATTGGATACCATTAAGATTGAGGCTGGTCGCTTTGCATATGAGATTCCTTGTAGCAAACCTGCTACACTTGTTATCATCTTCCCAAACTATTCTGTACAGCCCATCTTCGCTGAGTCGGGTGGCTCTGTAGAAGTGAAAGCAGATGCTTCTCACTTGAAAGAGATGGAGGTGAAGGGTACGGATGATAACGAACTCATGACAAAATTCAGAAAACAAATAGCCAATTCGTCACCTCCTGATGAATTGAAGTATGCTATACAATTTATTAAAGACCATCCAGAGTCGACAGTTAGTGTCTATTTGCTGAATCGTTATCTCATTCAGACGGAGACACCAGACTATAAACAGGCGGCTAATTTACTGAAGATTCTTCTTAAAGAACAACCTGGAAACGTGACCTTGGGTCGTTTACAACGACAAATAAGTGGGTTGGGAACATTGAAAGTAGGTGATAAATTACCTAATTTCACAGCTAAGGATGTCAATGGAAAGCTGATAAACAATGCTACATTGGCTAATCAAACTATTATCATCAGCACGTGGGCAGCATGGAGTTATGAGAGCCTTGACTTCCAACGTGCACTCAATGATGCGGTAAAAGCTGGCAAGATAGCAGCCTTGGGGATAAGTGTGGATGCTAATCCTAAGGACGTTCGGCAGGCTTTGAAGAACGATGACATTACGTTCCCTAATGTTTGCGATGGTAAAATGCTTAGTACTCCACTTTTGAAGACCTTTGGACTCACAACAGTACCCGATAATATCGTTGTTCGTAATGGCAAGATTATTGAGCGGGGCATCACTGCTAATACTGTTCGTCAGCGTTATAGCATAGACTAAAAACCAATAACGTGCTTGTAAAAACATTCTGTGCGGCTGTTAATGGCATGGAGGTTACCACCGTAACAGTCGAAGTAAGTATCACACGTGGCGTGTTGTTTCATCTTACCGGCCTTGCTGATGGTGCGGTAAAGGAAAGTCATGACCGTATCGCTGCTGCTCTTTTGAACAATGGATATAAGTTTCCTGTTGCGGATATTACAGCCAATCTCGCACCTGCTGACCTGAAAAAGGAAGGCTCAAGCTTTGATCTCCCGTTGGCAATAGCCATCTTGGCAGCTAATGAAAAGATGAGTAACGACCTTCTTCGAGACTATATGCTTGTTGGGGAGTTGAGTCTTGACGGTACATTACAGCCTGTAAAAGGAATCTTACCAATAGCTATTAAGGCACGAGCAGAGAAGTTTAAGGGTATCATTGTCCCGAAAGCAAATGAGCATGAGGCTGCTGTTGTGGATACGTTGGAAGTTTATGGAATGGAGAATATCCTACAAGTGATAGACTTTCTGAATGGCTCTGCAAGCATAGAACCTTGTTTTGTAGATACGCGTAAGGAGTTTTATGAACATCAGTATGCCTTTGATCTTGACTTTGCAGACGTACGTGGACAAGAGAATGTCAAGCGTGCACTTGAGGTAGCAGCGGCAGGTGGACATAATCTTATTATGGTTGGACCACCTGGAAGTGGAAAGAGTATGATGGCAAAACGCCTTCCTTCTATCCTTCCTCCTCTGTCTTTATCAGAAAGTCTGGAGACAACACAGATTCATTCCATAGCAGGAAAGCTAAGCAGAGATACAGGATTGATAACCCAAAGACCGTTCCGTAGTCCGCACCATACAATCTCTGAGGTAGCTCTTGTTGGTGGAGGAGCTAATCCGATGCCTGGTGAGATAACGCTTGCACATAATGGTGTGCTCTTCTGTGATGAGCTTCCCGAATTTAATAAGCACACTTTGGAGGTTCTTCGTCAGCCCTTAGAGGATAGACAGATTACTATTTCGCGTGCAAAATACACCGTGACTTATCCCTGTAGCTTCATGTTTGTGGCAAGTATGAACCCTTGTCCATGTGGTTATTTCGCTGATCCAACACATCATTGTGTCTGTACTCCTGGACAGATTCAGAAGTATTTGGCAAAGATTTCGGGACCTCTTATGGACCGTATAGACATACAATGTGAGATAGCACCACTTCCTTTTAAGGATATATCACAGGCAACACCCGGTGAAACAAGTGAGAAAATACGCGAAAGGGTCATCAGTGCACGTGCAATACAGACAGAACGTTTCCGGAACTATCGTAATGTGCATTGTAATGCGCAGATGTCTGAACGGATGATTCATGAATTTGCCGAACCTGATGCAGCCTCTGTGCAACTGTTACGTGACGCTATGGAACGGTTGAAACTGTCTGCTCGGGCATACAATAGAATCTTAAAAGTTGCCCGTTCCATCGCAGATTTGGATGGTTCTGAGGCGGTTCTCGTACAACATATAGCAGAGGCTATTGGGTACAGAAACCTTGATCGGAGTGATTGGGCAGAGAGATGATGATTTAATTGAGAGTTTTTCACGGTGTTTGTAGCTCCTCCTCTCGATTTATATAGCGTAATTAGCAAGTGAGGAATGATTACATTTGCTTTGTGATTTTATAAAAAGTCGTATTTATCGGATAGTTGTTTTTAACATTTTAGGTTCTTTTGGGTTATCTGAAAAGGATAAGAATACCATGTTATAGGTCTTATATTAACTTGTATAAATAAATAGATAACCTACTGAAAATCAACGATAAGTGTTTATACTTTCATGAGATTTTATATATTCTTTAATGTTTAAGCGATTTTTTCGTTATCTTTGCAGATACTTTTTTAATAAAGTGCCTTCTTAAAAGGCGGCGACAAGAAATATTAAAAACATAAATCAATTAAAACAACAATCATGAAACCATTGCAAACTGAGAACAGTTCATGGCGTAAGGTGCTTGCCATCTTGGTGGGACTTATCTGTGCTTTGAACGTAGCTGCTCAAAATTTCAATGTCAAAGGTTCAGTAACTGATCAGAATGGTGAGCCCATAATTGGCGTAACAGTCATGGAACAGGGAACCAAAAATGGTGTGGTGACAGATATCGACGGTAATTTCTCACTGTCTGTATCAAGTCCTAAATCTCGAATCCGTGTGACTTACGTTGGTTACAAGACACAGGATTTACCAGTAAACGGTCAGTCTGATTTCAAGATTAAGATGCAGGAAGATGCTGCAAACCTTGATGAGGTTGTCGTTGTAGGTTACGGTACGATGGATAAGAAGGAATTGACTTCTGCCATTTCACACGTTTCTGCAAGGAATTTCACCCAGGTTGCAAGTGTTGACCCATCTATGATGATTCAGGGTAAAGTGCCAAGTGTTAGTATTACCAATACAGGTGCAGGTGATCCTAACAACCAAGCAAGTATTCAGATACGTGGTGTGTCTTCTCGTGCAGCTGATTTAGGTCCATTGATCGTTATTGATGGTGTACCAGGTGGTAACCTCACTAACATCAATCCAAATGATATCGAGAGCTATGATGTCCTCAAGGACGGTGCAGCTTCTGCTATCTATGGTACACGTGGCTCTAATGGCGTTATCCTTGTGACAACGAAGAAAGGTGCACGTGATGGTAATCTCCATACTACTTATAATGGAACAGTGGCATTCGATGTTATTAAGAAAGAGCTCGATATGCTAAATGCTGCAGAGTATCGTGCTAATCGTTTGGCATCAGGTACAGGTTATGACCTTGGTAGTTCTACTGATTGGATGAAGGAAGTGAGCCGAGTTGGCGTACGTACTGTACATACTTTAACCCTCAGTGGTGGTAATATCAAATCAAACTATCGTGCTTCTGTTGATTATCGTGACGCAAAGGGTATTGATAAATACTCTGGTCGTGAAGAATATGGTGCACGTGCTTCTTTGAATCACACGACGAAAAGTGGTCTTATTACTTTCGGTTTGAATATTGCTCCACGTATCGCTTATCGTAAGAATGCAAGCTGGGATGTATTCCGTAATGCAGTAGAAGCGAATCCAACAACTCCTGTTTGGGATCCGCAGAACCCAACACAATATTATAATTTCAAGGGTCAGGCTGCAGCTTATAACCCTGTTGAAATGGAAAAGCGTGAAAAGAATACAGGTACTACTAAGTTGATTGACTGGGATGGTACTGTTAAGTTGAATCTTTTCCCACTCTTGTTGAAGAATCCTGGTAAGCAAGTTTTGACTACACAGTTGACTTATGCTGACCATCAGTATGATAATTACAACCAGTGGTTCCGTCCATCTACTAATACTTTGGCTATCAATGCTGGTCGTATAGGTGAGGCAAGTCAGAGTTATAGCAAGGAATCAATGATGAGTATGGAGTGGATTACCAATTATGCTAACTCTTTTGGTGATCATAACTTTAAGGTAATGTTGGGTTATTCTTATCAGTATAATAAGTTTTCTGGCTTTAATGCAGAGAATAAGGACTTCCCTAATGATGCACTTGAGGATAACAACCTTGGTACAGGTTCTTTCATGAAGAAGAAAGACGAGCTTGGTTTAGGCTCATATATGAATGATAACAAGCTGATTTCTTTCTTTGGACGTGTAAGTTATGACTGGAAGGGGCGTTATCTGTTCACAGCTTCTCTTCGTCATGAAGGTTCTTCTAAGTTTGGTGCAAACCATAAGTGGGGTAATTTCCCTGCTGTTTCTGCTGGTTGGCGTATATCTGATGAGCCTTTTATGCAGGGGACAAAGAGTTGGTTGACAGACTTGAAGCTTCGTGCTGACTATGGTGTAACGGGTAATCAGGGCTTTGCTTCATATCAGTCGCTAGCTACAATGACTGGCTTTGGCTACTATATGTATAATGGTAAGTCTTATCAAGTGTGGGGACCAGCCAGAAACGACAATAGTTTTTTGCATTGGGAGAAAGGTAAGAACTGGAATATAGGTTTAGACTGGGCTCTGTTTAATGGTAATCTTTATGGTTCATTCAACTATTACAATCGTACACAACAGGATCTCTTGGGAGACTATCCAGTACCAATGCCACCATACTTGTTCCCTACAAGATTTGAGAATGTTGGTACCATGCGTAACTCTGGTTTCGAGTTTGATATTACTTGGAATGCTGTTAAGACGAAGGACTTCTCTTATACATTGAACATTGTTGGTGCAACAATGAGTAATAAATTTGTGCACTTCTCAAATGGAGAATATGCAAAAGCTACTTATGTTGATCGTGTGTCAACACAGGATCCTTACCCATTCCATACCTTACAACGTCTTGAAGAAGGTAGACGTGTTGGTAGCTTCTATATGTGGAAGTATGCAGGCATTGACCCACAAGGTCGTTGGATAGTATATGATAAGAATGGCGATATGGTCTTGGCAGACAATGCTACTGATGATGACCGCCAGTATGTTGGTAATGGTCTGCCTCAGTTCACGGGTTCTATGACACATAGTTTCCGTTACAAGAACTTTGATGCATCTCTGTTCTTCCAGACAGCTCTTGGTTTTGATATCTTCAATATCCATGACTTCTATTATGGAACAAAGAACTTCCAGGGTAATGTAATGGATAAGGCATATAGTAAGAACCTTGCTATTAGCCAGAATCCTATCGTGTCTGACTACTTCCTTGAGCCTGGTGACTACTTGAAGTTATCTTCTGTAAGTCTTGGTTATACATTGAATCTTAATAAGAAATACATTGATTCTATAAGAATCTATGCAACAGCAGGCAACCTCTTTACGATTACTAAGTTCTCAGGTATTGACCCTTCTAACTATCAGTTGAATGGCCTTGATCCAGGAGCTACTGGTTCTCGTACTTACTACCCATCAGTACGCCAGTTCTTGTTGGGCTTACAGGTTGACTTCTAAAGAATTGTTCAATCATTAGATATTGAAATACAATGAATAAGTTATATAAATATGCCGCACTGTTGGCAGTGCCTGCGGCTCTTATGACAGCCTCAAGCTGTACAGATCTTAGTGAGACACTGTACGACCAAGTGGCATCAAACAACTATTATAATACAAAAAATGATGTTATTCGTGCGGTACTTCGTCCGTTTGAGCATGGTTTCTGGAGTATCCAGAATCGTCATGTGTTGAACGAAGAGTCTGCGGATCAACTTATTACTCCTACTCGTGGAGACTGGTGGGATGATGGTGGACGTTGGGCACGTCTGCATCGTCACAAGTGGCTTGTGACAAATGGTGAGGCACAGTCAGAGTTTAATGGATGCTATCAAGGTATCGGTCAGGCTAACAAGGTTATTGAAGACCTTGATAAGCTGTCTGCTTCCAAGTTCGGTTTCTCAGAGGATGAGTTCAAAAATTTGAGAGCTCAGAACCATGTCTTACGTGCTTGGTTCTATATAAGACTTTTAGATGCTTTCCGCAACATTTATTTGTCACAGAGCTTCTATGATCAATCAAAGAACTCTAAAGAACAAGTCCCACCAAAAGAGATATTTGACTTTATTGAGAAAGACCTGAAAGAAGCTCTTCCAGAGTTGGCTAAGAAGACATCTCTTGGTGGTAATGGCAAACTTGAAGGACAGTGGACACAGGCAGGTGCAGCTGCTTTGTTGGTACGTCTTTATATGAATGCTAAGGTCTATATTGGTGAAGATCACTTTGCTGATGCTGAACAGTATGCACAGGATATCGTAGACGGAAAGTATGGTACTTATGCTGTTGCTGACCGTTGGGATGCTGCTTTTGATTGGGATAATGAGAATTGTGATGAGGTAATCTTTGCCTTCCCAAGTTCAGGAGAGACCCACTGGCACTACAAAGGTGACATGTATTGGTGGTCAGTTCCTTCAAAGGCTAATGACTGGTTACACGATACTAAGAGCAGAGAAGGTTCTCATAACATTAAATATTCTGCTTCTCCAAGTTATAATCCTAAGGGTGAGAAGTATAATTATGAGCTCGGTATGCCTATAGCACAGTTCAAGAAGTATCCTTCTGATGTACGTCTGAAGATGTATAAGAACCTTGGTAACGGTCGTCGTGAGGGTATGTTTATCTTTGGTAAGATTCAGTATACTGATGATAATGGCAATACACAGTATCTGAAAGACCACCACGACCAGTACACTCTGGACTTACGTGACGCTGTTGGTAAGTTCGGTGGAACCGATGGAAGTAAGTGGCTCGATAAGGCAGCTAGCCGTCTTGAGGATGGAGACGACAACTCTGGTTGGATGTTTGCTAAGTATCCTCTGTACTCAGACAATGAGGAGAATCAGCAGTTCGAGGCTGATTACTGTGAGGTTCGTCTTCCTGAGATCATCTATAGCCTTGCTGAATGCAAGCTCCGCAAGGGAGATACGTCTGGCGCAGCTAAGTTGTTAAACTCAGTTCGTAAGCGTAACTATCCTTCTTCTGACTGGTCAACAGTTCTGTATGCACCAGAAGGTGCTGCTACTCTTGATATGAAAGAGATGTTAGCAGAGTGGGGACGTGAGTTCTTTGCAGAGGGTCGCCGTCGTATTGACCTGATTCGTTTTGGCAAGTTTGGCAATGCTTGGTGGGATAAGGATGCTGATGCTGACAATCACACGGAGATATTCCCATTCCATACAGAGATTTTGAACACTCATACTGGTATGAAGCAGAACCCAGGTTACAATTAATGTTTAACGACTAAAACCCTATTGTAGAAATGAAGAAATTAATGAAATATGGAATGTTTGCATTGTTGGCGCTTCTTGCGTCAACAACATTCCAGTCATGTAATGATGATAAGGATATCGTTGTGATTACAGAGGAGTTACCTCTGAAGCTCGGCCATCTTTATATGGTAGGTGATGCAACACCTGCTGGATGGAATATCGATAATCCTTTTGAGATGACGAAGGATGCTAACGACAACTTCATATTCACTTATCATGGTAAGTTGAATGTGGGTGAGTTGAAGTTCCCTATTGCCAAAGGTGATTGGGGTGCTACCTTTATTTATGCTCCTGAAGCCAATACAGAGATCAATGCTAATGGTGTTGCAAGTAGTGGCTTCGATGTTCGTAAGGGAGGTGCTGACAATAAGTGGAAGATTACACAGGCAGGTTATTATAACTTGACAATTGATCTTCGTACCCGTAAGATCTCTGCTGCTTATGAAGGCGAAGGCCCTGTTGAGCCTATTGCTGCAGAATGGTTGTCATTCATAGGAGATGCTACTCCTTATGGATGGGATAACAACGGTTTGAACACAAAGCTGCAGGCTGGTACAGAGCGTTTCACAAAGACATCTGATAACCCATTGCAGTTCACTTATGAGGGACATCTGAATGTTGGTGAGTTCAAACTCGTTACTAACAATTCTGATCTTCCTGCTTGGTCAAACCTTATCCAGGCTCCAGAGCCTAATTGTGAGGTGAACCATGAGGGTGTTGCAAAGAACGGAATGACAGTAGGTGGTGTTGACAATAAGTGGAAAGTAACTGAGGCAGGTACTTACAAGATTGTCTTCGACCTTACGAACCATACTATAAAGGTTGAGAGCTTCACTGCAGATGCTGCTCCAACTCCAGCTGCTACACCTTGGGATACAGAGACTGTTTATATGATAGGTAGTGCAACACCAGCAGGATGGGTTACCGATAACGGAGTAGAAGTAACAAAGACGGGTGATCATCTGTTCTCTGTTGAGGTACAACTTAGTGAAGGTGAGATGAAGTTCATGCTTGATAAGTCAGGCTTCTCTAGCGATAAGCCTTACTTCTTCGCCCCTGAAGCTGATACTGAAATCAATGAGAATGGTGTTGCTAACGATGCACTTGCTTATGGTACAGAGGCTTCTTATGGTGATAAAAAGTGGAAGGTTACCAAGGCTGGTAAGTACAAGCTGACACTCGATTTGAATAATAAGAAGCTTAAAGCAGAATACCTGGGTGCATAACAGAATCCGATAATATTATCAACTGGCAATCATTTGATAGATATGCTTTGTGATTTTGACTCATATGAGTCACGCTCGTAGAACATATGTGTCACACATGTAGAACATAGGAGTCAGAAAGATGAATCATATGGTTGCCAGTTATTAACTACTTATGATAGATTAAAACAATGAAGAAATATATTTTTGCAAGCTTGGCATTTGCTGCTTTACTTACGAGTTGTAATAGCAACGAGTGGGATGTTACCAGCGATCTGAGTGTTGATAAGACTGACCCAACCGTAGGTCTTACTCCTCTTGCTGAGTCAGAGGGTATGGATTATGCTCCATTATATTGGAGTGTGTACGGCGAACTGCGTGCACAGGAGAAGGCAGGAACGTTCCCAAACATCTTTACAGAAGACATGTGGGATCAAGCCATTGATTATGTAGCAACCAATCTTAAGGCACATGGCTATGATATGCTTGTTACTGATGGCTTTGCTTCAATGAGTGGTGATAATGGATACATGACTCGATACAGCCATACACAGAGAAGTGACTCTTCTCCAGAGGTGGAATTGTCTACTATTGTATCAAAGTTAGCTGCCAAAGGATTAAAGCTTGGTGTTTATGATAATCCATTCTGGTATCATTATACTAACCCTGACGCTGTCATTCCTGGAACAGATGGTATCAAAGTAAGCAGTCTGGCTTATGATCCTACCAAGGATAAGGATATCAAACATCCAGAAGGCAAGGACCAGTTTGGTTGGGTTATGACAGATCATCCAGGTGCTGAACAGTTCTTTGAAGGTTTCTTCAAACATTATTCTGACCTTGGAGTAAAGTTCATTCGTATGGATTTCCTTTCATGGTATGAGGATGGAATGAACTATAATGACATCATCGGAAAGGGATTCGGCCGCGAACGTTATGTGAAAGGTATGCAGTGGGTGAATAAGTATGCACAGAAATATGGCATTTATGTCTCACTCGTTATGCCTCACTTACGTAATGATGCTATCATTGAGAAGTATGCAGGTAACATGGTACGTATTGATGCTGATGCACTCGAGGGTACTTGGTATCGTTTCTCTGATAACGGACGTGGTAGTTTGCGTGGTGGTTGGCCAAATTCTGAGAACGCTTTCGACGGTTTCATTAACTGGTCAAAGATCTCAGGGCACAAGAAGATCCGTCTTGATGGCGACTTTATCCGTATCGGAAGCTATGCTGATGACAATGAGAAGATGTCTGTTATCTCTCTTCCGTTGATGGCTGGTGGTCCTATCTCTGTAACTGATATGCCTACAGGAGCCGATTTGAAGTTCTTCCAGAATGATGAAATGCTTGCATTGAATAAGGAAGGCTTCGTTGGTAAGCCTTTGGAACGTAACCTTTGGAACACTGATGGTGAGATCTGGTACGGTCAGATGAAGGATGGCTCATGGGTTATTGGACTCTTCAATCGTGACCAGGCTGCAGCAACTCGTTCTTTGGAGCTCTCTAAGATTGGTCTTACAGGCACTTGGATGGCTCATGATATGTGGAAGCATGTAGACGAAGGTCCTGTGACGGATAAGGTTGAAGCACTCATCCCAATGCATGGTTGCAAGATTATTAAGCTGACAAAAGCAAACTAACTCTCTACTGTCTCTTAGTAGGACAGAACGATTTATAAAAAAGGAACCAACTGGAAGTATCCAGCTGGTTCCTTTTTTGTATCCTTCTTTTCTGATAACTCCTCTTTTCTGATAACACTTCCTCATTTTTGAAAATCTTCGTTTGTTGTTTGAGTAGGAGCATAATAGTTTGATCTTAACAGTCGAGCTTGTAGGCAAGTTTTATACTATAAAGGTACATTTCCTATAAACCATTGAAATAAATCCTTTTAAAAGACGACTAAATAGACTTATTCATTAATAAATTGCCGAACAATTTTAAATATGGTTTCTGCTAAAAGTTTACGCCCCGATTTAGTACTAAAGTCTAATCCACAAAAAGTTGACCTATTCCCTCTCAAGAGTACATAGTAAAGCCCTCCTGTTAGTACGGCAAATAAAGCTCTTGGTGAAATTTTCTCATTATTAATTTGTTTGGTGAAACTCGGTAAAAATTCCTTAAGGGTAACCTCTCTTTTTCTTGCACTTTTTTGAGTAAGGCTGCTATTTTCATACATTTCCCAAACCATAATGGATTGCATGTCTTTATTTTTATAGATTGCATCTATAAATTTCTCGATTAAGTTCATAAAAAAAGTTTCGGCGTTTTCATAATCGTTTGGATTAATAGCAATATTATCGTTAAGAAAATAATCAAATTGAGAAGTATATGCTTTTATTAATCCTTCATCATTCTTAAATCTACGTTCCAAAACGATAACATCAGTTTTAGACAGATTTGAAACTTCCTTGATGGTAACCGAAGAAATGCCTTTTTCTGAAATAATAGTGGCAATAGCCCTCATTACATCCTGTTCAATTTCTTTTTCCGTTCTTCTTCCTAAATACCTTCTTTTGTACATCTTATTATATTTTTTATTTAAGTATATCAACCCAACCAGTTCATTATTTAGAAATGGTTGGGTAGAATATTAAATGAATGGGAAAAGCCTTATTAAAACAACCCGTTATTTTTCTTTCTGATAGATAAGACAATCTGAACTATTTGAATTCATTCCATACAAACTATACCATAAAGTTAGCTTATTTCCATCTATTTTATAGTAACGTTCGTATGTCCAATTAGATAATTTTATACCCAAACCCTTTACAAATACAAATAAATGGCAATTATTTTCTGTATAAAAAACTCTCTTTTTCCCTCCCGGTACGAAATCATAACCAATAATGTCTCCATTAGACATAAATATAAGTTTCTTATTTTCTGAAATATTGGAATTTATTTGCTTCCAAGTACCCAGCAAACGAGTATCTATTTCTTTCTTTGTTAAATCTGGCTCTTTTTCTTCGCATGAAGCTAATGAAAACATTAAAACAGTGCAACAAAGTAGCCAAGATAATAGTCGTAAGTATTTCATATCAATGTATATTATATTTAACATAGGTTTCGCGCATCTTCTTGTAAAAGTTTATCAACAAAGATTTCTCGTTGATCTTGGGGTAAATCATAAAAGTTGACAGCACTTCCAGTCTCATCATCAACAATATCCAGTAACTGCAATCTTAGTGCCATTGGATTTATTTTAGATGTTTCTTCTGATTCATCAAATCTTTCATAAGAACTAATATTAGTCAACAATGATAGTTTTGCACTCCTATTGTCCAAAGCACCAGTTGCATATAAAAGTGTTTTAGCATTATCTACATACTCTAAGGCAAGAGGATTTATTGAATCAATCTTATGATTAATAACGCCCCTTAGCTGAGAATTAGTAGTAGAAATAGAATTGGAGGCTGAAGAATTCTGCATCTCAGCATTAAATATCGGCTCATCTATATTCGATGAGCAACCACTGGTAACGATACTTAGAGAAACAACAAGAGCAAAAGTTATTCCTCCAGAAAAAGTTTTTTTATTCATATTAGATTCCTTTTGTAAAGAACTTGGCAATAATGCCGTTGTAAAGGTAATACAAATTTCATTATATCAAAATAATTTGGATATATTTTTCAAAAATTCTTTTTCATAGCAGATTACAATAACATATATTTTATTTTTTGAGAAGTTTATATGAAGATAATTGACTTGAATTAAAAACAGAAGCACCCTCCTTAGGAGGCGTTGAATAAATATTATATATTCTAAAATCATAGAGTCTCAAATATATTTATTACCTTTTCATCATAATCAATTAGTATACGATACAAACACACTCGCAAAGAAAGGCGGGAGATCCTTGTTATATTCTTGAGAGATGAAACTTATCATCTTGATGATAAAGTTTACAATACTCCTGGTTAACTTCAGACGAAAAAGCCAAATTAAAAGGGAATATCAATAGTGATAGAAATATAAAACCGAGCAATAACCTCCAAGTTATAGAATATGGAGATAACACAACTCTAGTAAGAAAGCACTGCTTAGCTATTGGACTAAATTCGATAAGTCTAAGAGCCAGTAAAGGGTAAAATAGAAATGATTTGTGAAGTTCTGGGTGGATGTTGTGATTTGATAGGTCAAATTACAAAGTATTAAATTATAACGAAATGGACATTTGGTAGGCTGGAATAACCAGCCTACCAAATGTCCATTACTAAAACCCGAGAGGTTTTCAGCCCACCAAATATCCATTACGCCTTCTTTTGCGTGAATAGACTGAGTTCGTACAACTCATGGACCATATTCACAGCTTTATTACCTTATTAATACGTAAGCTTGGGTTAAGTTGCAGGGTAGAGAGTGAAGTTATCCACCTCGTAGAACTTTAGTGCAAACAAGCACAAAAGAGTTCGTTCTTTTTGTCTTGGTGTAGTCTGAAGTCGACAATTGTTAATCTAAATGCGATTTCATGGTTAATAACGTTATGTAGAACTTACTTCCTTATGTAAGGTTTACTTATTCCTGCAGGCGCTCAGTGTTATGTGTTTTGTCGTGGCTATGCTGTCAAGCTTATTCTCTTTTTGAAAAGAATAGATAAACCGAGCATACCACTTTCAAAGGCAAATATACAACTTTCTTTTGTAAATGGGTCTTTAGAACATGAGAAAACGGGGAAGGATAGGGTGTGTTGTGCGTGTAAATGTAACCAAGTGAAAAGCATCAAAACCCCTAATTTAGTTTTATTTTTAGTTGCTGTCACTTTTAACACTTCGTATAATAGGTTTATAATCAATAGATTAAATGTGGAAAAGGAGTGACAGAAATGACAGCAAAATCAGGAATGGTATTTAATCGGCTTTTGTCCTCGGGTGGAAAAGGGGAAACTCATAGTTATTGGATACAGCAGTTAATGATAAAACTATCCAGAGCAGTTTCATGTAAACTTATCTGTCTCTCCATCTACCACCGAACAATTACGGATTAATCAGAAATATGTTTACAAGAGATTGAAGCTGCATGTCAACAAAATCAGGAAGTATGCAAAGCGTTCAGACTTGTATACCATTGTTTACCAAAGACTTACAAAAGCCTTTCTAAAAGGTGCTCTTTTACCATGCAAAAGGGCACCTTTCACACTTCAAAAGAGCACCTTTTACCATGCAAAAGGGCATCTTTTACCGTATCAAAGCTCACCTGCTATTTTCAATTTATGAATCTTTATTACAACTCTTCGAATGTCCTTTTTCTTTTCATAATAAGCAAGTATCTCACCCTCTGTATTATTAGGGCAATACCATAAGAACTGCTGTTTTTAATTTTCCTGTCACTCCTGTCACTCTTTCATATATCACAACACATTGATAACAAGCCGATTATGCGAAATGTTAAAAGTGACAGCAACTTAAAACAAAAACTAACTTGGGCTTTTAGAGCAGCTATAAACCATGTAATACTTAAGAAAATAGGCTATGAATTATACCGAAATCATATCCTTATGATGTTTATAAAGAAAAAAAACCGTATTGCCAGTTATGGCAATACGGTTTGAAGAGAAATGTTATATGATTAGTTACATTGGTTATAGTTTTACGCTTAGTCCTACATACCATGTTGCGCCATAAACAGGAGCATACATAAAGGCAGCATCGTCAGTATGTTTTTCATCCTGAATGTAGCCAAAGATATTCTTAGCACCAGCATAAACGGTACACATACCGAATCGTTTAGCTGCCCGACAGTTGAATATCATGAAGGTGTTTGTCTTCTTTATCTTTGATGTCTTACCATCATCGTCAGAGTTATAATCGATATACATCTTACCTTGTAACGAACTTGTCACAGAGAATGACCATGTGCCTGGAGTGTAATCAAGGTCAATATCACCTGTCATAGCAGGGAAACGTGAGATATAACGACTGTCTTTAGCATACTGTAAGCGCTGTGGGAACTCTTGTACAGATGGGTCGTTAGGGTCCGACCATTCAGCACGTTCGTGTTTGAACTTACCTTTATTGAATGTCCAATTCAGCCCGGCAGTGAAGTTGCGGAATAGCGATGCTTTAGCTCCTAACTCCACTCCTTGTACATAAGCATCGTCAACGTTCTCCCATTGGTAGGAATAACCGAATTTCTTAACCTCATCGTCAGCAGGTGAGAACTGGATTTTATCCTTGAGATTAGTGCGGAAGAGGTTTATACTTAGTTGATACCACTTGCCGTAATAGTCGGCAGAGAAGTTATAACTGATGGCACGTTCTCCCTTCAGGTTTGACGATTTCCACACACGTGGAGAGCCACTACACAGGTGTAAGTCCTCTGAGAATCCATAAGGTGCACGGAAACCTGTACCAATATTTGCACGAAGAATCAGTGATGGAGTAACCTCGTACTTAACGGCGAGACGTGGATTGATGGTAGTCTTGCGGAACTTTGTTGTTGGAAAGGCACTGTCTGATACCTTCACACTCGTCGTATATTCTTCTCCCGAACTGTGTGAATCAATTCTGATTCCTGGTACTACCGTCAGCTTTGGTGTTATATTCCACTCGTCTTGTATGAAGAAACCAATCTCGTTAGCATGCTTTTTACCGATTGAAGTGTATGGCACACCGTAATAGGGACTTGTTTTTTCATCTTCGGCTGATATGACATAGAGTCCAGTCTCACGCAGACGGGTGAAGTAACCTTGTACGCCAGTAAGCAAAGTATGCTTGCCAAGGATGGAGGTAAAGGTAAGTGAAGGGGTTACGGTGTTCTCCTTAGCAATGTAGGGGCGCATGATTGAGACATCCGGTTCAGCCCCATCCTCATCGGGATGTGCTGGATCTTTGTGGGAATCCATGTAGTCGTGCAGGAAGGTATCGTTGGTTGCCTGTCGCTTATGATAGACATAAGCTGTAGCAAAGTTCAATTCAGAGTGTGCACCGATGGGTAGTGTATAAGCTAGATCACCTGATAGGCGGTTGGTCTTGATGTTCTCTGTCCCATCCGTATAAGGGTTCAGATATTGGTCGTTTGTCATTACTCCACCGAAACGTTGCTCATCAATAGCTTTTCCACGGATGACAAGTTTATCGTTCTTGGTGAATGGCTGATAGAAGTACAGGCTGAAACCGAGGTTGTTCATAGTTTCATTCACACGATCGGAAATACCATCTTTGTGTTTTACTTCATTACGTGTCAGTCCATCTTGCGTCTCATCAATAGCTTTCATCTCTGTTCGTTGAGCGAAAATACTCAGTCCTATATTGTTGTAACGCATAGATCCTGACCCCTTATAGCTCTTGAATCCATAGTTGCCAAACTGTACATCACCAGTGACACTGGGTTCATAAGTAGGTTCTTTAGAAATGATATTGATGGCTCCTGCTACTGCACTGCTACCATAGAGTGCTGAGCCAGCACCCTTCACAACCTCTAATCGGTCAATATCATTGGTGCCGATCTGTTGAAGACCATAAACGCCAGCAAGCCCAGAGTAGACGGGTTCACCGTCAATAAGTACCTGTGTGTGTTCTGCTCCTAGCCCTTGCATGCGTACTTCCGAGAAGTTGCAGAACTGACATTGCTGTTCAACACGTATTCCCGGTACTCCTTCAAGTGCTTCGTAAAGATTCTGGGCATTCTTTTTTGTAATCGCTTGTGATGTCAGAACCTCTGTGCGGATAGGCACATCTTTAACAAAGTGACTCGTTCGTGTACCTGTTACTACTACTTGACTCAGTTCTAAAGGATCTTTCTCTAACTCGAAATAAGCCTCAGTACCTTTCCCTGCAACCATCTCCACTTCTAATTCCTGTGGTTGATAGCCACTAAGTGTAGCAACAACGGTCTGCTTTCCTACGGGAAGGTTACCTATTTTGTAATGTCCCGTACCATCACATTGAGTCTTGAGATTTGTTCCTTTGATACTGATGACTGCGTGTGCAAGGTGTCGTCCACCTTCTTTTGCTTTCACATCGCCAAAGAGCATAGCGTCAGTACTTTGTGCCATGGAGGTAATTGAACACAACATTACCACTAATAATAGTAAGATCTTGTTCATAAATTATAGTTGGTTTGTAAATTCTTTGCAAAGATATATATTGCCATTTATTGTAACAATACCTACTATTAGGTATTTAGTGGTTTCTAAAACTTCATAGAATAGATATATTATATAGGTGTAAAACGGAAACAGAGGGTTACCTTATCTTGGTAATCCTCTGTCTTTATCTTGTTGGTAATGTATTTCTAATTTGCAGTATAGCCTTGTTGGTGAAGCTTATCTATTATATCTTTTTGAATCGTTACCTTACCTTTATAGCTTCCTTCCTTAGTCTTGATTCCCGATTTATCTTTCCATACATACTTAAAACGGAATTCAATCTCGTGGTCACCAGTTTTACGAAGGTAGACATAGCTACCATTTTGGAAGAAATGCTCATCATATTCATAAGGTCCACCACCTACGAAAGAGCCACCAGCAGCCCAGTCACCTGGCTTGGTTAAGTCTATTTGCTGTCCAGCTAAAGTCTCTGAGATGTTCACAAAGACAGATTCGTTGGTCAGTCCCAATGGGTAGAGAACCGAATAGTGTCCATCAAATTCACTGAAAAGAACGGGGACAATACCATCTGTTCCTTTGCTGTCATCATCACTACTACAAGCACTAAAGCTAACACATAGTGCCAGTGCAAAGGCACAAGTCACAAGGGCATACGCCCATTTCTGAATACTTTTACGCATAATGTTTACCTTTTAAATATTTATATCACTAGCAAAGATAGTATATATATCTTAAAAGAAGTAACAAATACTATAGAAAATAAAACATGTATATCAATTGTGCTGATGCTTTTTCATAACCCTCCTGCCATTATTCGACTGATTTTCCGTAACTTTGCAGTCAGATAAAAAGAAAATATAAGATGAAGATAGAAGACCAAATTACCAGTGCTGCACTTGCAGCTGTCAAGGATTTATACGGAGTAGAGGTTCCTGAGAAGATGATTCAGTTGCAGAAAACACGTAGTGACTTTGAGGGTAACCTTACACTTGTGACCTTTCCATTACTGAAAACATCACATAAGAAACCAGAAGATACCGCTCAGGATTTGGGTGAATACCTGAAGAAGAACTGTAAGGCAGTGGCTGACTTCAACGTTGTAAAGGGCTTCCTCAACCTTGTTATAGCACAGTCTGCATGGGTCGGACTACTAAATGACATCAATGGTGACGAGAAGTTCGGCGAGAAGCGCGTTACAGATGATAGTTCATTGGTAATGATAGAATACTCTTCACCTAATACTAATAAGCCTCTTCACTTAGGTCATGTACGTAACAACCTGCTTGGTTGGTCATTGGCGCAGATCATGGAAGCTAATGGAAATAAGGTCGTTAAGACGAATATCGTCAATGATCGTGGTATTCACATCTGTAAGTCAATGCTTGCTTGGCTCAAATGGGGTAATGGGATTACACCCGAGAAGGCTGGTAAGAAGGGTGATCACTTGATCGGTGATTTCTATGTTCTCTTTGATAAGCACTTCAAAGAGGAGTGTAAGCAGCTGCAGGAGCAGTATGAGAAGGAGGGAATGACAACTGATGAAGCTAAGGCTAAGGCTGAACAAGAGGCTCCACTCATTAAGGAAGCACACGAGATGCTCGTTAAATGGGAAAATAATGACCCAGAGATACGTGCTTTGTGGGAGAAGATGAACAGTTGGGTATATGCTGGCTTTGATGAGACCTACAAAGCGTTGGGTGTTGGTTTTGATAAGATTTACTATGAGTCAAATACCTATCTTGTTGGTAAGAAGAAGGTGGAAGAGGGCTTGAAGAAGGGTCTTTTCATCCGTAAGGACGATAATTCTGTTTGGGCTGACCTGACCAATGAGGGATTAGACCAGAAACTTCTGCTGCGTAAAGATGGCACATCGGTCTATATGACACAGGATATTGGTACAGCAGAGATGCGTTTTAACGACTTCCCTATCGACAAGATGATCTATGTTGTAGGTAATGAGCAGAACTATCACTTCCAGGTTCTTTCTATTCTCTTAGACCGTTTAGGTTTCAAATGGGGTAAAGACCTTGTACATTTCTCTTATGGTATGGTCGAATTACCAAACGGAAAAATGAAAAGCCGTGAGGGAACAGTAGTTGATGCCGATGATCTTGTTGCATCAATGATTGAGAATGCCAAGACACTTAGTGAGGATAAGGTGAATAAATTGGAAGGTATCACCGAAGAAGAGAAGAACGAAATAGCTCGCATTGTAGGTATGGGAGCTCTGAAATACTTCATCCTGAAGGTTGATGCACGTAAGAATATGCTCTTCAATCCAGAAGAATCAATAGACTTTAATGGTAATACGGGTCCATTTATTCAATATACTTATGCTCGTATCCGTAGTATTCTCCGTAAGGCTGAGGCTCAGAACATCACTTTGCCTGACACCTTGAATGATGATGCACCATTGAATGAGAAGGAAATAGCACTCATCCAGAAGCTGAATGATTTCAGTGTGGCAGTAGCTCAAGCTGGTGTTGACTATAGTCCAAGTGGTATTGCGAACTACTGTTATGAGTTAACAAAGGAGTTCAATCAGTTCTATCATGACTATAGTATTCTCAATGCTGATACTGAAGCAGAGAAGATAACCCGTCTTGTTCTTGCTAAGAACGTGGCTAAGGTGATTAAGAATGGTATGGCTCTGTTGGGTATTGAAGTGCCTGAGAGGATGTAGAAGCCCCACAACAAAGGAACACGAAGTCTGGACATATATTATAATAAAAGGTAACAATGGTTAGGACAGAGTGTTCCTACTACCCTTAGAAACCCTTTAATGTTTTATTCATACACGATATGAGATATTTTTTCGCTCCCTTGTTATTCTGCTTGTTACTGATTCCAACATATAGTTCTGCACAGAATAACGA
>ERZ773028.145-NODE-145-length-63636-cov-7.848367_pt1 | contig 63636 bp, 61 predicted proteins | sample MGYA00511123_ERZ773028 | MGnify/ENA primary metagenome ERZ773028 (study PRJEB29015, sample SAMEA2738134) | human oral metagenome | biome: human oral; feature: human-associated habitat; material: saliva | place: China | collected 2206 ... | reverse complement strand
TAAACTAAAATAAGCACTGATGTTAAATCCATCAGTACTTAAAATTGTAGAACCGAAAAATTAGGCTGAAATTACTGGTATTTCAGCTTTTTTATTTTTAAACAAAGAAAACCCTTCCAAAAATTTTGTGCAAACGGTTGCGCAAAAGTAAGGAATCTGGTATATTATTAATTGTAAAAAGTCATGAAGCGCTTTCATGACAAAAAGCATTAATTTTAAGATAAATAGGGGTGTAATTATGAGTCAAGAAAAGCCAGCAGGCGCAGGCTTGCCAACACTCTCCAAGAGTACAATTTGGATGATCAACTTCGGATTCTTGGGTGTTCAGACTGCCTTCACCTTGCAAAGTTCACAAATGAGTCGGATTTTCCAAACTATTGGTGCCGACCCTAACAACTTAGGATGGTTCTTTATCCTGCCACCTTTGATGGGACTTGTTGTTCAACCAATCGTTGGTTATTACTCTGACCGTACTTGGGCACCAAAGCTCGGTGGTCGGCGTCTCCCATACCTTCTTTTAGGGATGATTGTTGCTGTTATTGTTATGTTACTGTTGCCAAATTCAGGTAGTTTTGGTTTCGGGTATGGTTCACTAGCTGCACTGTGGTTTGGTGCTATTACCGTTGCCTTCCTTGATTTGTCATCTAACGTTGCAATGCAACCATTCAAGATGATGGTTGGGGACATGGTTAACGATGACCAAAAGAGTTATGCATACGGTATTCAAAGTTTCTTATCAAACACCGGTGCCGTTTTAGCCGCTATCTTCCCATTCCTGTTTACTTGGTTCGGGGTTAAGAACATTGCTCCTAAAGGGGTTGTTCCTGATTCTGTTAAGGTTGCTTTCTATGTTGGTGCTGCTTTACTGGTTATTACTAGTTTGTTCACTGTTTTCCGGGTTCACGAATATGACCCAGCAACTTACGCTAAGTATCACGGAATTACTGAAGAAGATAACAAGGAAGGTGGAAACTGGTTCACCTTACTAAAGACTGCTCCTAAGGCATTCTGGACTGTAACCCTTGTTCAATTCTTCTGCTGGTTTGCTTTCCAATACCTCTGGACATACTCAGCAGGTGCTATTGCGAAGAACGTTTGGGATACTACCAACGCTACTTCAGCAGGTTACCAAGCCGCTGGTAACTGGTACGGTGTTTTAGCTGCCGTTCAATCAATCGCTGCTGTTGTTTGGTCATATGTTTTAGCTAAGGTTCCTAACAAGTACCACAAGCTAGGCTATGCTGGTAGTTTGCTTCTTGGTGCATTTGGATTCATTTCTGTCTTCTTTATCCACGATCAATGGACATTGATTGTTTCATACATCCTTGTTGGGATTGCGTGGGCCGGAATGAACACTTACCCATTAACAATTGTTACCAACGCATTGTCTGGTAAGCACATGGGTACTTACCTTGGACTCTTCAACGGTTCAATTTGTTTACCACAAATCGTTGCCTCATTGCTTAGTTTCGCATTGTTCCCACTCTTTAGTAACTCACAAGTTAACATGTTCATCCTTGGTGGAATTGTGTTAGCTCTTGGTGCCCTTTCGGTTGGTACAATTAAGGAAACCTACGCTGAATAATAAAGTAGATTAAACTAGAATAGGACTGTGACGGGAATTAGCCACAGCCCTATTGTCTAAAGAAGGAAGGAATTGAATTATGAAACAAACATTTGAAATTGCTCCATGGCACGTTGCAACTCATAAATGGGATCCTGAAGATAAGCGTCTTCAAGAATCAATGACTAGTTTAGCTAACGAAAACTTGGGGATGCGTGGCTTCTTTGAAGAAGGATACTCAGCTGACCACATGCAAGGTGTATACCTTGGCGGTGTTTGGTTCCCAGACAAGACTCGTGTTGGTTGGTGGAAGAATGGTTATCCTAAGTACTTCGGTAAGATGATCAACGCAGTTAATTTCATGAAGTTGATTATTAAGGTTAACGGCGAACAACTTGACCTTGCTAAGCAAACCCCAAAGGACTTTAAGCTTGACCTTGACATGAAGCGTGGCGTCCTCGAGCGTGAATTTACTGTTGAAATTGGCGGTACTGAAATGTACTTCAATTTTGAACGGTTCGTAAGTGCTACCCAAAAGGAGTTGGTTGGTCAACGTCTTCACATTAAGAACCGTGGCACTAGTGATGCTAAGGTAGAAATTACCAGCATGATTGATGCTGACGTTTATAACGAAGATGCCAACTATGATGAGCAATTCTGGAATGTCCTTAACAAGTCTGCTAATGGTGAACATGCCGAATTAACTTCCATGACCAAGAAGAATGATTTTGGTACTCCACAATTCACTGTTGGAATGAAGACTACTTCTAAGACCGACCTTGACCATGTTGGTGACGGAACTGACGAAAAGGATGCTTACAACAACTTTGCCGGAACCGTTGCTGCTGGTAAGGAAGTTAACTTTGAAAAGCGGACAGTTGTTGTAACTTCACGTGACTTTGATTCTCAAGAAGCAATCGAAAAGCACCTTGATGAATTAAGTGAAAAGCTTGATGACCAAAGCTTTGACGATCTCCTCGAACCTCATGTTCAAGAATGGGCAGATCGTTGGGTTAAGTCTGACGTTGAAATTGATGGTGACGATGGAGCACAACAAGGAATTCGGTTCAATCTTTTCCAACTCTTCTCTACTTACTACGGTAATGATTACCGTCTTAACATCAGTCCAAAAGGATTTACTGGTGAAAAGTACGGTGGTGCTACTTACTGGGATACCGAAGCTTACTGTATTCCAGTTTACCTTGGGGTAGCTAACCCTGAAGTTGCACGGAACCTGTTAATGTACCGTTACAAGCAATTAGACGGTGCCTTTGTTAACGCTAAGCAACAAGACCTTGATGGTGCATTATTCCCAATGGTTACCTTCAACGGGATTGAATGTCACAACGAATGGGAAATTACTTTTGAAGAAATCCACCGTAACGGGGACATTGCCTTTGCTATTTACCTTTACACTAAGTACACTGGCGACAAGTCATACGTTCTCAACGAAGGTGCAGAAGTCTTAACTGAAATTTCTCGCTTCTGGGCAGATCGTGTTCACTACTCACAAAACAAGAACAAGTACATGCTTCACGCTGTAACTGGTCCTGATGAATACGACAACAACGTTAACAACGATTGGTACACTAACCTTCTTTGCCGGTGGACTCTTAAGTACACCCTTGAAATCTTAGACGAAGTTGACGATAAGGTTGCTAAGAAGCTTAATGTTTCCGAAGACGAAAAGCGTCGTTGGAAGGGAATCGTTGATAACATGTACCTTCCTTACGATAAGGAACGTGACATCTTCCCAGAAAATGATGGCTTCATGGATAAGGACTTAACACCAGTTTCTGAAATTCCAAGCGATCAATTACCACTTAACCAACACTGGTCATGGGACCGGATCTTACGTTCACCATACGTAAAGCAAGGGGACGTTATCCAAGGTCTTTGGGACTTCATTGATGACTTTACTAAGGAACAAAAGAAGAACAACTTTGACTTCTACGAACAATTTACGGTTCACGAATCAAGTCTTTCTGCTTCTGTTTACTCAATCATCGCTGCTGATATTGGTTATGAAGACAAGGCTGTTGAATTATATGAACGTTCAGCTCGTCTTGACCTTGATAACTACAACAACGATACTTCAGATGGGTTACACATCACTTCAATGACTGGTTCATGGCTTGATATTGTTCAAGGATTCGCTGGTATGCGTGTTCGGGATAACGAATTACACTATGCACCATTCCTTCCTAAGAAGTGGAACTCATACCAATTCCGTCAAATGTTCCGTGGTCGGATTTTGAAGGTTAAGGTTGACAAGCACGGTACTAAGATTGACTTGGTATCAGGTGACCCAATTACCATTGATCTTGACGGTAAGAAGCTTGAATTGAAGTAATTACTGGAGGAATTTCAATAATGAAGTTTGAAGATTTGAAAGGTTTTGCTTTTGACCTTGATGGTGTAATCGCTGATACTGCCCGTTTCCACGGCCAAGCATGGCACCAACTTGCTGATAAGGTTGGCACAGAATGGACTCCTGAACTTGCGGACAGTTTGAAGGGTGTTAGCCGGATGGATTCCCTAGAATTGATCTTGAAGGCTGGTGGTCATGAGAATGACTATACCCAAGAAGAAAAGGAAGCATTGGCTACCGAAAAGAATGACAACTACATTAAGTTAGTTGAAACATTGACTCCTGCAGACATTCTTCCGGGAATGAAGGGCTTCCTGGACGAATTAAAGGAAAACAATTACCATATTGTTTTGGCCTCAGCTTCTAAGAATGCACCTAAAGTATTAAAGTACTTACAAATTACTGATTACTTTGAAGGAATTGTGGATCCTGCTAAGTTAACTCATGGTAAACCAGACCCAGAGATTTATAGTGAAGCAGCTAAGTTAATGAACCTTCCTGCCGATCAGGTAGCAGGCTTAGAAGATGCTCAAGCAGGAATTGAATCAATTAATCGTGCTGGTGAACTTTCCATCGGTTTCGGCTCAGAATTAAAGGATGCCGATGTTAAGTTTGCTGAAACTGGTGATGTTTCACTGGCAGCAATTAAGAAACAAATGAACTAATGTTAACTCTCTATCAAATGAATAATTAAGAATATTAGTTCAGTTGGATAATTGGGAGGAGGATGGATGGTATTAATAGCTAAATCCATCCTTGCTAAAAGTGAATATCACTGCATAAAGGAAATGCAACGTTGAAATTCTTCGTTGTGTTTCCTTTTTTGGTACTTTGATTAGATGAATTAATTGGATAACTACTTAAATTTTATTTGTACTATTACCTAAACAGCAGCCTAGTTCATTAGTGAACTTAATATTTTTAGTATTTATAACTGAATATTGCCTTAGAGAATCATAACATGTATATTATTAGAAAATAATGAGAAAATTCTAAGGAGGGACAGCAATGTTCAGTCAAATTGGTCAATTAATCTTTGATAATGAAGCTGTTGCAAAGACTCAGGATTTTACAATGGGGCTTGAAATTGAAATGCAACGGGTGGATGAGAATGGCAATATTAGTCAGGAGCCATATCCATCAGCGATTGGTGACGAAAAGACTAATCCATGGATTACCAATGATTTTTTGGAAACAATGTCTGAAACGGTAACGCCGTCTGCTCAACACGCGCTTGATGCAATACACTACTTATACGTCATTAATAATTCGTTACGTTCTGCACTAGCTCCTGGAGAATTGCTTTGGCCATTATCAATGCCGCCACGGTTGCCAAAGGATAAGCGAAAATTACGGCTTGCTAAGATGGGGCCAGAAAAAGAGGCGTATTTGAAGGAGTGGGCAAAACGTCATGGCTACTCACAAGGGACTCCCTGTGGTGCGCATATCAATTTAAGTATTGATCAGCACGTTATTGCACTAGTCCAAAAACATTTCCCGGGAAAGTTTAAAGATGAGCGGGAAGTTCGTAACTATCTCTATACGATATTAGCGCAAGGGTTTGTTCGCTATCGCTGGTTTATCACTTACCTGTTTGGTGCTAGTCCAATTGCGGAAGCAAACTACTTTGAAAATGGTCAGGGACCGCAGCATCCACTCCGTAGTATCCGTCAAAGTAAGTATGGGTTTGGGACTAAGTTTACTGGTGACTTTACTAACCTTGATCGTTATATTGAGCGAATTGAAAAGGGAGTTAAGGATGGTGTCCTAACATCAGACTATGAATTTCATGGTTCAGTTCGTTTTAAGGGAAATCGCAATCTTAAGGATTTGCCGAAAAACGGAATCGAATACCTTGAATTACGCATGCTAGATCTTGATCCAAGCAGTTCAGTCGGGATTCGTACTGGGACATTGCGGTTCATTCGGTTACTTGCTAGCTATTTCATCATGCACCCAGCGCTAAACGAAGAGGAAGTTAATGATATTCTTAAAAACGCTGATAAAATGAATGAGGTTGTTGCGGAAGAAGATCCGCGGGAAAACTGCAAGTACCAGGCAACCGCTCGGGCATTGGTGAAGAGTCTTGAACGGTATGCAAATCAAATTCAATTGGGACCAGAATATGCTGAAGTTCTCGAAGATTTGGAAGACCGGGTAGAGAATCCATTGACAACGCCAAGTGCTAAGCTATTAAACTATGTTAAAGATGGCTCGTTAACGGAATATGCGCTTCGGCGAGCAAAACGCTACCAGATTGCCGCTCAAGAATCGATCAATCCGTTTAAAGGGTTTGAAGATGGCAAAATTTATAGCTCAGATGAGTTACGAGAAGCATTACGCAGATAGAATTAAGCTGGGAATTAACAAAAGGCAGGGAAAAGCATTTTTGCTTTTTCCTGCCTCTTCTCTTTATTCTTGTGCTCGTTGAATTAAATCAGCGAAAAGTGCTTGAGAATAGTCGTAGTGTTTAAACATATTTTCTGGATGCCATTGAACGGCAAGAACACGATCGTTATCAACCGATTCAATTGCTTCGGGAATCTGATCATCAGCCCGTGCAGTTACTTTCAGCCCACTTCCAATTTGATTTAATGCTTGGTGGTGGCGAGAGTTAACGTAAGGACGAGAGCCTACTAGATTGAAGATTCGACTGTCTTGATCGACGTTAACGTGGTGGGAGGGAAAGTTCCCTGGAGCATTTTGAGAGTGTTTTAAGGTTTGCCGTGGATCTTCTGACAAGTCTTGGAAAATTGTTCCGCCAAGAGCAACGTTAATCACTTGCATTCCACGACAAATTCCCATTAACGCCTTATCAGCTTCTAGTGCAGCCTTTACTAGGGCAACTTCAAACTGATCACGCTTAAAATATGTCGATCCCAGCTCTTGGTGTGGTTCCTCGCCATAAAAAGTGGGGTCAACGTCACTTCCGCCAGCAAAAATAATTCCATCAAAAAGGTTAAGGTAGTTTGGAATTAATTCGGGATCTACACTAGGAAAAATTACCGGGAGGCCCCCTGATTTAACGATCGCTTCGATTAGTGGCCGAGGAGCATAGGCGGCATTGCGCTCGTTAATGATGTTAGTAGCCTCGGTTAGGGTGTCTGCTGGAATTGCAATTCGTGGTCGCATAGAAAACCTCCTTGAAATATTTTAATAGTATTATAATAGAATTTTAATAAAGTAGAAAGAGACAATTCAAAAAATGAAGCTGAAATTAACTTCTTGGTGGGACGGGAGACTGACCTAGAGCGATTATATATAGCAATGAAGGTGCAGTTTTTCTCCCATTTTTGTTACCTTTCGTTGAATAAAAATACAATATTTAAGAATAAAAACATTGACACATGAATATTTAAAGCCTATATTTTAATGCAACACACTAAAATATGAATTTGTGTGAATAATAAATGTATATTTTATTCAAAGGAGGGTTTGCTGATGAAGAAATTGCTTATCTTAGAAAACGGTGCGGTTTTTGCCGGAACTGGCTTTGGCGGATTGGGTAGTTGTCGTGGTGAAGTAGTGTTTACTACTGGCTTGACAGGCTATCAACAAGCGATTACTGATCAATCCTATGCCAATCAAATTCTGGTATTTACTAACCCGTTGATTGGCAACTATGGTGTTAATTTGAATGATATGGAAGCATTACAACCAGCTTGTGCGGGGGTGATTTGCCACCGCGTTGCCCGAGTAAGTGATAATTGGCGCCAGTCGGCAACCCTTCCTGAATTCTTAAAGGAATGGTCAGTTCCTGGAATTACTGGAGTTGACACCCGAGCATTGACAAAGCTTCTTCGTGAGTATGGAACTTTGAAAGGAAAAATAATTGATGCGGAAGACTTGCATGATCCAGAAGCTCATTTAATCGAACTGCAAAATGAACAATTAAATGGGCAATTGGCATATCAGGTCACAACTGATCACAAATACTTGGTTCCTGGGGATGGCTATAATGTTGTCCTTGTTGATCTTGGTGCAAAAGAGAGTATCTTGCGTGAGCTAACTGCTCGTGGATGCAACGTGATCGTTGTTCCTGCGAGTGTAACCGCAGGACAGATCAATCAGATTCATCCGGATGGGATCTTATTATCTAATGGACCAGGTGATCCAGCCAGCTTGGTTGGAGTAATTAATATGGTTGAGCAAGTTCAGGATAAATACCCAATCTTTGGCATTTGTCTTGGTCACCAGATTTTAGCGCTTGCTAATGGTGCTCAAACCGTTAAGATGCATTTTGGTCATCGGGGATTTAATCATCCGGTACGGAATTTGCAAACGAAGAAGACCTTTTTTACTTCACAAAATCATGGTTATGTTGTTGATGAACAATCAATTGATCCAGAACGGATTGCAGTGACATACAAAGAAATAAATGATGGGACAATTGAGGGAATTAAAATTAAGGATCATCCAGCTTTTTCCGTTCAATTTCACCCAGATGCTGCTCCAGGGCCTCATGATGCCAGCCGATTATTTGATCATTTCATTCAATTGATGGTTAAAGAAAAGGAGGGTGTTGTCCATGCCTAAGAAGACCAATATTCATAAAATCATGGTAATCGGCTCTGGACCAATTATTATTGGTCAAGCTGCTGAGTTCGATTATTCCGGTACTCAGGCGTGCCTTTCTTTGCGTGAAGAGGATTATGAGGTTGTTTTAGTTAATTCTAATCCGGCAACGATTATGACTGATACAACAATTGCTGATGAGGTTTATATCAAGCCATTAACAGTTGAATCCGTAACGAAGATTATCCAGAAAGAAAAGCCTGATGCACTACTGCCAACGTTGGGTGGCCAGGTAGGGTTAAATTTGGCAGTTGCTCTCTCGAAAGCGGGGGTTTTGGATCAGTATGGAATTCAGCTTCTAGGGACAAAGTTAGACGCAATTGATCAAGCAGAAGATCGGGAACGATTTAAGAAATTAATGCAGCAACTTGATGAACCGGTACCTGCTTCAACTACGGTTCAAACTGTTGCTGAGGCATTAGCGTTTGCTGATCGGGTTGGGTACCCAGTAATCGTTCGTCCAGCATTTACGATGGGTGGTACTGGTGGTGGAATCTGTCAAAATCCAGATGAGCTGGCAACAATTTGTGCTAATGGCTTGGAACTATCACCAGAAACCCAATGTCTGATTGAAAAATCAATTGCTGGTTATAAGGAAATTGAATTTGAAGTGATGCGTGATGCAGCTGATAATGCCATGGTAGTTTGTTGTATGGAAAACTTTGATCCGGTTGGAATTCATACTGGTGATTCAATTGTGGTTACACCAACGCAGACTTTAAGTGATGTGGAATACCAAATGCTTCGTGATTGCGCACTGAAGATAATTCGTGCTCTTAAGATTGAAGGGGGTTGTAATGTTCAACTGGCTTTGGATCCCCATAGCTTTAATTATTACGTGATCGAAGTTAATCCCCGGGTTTCACGTTCATCTGCGTTAGCATCTAAGGCCACTGGTTACCCGATTGCTAAGCTGGCTGCCAAAATTGCGGTTGGTTTGAATCTGGATGAAATTAAAAATCCGGTTACCAAGACGACCTTTGCTCAGTTTGAACCAACCCTTGACTATGTGGTAGTTAAAATTCCACGGTGGCCGTTTGATAAATTCTCTCAAGCAGATCGTCACCTTGGCACTCAAATGAAGGCGACTGGAGAAGTAATGGCAATCGGCCGGAACCTAGAAGAAGCCTTCTATAAAGCAATTCGGTCGTTAGAGATTGATCACCAGGATCTTCTTGTTCCAGAAATAATGAAGGCTTCAGATGATGAATTACAGGAGCAGCTGACTACGCCACAAGATAACCGGCTATTTTATATTGCCGAAGCTATTCGTCGTGGCTATACTTTGCAGCAGATTCATACGCTAACGGGAATCACTGTCTATTTCCTAGATATTATTGCCCACCTAGTTGAAATTGAGTCTGCACTTCAAAACCATGTAAATGATAGTCAGTTACTACGAACAGCTAAGGAATGTGGCTATTCAGACGCAACAATTGCGCATCTTTGGCATCAAACGGTTGATAATGTCTATGATTTACGGAAGAAAAACCAAATTCTTCCGGTATATAAGATGGTTGATACTTGTGCTGGCGAGTTTGCCTCTTCAACCCCATATTTTTATAGTTGTTACGATCAAGAAAACGAAAGTCAGCCGTTAAAGAAGAAGTCGATTCTCGTAATTGGTTCGGGTCCTATCCGGATTGGCCAGGGGGTTGAGTTTGACTATGCTACGGTTCATTGTGTGAAGGCAATCCAAGAAGCAGGGTATGCAGCCATTGTAATGAATTCAAATCCAGAAACAGTCTCAACCGACTTCTCAATCTCTGACAAACTTTATTTTGAACCATTAACCCTTGAAGATGTCTTAAATGTGGTTGAGCTTGAAAAGCCAGTCGGAGTGATTGTTCAATTCGGTGGGCAAACGGCTATTAACCTGGCTGCAGGATTAGCAAACCACGGGGTTAAAATTTTAGGAGCCCAGGTCAAGGATCTTGATGCGGCCGAGGATCGGGAAATTTTCGATGAGGTTATTAAACAGCTTAAGTTAAAACAACCAGTCGGTAAAACAGCAACGACTCACCAAGCAGTTCTTGATGCTGCCCAGAAAATTGGCTATCCGGTTTTAGTTCGGCCAAGTTATGTTCTTGGCGGTCGGGCAATGGAAGTCGTGAATAACGAAAATGAGCTGGGAGATTATCTGAAAGAAAATGCTCTGATTACAAGTGACCACCCAATTTTAATTGATGCTTATCTTCCGGGCTATGAAGGCGAGGTAGACGCTATTTGTGATGGTCATGATATCTTGATTCCGGGAATTATGGAACAAGTAGAACACGCGGGCGTCCATTCTGGTGATTCAATGGCAATTTATCCGGCACAACATTTCTCAGCTGAAATTAAACAACAGATGGTATCAATTACTAAAAAGCTTGCCTTAGCTTTACATTGTATTGGGATCATGAATATTCAATTTATTATTCACCACGACCAAGTTTATGTTTTGGAAGTTAATCCCCGGGCAAGTCGGACGGTTCCGTTCTTAAGCAAGGTTACGGGGATTGAGATGGCACAAGTGGCAACTAAGGTAATTCTTGGACAATCGTTAGCAGAACAAGGATTCACCCAGAGCCTCTATCCAGAATCAGATCAAGTGCACGTTAAAGCACCGGTGTTTTCATTCACAAAACTGAACGATGTTGATTGTTATCTTGGCCCGGAAATGAAGTCGACTGGTGAGGTGATGGGTTCAGCATCAAACTACCAGGAAGCACTTGCGAAAGCATTCAGCGGTCAACAAGCTCAGCCATTAGTTGAAGGCGGAGGAGTCTTGATAACCCCCGGTGTTGGCGATACTAATAAAATAGCTGAGCTTGCTAAAAAATTTGCTGCAATTGGTTATCATGTTTATGCACCAACAGAACTAGCTTTACAATTAGGTCCATCAGTAACTCCGGTTTCGCTTGATAAAGATGCGGGGCAAAATGGATTTGATTTAATTGCGGCTGGAAAGGTGAATATTATGGTAAACACAATGGTTCATGATACGAGTAAGTCTTCTCTTGGCTTCCAGCTTCGGCAATGGGCGATCGCACACAATTTAATGGTTTTGACATCACTAGATACGGTAGATGCTCTTTTGCTAGCTTTAGCGGCAAAGGTTACCGTAAAAAATTAGTTCAAAATTCGAACTTACCATTGCTATAAATTGCCCTAAAGGCAGGGAAAACTATATAATAGTAAGTGAGAAGGAAGTGGACAAATTGATCGAATTAACAAACATTAATTCAAAATTAAATCTAAATAACGGGACCCAAATTCCGTGTGTCGGTTACGGGACATTCCGGACTCCTGCTGACGTTGCTGAAAAAGCAGTTGCGGATGCAATTAAGGTTGGCTACCGTCACATTGATACGGCTGCTGTATACGGTAATGAAGAAGCGGTTGGTAAAGGAATTAAGGATTCTGGAATTGACCGGAAAGATCTCTTTGTAACCAGTAAATTGTGGAACGATAATCGAGGTTATGAATCGACAAAGAAAGCCTTTCAAGAAACTCTGGATCGCCTACAAATGGATTACCTTGACCTCTACTTAATTCACTGGCCAGCAAACCAAAAGCAATTCGGTACTGACGCAAGTAAAATTAACGCTGAAACCTGGCGAGCAATGGAAGACCTGTATAAAGAAGGCAAAATTAAGGCAATCGGTTTGAGCAACTTTATGCCTCACCATATCGTTGACCTGATGAAGACAGCAACGGTAGCTCCAGCCGTTGACCAAATTGAAGTTCACCCCGGCTGGCCACATGCAGAACAAGTAAAGTATTTACAAGCACATAATATTCTGGTAGAGGCTTGGGCTCCACTTGGCGGACAGGGAGCTAGCGTAATGACTAACCCGACGATTCTGCAAATTGCTGATAAGTACGATAAAACGCCTGCACAAGTTAGTTTACGGTGGGTTATTCAGCAAGGAATTGTGCCGCTGCCAAAGTCAGTTCACGAAAACCGGATGATTCAAAACAAGGACATCTTTGATTTTACGTTGACTGATGACGAAATGAAGAAGATTAGTCTTTTGACTAACCTCGGTGGCCAATGTGCAGATCCGGATGATGTTGATTTTTAAGATTTAAATGGATGAAGCTGGGAGTTAACTTTCTCGGAGGGACGGTTGACTAACCTAGAACGATGAATGATGATGAAATCATCAGAATCGTTCGTAGTTAGGCTCGAGTCCCTCAGTTAATTCCCGCGATTAGACTCTATAGGTTCGGAGAGCGCTAAATATGGAAAGAGAATGGGAAAAAACACCTAGTTTTTTTCCATCCTCATTTTTTTGCGTTTTTATCGACCGTTTGTTCGATTAAGATGTTATAATAAATAAAAACAGTGAAAGGAAAATAGCTGATGAATGACCAACAAAGAATCTATATAGCGATTGATCTGAAATCATTTTATGCATCGGTTGAGTGTATTGCTCATCATTTGAGCCCGTTAAATGCTAACTTAGTCGTTGCAGATCGGTCACGAACTAATAAGACAATTTGTTTGGCTGTATCATCAGCTTTAAAGCAATTTGGAGTCCCTGGTCGACCGCGCTTATATGAAGTTCAACAAATCGTTGATCGGTTAAACCGGGAACGAGCAAAGAAGGCAACGTGTCACCACCTCTCTAAGCATAGTTCGATTTATCGAGGGAAGTTATTAAAGTCGCCTAACTTACGGGTTGGCTTCTGGATCGTTCCACCACGAATGCATTTTTATATGGAAAAGAGTGCAGAAGTCTATGGAATATATCTACGGTTTATCAAACCTGAAAACATCCATACTTATTCGATCGATGAGGTGATGATGGACGTTACAGATTACCTTCATGATCATCAAGTATCGCCTCATACACTGGCAAAACAAATTATTCAACAGATTCAGTTAGAAACCGGAATTACTGCAACGGCCGGGATTGGCACAAACCTTCACTTAGCAAAAGTGGCGATGGATATTGTTGCAAAACGGATTCCTGCTGACCGAGATGGTGTCCGGATTGCTCAAATGAATGAGTACCAATATCGACGCTATCTTTGGGCACATCAGCCCCTGACAGATTTTTGGCGAATTGGTCGCGGTTATGCAAAACGATTGGAAAAATTAGGCTTGCATACCATGAGGGACATTGCCCGTTGCTCGCTCGGTAAGTTATCGGATCCGTTGAATGAAGAGATCCTTTATCGTGAATTCGGTAAGAACGCGGAACTACTCATCGATCATGCTTGGGGACATGAAACAGCAACGATTGCGGATATTAAGAACTACCATTCAGAAGAACACGGGATATATTCTAGTCAAGTTCTAATGAAGCCATATAAGTATCATGAAGGGTTAGCTGCGGCTCAGGGGATGGTTGATTCAGTTGCATTGAGCATGGTCAAACGACATGTAGTTAGTGCTGATTTTGGGATTGTCATTAACTATGATCCGCAAAGCCTTCAGTATGCACCTAATTACCAGGGACCGGTAGTTGAAGACTTTTATGGTCGGAGAACGGCTAAACCCAGTCATGCACATCAAAAACTTGACCTGCCAACAGCATCCGGCTCAGAGTTAAGGCAAATTTATAAGCAACTGTACGAAAAATGCGTTAATCCTAACCTGCTAATCAGGAAGATAACGTTAATTGTTACTCACATGATTGATGAGGATATTGCAGCAAAAACACCGCACTTCAAACAGGTTAATCTTTTTGAGGATCCGCAAAGGGAGATTAAACAAGAGCGAGTAGCGGCAATTAAGCGTCAGCGTGACCAAAAGCTACAAACGACGATCCTTAAACTTCAGCAGAAACTAGGTAACAAAAATGTTGTCCTGCACTTAGCAGATTTGAAAAAGGGATCGACAACTAGAGAACGAAACGCTCAAATTGGGGGTCATCAAGCATAGCAATGGATGAAAAAGAAATCATTGAGCAGAAATTATTTACCGATACTTCTCGGTATAACGACATCATGAAGCGTCCTTATCAACATTCAAAGGGACATCTGCCAATGCCGCAGTCAGATCGCGCAGGCCAATTTTCACCTTTTGCAGCATTGACGGGGTTTAATAATTTAATTCATCAAAAGGCAGTAATATATTCTCATAAAAAGTATCTTCCGGCTAAAGTAGAAGCACACCTGCTTAATGTCCTTCAGTCCTTAGCAGGAACGAAGCAAACGGTTGTGATTAACTACTTTAATGATGACGTCGGCTACTATGAAGAGTTCCGTGATCAGGTATCGGTAGTTAAGCCCGAGCGCGGGAGGGTCTTCTTTAATCATCATTCAGCCATTGCGCTTGCCAATATTAAGCAGGTTCGCCAATGATGAGTGCTGTATAATGGTAAGGACATAAAAGACACTGACTGAATAGTTGAAGAGGGAGTAGTTTTGAAAGTAATTTGGCGTAACCTTTGCCAGTATTCAAAGAATTTTTGGCAACATTGGATATCTTTTATCATTTTATTTGTGGGGATGGATCTTGCTAACCAGCTGATCTTTATCCCGCTTTTTCGGTTAGCAACGACCTATATTTTGCAAGCGGGCGGAATCCCATTTATTTCTTACCAAAACATTGGAATACTAGTAACACAACACACAATGGTAGTGATTGGGCTATTAATCGAACTAGTGCTCTTGCTTCTTGTGATTTATTGGCAGTTTGCGTTTCTTCTATTGGGACTGCGGTTGATTCTGGGTAACCAGGCTAGTTTCAAACGACTGATGAAAGAATCGTGGATAGCGATACAGAATATTCGTCCTGGATCGTTACCACTAATGCTCCTTTACTTTATTCTCGTTCTGCCTTTTGTGGATCTGGTATTTCGGACGCCATTACTATCGAAAGTTCAAATTCCTGAGTTTATTTTCGACTTTATGACGCGGAACAATATGCTGTTAGCTGGCTTGATTGTTTTCTACGTTATCATTACAATTCTCGGAATCCGGTTGATCCTTACCTTGCCCTTAATGATTTATCAACGTCGCCGTACTCGTGATGCTCTAGTTAGAAGCTGGCAGCTCACACGGAAATTAGAGTGGTGGCAATATGTTAAACGTTTAATTGTGCTTGGGGTAGTAACCACAATAAGTCTAGGCTTATTTTACCTATTAATTTTTGGTTTACAGACGCTAATGGATTTATTTCCCGGGAAATTTGCTTTTGTAATGGCGATCTTTAATTTAACTTTAGTGCAGGTTATTAGTGAATTGCTAACAATTTGGACGGGGACAATTGCCTTACAGATAGTGATTTCTTTACTCGATGATTTTTCAACAAGTGATGAACGGGTAAGAAAGAGTAGTTGGCATGGTTGGACTGCAATTGCCTTGCTAGCAGTCTTTGCCGGTAGTTTAGCGGTAGTTAATAATTATTACTACCTCAAAGGTTCTGGCTTGACGCGGCCGGTCACAATTTCTCATCGCGGGGTTGCAGAAGAAAATGGGGTTCAAAATACCATTCCCGCAATGAAGAAGACTCACCGTTTGCACCCAACCTATGTTGAGATGGATATTCATGAGACAAAGGATCATAAATTTGTGGTTCTCCATGATGAAAACCTAAAGAAATTAGCCGGGGTTAACAAGACACCACATGAATTAACACTAGCCCAACTGACTCGTTTAACGGTTCACGAAAACGGTCACCATGCTAAAATCGCTAGCTTTGATCAGTACCTCAATGCAGCGGAAAAACTTCACCAAAAATTGTTGATTGAGGTGAAGACTACGCCTACAGATTCTAAGGGGATGCTTAAACGGTTTAATCGTCAGTACGGAAAACGAATTATTAAGGATCATGACTTAGTCCATTCACTCGATTATCGCGCTGTTGCGAGATTAAAGCAGTTGAATCCGAAGTTAAAGGTGCTTTATATCCAACCGTACAACTTTTCTTATCCAAAGAGCGTTGCCGATGGGTATTCAATGGAATATTCCACGTTAAACTTTGAATTTATTCAGCAAGCCCACCGTCAAAAAGATATGGTATATTCTTGGACTGTTAATGATAGTAATGTTATGAAGCAGATGATGTATAACCATGTTGACGGGATTATTACCGATAATTTAGGCGAACTAAACTCGACCATTAAAGACTATTTGGGTTCAAAGAGTTATGCTAACCGAATCCTCAACTTTATTTTGGCCGTTCCTACAAGTGGTGGGCTAGAACCATGATGATAAAGAATTAATAGCAAGGGGCCCAAAATTGAAGGATCCCCTGCTTTTTTATATTTATATTAAGGATCCCTTATTGTTAAAGGGTTTACGGAAAGCTTGTTATAATAAAAAGAGTTAAAAGATGACAAGGAGTGTTGATCATGTCGATCTATGGCCCTTATGAAGGAACGTTAGATAATATTCTTCTTGATGTTGAAAAGCGGATTCGCCAATTAAACCAACAAGAAGTTGCTAGTCAACAGCCAAAATTATATGAACACTTAATTGGTCGGGTAAAGACACCAGCTAGTATGGAAGAAAAGTGTCAAAGAAAAAATTATCCGTTAACAGCTGAATCAGCATTGCGAAAGTGTAAAGATGCTGTAGGAATTCGGATTGTTTGTAATTTTATTAGTGATATTGAGCGGTGTCTGACGATTTTACGTAATAGTGATTGGTGTTCAGTTGTTAAAGAAAAAGATTACATTACGAATGCTAAGCCGAATGGTTACCGAAGCTATCATTTAATCTTGGACGTAACCGAAAACTACCAAGATATTAATGGGCAGAATCCAGGTCACTTTTATGTCGAAATCCAGTTGCGGACAATTGCAATGGATTCATGGGCCAGCTTGGAACATGAAATCAAATATAAGCATAAGATAAAAAATCCAGAACGGATCGGTAAGGAATTGAAGCGATGTGCAGATCAGCTGGCCTCGTGCGATATTCAAATGGAAACCATTCGTCAGTTAATTCGGGAAGATTAGGTGGTAATTAAGATGAGAATTTTACTTGCTGAAGACGAAGAACAACTAGCGCGAGTTTTGAAAATGGCGATGGAACAAAGCGGTTATCAAGTTGATGCAGTTGAAAATGGTCAGGCTGCAGTTGAGCTTTCGCAAAAGAATGCCTATGATGCGATAATCTTAGATATTATGATGCCAATAAAAAATGGGATCGAGGCTTTAAAAGAGATCCGGGCGCGCGGTGATCGGACCTATATCATGATGCTAATTGCGATGGCTGAAGAAGACGACCGAGTTAATGGATTAGACTCAGGAGCCGATGACTACCTAACGAAGCCATTTTCGCTTAAGGAATTACTTGCGCGGTTGCGCTCGTTGGAACGGCGGGCGAAGGATTATGGTGATGGCGATCTCGAGTTTGCTGACCTACACTTGGATAGTGATGAGCAGGTCCTTGAAAGCAATAATTCAATCAGCCTTTCTCGTGAAGAAACTCAAATGTTAGGGTACTTTATCCTCAATGCAGGCAAAAAACTAACTGCTGATGACTTGCTTAACCACGTTTGGAGTGCTGATGATGAAGCCGATGCTGAAGATGTTTGGATAAATATTTGTTACTTAAGACAAAAATTTCAGTCAATTCAATCCACAGTAAAAATTATTGGTGAAAAGGGTGGACCATATAGTTTGGAGGGATAAGGAACAATGATTCGGCATTTTCGAAAACAATTTATTATCTTTTCAACGTGTGCATTATTACTAGTGATTGTCACAATCGTTGGTAGTATCAGTTCGATTACTTATTTCCGGGCCCATCAGGAAGTAAATTCGGTTTTGCAAATTTTGAGTAATAATGAGGGAGAGATGCCGGCGAGGACGGTTTCTAGCCAACCACAGCTATTTTCGCAGAGTCAATTTACCAAAGAAAGCCTGTATCAGTACCGCTATTTCAGCGCAACCTTTAATAAGAAAAATAAGCAGATGCAGATTGAGGACAGCCACATCTTATCCGTTTCACCAGCAGAAATTCAAAAATTAACGCAACGGGTATTGAAGCGCCACCGAACCCAGGGAAAGATCTTTTATCATCAGACCTTTTATGCTTACCGAGTGAAAAACAATAGTAAGCGGACTAACGTTGTTTTCCTGGATGAAAGTCTAATGTTAGCCAAAGCGCGGGAAGTTACATACTTAGGAGTCTTTCTGGGAATAATTAGTTTGCTGCTCTATACAATCGTACTTATTCTGTTTTCTAATGCCGCAATCCGTCCAATAATTCAAGCGGAAAAACGCCAAAAAGAGTTTATTACCAATGCAGGACATGAACTAAAGACGCCACTAAGCGTTATTTCAGCTAATAATGAAATGCAAGAGTTGCTGAATGGGGAAAATGACCTCACAAAGAGTACGAAAGAGCAGGTTGGGCGATTAACTAAGCTGATTAATTATTTTGTTTCTCTGGCCCGTCTCCAAGAACGGCCACAAATGACGCTTTCTGTGATTGATGCGAGTCAAATCACTAACCGGGTTGCTGATAATTTTAAGAATGTCATTCTTCAGGATGGCAAGCATTTTAAGAAGTCGGTAACTTCAGGTCTTAAAGTAAGGGCAGATGAGAATTACTTCTATGAATTAATTAGCATCCTACTTGATAATGCTAATAAATACTGTGATCCGCATGGTGACGTTTTCCTTAATTTAAGACTAGGCAAACGAAAAAAGAACGTGATCCTTTCTGTTACTAACTCATTCGTGGCTGGTGAAGATGTTGACTACCAACGGTTCTTTGAACGGTTTTACCGTGAAGATAAGGCCAGAACGGTTAGTGAGAAAAAATCAGGTTATGGGATTGGCTTATCAATGGCCCAGAGTATTATTAAGAGTTTTGGTGGCCAGATTAAGGCGAGCTATTCCAATGGCAAGATTTCGTTTATCATCACAATTAAAAGACAAATTAAAAATAAGTGATTGACATCTGGAAAAATCAGTGTAGTATTCTAATCAAGATTTAATGAAAGGAGCCAGAATAATGAAAACACGTTATCAAAATAGTTGGCAAGCTTGGTACACTTTTGATCGTATTTAGTGTTTTCACACGGGTACGGTTATTTTGAGATTTCTCAAAGCGTACCTGTGTTGGCTCGATAAATTATTAAAGACCACACAGTTCAGTACTGTGTGGTCTTTTTGGATCTTCCAAACCATTTACGCTTCGAGATCGGTTTTTGAACAGTAAATGATATTGGAGGATTTTTTATGTCTGGAGTAATTTCTTTAACAATCCTGCTAGTGATTTATGCCGCTAGCGAATATGTTTCCCGAAAAACTAACGGAATTATTGATACGGTACTAACAATTTCAGTTTTAGCGTTAATCGGCTTCTGGACCGGAATCTTGCCGAAAAATCTTTTCTCGAATAGTGGGGTTGAAGAGTTTGGAATGGCAATTGTTGGATTGATGCTAACGTCGCTTGGAACCACCATTAATCTTACTGAACTAAAGCGTCAATGGAAGGTAGTTGTGATTGCGATTCTTGGTGCAATCGGTTCATGCATTTTAATTGTTGCCGTTGCCTTATTAGTAAAGCAGAAGAACTTTGGTGTTGTCGGTGCCCCAATTTTTGCTGGCGGAAATGCCGCGACGTTGGTCTTACTGAATGCTATGCGGGCAAAGAATATGCAGATGCTGTCCACTTATGCCCTAGCAGTGCTAACGTTCCAAAACATAATTGGAATTCCAATTGCTACTTATGCAATGCGGCGGGAAGCTCACCGACTTCTCCAAGACGGTAAATCAGAGCTTCAGGAAAAGCAGACTGAAATGACTCCGCACCGTCGACCATTACAATTATCAGCACTTTTTGATACACCAATTATCAATCTTGCTAAGCTGGGTCTCGTTGCCTCGTTAAGCTACGGGATCAGTCTCCTGATTCACGGCACGATTAATTACCTGGTCCTGTGCTTTATCTTAGGGATTATCTTCAACCAATTAGGTTTTCTTAATGACCACATCATGGATAAAACGGCTTCTAGTGGGATGATTACATTCTTGGTAACCATCGTGATCTTAGCAAGCCTTGCGAATACAACGCCACAAACTGTAATGTCTGTTTTATTACCATTATCTGTTTGCCTGATTGTGGGAACAATTGGGGTAGTGATAACTTCTTTCTTTACCGCAAAGCTCTTCAATGTTTCACGTGAAATGGCAGTTGCGTTGGGGATGACATGTACTTTTGGCTTCCCCACTACAATGATTTTGTCTCAGGAAATAGCAGCAAGTACTGGTCAAACAGAGACAGAACAAGCGGCATTAGAAAATTATTTCTTACCAAAAATGATTACTGCTGGATTGGTCACCGTTACCTTAGTGTCGGTTTTCTTTGCTGGCTTTGCGATTAATTATTTATAAAAATTAGGACGATTAATTGAGTGGAGGAGATAACAATGAATCAAATTACGAATTATTTACAGGAACAATTTTCGGCAATGATTGAACTAACGAAGAAAATCATCAATGTCGATAGCCCGTCTAATGACATTACTGGTATTCAAAAAGTAGCGGATATTCTTAGCGCAAAAATGCTCGAAATCGGAATGCAAACTCGTCAACGAGATAGTGGAAAGCAGGGGATGGCCCTAATCGGCGAGCTACCAGGAGAAGAAGGTCTTCAACCAGTGATTCTGCTTGGTCATATGGATACCGTTTTTCCAAAGGGAACTGCCGAGCAACGGCCATTTAAGCTTGAGAAGGATCGAATGACGGGACCAGGGATCTTTGATATGAAGCCTGGATTGGTGATTGGCCTATTTGCAATTCAAGCTCTGGTAAAACTGAAGTTGAATCGGCGCCCAATTAAAATGATCGTCGTGAGTGACGAGGAAAAGCTTCATATGGATTCAAATACGTATAACATTATTGCGGAAGAGTGCCAAGGTGGGGCCTATGGTTTTAACCTTGAAGGGACAAAGGACGATCCGAGTCATGTTGGAACCCATAACCGTGGCGGGGTGATCGTTGATGTTACTGTTCATGGCCGAGCTGCTCATTCAGGAGCGGAACCGGAAAAGGGCCGGAGCGCGATTATTGAATTGGCCCACCAGATTATTAAATTAAGTGCCCTTAGCGATTTGCAAGCGGGTGTCCATGTGAATTGTGGAGTGATTAATGGGGGAACTAGTGAGAATATTATTCCGGATCGGGCAACGACTAGCCTCGGTGTTCGGTTTAAGACGAATCAGCAACGGGATAAGTTACTGGAGCAGATTAAGTTAATTGCTGCTACGCCAACCGTTTCAGATACAACAACTACAGTGAAAGTGCGGACGAAGATCGATAGTATGGAGAACACGCCAGCGGTTAATAAGCTTTTCGCTGAGTTAAACCAGGTTGCCCAACAGGTTGGTTATGGTAAGCTCCAATCTGTTGGTGGCGGTGGGGCATCTGATGCGGGAATTATGGTTTCCCGTAATGTACCGACAATTGATGCTTTAGGGGTTGTCGGGGATGGTGCCCATAGTAAAGAAGAGCAGGCTAGTGCAAAGTCGCTGTTAACGAGATCATCATTGATTGCTAACTTTATTGCTCAAAAAGGCTAGTGCCGGTTTCGTTAGTTAATAAAAATAGGTTAAACTGTAACTAACAAATAAGGTAATTAGGGAGCGATCAGAATGAATTTAACGGAAGCAATTAATTCTCGTCATTCAGTTCGGCAGTTTACTGATCAGCCTGTTGATCGGGATCTCATTAAGAAAGTTGTTAAGCTAGCACAGCGGACCCCATCATGGGTTAATTCGCAACCATGGCAGGTTTACTGTGCAATGGGCAAATCGCTGGCGCAAATTAAGACGGCATATCATGAGAAGGATCTAGCAGGAGATCACGGACATCCTGATTTAACAGTGATGTCACGAGAAGACTGGAGTGGTAAAACGCAAGCTAATATGAAGCAGTGGCGCCATGGCATTGTTCATCATTTTCCAACATTTGACGAGGCTCACCAACAAATGACCGAAGCTAGTCAGAACCTCTACAATTCTCCGGTAATCCTCTACATTACGATTCCCAAGGCTTCACCGGATTGGTCGATTCTGGACGCGGGAGCTTTTGGTCAAACGTTAATGTTAGCGGCAACCGATCTAGGTTTGGGATCAATTCCAACCTACAATAGTGTTCGTTTCCCCGATATTTTGCACCAGATCCTGGAAGTCCCTGACGACGAGCGCTTTATTGAAGGAATTTCACTGGGCTACGAGAAAAAAGCGAAGATTAATTCTTACCGGTCCGAGCGTCGTTCTTTGGGTGAGGTTTTGCATTTTAGTGATTAATGCATATAGCAAAAAAAGAGATCGTGAAAAATCAGATGATTCTTCACGGTCTCTTTTGGCTTTTATTAGAAGTTAGTGGTGGTCTTGCTGCGATATGGCTGAGATCTGCTCGCAGGGAAGCTCCTATAGACAACATAGTCAAGATCTGCTCGCCAGGAGCTTGCTAGAGTTAGCAACCTCCTTCCTAGGCGTAAGACGCCTTCGTCAGGAGAAATTGCTAACTTTCCGCAAGCTCTTTGCTGGCTTGCACTCTGGTTTTAACGGCTTCGCACTTTATTTCTAATAATCCCCATTCATGATGGAGTTTTTAACGATTACGTAATCGACGCGGCGGATTGATTCAAGGTCACGACCACCAGCGTATGAAATTGATGATTGAAGATCTTCTTGCATTTCGCGAAGAGTATCTTTGATTGAACCACGGTAAGGAACGAGCATTTGTTTACCTTCAACGTTCCGGTAAGCGCCTTTTTGAACTTCAGAAGCAGAACCCCAGTATTGCTTATAGCGCTTGCCATCAATTGTGATCACGTGACCTGGAGATTCAAGGTGACCAGCAAGCATTGAACCGATCATTACCATCGAAGCACCGAAGCGCACAGACTTAGCAATATCACCATTATGGCGAATACCACCGTCAGCAATGATTGGCTTACGAGCGGCTTTAGCACAGAGACGGATTGCAGCGAGTTGCCAGCCACCAGTACCAAAACCGGTCTTTAGCTTAGTGATGCAGGCTTTACCAGGTCCAACACCAACTTTAGTAGCATCCGCCCCAGCATTTTCTAAGTCACGAACTGCTTCGGGGGTTGCAACATTTCCAGCGACTACGAATGCGTTGGGAAGGCTTTTCTTGATGTATTGGATCATTTTAATAACAAAATCGGAATGACCATGGGCAACATCAATTGTAATGTATTCTGGATCTAAATGTTCGGCTTTTAGCTGATCGATAAAGTCGTATTCAGCATCCTTAATTCCAACAGAAATGGAAGCAAAGAGGCCGCGCTCATGCATCCGTTTAACGAACCCGGCGCGCTTCTCGGGTTCAAACCGGTGCATCACATAGAAGTAATCATTTTGAGCGAGCCAAACAGCAAGGTCTTCGTTGATCACGCTTTCCATGTTTGCCGGTACAACAGGGATCTTGAATGTTTTTGGTCCAAACTTAATGCTGGTATCAGCCTCTTTTCGGCTTTTAATAATACACTTGTTTGGGACTAGTTGGATGTCATCGTAATCGAATGTTTGCACGAGAACAGCTCCTTTACTTTCTTAAAAATTCCGTATGCTATTATGCACTGTTTACTGATTATCGTCAATAAAAAACATCGGACAATTATAAAAATGTTTAGAAAAATTGTTCGTTATCTCCTTGACGAAGATTCTGAAGTCCGGTAATATAGTGAAGTAAAAACGTCTTTTACAAATTAATAGTTGAGGTGAAAGAATAATGTCATCAGTTGTGATTGTTGGTAGTCAATGGGGAGACGAAGGAAAAGGGAAGATGACCGATTACCTTAGTCAAGAAGCGGATGTTGTTGTCCGTTCCCAAGGTGGAAACAATGCCGGTCACACAATTGCGTTCGATGGAAAGAAGTTTGCTTTACGGTTGATCCCATCTGGAATTTTCGGTAAGGATAAGTTGGCAGTTGTCGGTAACGGGGTTGTTATTAATCCACCAGCAATGCTTAAGGAAATGAAGTATCTGGAAGACAACGGAATCGACCTTTCTGGCTTACGGATTTCTTCACGTTCACACATTACTTTCCCTTACCACATCCTATTGGACAAGTGTCAGGAAGCTGCTAAGGGTGATCACAAGGTTGGTACCACTAAAAACGGGATTGGACCTACATATATGGATAAAGTTTCCCGTGTAGGTATTCGGATGTGTGACTTGTTAGAAAAGGATACGTTCGAAATTAAGTTGAAGCGTAACTTAAAGGAAAAGAACGAATTATTCACTAAGTTGTACCACGTTGATCCAATTAACTTTGATGATATTTTTGAACCTTATTATGAATATGGTCAACAGTTGAAGAAGTACGTTACTGATACTTCACGGGTTGTTAATGACGCCTTGGATGCCGGTAAGAAGGTTCTCTTTGAAGGTGCTCAAGGGGTAATGCTTGATGTTGATCAGGGTACTTACCCATACGTTACTGCTTCAAACCCAATCGCTGGTGGTGTTTGCACCGGTGTTGGGATTGGACCTAACAAGATTAATACTGTTGTTGGGATCTGCAAGGCTTACTCAACTCGTGTTGGCGCTGGCCCATTCCCAACAGAATTGACTGATGAAATCGGTGACCAAATTCGTGAAACTGGTCATGAATACGGTACTGTTACTGGTCGTCCTCGTCGGGTTGGTTGGTTTGATACCGTTGCTATGCGGCACGCACGTCGGGTTTCAGGACTTTCTGTTTTGAGCTTGAACTTGTTGGATGTCTTGACCGGCTTAAAGACCGTTAAATTATGCAAGGCCTACAAGCTCGATGGCAAAGTAATCGACTACTACCCTGCTAGCTTAAAGGAACTTGACCGTTGCGAACCAGTTTACGAAGAAATGCCTGGTTGGGATGAAGATATTACTGGTGTAAAGAAGTTCGAAGATTTACCAGTTAACGCTCAAAACTACCTTAAGCGGGTTAGCGAATTATCCGAAACCCCACTCGCTACCGTTTCCGTCGGTGCCGACCGAATTCAAACCATTATTGTAAAGGATCCGTGGGAATTATAGAGTGTGAGCAGGTAAAGAAGGCCCGTAAGACAACAATTTCTCCCGACTGGATGCTGAAAGCATCTGGGAGGGAGTTTGTTGTCTATAGGGGCTTCCCTGCGAACACGTTTTAGCTCAGTTGCAGTAGAACAACTAGGAAACTCGGGCGAGGGAGTGAACCAGAAAACTTGTTTTCGTCTGTGAACCCCCGCAAGGATGATTAGACTTCTCGTTATCAACTTGTTGATGCGAGAAGTCAATCAGCTACTGCGACAGTTTCGACTGTGTAGCAGTAGAACGTTAGCTCTAGCAAGTTCCCTGCGAACACGTTTTGACTCAGTTACATTAGAACGCTAGCTTACCTACATAATTCAAATAGACATTCTAAAAGCTAATCGCTAGGAAAACTTGCGATTAGCTTTTTCATCATGTGCTATAATGCAAACGAATTAACGAGAAAATATGGAGGATATTATGGCACAACCAGTTTTAACGATTCAACGACATTACCTTGATTGGCCACTGGGACAGTCAATCGTCAATTCAGAATTGATTAATCAGTTTGGAATTAAAGCAACGAGTGATGGTCGTGACCTCACCGATAAGATTACGTTTAACTTAACTCAGGTTAACATTAACCAGCAGGGTGAGTATCCAATTGCCGTTACAGTAATGGATAGTGATGGTCAAACCGCGTCGGATCACTTAACTTTAAACGTTAAGCCTCGAGAACAAGTTCAATCACAATCAAATCGGGGTCACCAATCAACTGCGCCGAAAAAGCATCATCGGGGTTGGCTAGTAGCATTGATCGTCTTACTGGCAATAATTGTTGTGTGGTGGGCAGTTTCAGCACATAACCGCAATCAGAATCAGCAAGCCAATAACGAGGAACAAAGTAGCCAAATTAGCGATAACTCCAGTAGTATTAGTAAGCTGAGTTCTGATAATCAAAAACTTGCGGAACAGGTTGCCGCGCTTCGTGGTGCTGCTCGACAATACGAGAAAGATCATGATCAGCAAGAACTCCAGAACCACTTGAATAATATTTCAAATCAAAATCAACAGATCGAAAATCAGTTAAGCAGTAATTCCGCTAAGCAAAAGCTGAATGATATTGACCAGACTATTACCCAGGTTCAACAAGACCCTGATAACGCTACTAGTACAGTCAATAATCTGAAAAATAAGGATGGGTTCAGTCAGATTTGGGATAATATCACTTCCATGATGGAAAACTGGTTGAATAAGCACGCTAGCCAGAGTAATAGTAACCAATGATAATTATTGACAGGCTTAGGCGAGACGCTTAAAATACTGGTAATAAGAGAAATATCGCCTTTAACCTGATTCCGTGAAATCAAGAAGGAATAAATAAGTAATTAGACCCTTCCTCACAGTTTCAGTGGAGAAGGGTTTTGTAAAAAATAAATTGATTAAGGGGAAGTGACCAGGATGGCCCATGAAATTGTTGATGGATCAAGTATGCAACGGGCATTAACACGAATTACTTACGAAATTATTGAACAGAATAAAGGGGTCGAAAACCTTGTCTTTGTTGGGATTAAGACTCGGGGAGTTTACCTTGCTGAACGGTTAGCTAAACGGTTGAACCAACTTGAAAACGTTGAAATTCCAGTTGGTGCGCTTGATATTACCTTGTACCGGGATGATCGGCACATTCCTGATCATCATAAGGAACCAACAGTTAAGACATCTTCACTTGGAATTGATATTAACGATAAGCATGTCATCCTTGTTGACGATGTTCTCTTTACTGGGCGGACAGTTCGGGCGGCCCTAGATGCCTTGATGGATATGGGACGACCACAACAAATTTCACTTGCTGTGCTAGTTGACCGGGGTCACCGTGAATTACCAATTCGACCTGACTTTGTTGGTAAGAACATCCCAACCGCAATGAATGAAACAGTTCATGTTGCCGTTGAAGAATATGACGGTCACGAAGATATTACAATCGAACATCACGAATAAATTATTAACCATTTAATCTGCTCCAGTGAGGGCGAAACGGTGTTATGAGCGAGAACGCAAAAGCACCAGTCTCCCTTTTCTGAGGAGCACTGGTGCTTTTTTAGGAGGAAAATTATGGAACGCTTTGAACCAATTGTTGCTATTGATGTCCCTGATAAGCGGAAGGCTGTTCAACTCTTTGATCGCCTTTCTAACGACACTGATCATATGCCAATTATCAAGATTGGAATGGAATTATTCTATGCTTTTGGTCCCGGAATCATTAAACAAGCTAAGGAACGTGGATTTAAGATTTTTCTTGATCTAAAGGCGCACGATATTCCGAACACGGTTGAACGGGCAATGGCTCAAGTTGGACGGTTAGGAGTTGCTTTTGTTACCGTTCATGCTGCTGGTGGCAGTGAAATGATGAAGGCCGGTTTACGCGGGTTGAAGCAAGGTGCTGCCGAAGCACGTAATTCAGTTCCCAAGATGTTGGCAATTACCCAGTTGACATCCATTGACGAGGAAATCCTTCACAACGAACAGAAGATTAACGGTACCGTAATGGAATCCGTTCAAAATTACGCCCGGTTGGCTGATGAGAGTGGCTTAGCAGGAGTAGTTTGTTCCGCCAAGGAAATTTCTGCAATTCGTGAAGTTACCAATCCGGACTTTCTCTGCATCACACCAGGGATCCGGCCTGACTTGAATACTCATGATGACCAGAAGCGGGTTGTGACACCAAAGCAAGCTGCTGAAATGGGAAGTAACGGAATTGTTGTTGGTCGGCCAATTACCCAAAGTGACGATCCGGTAGCAGCATACAAGGAGATTCGTCATGAATTTCTTGAAGGCGAAAACGCTGATTAGCCTGTTATTCTAATAATAAAAATAAGGAATTGGAAAAATAATTTGTTTTTTTCCAGTTCCTTATTTTTTTAGATAATGAAATCTTTCTAGTAGTTCGCGTGAACGCTGGTCAGCGGGACGATAGCCAATGTTGAAGGAGTGCTTGAAGTACATCATGTTGTAGAGGATTGCAAACACAAGTGAAGGCCACGGAAATTGCGTTAACCAGTTTAAACCGAAAAAGAGAACTACTAATGCGTAATCAAGGTCAAGGACGATCATTAAGATAAAGTTATAGTAGTCGCCCCGGAAAAGTGCCGGTAGGGGACCAAACCAGAGTGTTGTCCATGAAATTCCCACTTTGGCGATTCTAATTTGCCCCTGATCGTTAACGACTTTGGCATAATTTGGCGGTAATGGGAGATTATTGAGATCAAACGGGTTTTGGTCATTGTTATTGTTATTACCAAATGGGTTTTGCATTAATCTTCTCCTTCTTTCATATTATAAGTATAAATTTTAACACAAACTGTTTACAAGTCCTAATATCACTGCTTTTGTTATGGTACACTTAACCTGTTAACGTAGAAAAGGAGAAAAGCAATGTTATTCTTTCTGAACGATAATATTCAGCATAACAAGTCAGGCATTGAACACGCGCAAATCAAGCGGTTGTATCTGTTTGAGATGTTTGACGAACCAGCTTGTTAATATGTACGGCTTTTTTGCAAGGATAACTGATTTATATATGATTTTCATGTCAATGCTTTCCGATCGAATGTCAAACAACCTAAGAAATGACTGATTGAGCTTCTTTAAGACTTTTAATATTTCTTCCAATAATGTTTGGCAAATTACTTGTAAACTAAACGTTAAAAAATTTACACCACCGATTGTATCTAATGCTTGCTTGATCTTACTGCTGACTTTTTGATAAATACTTTGGATTAGTGTTTCTAACAAGTCATTGGCTATAGCTAAATAAACAATTATCCAAATTAAATGTAATATTTGCTAAAAGGTATGCTTCCTCTACATTACATGATTCCATAAATTATCGAAGCTTTATATAGTCCAGTTCCATCTTTATACGACTGTTACATTATTCACGACTTTTTCTCTTCCAAAATATATTTGTAGAACCTTACCGAAATTTAGGCTAAATGGATTATTCATCATCCTGAAAACAGCTACCTACCTAAGAAAATAACTCTTAGTATTAACTAATTAATATTTTTGATATCGATATTTTGAGTAATAAAAACAGCACCTAAATTCTCAGGATGCTCTTCCCACCCATTTATAAGAGAACCATTAAAGAATAGTCGCTTGGCTTCAATTTCTCCCATTACCGATTGCTCGGTAAACACAGTCACGCTGGAAAGATCCGTTTGCAAAGGATAACCGGTTCGTGGATCTAATAGGTGATGATACTTCTTGCCATTCACTTCTAGGAAGCGTTCATAAATTCCCGAGGTAACGGCGGAACAAGCAGGTTTGCGGACAATTTTAATATCATCCCCCCGCTTCAACCGCGGATCCTGAACACCAATCACCCACTGACCATCCTCACGGCGCGGTGACTTTCCCACAAATAAGAGGTTCCCGCCAAGGTTAATAATTCCTGCTTGAACTCCCTGCTCAATCCAAAAGTCACGAATGCGATCGGCAATGTAACCTTTTGCAATCCCGCCAAGGTCTAACTCCATCCCCTCTTCTTCCAAGAAAACGGTTCGGTAGTCGTCATCCAAAAGAACCTTATAGGGATCAATTAATTTAAGGCGATCCTGAATATCGGCATCCCGAGGAACATTTGCGCCCGTGAAGCCGATCTTCCACAGCTTCACTAGCGGCCCAATCAAGGCGTTAAAGCCAAAGTTTTCCCGACTATACTTAACAGCTAATTTGATCAGCTCATAAGTTGATGGCGAGACAACTTTGGGTCCCTTTCCCGCTGCATGATTAACACTCATTACCTCTGATTCAGGGCGGTTAACTGTCAGCCGGTCCTCGTATTCATCAATCAACCGCATTGATCTCGCCAGCAACGGATAATAGCGATCACCAAAAAGCGTTAGGACAATCTTTGTTCCTAACGCATGGTGGACCATTGAATGGCGTTGATTTACTAATTCGTTAGTCATCGTTCTCTGAAGCCCCGGTTGATGCATCAGCGGTGTCGTCCTCCGCATCAACACTACCAGTTTCGGAGGCACCAGTTGTGGCGTCGGTTTCCTCTGCTGGTCTTTCGTCGGCAGCTACTGGTGTATTTTCCTCATCATCACTGTCATCGCTGTTTTCTGAAGCACCAGTTGATGCATCGACTGCTGGTTCTTCTTCCTCTGGTGCAGAATCATTAGTGCTCTTGGATGCGCCAGTAGTTGCATCCTTGCTCCAGGCACCATTTTCAAAAAGGTTCAAGATGTATTCGACGCTTCCGGTAAATTCGATGGTACCAAGGTAATGACCATTGATGTCCCGCAAAGCATAGTATTGGATCAATGAACGGTGACCATTCATCCAGAGTGGTCGTGTAACAACGTCCTTCTTTCCTTCACGGAAGCTGTTGATAATGCTCATTACCGCTGGAACAGCCATTGGTGGATGGCATTCTTGGACAGTTTCACCGAGAGAAGCTGTATTCCGAACGTGCTCCCGGTTTGGCTTATCTGAGAACCAAGCGAAATGATCGGTACTATCGATCAAATCAACTTCAAACGGAATCGTACTAAAGATTTGCTGAACTTCTTTGAGTGTCAAACGACCAGTAGGGAAATTAATGTATGCATCACTGATCGTTGGTTGCTTAATGGCCATATCAAGACCCTCCCTATCTGTATTCTTGAAGATTTGAATGTATTCAATAAAATGTTCAAAGCACTTTTCTAGGTTATCAATTGCTTCTTGGTCTACCAAACGTCCGTCCTTAGCAAAGGTATCACGGACATTCCCGATTAAGACCTCGTTCCCTGGAATCAGGTTAGTATTGCAATCTGGTGAAATCAAGATTTGCCGCATTTGAACCTGAGAACGTGCAGATGCTTGACGACCATAAGCTACCCCAACGATCATTGCAGGCTTTTCTGAAAGTACCTTGGTCTTGTAAGAAAGCCACTCGATAGCTGACTTAAGAACGGCAGGAATCCCATGGTCGTATTCAGGAGTGGAGAATACTAAGCCATCAGCTTCCTTAACCTTTTGCTTTAATTTCCAGACTTCTGTTTGCTCAGATAGCGGAGTATCAACGCTAAACGGTGGCAACTTACCAACTTCGTAAATCTCAATATCAGCCATTTGCTTAAAGTGCTTCTTCATAAACCGCAACAGTAACCGGTTGTATGAAAAATCAGCATTGGTACCGACAAAAGCGAGAATCTTCATCATTACTTACTCATCTCCTCGTTCATTCGATCAATTGCTTTCGCATAGTAACGGAAGCCGTTCATACATTTTTCTAAGAAGCCAATTGTTCCCTTATCAGTAATGTTTCCTTCTTCGTCCATCAAACTGGTAACATTACTCATGAAAAATTCGTCACCTTGGTAGACACTTGCATTAATCCCTGGGGAAATCAAAATATCACGCAATTGAACCTGGGACCGTGATGCTCCCTGATCATGCGTTGAGGCCCCAATCGTCATTACTGGCTTCCCAGTAAGGGGGTGCACACTGTAAGACAACCATTCAACAATACTCTTCAACGCTGAGGTAATTGAGTGATTATATTCAGGGCTAGCGATGATCACGGCATCGGCATCCTTAATCCGGCGGTCAATGTCCTTGATTACTTCAGGGGCATCACCCTTAAAGCTTTCGTTAAACATTGGTACTTGGCGAATATCAATCACATCAATCTGATCTTGATCCTTAAAATGTTGAGCCATGAATTCTAACAACATCCGGTTATATGAATGATTAGCATTTGACCCAGCAATTGCAGCAATTTTCAAGTATGTCACTTCCTCTTTCAGTTTATTCATTAATTCACAACCATTTTACTATATTTTAACCGATTAAAAAATAGATTATTAGTATTTTGCTTATTTTTAGACATTTTTCAAACTTTTGCTTATAATCAAACCCTTTAAACCAATAAATTTTAGTTATCGTCGGCTAAAGTAATATTCAATAAAAACGTTATCGTTCAGCAATCACTTGTTAAGAGCGATATGCTAAAATAAGACAATACTCTTTGAAAGGATCGAAAATATATCATGGTTCAATCACGGCAACGACAACAAAACATCGAAGTACAGGTTGGGGATCGTTTCCCATTAACGATTCGTCGACTGGGGGTTAACGGTCAAGGAATCGGCTACTTTAAGCATAAGGTCTGCTTTGTCCCTGGCGCCCTTCCGCACGAAGTCGTTGTCGCTGAAGTAACCCGGGTCCATCCTCGGTTTCTTGAAGCCAAAATCCACCGACTGCGCAAAACCAGTCGGGATCGGGTTGAACCTCGCGATAGCTATGCTGATGTTGCTGGGGGCTTCGAGTTAGAAAAGCTAGCTTATCCAGCCCAATTACGGTTTAAGCGACAGGTTGTTTTAGATAGTCTCGAAAAATTCAAGCCATATGGTTATCGTAACTATGACGTTCGCCCTACCATTGCGGCACCACATGAGTACGGCTACCGGAACAAGGCTTCATTCCAAGTACGAATGATTGATGGTCACGTTGCCGCTGGGTTGTACAAGGCAAACAGTCATGACCTAGTAGACATTCAAGAATGTGCCGTTCAAATGCCGAACACAATGAAGGTTATCCGTACTGTCGTTCAAACAATCGAAGACCTCCAAATTCCGGTATATGATGAAGAACATAATAGTGGGATTATCAAGACCCTGGTTGTTCGTGAATCAGCAGCGACCGGTGAACTTCAATTGACGTTAATTACTAATACACCAAAACTGCCCCACAAGCGTCAACTACTGGAAGACATTCAAGAACAACTCCCAAAGGTTGTCTCCGTAATGCAAAACGTTAATCCTGGCGATACCCCGCTGATTTGGGGTAAGCAAATGATCCACTTAGCCGGACAAGAATACATTACCGAAAGTCTAATGGGGTTGGACTTCCGCCTCTCCGCCCGTTCCTTCCTACAGTTAAACCCAGAACAAACGGAAACGCTGTATGAAGAAGCGGCTAAGGCACTGGAGCTATCTCCTAACGATACCCTGATCGATGCCTATGCGGGGATTGGAACGATTGGATTGTCATTGGCTAACCGGGTAAAGGAGGTTTGGGGGATGGAAACGATCCCTGAAGCCGTTGAAGACGCAAAGCAAAATGCTGATCTCAACGGCATTACAAACACTCACTATGAAGTTGGCTCGGCAGAGGATGTTATTCCCCAATGGCGAAAGGAAGGCCGTCACTTTGACGCGTTAGTAGTCGATCCGCCACGAACTGGTTTAGATAACGACCTGATTGAACAGATCATCAAGGAACGCCCTGCTAAGTTCGCCTACGTTTCATGTAACATGGCACCCCTTGCTCGTAACCTCGGTCGATTAACCAGCGTCTACCACGTTGATTATATCCAACCAGTCGACATGATGCCCCAAACCACCCGTTGCGAAGCGGTGGTGAAGTTGTCAATCAGAAAATAGGGCGTTCTTCTACGTCAAACCAAGCTTATCGTTGATTTCGAAGAATTAATTTCTATTATCCTCAACTTAATTTAAGCCGCCTTTTGTAAAATTAAGTTAGAAAAATAAAAAGTCATTTGTGATAGACTTTTGAATAACCACAAACAAAAGTAAAGGAACATCATAAATGACCTATAAACATCTTGCCACACGTGAACTTACCTTCATAGCTGATTTTTGGCATCAAGGTACGAAGGCTTATCAAACTGCTAAATTGCTTAAACGAAGCCAAGAAATTATTTATCGCATTTATCGCTTTCTTAACAATGGTAGAACGATTAAACAATATCTTAGAACTTATCAGCGTAATAAACGGCGTTGTGGACGTAAGCGGGTTCAGCTGCCTAAGTATGAGATCGATTATATCAATGAGCGGATCAAAGCTGGTTAAACACCTGATATTATTGTCAGTCGTGCTGAGCGGATCATCAGTTGCAGTATGGGGGTCCTTTATCGAGTATTTGCCCGTGGTCAATATAATTTCAATGTCCAACAGCTTCCTATGAAAGGTAAATGATACCCAAACGGTTATGTCGAACGCCGTGGGAGAGACCTGACTTACACGTTTCCGACAAGAGGGATGAATGAAATCCCGCAGAAACAAGTGATGTAGTGTTGAGTAAGTCAGGAGTCAGCTGGGGTCATAGTAGTCTGATTAATCAAATGAGGGGCTGAACGACAACAACTTATAACTTATATCAGAGGTGTAATCAAGTGCGACAATTGCAGAAAACAGAACGACAAGCTGACTGTTTGACAAGGATAGGTTTGGAGAACTGAAAGTACACAAGGGCGTGCAGTACTGATTATGGTGAAGATAAAGGTATGAGTGTCACTATCCAAGACTTAGTCCTGGACCGTAATAACCTTAATTAGGCTTATTTGCGAGTTAAGATGAATAAAGGAGCAGCGAGTATTGACGATATGACTGTCGAGGACCTTTTGCCATATCTTAGGGGAAAATAAAACGGAGTTAATCACCAATTTACGTGATGTCAATTATAAGCCAGCACCAGTCAAACAAGTGGAAATTCCGAAGCTCAATAGTGGGTAAGAAGACTTGGAATACCAACGGTAGTGGCTCGGATGGTCCAATAAGCAGTTGCCCAGATGCTTACGCCTATCTTTGAACATATTTTCTCTGATAATAGTTTTGGCTTTCGCCCTCATCGTGAAGCCCAAGCCGCAATCGCCAAAGTAGTTAATCTATATAACCAAAGGCTATCGACAGGGAGTCGATTTAGACTTCAAGGCTTATTTCGATAACGTCAACCGTAATTTAATGATTAAATACCCCTAACAATATATTAATGACCCATGGGTGTACTAAGACTAATCTGCAAGTTTCTAACTAGCGGAGCCTTAGACAATGAGCTTTTTATCAGGAATGATAAAGAAACTCCACAAGGAGGACCACTTTTCTCACTATTGGCTAATATTTATCTGAATGAGTTGGACAAAAAGTTAACCAAATATGGTCGCCACTTTGTGCGCTATGCGGACGACTGTAAAAGTCAATGGGCCGAGAATGAGTAATGCAGAGCATTGCTAAGATTCTTAAAAAGCGACTGAAGGTTAAAGTTAACCCAGATAAAACTAAAATTGGTAGTAGTCCTTTACGATTGAAGTTTCTTGGCTTTTCAATAGGTGTGGACCGTAACAGTGCCTATGCCCGGCCAGCCAAGCAATCGAAAAAGCAAATTAAGCAAACACTAAAGCTATTAACCAAGCGTAACCGGGGAGTATCCCTTGAGCGAATGTTTGAGGAAATTCACCGAAAAATGCGTGGCTGGCTTCAGTATTACTCAATTAGAAAACTGACCGGTTTTATTCAACGCCTTGACCAATGGTTGAAAGCTCGAATAAGGCAGTATATCTGGAAATAATGGAAGAAATTGAAAACTAAGGTTACGAACTTACAAAAGTTAGGGTTGTCCTACCATGATGCGTATACTTTCGATAGTACCCGCAAGGGGCTACTGACGAACTACGCACAGTAAGACTCTAAACTATTCTCTAGCAAACCGAAAGCTGGAGCACCTTGGACTGATCAATCTGTTCAAGACGCTCCAGTCAATTCAAAAGTGATTAAGTTGTCGAACCACCGTATACGGAATCGTACGTACGATGGTGTGAGAGGGCGATAATTGAATTAATCAATTATCGTCTACTCGATTGTATATGCACACTTTTTATTAAAGTATTCAATAGCTTCTTTGACGAGTTGCTCTAGCTCTTCCGGTATTTTTGGTCGTGCATGTTTATTCATTCAAACCAGCTTAAAATCGTTCCATTGGTGAGCTCTCCCATGGGGGACCTGGATGTGACATGCTGTGAACACAATTTCTGGAAGCTAAGTAATCGTTAAACATACTTGAACAGTATGCTGTTTCACGATCCGTATGGATCGTGCATCAGTTTCAACCTTAAATGCACGATTAAATGCCTCGATTACCGATGATGAGGTTTCAGTATCAGAAATGTTGTAGCTTAGAGCGTGACGGCCATATAAATCTAAAACAACATGTACTTGTGCTTTATGAAGTATGTGTTCGCCATAAACGACTTCCATTGACTTCATTTTCGCTTTTACTATTTGCTCATTTAATAGATTGTCATTAACATATTTTTATGGTATTGAATGCGGTTACGTTTCTTCTTCCTAACGTTGGCTTGAATTCCATGCTTACGCATGCAGTTAGTCACTCGCTTTAGTCCGGGTGTAAAATTTAATTGGTTCTCAAATTTTAACTGTGTAGTCATTGCTAAATATTCAAGCGTTCAATTATGTGCTTTTTCTAGTCCTAAGATAGCTTCAAGGAGTTCAGTCTGTTCTTTCTGATACCGACTTAGTTTCGATTGAGCTATTTATAATAACCATCGCGTGAAACACCAGCTGCTCTACACAGTCGACTAATTGACCAGTCATTTTCTCTTTTAGTTCTTGGATGGCCTGGAACTCTTGTTCATCTCCCGATTGCGTATTTCCACTAATTTTTTCTACGTTTGGTCAAGTACTTATTGTTATATAAAGGATTAAAAGCAATCTAAATATGTTGATCCAAAAGAACGGAGTAACTATATAAAGTTGGGTACACAAAAAGAATCCAATGTTCTTAAATTGTTTCATTAAGATGATATCGTGATTTATGATCAAGATCTTAAACTATAATCATAAGTTTGATCAAATTTAACAAGGTGATACGTTGTTTTAATTAAAATGAAGCATTGTTGCTATCGCAATTTTCTTAGTTCCACGCTCAGAAGATTGCTTCTTCCGCTGATAAGAATCATTAATATGACTTGGATGATAGTGAGAAACCATAGCGATACTTTGGATCGATTTGAATAAAATTTTTCTGGCTACTGTATTGCTTCTTTTACTTATATGATCATTTGCTACATAGTTTCCAGATTCATAATGGCGAAGATCTATTCCAATAAAAAGCATTTAAGGCGTTACTGTTTCTAAATCTTCAAATATCACCTAATTCATTAATTGAACAACTATCGTTTGCCAAATTAGGGTATACTAAGTAATTCATCAAATTCTTTTAGTGACTTAGCCAAATTAACCATCTTAGATATTACTATTTTCTTTTCATCTGATTCAGTTTGTACTTTACTGATTATATAATCAATTTGTTCAAAAACGGGTGAATCATCAGCAACTGAATAAACATTCTTAGCTGCACTAATTAGTGACTTAGCCATTTAGCAGCTCTTTGTATCGAAATTTGCTTCTTAGTTCCTTTTTTATTAGCTCAGTTAATAATATATTATTGGAATAAGTTAAAGCATTTTTTGGTTGACAAAAATTCTTTACAAGAAAATAATATAAATCATTTTTGAAGTTGCTTAATATATTCTCTATTTTTGGGAATACCACTTGGAGTGCCCTGTGAAGTCTGTTTTCTTTAATGGTTGATAGCTTTATTGTTGATTTACTTACATCTATTCCAAATACACAAAGCATTTTTACATCTCTGTGAAGTTCAAATCATTCGTTATCTTACAATCTAATTTTCTGTACTCAATTTCAATAGCCAACAGATTAAGACCAGATTTTTGTAAAATTAAACAAAATTGCCATTTTGCGATGCGACATTCAATGCCAAAGAAATTTGCGACATGTCAACTTCGTTTCCTACTCTAACAAAAAAGTAGTGGAAATTCAGATCCGTCAATTTGAATCTTCACTACTAAACTTAGTCTATTTTCTAACTTAATTTTGCAAATAGCGAAATAACAATATTTTAATTTTCTTACTGAGAAATGATCTAATTCCGCTGAGCGCTCTCGGACTATTTTATATTAAATATCATTACCAAAAAGAGTTTACTCAGGTGAGTAAAATAATTAGCAATTCAACTTTAATAAAGATAACAAAGTTAGCTAGAGACTATGCATACGCCTTCCAAGATTTAGTGTACTACGTTTAGAAGAATTCTAATGCTCAAATAATAGATGAAGTATTGCCATTGTTTAAAAATGATTTTTTTTAGTAATACATATATGAAAATGATTACAGAGATTTTACTAACAGACAGGAAGTTCCCATTAATTATTGCAGAAAGTAAAGAAAGCGTTGTTAAGATTAGAGGTACCTGTTAAAGAAATTTGAAAGAGTATTAATTACATTTTTCAATATTAGAAACACTTAATTGGTAGTTAAGTTACTGTTGAAGCTAGCTATGGTAAGGTAACGCTTTCCTTGCTACTTATGAGGGAATTTTTGTTTCAAGAAACTGAACTATATGGGATAAATAAGTAGAAAGAAAGATGCATTAACCTTTAATAGTCAAAAATAGTTTTCCTTACTTATATTTTGATAAACGAGTTTTGACATTTTTAATATTAGGGTCTACAATTACATGTTAAATAGCACTGTAATGGTTGCTTTGAATTAAGTTAATACTCGATAAATTATTAAAAAGTAAGTGAGGTTAGGTGCAGATGGTTACTGTAGAAGAACAACAATTGACTGATGCGCTGACGGCAAAGTCAACACGAACGATCGTCTTAGTGGACGTTGATGGTACTCAGCAAGAAATCAAACAAACTGTTCGTTTTCAACGCAGTAAAGTACCAACAGCAGATGGGCAAATAACTTATAGTCAATGGGTTATTCAACCTGATTCACCAAAGGAATGGGCTGAATTTGATGCTCCTGAAATTAAGGGCTGTGCACCTGATCGGGCATTTTTGCCAAGTGAACAGGTAAATGCCTGGACTCCTGATTCAAAGATCGTAATTGTCTACAATAAGTTTGATAATGAACGACTTGATGACCGGTATACCAAGACCAGTTCACGTCCACCGTTGATTCATCGTCCAGCTGAACCAAAAAAGACAAATATTCTTCATGGCCTTGGACTACGGATTGCCGGGTTAACTTCACTATTTGGTTTGCGTCATGCAAATTAAAATAAATTTTATTAAAATATCGATTGCTAAATAACGCCAGATGTAATATGATAATGGCGAATATTAAACACGGATGCATTTCAAGTAGATCATTCAGAGAGATAACGGTAGGTGCAAGTTGTTGATCGAAACTCCGGTGCAAGTAAATGTGGGCGGGTAATGCCGCACGGTTGATGGCCGTTATCCATCGCGAGGGTGACATTTAACTGTCAAACTTGGGTGGTACCGCGGAACTAAGAGCCATTTCGTCCCAAAATATTTTGAGGATGGAATGGCTCTTTTTGTTTTGTTAGGAGGATACAATGTTAGATATTAAGAAGATTCGTAAAGATCCCGAATTCTTTAAGCAAAAATTAGCTACTCGGGGCGTTAAGGCTGAAGAAATTGATGAAGTAATCGAACTTGATCAAAAGCGTCGTGACTTGCTTCAAAAGACTGAAGCTTTGAAGGCCCAACGGAATGAAGCTTCAAAGAAAATTGGTGAAGCCAAGCGGAATGGTGAATCAGCTGACGAAGCAATTAAGGAAACCCGTGAATTGGGTGACCAAATCAAGGAACTCGATGAACAAGTTGAAGCAAATGATGAAGTCTTCCACGATAAAATGTCTCGCTTGCCAAATATTCCTCACGATGGCGTTCCAGTAAGTTTGACTGAAGAAGGTTCCGTTGAATTACGGAAGGTCGGCAAGATCCGTAACTTTGATTTCGAACCAAAGCACCACTGGGATGTTGGTGAAAACTTGGGAATCCTTGACTTTGACCGTGCGCGGAAAGTTTCTGGTGCCCGGTTTGTTTACTACCTTGGTTTAGGTGCCCAGCTTGAACGTGCCGTTTACAACTTCATGCTCGATGAACACATGAAGGACGGCTACACCGAAGTATTGCCACCATACATTGTTAACGCTGCTTCAATGTACGGAACTGGTCAATTCCCTAAGTTTAAGAAGGGTGTTTACCAAGTTAACGGTGAAGATATGACCTTGATCCCAACTGCCGAAGTACCATTGACTAACTATTACCGTGGCGACGTTATTCCGGCAGAAGAATTGCCAGTTTACGTTACAGCCTTGACACCATGCTTCCGTTCAGAAGCTGGGGCCGCTGGGCGAGATACCCGTGGTCTGATCCGGATGCACCAATTTAACAAGGTTGAAATGGTTAAGTATACGAAGCCAGAAGATTCATGGGATGAATTGGAAAAGATGACCGCCAACGCTGAAAACATCTTGAAGAAGCTCGGTTTGCCATACCACGTCATTACATTGACTACTAGTGATATGAGTTTCACCGCTTCTGAAACCCATGACCTTGAACTTTGGATGCCAGCTCAAAACAAGTACCGTGAAGTATCAAGTTGTTCAAACTGCCTGGACTTCCAAGCTCGCCGGATGCACACTCAATACCGTGATGAAAATGGGAAGTTACAATACGTTCACACCTTGAATGGTTCAGGCCTTGCCGTTGGTCGGACCGTTGCCGCTATTTTGGAAAACTACCAAAACGAAGATGGTTCCGTAACCATTCCAGAAGTCTTAGTTCCATACATGCACGGTGTTACTAAGATCACCAAAGAAAACGCGGTGCCGTTTAAAAAGTAGAGTGCGAACCGCGACGGACTAGCCACCGAGTACTAAGGAATCCCGGACGATGATTGTTTACAATCAAGGACGGGATAGTTAGACGGAGGTGGCGGTCGCGGTGAGCAGATCTTGACTATGTTGCCTAGAACCGAACTACTAAACATAATTAAACCAGGAACAACCTCCTTAATAGATGGTTGCTCCTGGTTTTTCTTTTGAATTTAGTTAAAAAGTCCATTGCTTTCGTTCTTTAGTTAATGGGAGGCGAAAAAATGAACTTAATTCAGAAATGGGAAGATGCCGGATTATCAAATGACTTTGTTTTCAGTAAGGTGATAATTGATCCAAAGATTTGTCAGGAAGTAATTCAACGTGTTTTACCGGAGTTGAAAATTGATCATATCAAACTACCAAATAGCCAAGAAGAGATTAATTTTGCTCCAGATGCGAAAGGAGTCCGCTTTGATGTATTTACTCGGGATACGAAAAATAATTGCTATGATATAGAAATGCAGGTTGCAGATGAAAAAGATCTGTTAAAACGAGCGCGATATTACCAAGCGATGACATCACTTGATTCGTACGAAAAAGGGAAAAATTACCAAGAAGCTAATAATTCATATGTGATTTTCTTTTGCTGCTTTGATCCGCTTGGCTTAGGCTTGCAGCAATATACCATTCATCGACACGTTGATGAAATCCCAGAACATATCGCAGACGATGGGACACAATTTTCTTAAATATTCCGAGTTTGCGGAAAGATGTTAATCAGCCTTTACAAAAATTTTTGGATGTGATTGCTAATCGTAAAGTTGATGGTGACGATCGTTTCATCGTATAATTAAAGAAAAGAGTCGCATTCGTCAAGCATAATAAGAAATGGAGGGCGGAATATATGCGTTTATCGTTATATGAAATGGATCGTCGCCATGGATTGAAGGTCGCGCGGCAAGAGGGTATAGAAGAAGGAAAAGAAGAAGCAATTTTGCAGGTTACAAGCTTATTCATCAAACAGCAATTGCCAAAAGAACGAATCATTGCTAATTTGAAAGAAGCGTATGACTTAACGGATGAGGAAGCTGAGCAATATTATAAACGGTGTCTGAAATAATGAGCAGATAAAAATTAGCAGTTCTAGCTGGTGATAATACCAATTAGACCTGCTTTTTAGGTTTAAAGTATAAAAAAGTATAAAAGTAGATTTAAAGTATAAAGAAGTATAAAATAAAATAAAAAGTATAAAGGAGTATAAAAATGGTGGAGAAGAATCCTTTTAATCCAAGCTTCGGGCGTGTTCCTCGGCTGTTCTTGGATCGTAGTAAAATTGTGAAGCAACTCGAAGAAGATATTCAAGATCCAGATAGTCCATTTTTAACTACTCTTGTTTACGGGATGCGTGGGTCAGGAAAGACGACACTTTTAACAGATATTAGTCACAACATGATGAAACATGATGATTGGCTGGTTGTTGATTTAATGATGGGAAAAAGGTTTATTCCAACGTTAATTGAATCGGTTTACGCACAAGCAGATAATAGTTTAAGAAAATTGCTTACAGGGATCGATGGAATAAAATTGAGTACAAATGGACTAGAGATTGATTATAACCATCGAGAGACACTATCTACTAATTTGCAATATCAGGTTCTATTGGAGAAAATGGCAGAAATGTTAAAGAAGTGTGGCTTATCATTATTAATAACGATTGATGAAATCAGTTCAACCCCGGAATTACGTGAATTTGCGGGAATTTATCAATTGTTGCTGAGAAATAACTACCATATTGCCTTATTAATGGCTGGGTTGCCAAATAAGGTATCTGAATTACAAAATGATGAATTATTAACTTTCTTATTACGTAGTCAGCGAATCTATCTTGAACCATTAAGCTTATTAACTATCAAGCAAAGCTACCGTCGAGCATTTAGTCGAAAGGGACGGACGATAGATGATGACACTCTTAACCGAATCACAAAGATGACAAATGGTTATGCATACGCATTTCAGCTGTTAGGATTTCTACTATGGCGGACAAAAGAAGCAGAGATAACGAGTGCGGTAGTCCAGAAAATTTTACCGGACTATCAAGCGGAACTCTATCGAAATGTATATATTAAAATGTACCAAGAGTTATCCAACAAGGATCGAGAATTTATTAAAGCAATGACGGAGAGTGGTAAAGCTAGTGTTAAAGTTGCAGAGATTGCCAAAAAGATGCATCGAGATAAAAATTATATTTCGATTTATCGACGTCGACTATTGGATGATCAACTCATTACGGCAACAAAATGGGGAGAAGTTGCTTTTACACTACCATTCTTTGCTGATTTTATTAAAGAATATCAAACACTATATTAAAGGGGAACTTTGGCGTTTAATAATAAATACCAAAGTTTTTTTGAATCATGTAAAATGAGAGTTTTCTTATCAAAAATCATCCATCAAAATTGCACTTAATAAAATTAATCGAATTATGGGTATAAGCCTTTAAAAAGATTAGTTTAAACCGATTTCATCTTGGATAAACACACGGTTCACTTAAAACTATTCACTTCTTTTTGACTGAATGATAATGTATTACCAACGTTAAAATTTGATTAAAGAGGAGTCGGTATAGATGCAAAGCAATCATTGGAAAAAATTAATCACTGCCTTTATTGCGATTGTTGGAATTGTAATTGGGTGGGTGGTCGTCGAACAGCAACCGGCATCTGCTGACCCAACCTATACCTTTGCAACAAACAACACGTTTGAGCCTTTTGAAATTCAGGATAGCAAGGGCGGGTATTCTGGAAAGAATCCAGGAATTGAAATTGAAATTCTTAAAAAAATTGCTAAACACGAGCACTTTAAGTACAAGCTAAAGCCAATGAGCTTTAACGGTGACTTGCAGGCACTTGAATCAGGTCAGGTTGATGCGGTTATCGCTGGGATGAGTGTTACTGATGAACGGAAAGCTAAGTATGATTTCTCAACTCCGTACTACACTGATGGTGTTGTTATGGCAGTTGCCAAGGATAGCAGCATTAAGTCGATGAAGCAGTTGAAAGGCAAAACCGTTTCAGCTAAGTCAGGAACTAGTGCTGCATTGTACCTGAAGAAGAACCAAGATAAATATGGTTACAAGATCCGGTACTTCGATTCATCGAACACCATGTGGAACGATGTGAAAAATGGTAACACGGCTGCAACCTTTGATGATGGTCCGGTTCTTCAATACGGAATCAAGACCGGGGTTCCGCTAAAGATTGTTACTAAGAAGCCGATTGATGTGCAACCTGTTGCCGTTGGTTTCCAAAAGGGCAAGAACTTGGAACTCCAAAAGAAGGTTAACGATGGAATTAAATGGTTAAAGGATACTGGTCAATTAGATAAAATTATTGATAAGTACACTAAGGGTAACGGGACAACTAAGACTACCGCTGCTGACCACACAATTTTAGGATTGTTAAAGACTAACCGTGAAGCACTTCTTCGTGGTTTGTGGATGACGATTGAGTTAACCGTTGTCGGGATTATCTTTGCGATGATCTTTGGTGTAATTCTTGGTGTCTTGGGTGTCGTTAATAACAAGTTTGCTAACGGTATTTCAAGTACCTTAATCTACATCTTCCGGGGGATCCCAATGATTGTTTTGGCCTTCTTCATTTACATGGGGGTTCCAAACGTGATTGGTCATAAGGTGCCACTATTCCTTGCCGGGATTTTGACATTAACCCTTGATGAAGGGGCCTACATTGGAGCCATTGTTAAAGGTGGTTTTGAATCCGTTAGCCAAGGACAGTGGGAAGCCGCTCGAAGCTTAGGATTACCATACAGTAAAGCTTTAATTAAGGTTATTGCTCCACAAGGGTTCAAGTTAATGGTGCCATCATTGGTTAACCAATTCATCATTACCCTGAAGGATACTTCAATCCTATCGGCAATTGGTGTCATGGAATTAACCCAAACCGGGACAGTAATTATTTCGCAAAATATGGAAGGGTTTAGAATGTGGACCATCATTGCGGTAATCTACATCATTATCATTACCCTATTAACATGGTTATCAAACTACGTACAAAAGAGGATGGCTTAATATGGATAAAAAATACAAAGTTCAAGTTAAGGACCTACACAAGAGCTACGGCAGTAACGAAGTGCTAAAGGGAATTGATCTCAACGTTAAGCCAAGCGAAGTGGTTTGCATGATTGGTCCTTCTGGTTCAGGGAAGAGTACCTTTTTACGGTGCATTAATAAATTGGAAGAACCGAATAGCGGACACGTTTACGTTGACGGTTATGACATTGCGGATCCAAAAGTAAACATTAACCAGGTTCGGCAAAATATCGGAATGGTTTTCCAGCACTTCAACCTCTTCCCGAACATGAATGTTTTACAAAACATTACATTAGCTCCGGTAGAACTGGGGAAAATGAGTAAGGACGAAGCGAAGAAGGCAGCAATGCATTATTTAGACATTGTTGGATTAAGTGAAAAGGCTGATGCCAACCCAACTAAGCTATCCGGTGGTCAACAACAACGGGTGGCGATTGCTCGAGCATTGGCGATGAAGCCTGACGTAATGCTGTTCGATGAACCAACAAGTGCCCTTGACCCAGAAATGGTTGGGGATGTACTTGAAGTTATGAAGCGGTTGGCTAAAGAAGGGATGACGATGATTGTCGTTACCCACGAAATGGGCTTCGCTAAGCAAGTTGCCGATCGCGTTGTCTTCTTCCATGACGGCGACATTCGTGAGCAAGGAACACCCGACCAAATCTTCGACCACCCTCAACATCCCGACACCAAGAGTTTCTTGGATAAGGTGCTGAATGTCTGAGTGAGTGTGATCCGTGACGGATTAGTAACTGAGCACTAAGGAATCCCGGACGATGATTAGTAATAATCAAGTCCGGGATATTTAGGCGGAAGTTGCGGTCACGGCGAACACGTTATGACTGTATAGCAGTAGGACGACTATGCTAGCTCTAGCAAGTCTCTGGCGAACACGTTACGACTATGCAGCAGTAGAACCTTTTTTAAAAAAACAACTAAAATCCTAATATTATCGTTATGAGTAGGCTTTCAAAATCCGAAAGATTACAGGAAAATCCAAAATATTGTTTGACATTAGGCGTAAAATCATTATAATTATGAGTAATCTTTAATGTTAGTGAACAGAGATTCCGATGTTAGCTGAAATTCGGGACTAACAAAATGGCATGTACGTTTGAATTGGGTGGTTCCTTTATCAACTGAGAGGTAGTTCATTAATTTGAGCTATAAAGATGGGTGGAACCGCGTTAAAAGGACGTCCCTGGTATAAAAACCAGGGGCGCCCTTTTTGTAAAAGCGATATATGCAAAAGATAGAAGTTAAATTTTAAGGAGGCAGATTATGGACGAACAGCAACAACAGAAGTTAAAGCGCTCATTAAAGAGTCGACACGTAACGATGATTGCCATTGGAGGTGCAATTGGTACTGGACTATTCCTTGGTTCAGGGAAGGCAATTCAACAAGCCGGACCAGCGATTATCCTTTCGTACCTAATCGTCGGTATCTTTTGCTTCTTTATGATGCGTGCGTTAGGGGAACTAATCCTCGCTGATACTTCTAAGCACTCGTTTATTGATTCAGTTAAAGAATACCTTGGTGACCGAATGGAATTCGTTGCCGGATGGATGTATTGGGCATGTTGGTTAACATTAGCAATGGCTGACTTAACCGCAACGGGAATTTACTTGAAATACTGGTTCCCGTCAATGCCTCAGTGGGTTGGTCCGCTGTCAATCGTTGTTCTTTTGATGTTGGTTAACATGGTGAATGTTGGTTTATTTGGGGAACTAGAAAGTTGGTTCTCAATGATTAAGGTGTTGGCAATTATTGTCCTGATTGTGATTGGTGCGGTAATGCTCCTGATGCATAGTCATATCGACAATCGAACAGTGGAACTAAGCAACCTTGTTAATCATGGTGGCTTCTTCCCAACCGGACCGATGGGCTTTTTGATGTCATTCCAAATGGTTGTCTTTGCCTTTGTTGGAATTGAAATGGTTGGTTTGACTGCCGGTGAAACGAAGAATCCGCAAAAGGATATTCCAAAGGCAATCAACACTTTGCCGGTACGGATTGGTTTGTTCTACATCGGTTCAATGATTGCAATGATGGTAATTTACCCATGGATACAAATCAAGACTACTTCTAGTCCGTTTGTTCAGGTGTTCGCGGCAATCGGTATTCCAGGTGCGGCCGGAATCATTAACTTTGTGGTATTGACTGCCGCAATGTCCGCAACTAATAGTGCAATCTTTAGTACAAGTCGGTCACTGTACTCGCTTGCTCAGAGCGGAAATGCACCAAAGCGGTTTGGTGAGTTGAGCGCCAAAGCAGTTCCTAATCATGCATTGACTTTCTCGTCATTGATTCTCTTCATTACCGTAATTTTGAACTACATTATGCCGGCTGGAATCTTTGATGTGATTGCCGGGATTTCCACAATTACCTTTATCTTTACGTGGATCATTATTTTAGCAGCACATATTAAGTACCGGCAAAGAAATCCAAAAGGGGTTAGCTACTTCAAAATGCCAGGTTTCCCCGTTACTAGTTGGTTAACGATTATTTTCTTTCTTGCCGTCTTGGTAATATTACTCTTCATCGATTCAACACGAATTCCGTTGATCTTATCAGTAATCATCTTTGCCCTATTAGCTTGGGGATATGGGTTGAAGAAATAGAGTGCGAGTCGTGACGGATTAGCAACCGAGCACTAGAAAATCCCGGACGATGATTGTTTACAATCAAGGACGGGATAGCTAGGCGGAGGTTGCGGTCACGACGAGCACGTTTTTACTGTGTCGCTTAGAACGTAAAAACTCTTTAACTATACTGCATCAAAAAAAGGCCAGAAAATTTTCTGGCCTTTTTCCGATCCTAAGCGGGCAAAAATGAATTATTATTCATGAGTATTAGGACAAATTTTCTGAATATGTTTGATTAATAAAAGTGCTTTCATCCTTGACATGAAGCGGTTAAATTGATCTTTGCAAGTGGAGAATATATACTAAAGGTGTGAAGGGATATTAAGTGATTTCATCGAACATCTTCTCATAATAAACTACTTTGAAAGTATGTTGATATTAATCTGTAAAAAGTTAACAAAGACACACCCCACTCCACATGAAAACAATTTAGTTTCCTTGAAAAGCATGTTTAGCTAATTACTTAATTAGAAGGCCATATCTACAGAGCCCTTACGATAATAATCTCAGTTTAGTTCTCCCATTTTGAAGAACTGCAGAATACAATCTAACGGATCTTGATAACAAACAGTGTCACTTAATTATCCCTTCAGCGGAAGCACGGAGACTTTAATTAGTCTCCGCTTTTAATTTTAAATGGTGAATTCGTTTTCAATGATTAAAGGTATGGGTCTGATGTTAAAATTAAAAACAAATTAGAAAATGATTAGAAAAACTATTGATTTCGTTAGCGTCTCCATGTAGAATCAACAACATCAAAAATATTTAAGGAGGCGTTAATGATGGAAAATACTCAAGTTAATGCGCGACAAGCAAATGCAACTTATGCCAATTCGTCAGTAGTGAAAGAGGCGGCTTACCGAATTTTTGCGGCGGTGGCCAATGCCATTTTAGTCATCTTGGGAGGAGGACTTTTAGTACAGACGATTGGTAACTTATCTGGTCTGCATGTATTAACTTTGGTTGGTGCAGAAGCCCAAGTCCTCTTAGCGCCTGCGATCGGAGTTGCGGTTGCCTCACAAATGAATACTAACACTTTGGTAACCTTTGCTTCGATGATCTCAGCTACTGTTGGTGCTAATGCTGTTCATTTTACTACCACAGCCGTTAAGGGAGCAACAGCTACTGGTCAGGCTGCAGTTGCCGCAGTTGGTGCACCAGTATTTACAACTGGTCAGCCTGTTTCCGCTGTTTTAGCAGCTGTAGTAGCAGTACTGGTTGGTAAATACCTCACCGGGAAGACACCACTGGATATGGTATTAGTACCATTCGGAGCCTTAGCAGTTGGAATTAGTTTTGGCTTGCTGGTTGCAGCGGTAGTAACTCCAGCATTGTTAGCTGTTTCTGCCTACATCGCTCACTCAATGCAAGTATCACCAGTACTTGGTTCAGCTGTTATCTCTGTTGTTTGGGCCTTGTTCTTAATGACACCAGCTTCTTCAGCTGCCCTAGCCGTTGCCCTAACACTTGATCCTGTTTCTTCTGCGGCTGCTTTAATCGGGACAACCGCTCAATTCGTTGCCTTTACTGCAATGTCTTGGCGACAAAACAATCTGGGAGCTAATATCGCTCAAGGATTGGTTACCCCTAAAGTTCAGTTCCCTAATATCTTGATCAACCCATACCTTTTAGTACCATCAGTTGTTTCCGCAGCGGTTTGTGCGCCACTAGCAACAGTGCTGTTTAACTTCCGCTCAACTTACACGCTTGGTGGTTTGGTATTGAATTCATTGATTGCCCCGATTGCTTACCTTTCTCGGGGATGGGATCAATTCGCAACCTACATGGCACTGGGGGTTGTTGCTCCGGCTGTGATGTCGGTGGCACTCTACTTCTTCATGAAGAAGTCCGGATTGATCGGTGATAATCAACTTCACTTGAAACTTGTTTAGTGATAAAAGAAATTCAAATTAGAACTATGTAAAATTACGATCCTAGATTAACGTTCATAATGATTGAACCCCTTGAAGACTAGACCTTAGCTAGTTTTCAGGGGGCTTTTACATGAGTATTGATTAAATCGGCTTATTTACGGGAATATTTAGTTGGACAATTCTTTTATTCTTGAGAATTGCAATTTGACGGACATAAGGGCAATTACATATTTGATAATGGAGCTTATTTAGGAGAGCTACTTCGGAATGAATATTTAGAGTATCGTTCATTCTTTGTGAAATGACTCTATAACTTTGATAAATGCAATCAAAGGAATGATGGACTAATTGATTTGTTTCAATACTTAAATTATCAACTATTCCTTTTGAAATTGCAGTTCCACCGTTAGTAAAGCTAAGCTCGTCATTATCAGTTATTTTAGTAAATGCAATAAAATCAGAGAATGGAAAGTCGCTCGTCTTTGATAGATTGGTAAAGTTAGGGTATTTATCATTTCCAGCAAAGCCGTGTTCTTCAGAATATGCGAGATCATAATAAAAATCATCTTTTATAAATGATTTCCTGCCTTTTGAATAGGCAACTAATTCATTCATTTTCCAGGTCAATCTTGCCTCTAAAACCTTATCGATCCTAATTTCGGATTTTAGGTGCTTAATTTGATTGGTTAAGACAAACTGAAAATCACTTATATGATTAGCTGATCGGAGCTTCTTTATCTGTTGTAGTGGAAATTTAAATTCTCGATATTTTAATATACGGGCTAGATTTTCTATGTCTAAATCATCGTAATAATGATATTTATTAGTAGCGTTAACTTTTCCGTGAATAATTCCAATTTTTTCATAATATCTTATAGTCTCACGACCAATCCGAAATATTTTTTGTAAATCTTTTGAAGTATACATATTCTGTACTCTCCCTTGACTTGGTGGTTGCCACCACCCTTAAACTGAGGATACACAAGTATTAAGGATGGTGAACTTATTATGAAAGAAAATGTCTTAGTTATAACTGGCGGTTTAAGCGGTATTGGTAAAGGAACTGCTTTAGAACTAGCTAAAGAAAATTTAACAATTATTATTCTTGATGTACAGGATAAAAAGGCACCTGATGTAATTAAACAAGTTGAATCGCTTGGCAGTGAGTGTAAATACTTTCATTGCGATCTTAGATGATGACGATAATACTAACCAAGTATTTACGTTGCATTTCAAGCATGATCATGGTCCGGTTGCTAACAAGACTGTTACCGAAACAATCCATTATGTTGGCACGCCAACTGCACTTTCTGATCATCAAGCAAGCTTAACCTTTGTGGCAAACGATGGTAATTATCGTGACTTGGTTGATTCAAAGCTTGATCACATTAGTGGGTGGCACCTTGATGGAAAGACGACCGAAACAGGTAGCTTTGCAAGTGTCGCTAACCCACAAGTTGATGGTTACCATGTTGTTTCAGCAGTAACGAGTGATGCTCAGAATGCCCTTGACGATAACCAAGTTAAGGGATTCGACGGGATTAAGAGTGATTCTAACAATATTGAAGTTACCGTAACCTACGCAAAGAACGAACCAGTTGCGCCAACCGAACCTGTACCAGAATTGCCAAATGAACCAGCAACGTCAAGCCAAGCTGTTCAACCAACTAATTCAGTTCAGGTAACTAAGGAACAAGTTAGTCAACCTGCTGCAACGGTTAGTCCGGTTTTGTCGAAGTCGACAACTAAGGCATTACCACAAACGGGTAATGAACAAAAGGCTGGTTTAATTGGCCTAGGATTTGCTAGCCTATTAGGTGCGCTTGGGTTAGGCGCTTTGATGAAACGACATGATAGTGAGAAAAAGTTTTAACCTTAAATTAAGGGTTTAACAGAAGAAGCTCTATTCGGAAGTTTCCTGAATTTCTGAATAGGGCTTTTTGGATCATAAAGGATGTTTAAGAATTTTCTGGAGACTCTTTTTAAGCCTATAAAGAGTGATAAAATATATTGGAAGTTTATGGGGAGGTTAATCACTGTGAGCAATAACGATTCAGGAAGCAATGCCAAAGCAAAGATTTCGTTTGATATTAATAATGTCAAAAGAACAGCCGATACTGAGGATGAAGTGCCCTACAATTGTTAGACAAGAAATCTAATGATTGTGGGGCACCTTTTCTATGGTCAAATATAAATCAGAATTGAAGGCACAGATTGTCCATGAATATCTGTCAACTTCACAAAGTACTAATGCTTTAAGTGAAAAATATCAGATTAACAGACGAGAAATAGCTAAATGGATTCAGCGATACCGCTTAAATGGAGTCGCTGCCTTTAAGCGTCGACGACATAAGCGAACCTTTACCACCGATTTCAAATTAAATGTGATAGACTACTACCAAACTCATGAGGATTCAATGACTGAAGTAGCGGCTCGTTTTGATGTTTTAACAGCACTAGTATCCAGATGGCGCTCACAATTTGAACGGGACGGGATCACAGCTTTGAAGCCTCGCCCGAAAGGTAGGCCATCCAAAATGAAATATACCAAAAAGCAAGCTCGTCAACTCGCCAATAAGAGTGAGTTAGAACGCTTAAAGGAAGAATTAGCGAAGAAAAATCAAGAACTTTATGACACCAAGCTGGAGCGTGATCTCCTAAAAAAATCGCTGTCCCTGTTCGGACCCTCAAAGCCAGGAAGAAAACCCAAATAGTGGATCAGATCAGGGACGATCAAGCAGCACAGCCCAAGAAGCAACGCTATAAGATAGGTGACCTCCTTAAAGCCATTGAGATTCCTAAGGCCACCTATCATGATGAACGGAAACGCATCGCTAATAGCCATGATAAATACAGTGAAGTGAAGAAAGTAATTCTTCAAATCGCTCAACAGTTCAAGATTCGTGGTCGTTGGACAGCGGGCTATCGTCGCATTCAAGCAGAACTGGATAAGCTTAAATTACACTTGTCGGGAGATACGATTCGGAAGTTAATGCGGGAATTAAATGTGCAAGTAAGCTTATACAATCGCCATCGAAATGGTAAATACTCATCATATCATGGTACCGTTGGTAAAGTTGCGGATAATAAATTGAAGCAAGGATTCAATGAAGTTCGGCCTTACCAGGTTATTCATACTGATGTGACGCAGGTTCGTTTAGCTAACCATCAGTGGGCTTATATCTCAGTAATGATTGACGAAGCGAGCCAAGAGATCCTGGCTTTCCAGATTAGTACCAGCCCAAATAAAGATCTGAGGATGCGCAACCAATTATCCATTCAGATCAAGGTTGGCATTATCAGTTAGCTTACTATACCCAAAAACTAGCGGATCACCAGTTTATTCAAAGCATGTCACGCAAGGGAAACTGCTTGGATAACGCACCCGTAGAAAGTTTTTTCCACTTATTTAAGACAGAATTACTGGCAGGTTTTCCACCGTGTAAAGACATGACAGAGCTAACTGAGCTTTCCCAAAAATATGTTTAGTACTTTAACAACGTCAGAACGATCTTAAAAACAAAAGGTATGACTCCGGTTGAGTACCGAAACCATACCTTAGCAGCTTAATATTTCAATTTTGTCTAACTTTTGTCTTGCACTTCAGGAAGGATCTTCAGCAAAGCGTCCCGTTTTTTTCGATTAAAAGTAGTCAAACCGATCAAGCAGGAACGGCTGAAGAAAATCCAGAAACATCCGGCAATCAAAATCCGGTTAGCCAACGACCGGTATTTGATATCCATACTGATGCTGAGCAAGAAAATGGGGGGGAGATTCAGTATCAGTGTCAAGCGATTCGTTAATGAACGCTGAAGCTGCACCACAGATTAAGGTTCAAAGCAAGGTGCCAGAATCTTCTGTAGATGGTGATTTTGAGTCACAAGCAATTTCACTAACCAGTGATGACTTGAAGACAACATCTCAAGGCTTTTCGTTGGCTACTTCTCGGGATCCAGAGAGTTTAGAAACAGAAGAATCACAAAGCTCAGAAATAAATTCTGAAAATATGGGAAGCTCCCTTGATTCGTTAATGTCATTAAATCAAGAATTGTCCAAGCTTCAACAGGAATTAGATGCCAACTCGCTTTCACTAGCATCTAACAATAGTGAAATTGAAACAACAAATGTTGAACAGTTGCTAACTCATGAAGCGTACCGTAGCTCGGTAAGTGAAGTACAAAGCGGGCAAGAAGGGACTAAGTCAGACGAATCTACGGTGGCACAATCGCAGGGAAGCCAAGTTACTCGGCCACAACCACCACGTCCGCAAAAGAATGATGAAGAAAAGGTAAAACCGCTCTTTACAACTCCTGAGGAAGATCAGAATAAAAAGAAACAGCCAAAAGTTGAATGGAACGGTCCCCAAGTACAAAGAAGGGACGAACGGCAGTCGTCACGTGCTGAAAGTCACCCTTCTTCACGGATCGAAAGCTCAGCAAACCATTTGCGGAGTGCTAGTCGCCGAACTAGTAACCATTAGTCAAAAAAACAATCAGGTGTCCTTGGCAAGAGTTTCTTAGCGATGCTGGGATTTGGCCAAAAAGATGAATAATAAGTCAATAAATAGAATAGAGGCTGAGGAAAGACGTTTCGTTTTTCCTCGGCCTCTAGCTATTTATTAGTCAGGATCCTTTAGTGATTTACCACTCTTGGTATTCTTAAAGTGGTTGAATGCTAATTCAATGGCCTGGTACTCATCATCTGTTAAGGTAATGTCCATTGCCTTGGCGTTAGCGATAACTTGCTTAGCCTTTTTGGCACCGGGGATGACAACAGAGATGAGCGGATTCTTTAGGTACCAAGCTAAAATGGTTTGAGCAACGGTAGCATGATGAGCATCCGCAATATCCCGAACCTTATCAACTGCATCGAGAATGCTGATGTATCGTGGCTCCTTGAAGTCAGCAATTTGACTTCGGATATCATCTTCAGGGAAGCTAACATCCTTAACGTATTTACCCGTTAATAGTCCCGAAGCTAATGGGAAGTACGGAACAAAGCTAATTTGATTATCGTACAGATAATCGAGCATTCCCTCCGTCAGATGATCCTGGTGAAGGAGACTGAATTCATCTTCAACGACATCAACGTAACCATCCGCGTTAGTTTCCTTGATTTGGTCTAAGTTAAAGTTGGAAATACCAATTGCCCGGATTTTTCCTTCTTCCCGGAGCTTTTGTAGAGCACCCACGGCTTCGGCTTTTGGCGTGTCATGATCAGGAAAGTGGATGTAGTAAATATCAATGTAGTCTGTCCCTAATCGTTTAAGACTCTTGTTTACTTGGTCAGTCAAAAATTTAGGATCGTTATTGATTACTTCTTCCCCAGTAGAAAAATCATGAGCGCCCTTAGTTGCGATGACAATTTTATGACGATCGTAATCCTTAATTGCTTGACCAACTAATTCTTCTGAGTGACCAAGACCATAAACATAGGCTGTATCTAAGAGGTTGATCCCGTTATCAAGAGCAGCCTTAACTAATTTGATCCCATCTTTATCCTTGAGATCGGGGAAAAGGTTGTGCCCGCCAACCGCGTTAGTACCTAGGCCAAGTGGGTTTGCGACAACATCAGAATGACCAATTTTAACAGATTCTACCATTATATAAGCCCCTTTCAATTTACTTGTAAGCGAATACATACAACTACAATTATTATATCGTGAATTATGTTGAAAGGCGACTAGAGAACGGTGCAATTGCGTCAGTTTAAGAAAAATTATAGAATAGGGATCCTTGGCGGGGGCGAGAGGCTGACAGTAAAATGTTGGCCTTTTTTCTTTGGGTAGAGTTGATGGATGTGGTGAACGAGGAACTACTGCGGCTGAGCTGAAACGTGTTCAGCCTAGGCAACTGAGCTGAAATGTGTTCGCCGTGACCGCAACTTCCGCCTAGCTATCCCGTCCTTGATTGTAAAACAATCATCGTCCGGGATTTTCTAGTGCTCAGTTGCTAGTTCGTCACGGCTCACACTCTATTTTCCCCTTGAAAAAACCCGGTAATTAAGTTACAGTAGTAAAAGACGTGAAACAAAATTGTTTCACGAAAGGAGAAGTTAAAATGAATCCAGAACAATTTCAGCAGGCGCTTGCGGAACGGGGAATTACCCTTAGCGATGCGCAAATGAAGCAGTTTGCTGAGTATTACGACTTACTAGTCGCAACTAACGAGCATGTTAACTTAACACGAATTACCGAGAAAAAGGAAGTTTACCTTAAGCACTTTTTTGATTCTATTAGCGGAGCGTTTGCAGAGCCAAAGTTAATGACTGATGAATTAACGCTTTGTGACATTGGCGCTGGCGCGGGGTTCCCATCAATCCCACTAAAGATTGCGTTTCCACAGCTAAAGGTTACGATTGTGGATTCACTAAATAAACGGATTATCTTTTTACAAGAGTTAGTAGATCAGCTAGGCTTGTCTGACGTCACCCTTGTTCATGATCGAGCTGAGACTTTTAGTGCCAAAAAAAGCGATCATCGTGAGCAATACGATATTGTTACAGCTCGGGCGGTTGCGCGGTTAGCAGTTCTGAGTGAATTATGCCTACCAGCAGCAAAAGTTGGCGGTGAATTTATTGCTTATAAGGCAAGTGCTGTTCCAGAAGAAATTCAGCAGGGTGGAACAGCAATTAAGAAGCTTGGAGGACAAATCCGGAAGACGGTTAAACTAGAACTGCCGGGAACTGATGAAGAACGAAACATTGTCGTTATTGATAAGGTTGCAGCGACCCCCAAAAAGTTTCCGCGACGTCCTGGATTGCCAAATAAGAAACCAATTCAATAAAAGTTAGGGAGAGAGAATATGGCGTTTTCATTATTCGGTATCGGTAAAGATCACTCTGGCGATACAAAGAATAAGGTTGTTGAGATTAAGGTTGATCAAATTATTCCAAACCGGTATCAGCCACGGAAGGTCTTTGATCAAGATGCAATTCGTGAATTAGCACAAACAATTGACGAACACGGTTTACTACAGCCAATCGTTGTTCGTGAATATGAATCAGCAAAGTATGAAATTATTGCCGGTGAACGGCGGTACCGTGCTGTGAAATTGTTAAACTGGGATACTGTTCCAGCAATTGTTGAGAAGATGAGCGATAAAGAAACCGCCTCATTAGCGTTGATTGAAAATCTTCAGCGATCACAATTAAGTTCCGTTGAAGAAGCTCAGGCTTACCGTCAGCTAATGGACTTGAACCACTTGACTCAAGCAGCGTTGGCAAAGGGGATGGGAAAGAGTCAATCCTTTGTTGCTAACAAGCTTCGTTTACTGAAGCTGATTAAGCCGGTTCAAACAGCAATCCTCGATCATCGGATTTCTGAACGGCATGGTCGGGCGATGCTGGATCTGGATGAAAAACAACAACGAGAAATGTTAATGCGGGTCGTTAATGAACGGTTGACAGTTCGCCAGACTGAAGATGAAGTTGCCCGGACTCTTGGCCGACCATTACCGTCAGAACTAGCTAAGCAACGGGCTGAAAAGAAACGGCAAGAATTAGCTGATCTTGAAGGAATGCCAGCTGAGGAACCAACCACTGAAGAGACCGTTGAAAGCTCAAAGCAGGCACAACCAAAGAAAAAGAAGACTAGTAAACGGCGAAAGAAGAGTGCTACTAGTAAGCAGTCTGCGAAGGCTATCGATGCTCGGTTGGCTTTGAACACTATCAAAAAATCAATTAAACTAGCCACTGATAATGGCTTTACTATTACGACTCACGAAAAAGATGATGATGATACTTACCAATTAGTTATTGAAATTCCGAAGAAACAGTAGGAGGCAGAAAAATGGGGTATGTTATTGCATTAGCCAACCAAAAAGGCGGCGTTGGTAAGACGACAACAAGCGTTAACCTAGGAGCTTGTTTGGCAGACGCCGGTAAAAAAGTCCTCCTGATTGATCTTGATCCTCAGGGAAACGCCACAAGCGGTTTGGGGATTGATAAGAAAGATATTGATGAGAGCGTTTATGACGTTTTAATCAATGATGTTGATCTGAAAGATGTGATCTTGCCATCAAGTCATCAGGGCTTAGATATTGTTCCAACTACAATCGCCCTTTCTGGTGCGGAAGTTGAATTAACTAACCTGATGGCTCGGGAAACCCGGCTGAAGGATGCTTTCGGTGATGTTAAGGATGAATATGATTATATTTTGATTGATTGCCCGCCTTCCCTTGGTTTGTTGACGATTAACGCTTTTACTGCTTGTGATTCGATTCTAATCCCGGTTCAGAGCGAATACTACGCGCTTGAAGGGTTAAGTCAGTTGCTAAATACCATCAAGCTGGTTCGCAAACACTTCAATTCTGCATTGAAGATTGAAGGAGTGTTGCTAACAATGTACGATAAGCGGACAAACTTGGGTCAGCAGGTTAATGCGGAAGTCAAGAAGTACTTCGGTGACCAGGTCTACGAAACGTTCATTCCACGAAATGTTCGTTTATCCGAAGCACCGAGTCATGGACAAGCGATCGTTGATTACGACAAACGATCAACAGGGGCGAAAGTTTACCAACAATTAGCAAAGGAAGTGTTAGCTCGTCATGGCGAAAAATAAACAAAGCGGACTAGGACGCGGGATTGAAGCGCTCTTCGAAGAAAATGATTTTAATGAGATTAATGATAACGAAACGGTCCAAGATGTTAAACTATCACTGATTCGTCCTAACCCATACCAGCCGCGACGGACGTTTGATCAAAAGGCACTCCGGGAGTTGGCATCCTCGATTCAGGAATCAGGAGTATTTCAGCCAATCATTCTTCGTCAGCCAGATCCAAAGTTAAAGCGGTATGAGTTAATCGCTGGTGAACGGCGCTTCCGAGCATCTAAACTTGCTAAACAAACCACGATTCCAGCCATCATTCGAACTATGAGTGATGAAAAGATGATGGAAGTTGCTGTCTTGGAAAATCTTCAGCGAGAAGACTTAACACCGTTGGAAGAGGCACAAGCTTACCAGACATTAATGGATAAGCTGTCCCTTACTCAAGCTCAGGTTGCGGAACGACTAGGGAAGAGTCGTCCGTACATTGCTAATTACCTGCGTTTGCTGGGCTTGCCGAATGAGATTAAGGAATTAGTTTCTGCCGGGAAGCTATCAATGGGTCAAGCACGAACGTTATTAGGTTTGAAAGATCGCAAGCAATTGGTTAAACTTGCTAAGCAGGCAGTTGAAAAGAATTTAACTGTCCGGCAGCTTGAAGAATTAGTTGCCCAAATGAACGGGACAGCTGAAAAGAAACGGGCAAAGCGTCGTCAACGAAAGCCAGCCTATGTTCGTGAGGCAGAATCCCAGTTGCAAAGTAAATTTGGGATAAAGGTTGCGGTGGCGCCAAGTCGGAAGAAGAATGCCGGGAAAATTGAGATTCCGTACACTTCCGCTGACGACTTTAACCGGATTTTAGAAGTGTTAAACATTTCGTTAGATTAAGGAGGATGATCACTGATGGCAGCATATGATAAGGGCGATATTGTGATGATGAAGAAGCAACATCCGTGTGGTACCAATCGGTGGTTAATCACACGTGTCGGTGCGGATATTAAAATTCAATGCACTGGTTGCGGCCACATTGTGATGATGACACGGCAAAAGTTTGATAAGGGCTTTAAGAAGGTCCTGGAAAAAGCCGCTGAGTCTGAAGATTAGAAATAAAAATTAAATTGAAAAGGAAAGTGAACAACTTATGTCATTAACTGCAGGGATTGTTGGATTACCAAACGTTGGTAAGTCAACCCTATTCAACGCGATTACTAAAGCAGGAGCCGAAATGGCTAATTATCCATTTGCCACGATTGATCCGAACGTGGGGATGGTTGAAGTTCCAGATAGTCGTCTTCAACGAATTGATGAAATTATTCCAGCCAAGAAGATCGTCCCAACAACGTTTGAATTTACTGATATTGCCGGGATCGTTAAGGGTGCCAGCAAGGGTGAAGGACTTGGTAATAAGTTCTTGGAAAACATTCGGCAAACCGATGCGATTGTTCACGTTGTCCGGGCCTTCGATGATAATGACATTACTAGTGTTACCGGGAAGGTTGACCCGATCGATGATATTGATACTATTAACCTGGAATTAGTAATGGCTGACCTAGATGCCGTTAACAAGCGTCTCTCTAAGGTTCAACGAGCTGCTAAGGGTCGTGATAAGGATGCCTTGGCTGAATTAGATGTTCTTAACAAGATCAAGCCGGTTCTTGAAGACGGAAAGAGTGTTCGGTCAATTGACTTTAATGATGACGAAAAGAAGATCGTTAAGGGACTTTTCTTGCTAACCAGTAAGCCAGTTCTTTATGTTACCAACATCTCTGAAGATGACATGGCAGATCCAGATGCTAACAAGTACATGGATCAAATTAAGGAACATGTTAAGGGCGATGGTGAAGTAATTGGGGTTGCTGCCGCTGCCGAAGAACAAATTGCTGAAATGGACGAAGCAGACAAGGCTGACTTTCTTGAAATGGAAGGCGTTAAGGAACCTGGATTGAACCGGTTGATTCGTGCTGCCTACAAGCTTTTAGGCCTCGAAACCTTCTTTACTGCTGGTGGCCCTGAAACTCGTGCCTGGACTTTCAAGAAGGGTACCAAGGCACCACAAGCAGCCGGAATCATCCACTCCGACTTCGAACGGGGCTTTATCCGTGCCGAAGTGATGAGCTTTGACGATCTCGACAAGTTAGGATCCGAAGCCGCCGTTAAAGAAGCCGGTAAACTCCGCCTCGAAGGAAAAGATTACGTCATGCAAGACGGCGACATTGTGGAATTTAGGTTCAATGTCTAGAGTGCGAGCCGTGACGGACTAGCAATCGAGTACTAAGGAATCCCGGACGATGATTGTCTTGCAATCAAGGACGGGATAGTTAGACGGAGATTGCGGTCACGGCGAGCACGTTTTGACTATGTAGCCTAGAACTCTAGCAAGGCCCTGGCGAAGCACATTTCGACCATGTAGCCTAGAACATCACAGCGAAGCGCAGTAGCTGAGTGACTTTTGCCATCAACAAGTTGATAATCAAAAGCCTACTCATCCTTGCGTGGGTTCACAGACGAAATTGATAAATCAATTTCTGGTTCACTCCATGTAGCCTAGAACTCTAGCAAGGCCCTGGCGAACCTATTTCAAACAACCAACCTCATACCAAGAGATAAAGAGAGGAGTCTCATTGTGAGCAAAAATCAACCACGAAACGCTCAAGCCGGTCAACGACAAAAAGAACATTTAAAAGAAGACCGGCGTGAAGCGGGAAATGCAATTAGTAAGCATAACTTAACAAAGAAAAATGAAGAATTCGTTTTTCAACTAAATAAGCAGCTTGAACGTCAAGGAGTTGCTAAAGAAAAGCGTCCTGAAATTATTCAAGATACTATTACCCAACTTAAAGAAGGACAAAAGACGGGTAAAACTGCCAAAGCGTTATTCGGAACCCCGACAGAATATGTCAAAAATCTAAAGGACCCGAAGAAAAATAATCAGCCTAACCACATGAGTAAGCAATCTATTAAGCTACTTGCCCTTGATAATATGCTGATCTTCTTCAGTATCTTTACCTTTATGTTCGGGTTAATGTTCTGGATTTCACCAGCAGCAATGAAGATGACCCACTATGGTAGCAGTGGTCTCTTGGCAATTGTGCTAGTATCCGTATCTGGTGGTCTCTTATATGGCTATGTGGCTTCCCAGCTACAACCAGTCAAGAAGAACGGTAAGTGGGTTCAAGCAAAGCCAGTTTGGTTCCGGATCTTAACCGTTGCTTTTGGATTAGTTGTTTGGCTAGCCGTTTACATGGCTTCCAGCTTGTTGCCTAATGTAATCAACCCTCGATTAAATGCTTGGGCCTACATTATCCTTGGTGTAATTGCCTTTGCTGGAGATATTGTCTTCCGGCGCAAGTACCACATTACCGGTGCTTTCTACGGCAACCGGAATAATCGGCGTAAGTAAATCATTATTCTAATCAAGTTAGCGGGAACGCGATTGTAAAATTCAGTCTGATTTTACAGTTGCTTTCCCGTTTTTTAGATCGGATTGATGTTACTTAATGGTTCCTAACAGTAGCTTTTTTACTAATAAATTGATAATATGAAAGCGCATATAAAAATAAAGGGCGTGACTGAAATGAAGCTAAGTCGTAATCAATTAGCAAAATATTTGGATCATACGATGCTCAAACCCGAAGCAACTGCAGCGATGATTGATCAAACGGTGGCTGAAGCGATCGAGTATCAGACAGCTTCTGTTTGTATTAATCCGTACTGGGTAAAGCGGGTTCACCAGAAAATGTCTGAAACGGGAATCAACACTTGTACAGTGATCGGGTTTCCACTTGGTGCTACTTCAACAGCCAGTAAAGTTCTTGAAAGTCGTCAGGCGATTAAGGACGGAGCAGACGAGTTAGACATGGTAATTAAAGCTGAAAGCCAAACACGATGATGCTGTAGTAGCTGATATTAAAGCTGTTGCGGATGAAGTTCATCATGCACACCGTATTTTGAAAGTGATTATTGAAACAGCCCTACTAACTGACGAGGAAAAGGTTCGAGCATGTCAGTTAACGATTGCTGGTCAAGCTGACTTTGTAAAAACTTCTACTGGCTTTTCAACTTCTGGTGCTCAAGTGGCAGATGTTGAATTGATGCGTCAGACGGTTGGCGATGCAATTAAGATTAAGGCTGCTGGCGGGATCCATAGTTATGAGGAAGCAATGGCAATGATCGATGCTGGTGCAGATCGCCTGGGGGTTTCTGCGTCAGTTAAGATCCTTAATGAAGCACCAAAATAACAAGGAGGAGTGTAATAATGGCATATCAACGAGTGTTTGTAATCGTTCTGGATTCGGTGGGAACCGGACAGGCAGGGGATGCAGTTAAGTTTGATGATGTTGGTGCAGATACCCTTGGTCATGTTGGCGAATATTATCAGGGAAAACTCCAACTACCAAACTTAGGTAAAATGGGTTTAAGCAATCTTCGCAACACGCCAATTGAGGGGGTTCCCGTTGCTACTCCGGCAATTGGAGATTATGGACAAATGGCAGAAGTGTCGGCTGGTAAGGATAGTATGAATGGTCATTGGGAAATGATGGGGTTGCCGTTAGCTAAACCGCTTAATACCTTTCCTGATGGTTTTCCACAAAAATTGATTAAGCAGATTGAAGATTTCTCTGGGAGAAAAGTGATCGTTAATAAACCATATTCTGGAACACAGGTAATTCATGACTATGGTGAACGGCAGATGAAAACTGGAGAATTAATCATTTATACTTCGGGAGATTCGGTAATGCAGATTGCAGCTCATGAAAAGGTAATTCCAGTTGATGAGCTTTATAAAATTTGTCAGTATGCGCGAACGTTATTAAATGGACCAGAATATACGGTCGGTCGAGTGATTGCACGGCCTTATGTTGGTCCGGATCACGGGCACTTTGTCCGGACTGCTAACCGGCATGACTTCAGCTTAGCGCCAACGGGAAAAACTGATTTGGAGCGGCTGCAGGAAGCTGGTTACGATGTAATTGGAATTGGTAAGATCAACGATATTTTCTCTGGTAAAGGGATTGATCGCGGATTTCATAATGAAAGTAACGCGGATGGGATGGATCACCTAGATGAGGTAATGCAAGAAGACTTCACTGGCTTCTGTTTTACTAACCTAGTTGACTTTGATGCAAAATATGGTCACCGAAGAAATCCTCAAGGCTTCGGTCAGGCATTAATGGAATTTGATCAACGGCTTGGTCATGTTCTTGACGAAATGCGACCGAACGACTTGTTGATCATTACAGCTGATCACGGGAACGATCCGGGATTCCGGGGAACCGATCATACTCGGGAAAATGTGCCCCTGCTTGTTTATTCACCAACGATGAGGGAGAAAAATCAGTCATTAGGGGTTCGAAAGACCTTTGCTGATCTTGGTGCGACGATTCTAGATAACTTTAACGTTCAAGGAGAAAACGGGACGAGTTTCTATCATGAAATTAGAAATGATTAAAAGGTGGATTTCTAAAGCATCAACTAAAATGTAACCACTTAAGGCACTATTGCCTGTCAAGTATACAGTTTAAATAGAAAAATTATTTATGCGGCTT
>ERZ773028.140-NODE-140-length-64718-cov-17.414828_pt1 | contig 64718 bp, 38 predicted proteins | sample MGYA00511123_ERZ773028 | MGnify/ENA primary metagenome ERZ773028 (study PRJEB29015, sample SAMEA2738134) | human oral metagenome | biome: human oral; feature: human-associated habitat; material: saliva | place: China | collected 2206 ... | reverse complement strand
GCCGGCCAGCCCCGTGCCCGCCGGTGAAGCCGTCGTCAAGCCCGCCGGTCCTTGGACCGCCGCCCTCTGGGCCGCCGGTGGCGAAACCTGGCACCAGATCCTGGACTTGCCCTTCGTGCGTGCCCTCGGTGACGGCACCCTCGACGAGGACCTGTTCGCCTTCTACCTGGACCAGGACGCCCTCTACCTGCGCGACTATTCGCGTGCGCTCGCGACTCTCTCGGCGCGTGCCGATACCGCTGAGGCGCAGGTGCACTGGGCGGCTGGTGCGCACGAGGCGATTGCCGCCGAATCGCAGCTGCACGAGGGCTGGTTGGCGAACCGTGCGCGTTTGGGCGGCCCCTCGCCGATTACGATGGGGTACACGAATTTCCTGCGTGCCTCCGCTGCCGGTGATGATTACGTGGTCGGTGCCGCGGCGATCCTGCCCTGCTACTGGCTGTACGAAGAGGTGGGCGCTGTGCTCTCCTCACAGAATCACGCGGACCACCCGTACGCGGAGTGGCTGAGCATGTACGGTGGCGAAGAGTTTGCCGCGGAGGTGGCGCGTAGCCTCGCGGAGGTGGAGCGTGCGTTTGAGGCGGCTTCACCGGCTCAGCGTGTGCGTGCGGCGCGGGCGTACCTGTCGGCGTGCGTGTACGAGCGTGAGTTCTTTGACCAGGCGCACCGGGCGCTGCGCTAGCTGACGGGCACCGCGCTAGGGGTTGCGCTGTAGCCCCAGCCCGCAAGGTGTTTTAGGCGCCGATTCTGGGCTGAATACCGCCCCGGCATGGTGTGAGATGGGTGATTGATGCTTCACTCAGACTGCCGCCGGTTCGGCGGTTATGCCGGTTATGCTTAAGGCGTCGGTGAAAACCGTTTGCGGTAGGATTCCGGCCCCTCACCCAACTGGCTGATGTACCTGCCGCGCCCGCACCTCTACGGTGTGTAGCCGACCTAGGAAAGTTTGGCCCGTCGCAACCACCTCATCCAACCCCCGCGGCGGGCCAAACGCCTTCCTTCCCGGGTTTTCCTCCCGGGTTTTCTTCTGGGGGCTCCGGTTGAAAGCATTCAGCTTGAAAGCGTTTTGCGTATAAATCCCGCATAGAAATATCCCGTGCAGATACTCTCATCTGCACGGGATATTTCTATGTTCACCGTTGCGGGTCAGCCGCCGCGGCTGGTACTTCAAGCTAGTACATCAGGGGAAGGGGAACAGCCTACTTGCTCTCGCCCTTGAGTGCGCCCACGAGCGGGCCAATCACGTCCATGGGCAGCGGGAAGACCACGGTCGAGTTCTGGTCGGCACCCAGCTCCAGCAGGGTCTGCAGGTAACGCAGCTGCAGGGATGCGGGGGACTGGCTCAGAATGTCGGACGCTTCCTTCAGCTCGCTCGAAGCCTCCAGCTCACCGCGTGCCGAAATGATCTTTGCGCGGCGCTCACGCTCAGCCTCAGCCTCACGAGCCATGGCGCGCTGCATAGCCTCGGGAATCTCAACGTCCTTAATTTCGACGAGCTCCACCTGAATACCCCACGGCTCAGTGCGCGAACCAATGATGGAACGCAGGTCCTCGTTCAGGTCCTCGCGGTGCGCGAGCAGGGTGTCCAGGTCAACGCGACCGAGCAGGGAACGCAGGGTGGTCTGCGCAATCTGGCTGGTAGCAATCGGGTAGTTCTCAACCTCAAGCACGGCGTTCTTGGCGTTGGTCACGCGGAAGAGCACCACGGCGTTCACGCGGGCAGGGACGTTGTCCTTGGTGATGACTTCCTGCGGGGGAATGGTCAGGGTAATAACACGCATATCAACGCGCTGCAGCGAGTCAACGAGGGGGAACACGACGTTCAGGCCGGGCTTCAGCTCCGAACGCAGGTGACCGAAGCGGAAGGAGATGCCACGCTCGTATTCGGGGATGACGCGGAACATACGAATCAGAATAAAAAGAACAATGACGGCAACTGGGATGAGGATAGTTGCCAAAGTGACGGGATCCATGGTTTTCCTTCACAAGTATTGGGGGGAGGACGGTATGTGTGCCCACCTGCCCGCGCCTCATACGGTGCAGGTAGTAGGGGTGTGTAGTAGGGGGTGCCCGGTACCGGGCTGTGTGTGGGAGGGGGAGTTTGGGAGGGGAATTTTCCGTTCCGGTGGCATGCGGTGGTCGGTGCCCCGACGGCACCCCGCATGGAAAACTCAAAAGAGGAATCCACACGGGGAGCCACCGAAGCTAACAGACGGGACCAGCCAGCCGGTCAGCCGCCGGAACGGAAAAACCTATGCAGCGCTATTTCTTCGCCATTTCCTCAGCCGCCTCAACCTCAGCCAGGTTCTGCTCCTGCAAGACCTCGTTCGTGGTCTTGTGCAGTCGCTTAACCGAGGTGCCGGTACCGCTCCAGGCGGGGCGGTCCGGGTCGAGGACGGAGGTACGAACCGGCAGGGTTGCATCCGCAATCATCTGCTTGCGGGTCTGCTCGGTACGGCGCTTACGCTCATTCGACACGCCACCCCACTTCGCCGCGAAACGGTCCATCTTCACGTTCACCGATTCGTCAGCGGTGGATGCGTGAATATGCTTCGGATCGTTCTCGAAGTTCGCGGGGGAACGCATGAGCTTCACAGCCAGCGGGTAGGTCAGCGACAGGCAGACCACCGCGGCGGCACCCTCCACCAGAAGCTCCAGCGGGGAGTGCCAGACGATGGCGGCACCAATCAGGGTGACCACACCCAGCAGCGACACGGCAACCGCCAGCCCGCGGTGGAAACGACCCGACTCGGAGTAGGGCCATTCGTCCACCTCGCGGGTGAGCTCGCGGCCGTTCGCCGAGACGGTGCAGCTGTCCTTAATCGGGCAGGTGTTGCACACGCTGGGCTTGGCGCGGTAACGCATCACTCGGTTATCCGAGTCGAAGGCGGTCGCCCACAGCCACTGGTCTTCGGGACAGAGCCACGCGTCGCTCTCTTCGTGGTAGGTGAACCCGAAGGTTCGCGCCGCCACCATGCGCTGGCTGGTGCGCTTGGCGAGAATATCGAAGCCCCAACCCACGGCGACCAGGCCGAGCGCATACACGCAGGCCAGCCACACGAGGAAAGAAACTCCAGCAATCTGCTCAGGCATGGTTAGCCTCGACGATCGCTACGGTAGGGGCTGGTCTGCTCGGGCAGCTCCTCGGCAGCCTTAGCGCCGGCGAACTCTGCGATGCGAGCGTCCTCAACCACCTCGTACAGCGGCGGTTCGGGCAGCTCCAGGACGGTTTCCTTAGCGTTCTTGGAGAAGATCTCCTTGATACCCAGCAGTGCCAGCTTAATCAGCGGGATAATGCCGACCAGGAAGATCACGTCACCGGGCATACGCATCCAACCCATCACGGCGGAAGCACCGTCGTGAATGAACGCGAAGGAACGAGCCTCGTAGTAGCCCTCACCCACAGACTTGTACAGCTGAGCAATACCCAGCGGCAGCAGCGAGATGAAGGACATCCACAGCAGACCAATGTTCAGAGTCCAGAAGGAGAACTTCAGACCCTTCTCAGGCCACTTGTTCTCCGGGAGCAGGTAGCGCAGACCAAACACCGCGAACGCGATCGCGAGCATACCGTACACACCCATCATGGAGGCGTGTGCGTGGTTTGCGGTCAGCGCGGTACCAATCTCGAAGTAGGACACGATCGGCAGGTTAATCAGGAAGCCGAACACACCAGCGCCGAGGAAGTTCCAGAAGCCCACAGCAATCAGGAACATGACAGCCCAACGGTGCGGGAAAGGCTTGGTGCGGTTGGAGTACTGGCGAGCACCCAGCTGCATGAAGCCCCACGCCTCAACGGTCAGGAAGGTCAGCGGGATAACCTCAGCAGCCGAGAAGAACGCACCGAATGCCATCTGCTCGGAGGGGGTACCGACGAAGTAGGTGTGGTGCAGAGTACCGATTACACCACCGACGGAGTAGAGCACGGCGTCCATCATGATGATGGAGATTGCGATGCGCTCGCGGACCACGCCGAGCAGCACGAAGATGTACGCCACCATGACGGTGGTGAACAGTTCGAGGAAGTCCTCCACCCAGAGGTGAACCACCCAGAATCGCCAGAATTCGGCGACGGTCACGTGAGTACGCTGACCTGCGAGCAGGCCGACCGCGTAGAACATGGGGATGGCGAGGCCGGAGAAGAGGAACAGCCACGGCAGGGAGGTCTTCTTCGAGCCCTTCAGGCGAGCGGAGAGGGTACGCCAGACGATGACAATCCAGATGAACATACCCGCGGTGAGCAGGATCTGGAAGAATCGCGGCAGGTCCAGGAACTCCCACTGCTGCGAGAAGAAGCCGGTGAATTCCTTGGGGATGAGGCCCTTCTGAGAGAACCATTCGTTCAGCAGCGAGCCGAGGACCACGAAGACCACGGCGCCGATGAGAACGTAGGTGAGCAGGCCCTGCTTCTTGGGTTCGCGGCGGGTAATCAGCGGGGCGATGAAGATACCGCCCGCCAGGAACGCGCCTGCAGTCCAGAAGAGGGAGAGCTGAAGGTGCCAGGTTCGGGATACCGTGTAGGGCAGCAACTGGCCCATGTCGATACCGAAGAATCCGGTGAGTTCTTCACGGTAGTGCTCGGTGAGCGCACCCACCAGAGCCTGCAGCAGGAACAGCACCAGGATCGTTGCGAAGAGCAGGCAGGCTGCCTTCTGTGAGGGGGTCAGGCGAACTTCGTCGGGCTGACGGAAGTCGAGGACGGGTGCCTCTTCCGCGTGCCAGCCGATAGCGCGGGACCAGCGGCCGTAGATGGCGAACATCAGACCGGTACCACCGATGAGGGCAATCAGGGAGAGTGCCGACCAGACCATCAGATCCGCGGTGGGCTTGTTGTCCACGTTGGGTTCGGAGGGCCAGTTGTTGGTGTAGGAGTAGGGCTGGTCGGGGCGGTCTGCCGCCGATGCCCATGCGGTCCAGCCGAAGAATGCGACGATGTCGTGCAGTTCTTCGTCGTTCTTAATGGCGTTGGGGAACAGGCCCTGCGAGGTGTCACCCTTCATCAGGGTTTCGCGGTAGTGCTTGAGCATGAGCTGGTAGCCCTTGGTCTCACCAGCGGACCAGGTGATGGTCTTAGTCTGCTCGTCGTACTTGTTCTCCTTGCGCCACTCGTTCTTGACGAGTTCGCGGGGGTCCTGCTTGCCCTGTTCGCGGTACTCCTTGACGGCGGCATCGGTGGTCAGGCGCAGGTATTCTGCAGTGTAGTCGGGGCCGAGGTAGGCACCGTGACCGAGTACGGATCCGTACTGCTGCAGGCCGCGTCCCTGGAACAGTTCCTGACCGTGCAGGATCTGTTCTTGGGTTGCGATAGTTTTGCCGTCGTTGCCGACGATTTTATCGGGGAGCGGCATGGAGAGTGCGTAGGTGCGCATTGCAAGGACTGCCATGATGGTGAAGCCCAGGAGCATCACAAACGCAACAGCCTGTACCCAGCCTTTTCCGGCATAGGCACCGACCGTGTCTGAGCGGCGGGCAATCTTTGCTGCCTGCGCACGCGAGACGGGTTTTGTAGCCATAGTGTATGTCTCCAGTGTGCGTGGAATTTGTAGGTGGAGTGGTCCCGACGCACATCCGCTGGAGGGGCGGCTCACTATGTTCAGGGTGAATCGTCCTTGAGGGAGGTGCGACAGCCCACCCTGCTCTCATTTTTGCATATTAAATGCGCATTTACGAAACTTTGCTGACGTAGCGTCATAATGTGACACGGCTATTTGGCGGGGAAATCAGTAATCATAAGGCGGAAAACCTGAAATATTACGTTGAGGTTGAACCCTTAGCTTCCGCGCTACCTCCCCGCCTGTAACGAGGGAGGAGGCGCCGGGGTGGAAGCTGTGCAGACTCTCTCAACCGAGGCTTTTACTCAGGCTCCTACTCGAGCTCCTGCCGGGGCTCTCGCAGGAACTTGGGCGGGAGGCGCATCCCAGCATGTGGAAGGGGAGCGCGGCACCCCTCACGTGCCTACACTCGGGTGTGGAATAATAAAACCCGACGCTACTAAACACAGTACAAATTTTTTGCGGCACAGGTTACCGCAGTACAGATTTTGTGCTCTTTGGCGGCGTATATTCAGAAGGGGCCACTCACCCCGCATCCACGGCGGACCGCCGCCACAGCCCGCAATCTATCGGCACCTCAGGAGAGTTCACGTGCTTCTCTACAAATCCACCCAGAAAGCAATCACCGGAATCCTGCGCACCGTCTTCCGCGCCCGCGTGACCGGACTCGAAAACTTCCCCGCCAACGGCCCGGTGATTGTCGCCTCCAACCACCTGTCCTTCCTGGACTCCATCATTATTTCCGCCATGATGCCGCGCCGCGTGGCGTTCCTCGCCAAGGCTGAGTACGTGAACACCCCCGGCCCGCGCGGCAAGATGATGAAGGCGTTCTTTGAAGCCGTAGATATCATTCCCGTGAACCGCTCCGACCGTTCCGAATCGCTCAAGGCACTCGACATTGCCCTGGAGAAGCTGCAGGAGGGTAAGGTCTTCGGCATTTACCCCGAGGGCACCCGTTCCCGCGACGGCTACCTGTACCGTGGCAAGATTGGTGTGGCGTGGCTGGCGCACATGACCGGCGCGCCCGTAGTTCCGGTCGGTCTGATTGGTACCGACCGCCTGCAGAAGCCTGGCTCGAACGTGATTTACCCGCGCCGCTTCACAATTCGTGTGGGCAAGCCGCTCTACTTTGAGAAGATCGGCGAGAAGATGACCGGCAAGCAGCGCCGCGTCACCACCGATACGATCATGGATGAGATTGCTCAGCTGTCCGGTCAGGCGCGAAAGCACGAGTACAACGTTTCGCCCTCAGCCGCACGTGACGCAGGCTAGGGCACACGCCACCTGAACCGCGTAGACTTAAACCGCGCATTCACGCACCAACCCCCGCGCTTTGGGGGAGATGGGTGCAGGATGCGCGGTTTGTCGTCTATCCGCCCGCGCCCGAGGAGAAAGTACCCATGGCAGAGCCTTCCAGCTACCGCCCCGCCCCCGGCGAAATCCCCACCGACCCGGGCGTTTACCGTTTCCGTGATGCCGACGGCCGCGTCATCTACGTGGGTAAGGCGAAGAACCTGCGCAACCGCCTCAACAGCTATTTTGCGTCCCCGCAGACGCTGAGCCCGAAGACCTATGCGATGGTGCATACGGCGGCGAGTGTGGAGTGGACCGTGGTGGCGAGCGAGATGGAATCGCTGCAACTCGAATACACCTGGATTAAGGAGTTTTCGCCGCGGTTCAACATTGCGTTCCGTGACGATAAGTCGTACCCGTACCTGGCGATTACGGTTAATGACGTGTACCCGCGCGCGATGGTGACTCGCGGTGAGCGCCGTAAGGGCGTGCGCTATTTTGGCCCCTATTCGCAGGCGTGGGCGATTCGTGAAACCTTGGATGCGCTGCTGCGCGTGTTCCCGGTGCGCACCTGCACGAACGGCGTGTTTAACCGCGCGAAGAATAGTGGCCGCCCGTGCCTGCTCGGCTATATCGATAAGTGCGCGGCGCCGTGCGTGGGCAAGATTAGTGCCGAGGAGCATCGCGAGTTGGCGCGCGGGCTGACCCGGTTCATGGCGGGTGGTGCTGAGAAGCATATCGCCCAGTTGACCGCGGAAATGAAGGCCGCCGCAGCTGATATGGACTTTGAGCGCGCCGCGATTCTTCGCGACGATATTGCCGCGCTGACTAAGGCGTTTGAGCGTAACGCCGTGGTGCTCGGCGCGACCGTGGATGCCGACCTGTTCGCCTACGCTGAGGACGACCTGGAAGCATCCGTTCAGGTGTTCTTTGTGCGCGGCGGCAGGATCCGCGGCCAGCGCGGCTGGATCGTGGAGAAAGTCAACGACAGCACCGACGCGCAGCTCATTGAGCAGCTGATTGCGCAGGTGTACAGCGATATTGCGGCGAGCCTCGCCTCCCAGAAGGACGCCGAGAAGAGCCTGAACAGCTACGATATTCCGCGCTCCGTGCTGGTGCCGGTGGAGCCCGAGAATAAGGAGCAGCTTGCGTCCTGGCTGGCGGAGGTGCGCGGTGGCCCCGTGGAAATTAGCGTCCCGCAGCGCGGCGACAAGGCAGAACTCATGAAGACGGTTGCCGAGAATGCGCGCCAGTCGTTGACCCTGCACAAGAGCCGCCGCGCCGGCGATTTGACCACCCGCAGCGCCTCCCTCGTGGAGCTGCAGGAGGCGCTGGAACTGCCCGACCCGCTGCTGCGCATCGAGTGCTACGACATTTCGCATGTGCAGGGCACGAACGTGGTTGCGTCCATGGTCGTCTTTGAGGACGGCATGCCCGCGAAGAACGCCTACCGCACCTACAGCATTACCGGCGACGCCGCGCGTGACGATACCGCCAGCATGTACGACGTCATTACGCGCCGCTTCAAGAGGCACCTGGCGCAGCAGGCGGAACGCGAGGCAACCCCCGTGCACTCCGGCGAGATTGACGCCTCCACGCCCGAGCCGGCGAAGTTCGCCTACCCGCCGAACCTGGTGCTCGTGGACGGCGGCCCGCCTCAGGTGGCTGCCGCCTCCGCCGCGCTGAGCGACCTGGGCATTACGGATGTGTACGTTGCCGGCATCGCTAAGCGCCTGGAGGAACTGTGGCTGCCGGACGACGACTACCCGGTCGTGCTGCCGCGCACCTCGCAGGCGCTGTACCTGGTGCAGCGCATCCGCGATGAGGCGCACCGTTTCGCTATCACCTTCCACCGTTCTAAGCGCGGTAAGGCGATGGTCGCCTCCGCCCTGGATGAGGTGCCCGGTCTGGGCGAGGTGAAGCGTTCCGCGCTGATTAAGCATTTCGGGTCGGTGGCTCAGATTAAGCAGGCGAGCGCTGAGGAGCTGACGGCGGTGCCGGGTATTGGTCCGGCGTTGGCTCAGAAGATTCTGGCGGCGCTGACCTAATCCTCTGGCTGGCGCTGGCCTAAGTGCCTGCTGGCGCTGAGTGAAGGCCCGCCCGGGGTGTGAACGCAGCACCCCGCCTCGTAATAGCGCTTAACAAACGTGTCATAATTGAAGGAAACCGTCATCATTACGAGCGCGCTATCTTCGCGCGCCCTCAACCAGTAGAGTGGAAACCGTGAGTAATAACCATCTGCGCCTATTCACCAGCGAGTCGGTGACTGAAGGCCACCCCGATAAGATTTGTGACCAGATTTCTGACGCCATCCTTGACGGCATCATCGCCCAGGATCCCGCAGCGAACGTTGCTGTGGAGACCATGGTGACCACCGGTCAGGTGCATGTTGCTGGTGAGGTGACCACCTCCAGCTACGTCGAAATCCCCTCCATCGTGCGCGAGACCATTCTGGGTATCGGCTACGATTCCTCTACCCGCGGCTTCGACGGCGAGTTCTGCGGTGTGTCTGTCTCCATTGGTGAGCAGTCCCCGGACATTAACGCCGGCGTGTACGAGTCCCTCGAGGTTCGTCAGGGTATTGCTGCTGACGAGTACGACCGCCAGGGTGCGGGCGACCAGGGCATCATGTTCGGTTACGCTTCGAACGAGACGAACGTGCTGATGCCCGCCCCGATTTGGCTGGCGCACCGCCTCTCTGAGCGTCTGACCAAGGTCCGTAAGGACGGCCTGCTGACCGAGCTGCGCCCCGACGGCAAGACTCAGGTGACCCTCGGCTACGATTCGAACAACGTGCCTGTCTCCGTGGACACCGTCGTTGTTTCGAGCCAGCACACCGCAAGCTACGATCTGGCTGACCTGCGTGCAGATATTGAGAAGCACGTTATCGCACCGGTTCTGGGCAGCGTCGAGCTGGATTCCTCCAACGCTAAGTTCATTGTGAACCCCGCTGGCCGCTTCGTTCAGGGTGGCCCCGTGGGTGACGCAGGCCTGACCGGCCGCAAGATCATTGTGGACACCTACGGCGGTTCGGCTCGTCACGGTGGTGGCGCGTTCTCCGGTAAGGACCCGTCGAAGGTGGACCGTTCCGCAGCGTACGCAATGCGTTGGGTTGCAAAGAACATTGTGGGTGCCGGTCTTGCCGACCGCGCCGAGGTTCAGGTTGCGTACGCTATCGGCCAGGCAGCGCCGGTCGGTCTGTACGTTGAAACCTTCGGCACCGAGAAGGTTGACCCGATCAAGATTGAGAAGGCTGTGCATGAGGTCTTCGACCTGCGCCCGCTGGCAATCATTAACGAACTGGATCTGCGCCGCCCGATTTACAAGAAGACCGCAGCTCACGGCCACTTCGGTCGTACCGAGCCGGAATTCACCTGGGAGCGCCTGAACCGCGTGGATGCACTGCGTTCGGCAGTGTCCTCCTCCTAATATCTGTCAGGGTAGAGGAGCACGCTGATTCGGGTGACTCAGAGCAGTTCTGAATCGAACTCTTCAGCACCGTTGGGTGCTCAGCAGGAATCCCTGCAACAGCTTGACCTGTTGCAGGGATTTCCTGCTCTTCGTGATGCCCTGATTCCGGCTGCCCCGGAGCCGGTGAACGTTGCCGCCGAGCTGGAGGCGAGCGGCGTACCGAACCCTGTGGCGCGTGTGCGCGTGGATAGCACCCTGCCGCAGGTGGACCGCACGTTTGATTACCGCGTGCCCGCCGAGCTGAGTGAGGATGCGGTGCCCGGCGCCCGCGTGCGCGTGCTCTTCAACGGTCACGAGCTGACCGGTTACATTGAGGAGCGCGCCGCCACGACTGATTGGACGCGCACCTCGCTGTTGCCGCTCAAGTCGGTGCTGTCGCGTGTGCCCTCTGTTGCGCCCGAAATTTTTGCGCTTGCCGAGGCGCTTGCTGACCGTTACGCCTCCACGGTGGCGAACGTGCTGCGCCTGGCGGTGCCGCCGCGCATTGCCGCGCTGGATAAGAAGTACGCGCCCCTTCTGCCGGGTTACGAGTCGGCGTATTTGGGTGATTCTGCCCCGGTAAGCACTTCCGATACCCCTGAGATTGCGGAACCCGAGAACACGGCTCCCGAGAGCGCGGAATCTGAGCCTGCTGCCGCCTCCACTGCCTCCAGCGCTACTGACCCGTATGCGTGGCTTGCCACCCCTGGCGCGCCCGCACCCTTCGTGCTGGACCCGCCGGCGCTGAACCCGGATGCGCCGGATGCCGCTTCCGTCTTCTCCGATTACGAGAACGGCGCGGAGTTCATCGAAGATGTTGCCGCCGGTGCCGCGACCCGCGCCGTGATGACGGTTCTTCCCGGTCACCTGGAGCACACGTGGGCGGATGTTGTGGCGACCGCACTCGCGACGGCTGCAACAAGTGGTCGCGGCGCTATTGCGGTGGTTCCGACCGCTAAGAACCTGGATCTTCTGGAGGCGGCGCTCGCCGAGCGTCTGCCCGCTGATTCGTTTGTGCGTTTGAGTTCTGATTCGACTCCGCATACGCGCTATCACGGGTTTGTGAAGGCGCGCCTGGGGCAGGTTCCGGTGGTGATTGGTACCCGCGCGGCGGCGTATGCGCCGGTGGCGAACCTGGGCCTGGTGGTGTGCTGGGATGACGGCGATTCTTCGCTGGTGGAGCAGCGTGCCCCGTATTGTCATGCCCGTGATGTCTTGCTTCTGCGTGCTTCTGCTGAGAATACTGCGGCACTGTTTGCCGGGTTCACCATGAGTAGTGAGGCGGCGCGTCTGGTGCGTACCCGCTGGGCGTCTCACGTGCGTGCGCCGCGTGCGCTGGTGCGTGATTATTCGCCGCGTATTTTTTCGACGGGTTCGGAGTTTGAGTTGGCGCGTGACCCGTTGGCGGCGATGGCGCGTATTCCGCATCTGGCGTTTGAGCATGCTCGTCGGGCGTTGGCGCGTGGTCCTGTGTTGGTGCAGGTGGCGCGTAGCGGTTATATTCCGTCGTTTTCGTGTGAGCGTTGTCGCATGCCGGCGCGTTGTGGCGAGTGTAGCGGACCCCTGTCGGTGGCTTCGGGTTCGTCGGTTCCGTCATGTTCGTGGTGCGGTCACCTGGCGCAGCAGTGGCGTTGTTCTGAGTGTGGTTTTACGCATTGGCGTTATTCGGCGGCGGGTGCGACTCGTACTGCTGAGGAGCTGGGTCGTGCGTTCCCGAATGTCCCGGTGATTTCTTCGGCGGGTGATCATGTGCGCGCGTCGGTTGGGCCTGAGCCTGCGTTGGTGGTGGCGACTCCGGGTGCTGAGCCGGTGGCTTTTGGCGGCTACGCGGCGGCGCTTCTTCTGGATGCCGATAAGATGCTTCGTTTTGATTCGTTGCGTGCCCCGGAGGCGGCGTTGCGTCGCTGGTTGAATGCGGCGGCGTTGGTTCGTCCGGCGGCTCTTGAGGGTACGGTGGTGACGACTGCTTCGCCGTCGCCGGTGGAGCAGGCACTGGTGCGTTGGGATCCGGCGTGGTTTGCTCGCCAGGAGCTGGAGGAGCGCGCTCAGACGGGTCTGCCTCCGGCGGTTCGTACGGCTGCGGTGACCGGTGCGGAGGCGGATGTTCGCGCCTTCATGGAGGAGTTCTTGGGTTCTTCTGCGTTGCCGGAGCGGGTGCGCGAGCAGTTGCGTATTGTGGGTCCGGTTCCTCTGGATCAGGGGTATTTTGCCTGGTCGGAGTCTCTTGAGGAGGATTCTGAGGAGGCGCCGGTTCAGGGCGATTGGCGTACCCTGATGTTCTTCTCGTACAGCATTGCCCAGCAGGTGACCCGCGAGTTGCGTGCTACGCGTGCAACGATTGCGGCCTTGAAGAAGAACGTGGGGGAGCGGCCGGTTCAGATTCGCTGTGACGGCTTGGACGTGCTGTGATTTTCTAGTCGTGCTGTAGTGTTCTAGTGAGGGGCAGGTTTGTCCCGGGTTGGGCGTTGAGCATGCGGGTTTGCGGGCGCGCTGTGTGCAGAGGCGAGGAGGTGAGAGGTATGTCGAAGGTGCCTCATCTGCTGAAGGGTAGTGCGCTGCCTGATAGTGAGCAGCGGCGGCTGGCTGAGTATGCTTCTGCGCATCCGAAGAGTGCTCTGCACCGCAAGGGTCAGCATCATGATGCGGCGGTGCTGCTGGTTCACGGTATCGGCTATCAGAATCACGGCGAGACGCTCGCGTATTTTGGCAAGCCGGTGGCGCATAGTGTGCAGACTCTGCTGGCGCTGAACACAGATTCTGTCGCGCTCTCCGAAGAGAACTCCGCCGCGGAGGCTTCTGCGCGGGTTCGTGTTGAGGTGATTCCTGACGGCGATACCTTCCCGCCTGCCGCTGAGGTGAACCCGCTGAGCCACCACAGCGAGTTGACGTATTCGTTGACGATTGAGCGCACGGAGTACCCTGCTGACCCAGCCGACCCGGTTAAGGAAAGCCCGCAGGTTGAGGAGAACTCCGCGCAGGAAGAACCCGCCGAAGCCTCCGAGCCCAAAGAATCTACAAGAATCAGTCTGCCGAAAGTGGAACTTCCAAAGGTGGAGTTACCCAAAGTGGAGTTACCCAAAGTGGAGTTACCCAAAGTGGAGTTACCCAAGGTGGAGCTCCCTAAGATTGAGCTTCCCAAGGTAGAGCTCCCGAATATCGATTTCCCGAACATCGAGCTGCCTAATCTTGAGCTTCCCCGCCTGCCTCAGCCGAAGCCGCGCCCGGTTCGCACGGTCACTCGCCGCAGCCTCCTCTTTCAGGAGGGCTTCTGGCGGCCCAGGCATTACCGCCCGTTGAAGGAGCATTTGCCCTGGTTGGCGACGGTTTTGCCGCTGTTTTTGATGTTCTGCTTCTACTATGAGCGCCCCGGCGCGACCTGGCGTGAGCGCGCCGGGCACCTGTTGCGTTCTATGGCGCGGTTTGTGAACGTGGCGCTGTGGCTGGTGCTGGCGGCTATGGCGCTTATGACGTTCCGTGATGCTTTTGTGGCGTCCCTGGGCACTCCGCAGGGTGCATTTACGGGTCTGGCGGCGGCGCTCGGCCTGGGTATTGTGGGCTGGGTTTTGGCTCGTCGTGCCCGTGAGCTGTGGGCGCTGGTGAAGGCTATTCCGACGCAGCTGATTCAGACGGCAACCAGCCCGGAGTCGCGCGATTTGGAGCGTATTTATGCGCGTCTGGATCGTCAGCTGGACGATTTGAGTTCCCGTAGCGATGCGGTGGGCATTATTGCCCATTCGCAGGGCGGCTATTTGAGCTATGAGCTTCTGCGTCGTCGTGCGGCGGCGGGTAAGAAGCCGATTCGTTTCTTCTACGGCCTGGGTAGTGGCGTGGTCCCGATTAGCATTATCGCTAGTGACCGCAACGACATTCCGGGGTACCTGGATGCCGCGGGCGGCTACCGTAACCGCGCCATCCTGCAGTGGGTGAGCGCGGTCGCGGCGTTCTCCTGGCTGGTGGAGGCGTCCCTGCTGTTTGGTCCGTACCGTTCGCTACTGCACTATACGATGCTGGTACCCCTAGCGTTGAGCGTGGTGCCGCTGGTTGCGAGCGTGCCGGGTGCCTTCAAGGGTAGGGCGCATATTGGCCGCAAGAGTGCCTGGGAAAGCGCCTCCGCAGATATATCCGCAAAAACCTCCGCAAAAACCTCGGTAAACACCCCGGTGGATGTGCGCCTGGTCAACCCGTACGGCACGCGCGCCTACGTGAAGTGGCTGATTCCGTTGCTTTTCGTACACGGCGTTTTCATGCTGTACGCGGTGTTCATGCTGCTGCTGGCTCAGTTGCGTGTTGAGGGCGCGGTCCCTGAGCTGACCGCCGCCTCCGTGGCGTTTTGGGGCGCGCTGATTCTGGTGCTCATGATGTCGGTGCGTAGCGCCTGCCACCTGTATGTGCGCGCCTACGCGCCGATGTTGCAGGATCTTGATGTGGCTGACCGGTGCGAGATTTCCGCTCGTGGTGACAGTATTGGCAGGTCGAATATTACTCAGCCCGCCGATGTAGACGTCAGCTTTGTGACCCTGCCGGGCCCGTCGGTGAATAGTCACATGCAGTATTTTGATGCGTGTTCGCCGGTGCCGTTGATGCTTGCGCACCGCCTGGTGCCGCACATGATGCCGGAGGGTGAGCAGGCGCAGAAGGCGGCGGCTTTCACCGATATTGGCACGGAACTGAACCACGGTTTTGCGCGCGTGAAGAAGCTGATGCGCACCATGCATTACGGGCTGTATGCGGTGCTTCTGCTGATGCTGTCGGTGCTGCTGAATGTGACGTCGCCGGTGAGCCTGTCCGCGTTGACGGGGCTTGATACGTCGCGCCTGCATTCGGAGGGCTTTGACCGTCTGGTGGCGGATGCTCAGCAGCTGCGTGAGCAGGCGGGTTCTTCGGATCTGTTGCTGTGGATTCTGGTCGGCATTTTTGTGGTGGAGGCGCTGCTGATGATGGTACTTTCGCCGTGGACTCAGCGGCGTTTGCAGCGTGCGTTCATGATGCGCAAGGTGGACCGTACGGGTCAGCTGAGTGAGTTCAATCCTTTGCCGATGGTGACGGCTCTTCTGGGTCTTGACGGTGAGGATGAAGACGCTGAGGATGCAGAGGAACATAACCTCGCAGGGGAGAAAAAGCAGGAGAGTAAAGCAGGGCAGAGCGCTGTAGTTTAGGGTGCTTAGGCGGTGCCGTTGGAAGGGCACCCCAGAATTTTTATGCATTCGTGTGCACCTAAGATTTGCTGGGGTTTGGGTGATTCTAATTGGCGTAGTCTTCGTATCCACGGTAATATATTCAGCACTGCGGATACTATTTCGGCGCTTGTCGAGGTGGTATTGGCGGTATCTATCACTCAACTCCGCGTGCGCTTCACAACCGCACGCACCTAAGAAAGATAAATACTGATGACTCAGACTCTCATCACCCCCGCCTACGAAAAAGCAGGCGGAGGTTCTGCTGTTGCACGCGCTAACCGTATTAGCCACCCCAATGTTGAACTACTCGCGGACATGACCGTGGCTCAGCGTAATGCAGTGTTCCGTTACCTGGCGCGTTTCCCCGACCTGGATGACGCCCAGATTTTCTACGCGTACGGTCACGCTTACGAGCTGGCTCGTAAGGACGCTGAACGCGGTCTCTACGCAACTATGGCGTAGCCTGCACAATTAGTTTTTAGAAATGCTGCTGCACTCTTTGTGAGTGCGGCAGCATTTCTGCTTTTCCGGCTGGCTTTCACGCTGGCTTTCAGGTGGGCTTTAGCTCGGTGGTGAACTCGGCGGTCGTATGCCTCTATGATGCCCCTGATTTCTTCCTGACAACCGGGAACGTGTCCACTATGGGGGCGTTCCCTGATGGTTCTTGAACATTGATTAGCTCTTGGGTAGTTTAGAGGTATCACAACCACTACTGCGAAGAGACTTCCGATGATCTCCGTAGGTTCTTTTCGCGGTGTTGCCTCCAGTAGCGTCTGCATTGTTGCGGCGCTGCCCTAAGAAACGCCCTAAGGAAAGGTACTCACCGATGAGCTTCACCAATATCACCTCTGATTACGAGCCCGAGTTCGGTAGTTCGGCACCGAGCCGCGACAACGGCATTACTCACCCGGACCCCGTTCTGCTGTCCTCGATGACGAAGGCTCAGCGTGGCGCGGTGTGCCGCTACCTGGCTCGTTTCGCTGAGCTGGATGACGCGAAGATTTTCTACGCGTACGGTCATGCGGATGAGCTGGCCGCGAAGGAAGCGGCTCGTACTGGTAGCTTTGCTACGGTCTAAGGATTTCTGCTCCGGTGTGATGCGGTGAGGCTGCACCTTCCGGATGCGCCCTCAGGGTGCCCGAGCTCTGCGAGGGCGGGTTCCCTGCGTAGGCGCGGAGGAAGTGTGTAGCGAACCGCTGCTGTACATTGTCGCCGCAAGCCGCATACGCCTACCGGCAACCACAAACTAAATACGAGAATGCCGCCGCACCCTCCCGAGAACCGGGGGAGTGCGGCGGCATTTCTTTGCCCAACGCAGGCCCTAGAGCCCGCGCACGACCTCCAGCAGTTTGAGTGCCGAGTCGCGCCAGGAGTAGCGGCGCACATCCGACAGGCCGTCAATGATGACGCGCTCGCGAACGGCGGTGTCCTCCAAGGAACGGATTGCCTTCACCCAGTCGGCGGCGTGCGCCTCCGGGGCACCGTCAACCGGCGCGAACACGGCGTGCGGCGCAATCTCACGGAAAATCGGGATGTCACTAATCACCGCGGGGCAACCTGCCGCCTGTGCCTCGACCACGGGCAGGCCGTAACCCTCCTCGCGGGAGGCAGTCACCAGGGCGTGCGCCTGGCGGAGCAGCTGTTGGTACTCCTCGTCGCTCACGCCATTGTGCACCTCCACGTTCGCACCGATGAGGCGTTCGTCGGTGAGCTGCACCAGGCGCTGCGGCGGCATCTTCGACAGCAGGTGCAGGCGGTAATCCGGCAGGGAACGCATCGCCAGCAGCAGGGTTTCTACGTTCTTGTACGGCATGAACGAACCCATGTACACCAGGTGCTTGACGGGCTGCTCTTCGCGGGTGGTGGCGCGTTCCAGCGCGGTCTGGCGGGAGACGACGCTGCCGGGCTGCGGGGCGTTGGGCACTACGAACAGCGGCTTGGTAGTCAGCTCGTGCTCACGAATTAGCGAGGCGGTCGACTCAGAAACAGTCACGACCGCGTCGCCGTGGTTGAGCAGGAAGCGCTGCGGGGTGTAGGTCTTGTGGAAGAGTCGCCAGCCCACGCGCACCGGTGCGGGCAGGAACCCGGGCGGGGTTGGGTGCGAGTAGTAGATCAGGTCGTGCAGGGTGAGAATCAGCTTGAATTTGCGTCCGGTGGATCCGATAGTCTGCATGGGGGAGAACACCACGTCCGGCGCATACTTGTTCAGCTGCAGCGAGGCGGTCGGTTCGAGCGGGCCGGTGGGCGAGCAGATTTTCACGTGCGGCAAATCCGGCAGCATCTCCAGCTGACGCTCGTCGCTAATGATCATGGTCAGGTCGAGGTCGGCGGCGGCTTCGTCACCGGTGTCGATGAGGGTTTTGAGCGCGCCCAGCAGGGACGCGGTGTAGCGGCTGATGCCGTCGTGGAAGCCGATACGGGTGTATCGGGCGTCAACCATGAGTTTCATGTTGGTTCCTTACTTCTCTTTCCCTGGGTGGCCGGAGGCGAAATCGGCGATGAGTTCCGCGGCGCGGCGAGGGGTTTCGTAGTGGATGAGGTGCCCGACTTCGGGGATCATGTCCAGGCGCTCGCGGGTGCCGGTCGAAGTAGCGGGTAGGTCGCGGGAGGTCAGCGTCGCGTACATGGCGCGAGCTGTTTCGGGGGTGCCCAGGTCGTCGTCTTCGGCAACGAGCATTTGCACCGGTACTCGGATGGCGGCGGCGTATTCGGCGGCGGTGTGCGTAATGGACGCCTCGTAGGCGCTGAGCACTCCGCGGCGGGAGCCGAAGGAGCCGAAGTAGGCGGCGTGCTGGCCGTTGATGAAGCGGCGCATTGCCTTGTCTTTGGTGCGCATCATGACTTCGCTGGAGGCGCGGGTAATCAGCTGTGAACGCAGCAGCGGGTAGCCGATTTTTTCGGGGAGTGCCGCGCCGGCGCGGTAGTAGAGGGAAGCGAGGCGGGAGGCGACGCGCTGGCTACCTTCGAGCGCGGGTTCGCTAATCGGGTTGATGAGCGAGAGGAGCGCGAGCGAGTTCGGGTGTGCGGCGGCGAAGGCGCTGGTGACGATGGAACCGAAGGAGTGGCCGACCAGGTGCAGCGGTAGGGACTGTGCATCCTCGCGGGCGGGGTTAGTGTGCTTCACAAAGTCGTTTAGCCACGCCACGTACGCGTTGATGTTGTCTGCACCCTGAGCGTCTCCGCCCTGAGCATTTTCGGGCAGGTCTGCGGAGCGGCCAAAGCCGGGCAGGTCAGGGCTGATAATGCTGACGTTCGGGATGAGCTTCAGCAGGTAGTTCGCGATGATTTCCAGGCCGTGGTGGTCGCCGCGGAAGCCGTGCACGAGCAACACGGGGTAGGAGCCTTCGGGGAAGGTTCCGTCGTTCATGCCTTTGCCGTACTGCCAGTAGCGGGTCATGACCGCCTGCGCGCCGTCACCGATGAGGGCGTCGTGGCGGGTGCCGGGAATGAGCGGTCCGGGCACACCCTCAAGAACTGAGGTGTTGGGGGAGTCCGGGGTAACGGTGGAGGTCATGGGTACCTTTCGCGGGTTGGGTACTGGGACGGCAAAGTCCCGTTCTTAATTCTAGGGGAGAAGCCTGAAAGGGCTCTGAAACCCGCCTGCCCCATCGGTGGTTGGGCGTGTGATTGCGCAGGTGGTCGGGTGGGTGGTGCCGTCCATTTGGTAGTCGAGGCGGCCTCAACTCTGGCGCGGTGCAGGTTTCGCGTTACACTTGGAGGGTTAAGTTTTTATCAACCTGTCTTTATTTAAGGAATCGCTGTGTCTGCTCAGGTAGAGACCGAACGCAACGAAAATGCGTACGACTTCCGCGCTATGGAAGCCAAGTGGCGCCCCTACTGGGACGAAACGAAGGTTTTCCAGCCCACCGGTGACGCCCCCAAGGGCCGCAAGTATGTGCTGGATATGTTCCCGTACCCCTCCGGTGACCTTCACATGGGTCACGCGGAGGCATTCGCTATTGGTGACATGAACGCCCGCTACTTCAAGCAGTGCGGCTACGATGTTCTGCACCCGATTGGCTGGGACTCCTTCGGCCTGCCCGCTGAGAACGCAGCCATTAAGAACGACACTCACCCCAAGGAGTGGACGTACAAGAACATTGAGACTCAGGCTGAGTCCTTCAAGCGTTACGCTATTGCCGCTGACTGGAGCCGCCGCCTGCACACCTCGGATCCCGAGTACTACAAGTGGACTCAGTGGCTGTTCGAGCAGTTCTACAAGAAGGGCCTGGCGTACCGCAAGGACTCCATGGTCAACTGGTGCCCCAAGGACCAGACCGTGCTCGCGAACGAGCAGGTTGTCAACGGTGCGTGTGAGCGTTGCGGTACTACCGTGACTAAGAAGTCGCTGAACCAGTGGTACTTCAAGATCACTGATTACGCACAGCAGCTGCTGGACGACATGGAGCAGCTGGAGGGCAAGTGGCCCGACCGTGTCCTGCTCATGCAGCGCAACTGGATTGGCCGCTCCGAGGGTGCTGAGGTGCGCTTCGAGATTGAGGCGACCGAGGATCAGGCTGCTGAGTCCTTCACCGTGTTCACCACCCGCCCGGACACCCTGTACGGTGCAACCTTCATCGTGGTTGCTGCGGATGCGGCGTTCGCTGAGCAGATCGTGGCACCCGAGCACAAGGCTGCCCTGGAGCAGTACCGCGAAGACATTAAGGCACTGAGCGATATTGACCGCCAGTCCTCCGACCGCGAGAAGACCGGCGTGTTCACCGGCCGCTACGCGATTAACCCGCTGACCGGCGCGAAGCTGCCCGTATGGGCTTCTGACTACGTGCTCGCTGACTACGGTACCGGCGCGATTATGGCTGTGCCCGCGCACGACCAGCGTGACCTTGAGTTCGCCCTGAAGTTCGACCTGCCCATCGTGAAGGTCCTGGACGTTGAGGGTGCTGAGGACCCGGCTACCAGCGGTGTTGCCGCAGCTGGTGACGGCGTGCTCATCAACTCCGGTGAGCTAACCGGCCTGCCGAAGGCTGAGGCGCTCGCTAAGGCTGTTGAGCTGGTTGAGGCTGCCGGCACCGGTGAGGGTAAGGTCATTTACCGTCTGCGTGACTGGCTGCTGTCCCGCCAGCGTTTCTGGGGTACCCCCATCCCCGTGATTCACTGTGAGGATTGTGGCGAGGTTCTGGTTCCTGAGGATCAGCTGCCGGTGCTGCTGCCCGATAACCTGCGCGGTGAGCAGCTGGCTCCTAAGGGTCAGTCGCCTCTTGCTGCTGCCGATGACTGGGCGATTGTGCCTTGCCCTGAGTGTGGCAAGCAGGCTCGCCGTGACTCGGACACCATGGACACCTTCGTGGATTCCTCCTGGTACTTCCTGCGTTACGTTTCCCCGAACTACGACAAGGCTCCTTTCGACCCGCAGGCTATGAGCGAGTGGGGTGCCGTCGACATGTACGTTGGCGGTGTGGAGCACGCTATTCTGCACCTGCTGTACGCACGCTTCTTCACCAAGGTTGTTCGCGACCTGGGTCTGATCAAGCACGATGAGCCGTTCAAGGCGCTCATGAACCAGGGTCAGGTGCTCAACGGCGGTAAGGCGATGTCCAAGTCGCTGGGTAACGGCGTGAACCTGGGTGAGCAGCTCGACAAGTTCGGTGTGGACGCTATCCGCACCACCATGATTTTCGCGTCCCCGCCCGAGGATGACGTGGACTGGGCAGATGTTTCCCCGTCCGGTTCGCAGAAGTTCCTGGCTCGCGCATGGCGTGTGGCTCAGGACGTCACTAGCGAACCCGGCGTTGACGCAACCACCGGTGACCTGGAGCTGCAGAAGCTGATTGCTCGTACCGTGCACGAGGTTCAGGGTCTGCTGGATAACGGCAAGTTCAACGTGGTTGTTGCTAAGACCATGGAGCTTGTGAACGCTACCCGTAAGGCTATTGACTCCGGTGCTGGTGCGGCTGACCCGGCTGTCCGTAAGGCTGCTGAGACTGTCGCTATTCTGCTGTCTCTGTACGCACCGTACACCGCTGAGGACATGTGGCACGCTCTCGGTCACGACACCCCGGTTCTGACCGCGGGCTTCCCTGAGGTTGACCCGGCTCTGCTGGTGGATGACACCGTCACCGCTATCGTTCAGATTAAGGGCAAGGTCAAGGCTCGCCTGGAGGTTGCGAAGGATATTTCCGAGCAGGAGCTTCAGGAGCTGGCTCTGGCGGATGCCGCTGTTCAGCGTTCGATTGGTGACGCCGAGATCCGCAAGGTGATTGTGCGTGCGCCTAAGCTCGTGAACATCGTAATCTAAGCTTTGTAGCTAACTAAGCTTTGTAGCTAAAGTACAAGCCCCGCTGTGGCTTCGGTTCGTTCTATAGAACGTGCCGGAGGCGCGGCGGGGCTTTGCTGTACTGCGGTAGTGATGAGTGCCATAATGTTCAGGGAACGCTAGGAGAGGGTTCGTCATCGAATCACGCACTGACGAACCGGAAGAAGGGCCGGAATATGGAGCGAGAGAACAAAGCAGAGAACCGCATTGCCGTGGTGACCGATAGCGCCGCCGCCCTCGACCCGGAGCTCGTGCAGCGCCTGAGCGCTCGCGGCAATTTTGTGCTGGTTCCGATGCCGGTGACTATTCGCACGCCCGGTGAGCCGGATCGTCAGCTGCAGGACTTGACCGCCGCCGAGGTGGATGAGGCGATTATGCTTGCGCACGTGATGGGTCAGACGGTGAGCACTTCCGGGCCCGCGCCGGGCGTGTTTGCTGATGTGTATGACGAGTTGGCGTCGCGAGGTTTTACGCATGTGGTGTCGGTGCATCTGTCCGGTGAGCTCTCGGGCACGGTGGAGGCGGCACGCACCGGTTCCCGCCTGAGCCGCCTGGGTTCTACGGGCGTGAGCGTGGTGGACAGCCGCACGGTCGCGGGTGCCTACGGTCATGCGGTGGTGCGTGCCCTGGAGGTACTGAACTCTGCTTCCTCTGATTTTGTTCCGAGCTCTGACTATCCGACTGCGGCGCAGCTGGTGGACTACATTCAGTCCGTCTGCGAGCAGTCCACGCTCTACTTTTATATCCCGACCCTGGATGCGTTGCGCCGCGGTGGTCGTGTTTCCCCGGCGTTGGCGATGGTGGGGCAGATGTTCCAGATTAAGCCGATTGGCACGATTACCGAGGGTAAGCTGGCGTATGTGGAGCGCCCCCGCACTGCGGCGCGCGCCCTGGAGCGCCTGGTGGAGGTGACCGTGCAGACCTGCCGTGAGCATCAGCATGCGGCGGCGCTCAGCTCTGCTTCAGTGGGCTCTACCGCTGCCGACCCCGCTAGTTCTTCACTTGCCGCATCCCCGCGCGGTGAGGTGGTTGCGGTGCATCATGTGGGCAATGCGGCGCAGGCGCTGCAGCTGTATGAGCAGGTTCAGCAGATGCTGGGGGAGAGCTCCCTAGTTCACGATGCCGCCGCTTCTTCGGCGCCGGAGTTTTTGGTGAGTGCGTTGCCGCCGGTGCTGTCGGCTCATTCGGGACTGGGTGCTGTGGCGCTGGTCGTGTATTAGGATCGTGTACTAGCCGCCTTTCCGGTGTGCCCGTGTTGACTCTGTGCTGAGTGCTCGTGCGGTGTGTCCACGGATGTGCTCATGCGGTGTTCCCGTATGATGCGCCGCGGGCGACACGAAACACGACACGAAAACTGCGTGCCGGGAGCGTATTTAACCCGTTTTGAGGCTGTGGTGTGTCTTACGTTGGGCTCGTCTGTTTTCGCGTGAGAAATTGCACTGCGTGCGAGCGCATGGGGCGTCATTGAAACCCATTCGCAAGTGAAAGGGTATTTTTTACCCTCAGATTTTGCCTTGATATGGCGCGGTTTTTAGTAAATGTGCGTTTCATGTGTGTTTATGTTGCCGTGACCGTATCGCAACATTTTCTAAGTCTGAACACAACGCAAAACAACAGAAAACAACGGGTTTTTGCCGGTTTTTATGGCATAACTCACAAAAATTTCTCGATATAACACACCAAAACACACACAAACTAGGGTAGGATTATTACCAACAACGGCGGAACGCACCGGGCAACATAGAGCACGGACGAATCCGACTAAACCAGAGCCCACAAGGCATCGGATTTGTACACCGCCACCAACGCACTGACAAGGAGATACTCCAGTGACTGTACGCGTAGCAATCAACGGCTTCGGCCGCATCGGCCGCACCTTCTTCCGCGCAGCTCAGACCGAGGGCGTCGGCTTCGAGATCGTCGCAATCAACGACCTCACCGATGTTGAGACCCTGGCACACCTGCTCAAGTACGACTCCATCATGGGTCGCTTCGGCGCAGAGGTCGAGGTCAAGGAAGGCGCGCTGGTTGTTGACGGCAAGGAAATCAAGATCCTCGCTGAGCGTGACCCCCAGAACCTCCCCTGGAAGGACCTGGGCGTTGACGTAGTCCTCGAGTCCACCGGTTTCTTCACCGACGGTACCAAGGCAAAGGCCCACATCGAGGCTGGCGCTAAGAAGGTTATCCTCTCCGCTCCCGGTAAGAACATTGACGGCACCTTCGTCATGGGCGTGAACGACGACCAGTACGATGCAGCTAACCACCACATCGTTTCCAACGCATCCTGCACCACCAACTGCCTCGCTCCGATGGCTAAGGTCCTGAACGACGCATTCGGCATCAAGCAGGGTCTGATGACCACCATCCACGCATACACCGCTGACCAGCGTCTGCAGGATGCTCCCCACCGCGACCTGCGCCGTGCACGCGCAGCAGCTGTGAACATGGTCCCCACCTCCACCGGTGCAGCAGCAGCTGTTGGCCTGGTTCTGCCCGAGCTGAAGGGTAAGCTGGACGGCTTCGCAGTCCGCGTTCCCACCATCACCGGCTCCATCACCGACCTGACCTTCACCGCTGAGCGCGAGGTCACCGTTGAGGAAGTCAACGCAGCAGTCAAGGCAGCAGCTGAGGGCCCCCTGAAGGGCATCATCAAGTACAACGAGGATCCCATCGTGTCCAAGGACATCGAGGGTGAGCCCATCTCCACCGTCTTCGACGCACCGCTGACCAAGGTCATCGGCGACCAGGTGAAGGTTATCGCTTGGTACGACAACGAGTACGGCTACGTTGCACGCCTCGTGAAGTTCACCAACAAGGTTGTGGCATCCCTCTAAGCCCCAATAGGCTTACGACGCTCACCAAGTGTAAGCGTCACCCCGCGTAACTAACGCATAGTGAACCCCGGCACCACCGCATCAAGCGGGGGAGTCGGGGTTTGCTGTACCAAGGCTCTGTGTAAAGGGTCTTAATAAAACCCCAAAATGTATAAACATACTATTTTCCGTCGCCCTTTTTGGGTCAAAAATACCGTAAGAAAATAGCTGATAGAGAGTGCGAATATCCGCGATATTCTGCGGAAAAACACCATATAAAAGCTATTTACTAGGCTGTCAATCACCCTAATGTTCGGTATGATGGAAACGGTATATAAACCCACCTATCCAGGAGGAATTCCTATGGCTAAGGCACTGTCCGAACTGCTCGAAGAAGGCGTCGCAGGCCGCCACGTTCTCGTCCGTTCCGACCTGAACGTACCCCTGAAGGACGGCGTTGTCACCGACGACGGCCGCGTCCGCGCATCCCTGCCCGTCATTGAGAAGCTTGCCAAGGCTGGCGCACGCGTTATCGTGACCGCGCACCTGGGCCGCCCCAAGGGCAAGGTTGACCCCCAGTACTCCATCGCACCGGCAGCTGCACGCCTGGCTGAGCTGGCATCCGTGCCCGTGAAGGTTGCAACCGACCTGGTAGGCGAGGACGCAAAGGCTAAGGCAGCAGCCTTGGCTGACGGCGAAGTTCTGGTCGTTGAGAACGTTCGCTACGATGCACGCGAGACCTCCAAGGATGACGCAGAGCGCGGCGAATTCGCCGACGAGCTGGTCGCACTGACCGGCGAGAACGGCGCATACGTGAATGACGCATTCGGTGCGGTTCACCGCAAGCACGCTTCCGTCTACGACGTTGCTAAGCGTCTGCCCGCATACCTGGGTGACCTGGTGAAGAAGGAAGTTGACGTTCTGGCTAAGACCCTGAACGACCCCGAGCGTCCCTTCGTTGTGGTCATGGGTGGCGCTAAGGTTTCCGATAAGCTCGCCGTGATTGACAACCTGATCGGTAAGGCTGACACCATCCTCATTGGTGGCGGTATGGGCTACACCTTCGCATACGCACAGGGCTACGAGGTTGGCCAGTCTCTGCTGGAGAAGGACCAGGTCGAGAACGTTCTGCGTTACCTGAAGGAAGCTCCCGAGAAGGGCACCGAGATCATCACCGCAGTTGACGTTGTTTGGTCTGACGCATTCTCCGCTGACGCTAACACCGAGATCCGCCCCATTGAGGATCTGACCGGTGGCAAGCTCGGTGCAGAGGCTGAGGGCCTGGACATCGGCCCCAAGACCCGCGAAATCTTCGCTGAGAAGATTAAGGCTGCAAAGACCATCTTCTGGAACGGCCCCGTTGGCGTGTTCGAGATTGCTCCCTTCGCTGAGGGTACCCGCGCGGTGGCACAGGCTATCGTCGAGTCTGACGCATTCTCCATCATTGGTGGTGGCGACTCTGCTTCTGCAGTCCGTAACCTGGGCTTCAAGGATGAGCAGTTCGGCCACATCTCCACCGGTGGTGGCGCTTCCCTCGAGTACATTGAGGGTAAGACCCTGCCCGGCCTGGAGGCACTGGGTGCCTAATCTGGGTGCACAGATTTAGTGCACGGTTTTAGTGTAGGGAACCCCCGTCGGGGCGGTATTTCGGTACCGTTCCGGCGGGGGTTTCTGCATGCCCGCTCATGCCCGGCTTACCCTATGCGGGGGGTGAGGCTGTTTCCTGGCTATATGCTGTGGATTCCCTGGGTATGCGGCTTGTGCCGGGGAGGGTTAGAGGTGCCTCTAATAGACTGGAAATATAGAGGTTCCCGGCGCTCACCGGGCGGTACCCATACGGTTGCCGCGGGGGGAACGAAGCAGGGAGCACACGCACCTCCACAGGCAAACAAATACAGACAAGCAAATACAGACAGCGAATACAGGCGGGCGAAGACGCCCAGATGCTGAGCCCAGCCACCCGAGCAGTCCAGAACCACCTCGGCAGCTTATGAAAACGGCAACTAGTGAACATCGAATCCAAGGAGGGAAAGAATGACCGTCAACGCTCAAATGCTCTTTGACGAAAAAGACTACACCGGAACATACCCGTACGTTGCCGACTGCGTGATTGGGCCCTACACACCCGCAAACCGGGACCACCCCGCCTACTCGGCACCCGCCCCGGGCGTGAGGTACACGCCGAATGCTTACAAGGTGTCAAACCTGCGCCCCTACCTGGGCTACTACTACGCCTGCCAAAACTACATGATTCTCGCCTCCGAACCGGCAGTTCTGCGGATCGACAATATCAGCGAAGAAATGTTCTTCCCCGCCATTCAGGACCTCTACGAAGAGGGTAAAGGCTGGGTCATCACGCCTGCCTCTAAGGTTCTGACCATGAACCTTCTGGAGGGGCAGCCGCGCCTCATCGACGAGACGCTAAAAATTGTGGAATGGAACGTGCGGTTCGATATTCTTCCCGAAGCTCAGGTCTACCGCAAAGACACAAACCAGGTGTACCCCATCACCGACTTTGATACGCGCGGCCTAATCCGAGACGGCGCAATACACGGGACTCTGCGCACACAATTCACGAATGAGTGGAGGCCCGTCCAATTCATCCCAGAAAATAGTTTGAGCTAGGGGAGGGGAGAGCAACATGACGAATAACTTTGGTGGACCCGGATACGGCGGACCCGGATACAACGAGCAACGAGCGCTCATGAGGTCTATGATTTCTCGCGCCAAGTTTATACGAGCTGGCGTGTTCGCCGGCGCCGCCCTCGTCGCAGTAGCTTTTGGCTGGGGCACTCAACTGCTCAACGGGACAGGCTCGGAATCCCAAGCCGATAAGAAGCGTGACCAGGAATTTGTGCGCCTGGAACCCACGGAGAAGTACGATGAGCTCCACAGCTTGGGGCCTTCCTCCGGGCCGCTGGTTTATACGGCATTCGAACGTAAGGGGCGCTTCATTCCTGCCACCGAGGCGCAGGCGGCGCAGAACGTGCCGTACCCTATTCAGCAGCCCGGAATGGATAACTACGACCGCGCCGGCTTGTACGCATTCTTGGCGTACTTCTTTGCGTCGATGAACTACTTCTACCACACGGGCGATACGGAGCCTCTTTCTAAGGTCACGGACCCGGAAAAGGTGTTGCACCCCGAGATTCTTCGCCTGTACAGGGAGAAGCGCGGGTGGGTTATTTCGGCTGATAAGAATGTGCTGAGCGCCAATGTTGCTGATGATCTTATCGCGGGTGAAAAGGCTAAAAATACGAGCCGAAATATTCTGATGAGTACCCTGTACACGACTAAGGCTAAGGACCTTGCGTTTTATGTTAGGGAGACGGGGGAGAAGCAGGATATCCGCAAATATTTGAAGTATTTGGGGCGTTTCTCGCTGGCTGTGGAGCATCTGCGTGGGCAGTGGGTGATTGTGGTTGACCGCGACGGCTACAGCAATCGCAACACCTACGAGCCGATTTACCCGCGAGGATTCGGGCAGCTGTAGTTTCTCTAGAAACCCCCCGCCGGGCAGTACTTTCGGTACTGTGCTGGCGGGGGTTTCTTGCTGGATTTTCCTGGTGGGCTCTTCGCGGCTGGCTATGGGAGGCGGAAGCAATGAGAGGTGGAATCCGGCCTACTGAGTTCGTGCGCAGAGTGTGCGTGTGTTACCTTGAAGGGTGTGTGATTCTCACTGTCACCGAGAGGGAACACACATGCAATGAATGTGGGCGAGGAAGCTCGTTCACTGTCACATCAACTTCCGGAAGTAAATATATGGATAACGTCCACGCTAATGCTGAAGCTGTTCCTTTTGACTTTGAGAGCGCTGAGGCTCTCAAGACACATTTGACGCATTTAACTCAGGTAATTGAGCATCAGCTCCCTGCTCGCTATGGCGCCGATGGTACTTGCGGTGCCGCTCAGCTCGCTCTGGAGGGGTTCACCGGTGGCTATGCACGAGTGTATAGAGCAAAGCTTGCTTCGTCATTTGCGCTGTTGCGAGAGTTTAAAGAATGCTTTAGCAATGCAGCTCGTAATATGGAGACTTACATTCGTGCTGCCCGCGAGGAAGAACGCATTCGCCGAGAGATTACTGCATGGGAGAAACTCAACGAACGTAAGCAAAGAGCTCGTGATCTTGAGAAGCTTGAGTATGACCTTCGGAATCAAGGTGCGTATAGCGTTGATAACCCTGACCTCAACCTTGAGCTTCCCCCTCGTCCTATGCCTTCCCGACCTCCGCATTTTGAGGTCTACACGCCACGACCTGTAGCTGACCCCTTCACCGGTGCTCAGGGCAGTTCAGTTTCTTCAGGAGTTTCTCAAAGTGCTCTCGGACAGTTTGCCGAGGCAAACTCTTCTGCACAGGGTACTCAGCATCTGAATACCCAGATTGCGCTTGCTTCTGGTGGGTCTACGGTTTCTATCGTGCCGCACAATGCCTACCAGCACGGTCAGATTACTTTCTCCCTGAATGCTGAAATTAGCCAGGTACAGCATTATGTTTCCTCTGCTTATTCGCAGTTCCGGTCCAATACTTCTTGGGGAACTTTCGACGCTGGTTCTTTGATTGCAGCATTGCATACCTGGATTGAAGATGTGCATGAAGATGCGACCTGGCTAGGGAAAGTTGCTCAGGTGATGCTTGATGCTGCAACTAATGGCAATCTCACTAATGCATCGGTAGAGTGCCATGCCAATCTTTCAGGGCCTCGAGCAAAGGCTCAAGTTAGCCTCGACATGAACCTTCTGAATGAGCTGATGCATGATGATATTCCCATGCATCACCTACTGCAGGTTCCTGGCATGAGTATTACCGGTGTAAATATCTCATCTGGCTATGCAAATGACCCCGTCAACGTTGCAACCGGTAACTTCATTGAAAGTGAAGTTGACCTTCGCTCTCATGTAAACCCTGTGTTGCGTCTTGAGCGCACCTACAACAGTGTTCTCGCTGCCCTCCCGAATACCCCTCACGATGCTTTTGGCAAGGGCTGGTCAAGCATGCTGGATAGCCGACTTGAGCAAAACTCAGACAGCATCTCATGGCACACTGCCGACGGTCGTGAACTCGTCTTTGAACGTGATACGAACTCGGCTAGCGGGTATGCACGAACTCCCAACGCCCCCTACTGGCTGGAGAAGGTATCCGAGTCTGCTCTAGACGCGGCACCTACGTATAATGTGGATTCAGTCTCTGCGCCCTTCGAAGAAGATACCGAAGGACAAGAGGCTCTTTATCGTGCCCTCTACTCTGTGGTGAGTAATGCGGTCAAATCTGCCCATCATCTACTGTCAGCAACTATTGAAGTAACGGAATCGTCTGAACCCAGCTACTACTGGTCTGTTACTAACCATTCTGGTAGCCGTTATTTCTATGCTCCTTCAGGTGAATTGGTTGCTTTCATGGAGGGGCACCCAAGCTCAGCTGTGGTTGCTCTGTACAGCCGTGGCCCAAAGGCTAATGCCGATGGGGAATTCGTAGCTCAGCGACCGAGTGCTTTGATTCAGCCTCTTAGCGCGCAGGGCATTGTTGTCAGCTATGATGAACAGGATTTTGTATCTGAAGCATCTCTCGTCAACTTCGGTGGAGACTCCTCTAAAGAACAATCATCAGGGCAGGCTGAAAGCCAGCTGAACGATGTGCGCTATATCTACAATTCTGCTGGCGTACTTTGTGAAGTTCAGCGACCTGATGGTATCCGCCGTTATGAACATACGGAGGATAACCTTATCCACCGTGTCTGGAATGAAACGGGATATTGCGAGGTCGAGAATAGCTATGACGCTGACGGCCGCATCGTAGCCCAGAAGACTGAGCACGGTCGAAATATTAGCTACCGCTACGAGCATGGTCTAATGACCGTGATTGAAGATTCCGGAACCGGTGAGCACGCTAATATTTGGCGCTCAAACGAACACGGTCAGCTTGTTTCCCTCGTGGCTGGCGACGGAAGCCGCCAGTCCATGCGATACAACTCCTACGGTTACCGCACCTACATCTGTGAGCGTGACGGATCTGTGACTCATCGTAGCTACGATGAACGTGCTCGCCTTGTCTCGGAAAATACTCCGGAAGGTGCAGTCCACCGTTATACGTGGGATGAGTACGACCGTATGATTGCCCACCGAATTATGAATAAGAATCGGCGTGCAGGCACCCTCACCGAAACACGCTATACCTACTCCCAGAACCCGCTGGACCCTAATCCCCTGACTATTACCCGTAACGGAGGCAATACAACTTATCTTGAATGGGACAGTGCCGGCCATTGCACCGCCGTCGCTGATGAATCAGGATTCAAGCAGCACTTTACCTACAATGACCGTGGACAGCTTCTGAGTTCCACGGACTCTAGTGGTGCGCAAATGCAGTATTCGTATGATGCCGCTGGCAACCTGGGCTCAGTAACTAATCCTCTTGGCAATACCCAGTATTTTGAGTGGGATGCGAGCGGACGACTCAGCACGGTGGTCGACGCGATGGGTGCTCGTTGGGGTTTGTCTTATGCAGAGGCAGCTCAGAACGCTACGCCGACCTCCGAGCAGCACTTGACAGCGCTGACCGATCCTGAAGGTAACATCACTACTTTTGAATACTCAGCTGGTCACCTAAGCGCTGTGATTGACCCTATGGGTAACCGAACCAGTGTCGAACGCGACACCTGGGGCAACGTTATCTCCATGACTGATGCCGCAGGAGCCAAGACCAATTATGAATACGACGAACTCTCGCAGCTCGTCGCTATCGTTGACCCCTGTGGGGCTCGTACCGAGTATGAGTATTCTCTAACTGGCGACTTGAGCCGCATTGTGGACGCTACTGGTGTAGCTTTGAGCATTACCCACTCGCGCTCTCACGGTGAGTACTCGATGCGAGTTGAGGGTGCGCCCGGTAACTATGCCGTTGTAACCGATGCCCTGGGACGAGTTGTTTCTGCGTCAAATTCTCTGATGAATATGGTGCCGGGTCTGGGTCCTGCTGGCTCTTTGCGCTCTAACTCTTCTCTTGCGGGGCTTGCTTCAGCAGGTAAGCAGCCTTCTGAGCGTCCTGCGGGTCCTTGGGCGTCGTGGAGCTTGGTGCAGCCGGAACTTCGTGTTCCCACTATTTTGGGTTCCCGCGATAACGTAGCGCGAGGCGATAGCGCCCTTACTGCTGCTCATCTTCCGTCTGTTATGACGATGTTTGAGAACCGCCAGGATATGGCGGCTCTCTTTGGCGTGCCCGTTCCTAAGTTGAATATTCCGGACGCCTCTATCCTTCTCAACTCTTCCTCTGATAGTTCTGCACAGGCTGGGTATAACGCTCAGAGTCAGGTTGCTCAGATTATCTCTGCAAATGGAGCGGTAGTTAACTTCGAGTATGATTCTCAGGGGCGCATGAGTCGTAGCGTTAGCGCAGCTGGTCGAGAGACCATCTTTGAATATGATGCTGCAGGTCGTTGTATCAGTCAGAAGGTTCTCAAGAAGACGAGTAAGCTCGACACTGACGAAGGTTACCTGGAAACTATCTTTACCTATGATGCTGCAGGTTGCCTGTTGGAGAAGACCATTCGGGATTCTGCAGATGCTTCAGCAACCCCGTCGCGTCTTGTGCAGTACACCTATGATGCTGCTGGCCGACGCATTAAAGAAGATACGGGGGAGAAGGTTACCTGCTACAGCTACACTTCACGTGGACTTATTGCTCGTATTGAAGATAGCGTTGAAGGTACCCGTTCTTTCTCATACGATGCTGCAGGTCGCCTTGTTAACGTTGAAGACGCTTTGGGCGGCACCTCCCGCTGTGAGTATGATGCCCTCGCACGTCCTCTGTGCTGGATTACGCCTGCGGGTATCGTAACGAGCTACGAATGGGATGCGGCAGGACGCCTTCTGCGTGAAGAACGCTCGGGTACAAGTTTTACGGTTGAAAGTGCGGCAGACTCTCTCGTACGTACTTTCTCCTACGATGCCGCAGGCCGTCTTCTGACGATGAATGACGGCGAACGTATCCGTTCGTTTGAGTACGATTACGCTCGTGGTGGTGTGCTCCACTCAGTCACAGTTGATGGTGAAGTTCAGGGAACTTTTGAATATTCCTTGATGAGTGGACGTGGCTCGCGGCAGGGCACGTTGAAGGTTTCGGTAAATGATGCAAAGGCAGAGCACATCTATGAGTACTCTGCATCTGGTAGGTTGCTGAGCCGTACTCGCGTACCCCATGGTGATATGAACATGAAGCGCATCTCAAGTACGGTATCTATTGCTGATCACACCACGGGTATTCTTCGTGCCCCGGACGCGAACCAGCGTACTCTCCATGCCTTGCAAGCGTTTAAGCAGCGCGGTGAGTACACGCTGAACTATGCCTACGACGCTGATGGTGTTCTGACAATGAGTAGCAACCCGTACGGTTCAGTCCGCTGGATGCGTGACGGAACCGGGCGAGTGCGCCATACCCACTCTAAAGACGCCTTCGCTCGTACCAGGGAGATGGAATTTACCCATGCTCCGTGTGGTTCCCTAACTTCGGCGCGTACAGATGATAGTCATGCAGTGTGGGAACTCGATCCTGTTAAGAATGTTCCCGTAGGGTACAAGGTGGAGCGTAACGGCACCCGAGGAACGGGAAACGGTACTGCAACTATGAGCATGTTTGCCGCCGGTGTGGAACGTGATGCTTCTTCTCAGGTTGCTGTTTGCACGCTTGAAGATGCAGGAAATAAGTTTGAGGCACACACTATGAGGTATCGCTATGATGCTTCTGGTGCTCTCGTCTCTGTTTCGGATGGTATTCAGGAACGAACCTGGACCTACGAAAACGGCATGATGGTCGCTGAAGCATTGTATATGCGTAATTGTGAGCAGGGAGATAACGCCCTGCTGCTGGAACGCGCCTTCAGCCATAATTCAATTGGTCTACTCAGCGCTGTTTCTGAGGTGCAGTATGGTACCGATGGGACTGTGCAGAATCGTTCTCGAACTGAGTATTTCTATAACGCTGCCGGTGAACGCGTCCGTGAGGTGACCACGGACGAGCTGACTAGACAGCACCGTAAGCGTACCCTTGGGTGGGGCAACATGGGGCAGGTGAATGCTATTCGCCTGGACAGCGAAGAGTGGGAGCTACACCATGACATGACTGGTGAGCTTGCCTCAGTTCACGCTAATACTACGGTTGATGTCCCCAATGCATCTATGCCTTTGGTGTGGGACGCTGTCTCATCCGTACCTATGGTGCTGGGTGTGGGCGGAATGAGTGCTGGATCTGTGCTGGAGAATATCTCTTCTGAAGAGGAACTGGGCTATGGCTTGGGCTGGTCTATGTCTTCTAACCCGTGGGAAAGTGACGTAGTTACTGTTGCTGCTGTTCCTGGTCTTGGCATGGTTAGTGCTGGTCCGGCAGCTTCCTCAGTCAATATTGCTGGTCTTGATTTCATGGGTTTCCGTGTGGCTGATGCTGGCGTGCGCCGTTTTGTGTCCACTGATGCTTTGAGCTCGGTGCCGGGTATTGTGCACGGTATGGATACGAACTCTTTTGTAGGCTGGAACCCTATTTCCCTAGCTGACCCGTGGGGTTTGCGCCCGATGTCAGTGCAGGAATTTAGGGACTATCAGGTTCGAAAAACAGAGAAGAAAAATCATGATACATCTGAGATTATTAACGAGATAAAGTATAGTCCTGGTGCCCAAATACTGTTGTTTATAATGGGGATAATTGATTATTCACCACTTTCCCCCTTTGGAATATATAATTACTTTAATAAAGATCCAAAGATTGAGGATTTGAATGTTCAGCGGCAGCATGGGCATAGTGGGGATATTCCTCCTGTTCCTCCGCAAAATATTCATCAAGTGGCGCAACGCATGAATTCAGTTAATGACAATCAACATGTTAAAGACATGGAGAAATCGCAAGGAAACGCAGGGTACTCAGCCGTTCAAATTGACGTTTATGAAGGGAAGAAGCCTGATGATTCGAAGGAGAAGGTTGCATATGTTTATATTCCCGGCACTGATTTTGATTTTTCGATAAAAGGTGGAAAAGATGGTGAGATTGGCTCTATAGGAAATAATCTTGGTCTGGCTGGTAATACCTCTGATAAACCTGTTGATGATTTGTCGCCCTACCACCGAATGGTGGAAAAGGCAATGAAGGATGCTAAGCTACAAGACGTAGACCGAGTAGTAATGGTTGGTCACTCTCAGGGCGGTGCCGTGGCGTATTCACTTGCTAATAATAAGGAATTTAATAGTAAATATAAGGTATCTAATGTTGTAACCTATGGTGCACCGACCAGCAATCTTGAGGGACAACGAGATGATCTTGACCATCACTTTAACTATGTGGCTGTTGTGAACGAGAATGACGTGGTTCCTGGCCTAACACCTGGAAAGCAATACGGCGAGCCCGCTAATCGTGTACATGTCGTCGAAAGTGATAAAGCTAGGGGGGGCATGGATTCTCACGGTATGAATATTTATGTCGATGCTACTCAGCGTTATGTTGCTAGTGGCTACGGTGATGATGAAGGCGTTGATATCGATGCACAGGCGTACAGCGCGCAACAAGAAGTGCAAGGAGTAGAAGAAGGAACTGGGCTATATACCGGTAGAAATACTTCTAAGACTACTTATTACAATCGTGCGTTACGAGAAGCCCTTCGGGGAAATACGTTTTAGGAAGGAGAGGAAATGAGTGTCGACCCGGAGTGGACTAAAAAATTCTTCAACCAAGAGGACTATAGGGGAGCATACCATCTTGTCGATACTGACATGATTGGAATTTATACCCCAGCAGACCAGCAGCACCCTGCATATTCTGCGCCGCCGCCAGACTACAGCTATACGTTTACTAAATTTCTAACGTCCGCTGATTTGAAATTCTATAATAGCTACTATTATCAATGCCAAAACTATATGCTTTTGGCATCCGATTCGCGTCGCCTCGAATATGCAATGACCGCCCAAGAAATGTTCTTCCCCGCCATCCAAGATATCTTTGACGAGGGAAAAGGCTGGGTTATTACCCCCAACCAACAAATCCTGACCATGCATATCCTTGAGGCGCAGCCGCGCATCCATAACGAAGAACAAAAAATCTTCGACTGGAACGTCAAATTCGACATCCTCCCCGAAGCAAAAGTTTTCCGCAAGGACACCGGGCAGCTACAGTCCATCACCGAATTCGACACGCGCGGACTCCTCCGCGATGGAGCAATCCACGGCACCCTGCGCTCCCGTTTCCTCGATCCCGGATGGGACATCCACTTCATCCCCGAAAAGGAGGTATAACCATGGGACCCCAACCCAAGGAACAGGAGACGAGCATCCAGCAGAACTCCTCCCAGGAAGCTCATCCGGTATCTTCTGGTCAGCTACTTGCTCATCAGTCGGAGCCGCGAAAGCCCCGTTTTTCTCGTCGTACCCTCGCAATAGGGGGCGTGGGAGTCCTCGGCGCTCTCTTCGTTGGTCGACAGGCCGGTATCCTTGCCACCAATGAGGAAAAGCAAGAAGTGCGTCTTCTTAAATGGGATAGGGCACTAATCGCTCTAGAACCTGATGAGAAGTTTGATGCTGGTTACGTAGACCGTGGAAGCGCAGCGGGGTTTATGGTGTACACCGCCTACGAACGCAGCGGAAGGTACGTGCCCGCCACCGAAGAGCACCCCGCCCAGAATGTACCCTACCCCGTTCTGCAGCCGGGAATGAATGAGTATAACCGCGGTGGTTTCTATATTTTTCAGGCGTACTTTTATGCCGCCCTGAACTATTTCTACTACACCGGAGATACCAAACCGCTCTCGGAAGTGATCAACCCCGAAGAGGTCATTTCTCCCGAGCTTCTTCGGCTGTACCGGGAAAACCGCGGCTGGCTTATTGCTAATCAGGACGTGTACCGCCTGCAGGTTACCACCGCCGGTATTAATGACCGCAGTAAGAATGGTCGGCAGATATTGAGATACCAGGCAAGGCGACGTATTCGCGATGAGGCTGTCTTCTACGTGCCCGAAACGGGGGAGAAGCTACCCATCGATAAGTTCTTGAAGACCGGTGAGGAAGAGTATGCGTTCCTCTGTGCTGAGCACCTGCGCGGCCGCTGGGTGCTGGTGGAGGACGATAAGGACGCCACGCCGCTGTATCCTCCGGGATTCTCTCTCGAAGGGCTAGAGGTATAAGAATCCACCTTCCCGGTAGTCGCACGACATCACCGATAACCACACCAACCACACTAGGAGACATATGGAACAGTCGCCCCAGAACCCGGGCGGACCCGCGCAGGCTAGCGCCGTGCAGGGCAACCTCTTGCCGGAGAATACTGCGCAGAGCAATGCTGTACAGGAAAACACCGTGCAGAACAACGCAGCAGAAAGCACCACGGTAGAAGCCAGTGCAGTACCTACCGCAACCACCCTCCAAAGCCCCGCGCAAGACCCCGCCGTAGATGGTACCGCATCCGGAGCTCCCGCCGAGGCGGTAGCACCCGCGCCCGCAGAGCCTAAGCGCATGGGCCTCTATTCGCTTATCTGCCTCCCCACCGGCGGATTTACGGCTTACTTCATCGCAAACATTCCCTACCTCTGGATGTACTACGCATATTGGGAATCTTCCTCGGTAGCAACGACTATTCTGATTATTTCGTTTGTTGTTTTGCTGTGCGTCTGCTTCACCTACTGTGCTCTTGCGGCGCTCATCGTTGAGAAGATCGCTACCCGAAAGCTGCCTTGGGGTCGTTCCCTCGCCATAAGTGCGCGCGCTACCGCGCTTCTTGTGATTGTTCTGACGATTGCCTTCTTCTGCATTGAAGCGTCCCTCTTCCGAAGCCGTTTCTAACACGCCGTAGACAAACGTCACCGGCAGAATACCGGCAGGGTAGAGCCCTCTATGCTCCACCCTGCCGGTACTTCGTATCCGGGGCTCCACGCCATCAGCGAGCGCGGGGTGAGAATAGTCAAGGCACAGCATAAAACCGCGCCGAACCAGTGAAAATATGCCGCCAACCCTCTAAAATAGAAAAGGAAAATTCCGAACAACAACCCCGCCCGGCATACCGCGCGGGAAAGCTAAGGAGCGAACTATGTCGCGTAAGCCCCTCATCGCAGGCAACTGGAAGATGAACCTCAACCACGCAGAGGCAGTCACCCTCGTCCAGAAGCTCGCGTGGACCCTCGACGACGCAAACTTCAACTTCTCCGCAACCGAAGTAGCCGTCTTCCCGCCCTTCACCGACATCCGCTCCGTGCAGACCCTCGTCGAAGGCGACAAGCTGGACATCCTCTACGGCGGCCAGGACCTCTCCGTCCACGACTCCGGCGCATACACCGGCGAAATCTCCGGCGCATTCCTTTCCAAGCTCGGCGCAACCTTCGTGCTCGTCGGCCACTCCGAGCGCCGCACCTACCACCACGAAAGCGACGAGCTGTGCGCAGCAAAGGTCCAGGCAGCATACAAGCACGGCCTGACCCCCGTCCTCTGCGTCGGTGAGCCCCTCGAAATCCGCGAAGCAGGCACCCACGTCGAGTACACCCTCGAGCAGCTGCGCGGCTCCATCGCAGGTCTGACTGCAGAGCAGGCAGAAACCCTCGTCATCGCATACGAGCCCGTCTGGGCAATCGGCACCGGCAAGGTCGCAACTGCAGACGACGCACAGGAAATGTCCGCCGCAATCCGCGCAGAAATCGCTAAGCTCTACTCCGCAGACGTTGCAGAGAAGGTCCGCGTTCTCTACGGTGGCTCTGTCAAGTCCTCCTCCGCACCCTCCATCATGGGCAAGGAAGACGTGGACGGCGTGCTCGTCGGCGGCGCATCCCTGCAGGCTGACGAATTCGCAGCAATCGCACGCTTCGACGCATAAAACTCCGACGCACCATAGCGTCTCATAGCGTTACAGCGCCCGGCGGGTACCCACCCGACCGGGCGCTGAACCATTAAACCGCCACCGAGATAGCGGTGGATGTACGAGGCGGGCGTAAGAGCCGGGGGTTAGAGCCGGGAGTAGGAGTCAGACGTAAGGGGCGGGGGAGAAGAGCCTGGCGCGTTCGCCCCTAACCGCAAAACCCGCCCAGAATACGCCGACCCCGCGGTTCGCCCCGTACACTTAACGGCATGTTCAGCTTTGGTTTTTCCCTGGTCATCGCAGCCCTCGTCGGCATGATCCTCTACAGCTACCTGCGCAACCGCAAAGTGAGTGCCCCGCGCCTACCCGGCAATGACGGCGGCAACATCGGCTACGCAGGCGGCGCAGAATACCAGGAACCCTCGCCCGAATACCAGTACTTCGAGAGCCGCCGAGAAGCATTCCTCGACCAGCTCTACAGCCGCACCTCCTCACCGGAAATCCCCGTCACCCTCACCCTGCGTGACTGGGTAGACCAGGGCTTCTACGCTGAAGGAGGCGCCTACTGGGCAGCCGCGCAGCAGTTCACCTACTACCTCATCGACGGCGGATACGTGCGCGCCTACGACACCGAAGGCGACGAACTCACCGCCCAGCGTGTGCTCACCGACCGCCCCGCAGCCCTGCAGCTGACCCCCAGCGAATACCAGCGCCGCAGCAACCGCGCCGCGTAAAAAGCCGCCTCAACGTGACCGAATGGCGGCTGTAGCGTATAGTTAAACCCGTCTGTCTGCGCCCCGCAGCCCAGACACCCCACCAGAAGACAACGAAGGAAGGTCCCCATGGACGTCATCATGAACGTACTCATGGTCATCATCGCCATCACCAGCGTGATCGCAGTAATGCTTGTGCTGCTCAACCGCGGTCAGGGCGGCGGCCTCTCCGACATGTTCGGCGGCGGTATGACCAACTCCCTGAACTCCTCCGGTATGGCGTCCAAGAACCTGATCCGCCTGACCGTCACCGTGATCGTCATCTGGGTTATCGCAGTGGTCCTGTACGGCCTGGCAATGCGCTTCAATGGCCAGATCGTCGTCTAGTCAGCCTCTACCAGAGCCCACGCCCACCCCACCGAGGGTGAGCCAATAGAGCTTCTCCCCGGCACTTCTCAACCGAGAATGCCGGGGATTTTTTATGCACCAAACGGCAATGACGAAAGCGGTAGCGAGGCGCGAATCTTTACGGCATGATAGGACGTATACACCACATACGAAAGGCAAAGAAGCCATGAGCGCCTACACCCTCGACTACACGTACACCGCCCCGTCAGCCCTCATCGACGGCGCCGACTCCCGCGCGCTCAGCCTCGCCACCAGCGGCGGCAGCACCCCCGAAGGTGCCGCCTCCCACCCGTACTTCTTCTCCGGATTCCTCGAACGAGCAGACGTCTACGCCACCGCACTACTGGTCGTCGCCAGGGTCGCCCGCACCCGCTTCTACGTACCGCCCAGCTCCCTCGCCGGAGCCCTACGCGCCGCAGACCCCGTCGTCACCAGCACCGCCGAAGGCCTACGCTTCGAATCCTTCAGCGCCTGCTGCGGAGTGTACGCGCGCCTCGACGTTGACTCCAGCGCACTCGACGCCAGCCACAGCGCCGTAGGCGTCACCAACGTAGACGTCAACCCGCCCCTGCGTGCCGCGCTCGCCTCTCTCAGGGTGGGGGAGCCCATCCACCTGAACGTCGGCGACGACGGTCTGCTCACCACCACCCTTGACGGCTCCGTCATGGAAGAAAAAGTGCCGCTGCCCATCCGCTGGCTCAAGGGCTTTGCAGAAACGCAGATGCTCTCATCCCGCATGAGTCCCGTGCACAGCCTGGACGCTGCCGCCGCCCGAACCTTTATCCACTCCCTGCCGCGTAACTCCAGCACCAAGGCGGTCCTATGGGCGACCCGCGCGGTGCGGTCCCTGCGCCTTGCCACCCGCGCCACCGTCGGATCTGTATGCGTGGCGGGCCCCGAGCGTCTGCGCGTGCTTGAGCCGCTCATCCGCCACATTCAGCGCCTGGACGCGTACAGTGAGCCCGTGACCGCCGGTAATGCGCCCGTGCCCAGCGTGTGGGTGGCGCACCTGCCCGGCGCACGCCTGAGCATTGGTTTGAGCCCTGAAAAGTCACGCGGGTTCTCCGGTGAGGGATCCGTGCTGCAGGCGCTGTCTAACCCGAACACCGCCCAGAACGCTGACATGCTCAGCGTGCTGCTCTCCTTCGAGCCGCGCATTGACGTGCCCGTCATGTCTGCCCGCGCAGGCTTGGACGAGGCGGCAACCCGCGACGCCCTCGCCCTGCTGGCTTCCTCCGGTCAGGTTGGTTTTGACGCGCATGCTGGCGAGTATTTCCACCGCCCGCTGCCCGTGCATCCGGAGGCGCTGACCGCCATGCACCCGCGCCTGGTCGGCGCGAAAAAGCTTGCCGACTCCGGCGCTATTGAGCGGGTCGGGGCGGGGGAGCACGGCACCGGTGAGTACAGTGTGCGCAGCGGTGAGAACACGTACACCGTGGTGCTGCCCGCCGACCCGTACGCCGTGGAGGGGTACCTCTGCTCCTGCCCCTGGTGGTTGAAGTACCGCGGTACGCGCGGCCCCTGCAAGCACGCGCTGGCGGTCAGTATTCTCTACCGCGAACACGCCGCCAGCTAGACACACCACGCACCGCACTAAAAGACGACGCCTCAAAAGCTCGCCTCAGCTTCCTTCCGAAAGACCATCATGAGCAAACGCCCCGAAACGCACACCTTCCCCGAAGGTGTTATCACCGAGCCGCTCCCCGGCGAAGTCATTTACCCGCTCACCAGGCAGCAGAAAACCTGGAGCGACATCATGCACTTCAACCGCAATCTCGCCAACATCCTGGCGGTCGGCGGCACCCTCGAACAGATTTACCGCCGCTGGCAGTACTTCGACATTGTCACCACCCCATACGGCTCCCAGCTCGGTAAAAACACGCCCGGAACCGTCACCCAGGACCGCGTTAAAGCCTACGCAGAGTTCGGCTGGTTCACCGGAGGTGTTGCCATGCGCCTAGCTGAGCTCTACGGCGGGGCGCACCTCGAACATGACGAGGAATACTACACCGCCCTCATCAACTGCGACCGCGAGCTGATCCTCCCGCTGCTGCGCGAGGATAAGCAGCTCCGCGAAGAACTCATCTGGGGCATGCTCGCCGTCGAAGGTAACCGGGATGTATCCCTCACCCAACGCGACTCCTACAAGCCCGGGCAGAAGGACAACAACCCCGGCTGGTCCTGTGCCCTCATCGAAGCCACCGAAACCGGGCTGATTAGCCGTGACCGCCTGATTGATGCGCTCCTGAGCTCCCTCATGAGCGACTTCCCGGCGTACCGGGTCGGCTGGTTCTCACGCCTGGTCACCGGACTTAAACTCACCGCCGAAGAAATCGCGGCACGTCAGAGCGAATTTCTGACGCTTTTCTCCTCGCCCATCGGTCCGAGCGTAACCCTTGGTGTGCAGCATATTCACCGCCTCTGGAGCAAAAACCCGCAGGTGCTGGATGCTACCGCCTTCGCCTACGCGGCACCCGCCGTATGCGCCGGAACCAAAGCAAACGCGCTCAAAATCCTGACCATGCTCCAGGCGCTGTACCGGGAGGGCACCCTCGATGCTGCCGCCTGCGAAGACGCTGTAGTCATGGCGCTCAGCCACACCCACGCGCAGGTTCAAGCCGCCGCCCTCAAACACCTCGAAGAATGGGTGCAGGCGGGCGCCGCAGACGATGCGAGCGCCGAGACTGTCGTGTTCGCCGAGCGTGCCCGCGAACTCTACCGCGACTACCGATCCCAGCTGGATCCGCTGGTTGTGGCGCAGATTCAGAAAGAGGGCTCGCCGCTGCTTGAAGAAGCACAGAACACCGGCCAGGGGAGCGGCACGGAAGACGTAGCCCTCACTGATGCCGCTGATATTGAGGCCGCCGCCGCGGAGGCGCTCGCCGCCTCCCGCGCCGTAATCCACCGGTACTGGGACACCCCCGTGCGCCCCGTTACCGCATCTGACGTGCAAGAACGCGCCCGTGCGCTCCTGCACCACCAGGTCGCGCCCTGCGCCACCCCCGATACGCTCAACGAAGCAGACCAGCCCGAAACGCACGCCGGATGCGAGCTGGAGCTGGAACTGCTCACCGCCTACCTGCTCAGCGCCGAAGGCACCGCGCAGAGCCCGGACCTGCTTGAACAGCTTGTTCCTATCTGCCTGAAAAAGCTGAACCACTGGGGTTTGGAGTGGTTCGACATGCGCGCGCACATGACGGTTCTTGCAGCCGCCGGGAAGCTACGTGAGCGCCCGAAGGCGTCGGAGATGACCCCGAAAGAAGACCCCGGTACGGTGCCGAACCTGCACTACATGTACTCCCGCCACGCCGCGTTCTTCAGCACCGGATTCAAGGACGCCCTCGGCGTGCTGCAGAGCAGGCAGAGCTACACCCCACTCGCCACCCCTGAATTGTTCGGTGGGTGGGTGCATCCGGATACCCTGGTGCGCCGGTATGCCAAGAACCTGACTGATGGAGCCCCCATCCTGCGCCAGGATTTCACGGCGGCGCTACTGCGTGTGCGCGTGCCGGAGGTGCTGCCTCCGTACGCTACCGACGAGCAGCGGCAGGACGCACAGCGCCGCCGAGCTGAGGCGCTGACCCTGCTCGAAAGCCTCGAAGAGCAATACGTGAAGAACCCTCAGGAGAACGCTCCGCGCTCTGCTCCTACCCAGATTCGCGTGCTCCGCTCCGCCCTCGACGGCACCCTCGCCACCGGGCGCATCAACCCCTACCTGGAATCCATCACGGTAGCCCAGCGGGAGAAAAGCTGGGGCCTTCAGCTGAACGGGGTGGCGCACGGTGCTTCCACCCCCGAGCTGAACGCTTTCCGCGGCCTCGCCACCGCCCACCACGACGAAGAAGGACAGTACGCCCTGCTCTACCCCTCACGGGCAGAACCGCTGGCGTACTACTGCGCTAGTAGCAACTGGTACATCTTGGACCACAGCGCCTTTGACCGGAGCCTGTATTTGGCGTTGGCAGCGCACCCCGGCGCGTGGGGTCCCGCCTGTGCATTCGTGTTCGCCGCGGGCTTCTCGGAGCAGCGCGTCGAAATTCGTTCCCTCGCCGTGGAAATCATGCACCGCGTGCTGGACGACCAGCTCAGTCTTGAGGATGCCACCGCAGGCTTCGTGAATTTTGTGCCGCTGGCGATGCTGAACCGTTGGGCGCTCGCCCTCACCGACTTTGCCCAGCTGGATGCGCGGGCGGCTGTGCGCTTCTTCGCGCGTCTCATACCGCACCTGGATACCGGGGCGAACTCGCTCGGTAAGCTGCTGGGCGCCTTCAGCCAGGCGTTGGCGACTCTCGAATCCACCACCCGTGCGGAGCTCGTGGATGAGCCGCTGCGTGCCTGGTTGGGTACGCTGACCGGTTCTTCGCAGAAGGCGCGGTACGCCCGGAATATCCTCAAACAGGTGCAGGGCTAAAACGTTCATACCGCACCCCGCCTACCCCCCCCTTAATCGACATACTTTATGACCGACCCGAAAGCAGGTACCGATGACTGATACCGCCCAGCCGCATAACCCTAACGAGCACAGCGCAGGGGAGCGCACCCTCGAAGAGCGCCGCGCCGCCCTCAAAGCCCTTATGGCGGCAGAATCAACTGACGTGCAGGAATACCACGCCGTCATCACCGGCGCCACCGAGGAGGAACGCGCCTCCCTCGCCCGAACCTTCACCCCCAAGAGCGTCATCGGTAGCGACCACATTAACCGCACCCCGCTCGCCGCATACGTTGCCGGGGCACTCGTGCGCACCCCCGACGGTGACCCGTGGGAATACCACCGTTCCGCCGGCCGTGCCATGCGCACCCTGCTCTGGGAGGGGCGCCCGGATCAGCAGCTGATTGACGCGTTCCTGCTCGGCGCCACCGAACGCCCCGACGAGTGGATTCTGCGTTTTATTGAGGGCCTCCCGAACTCTTGGGCTCGTTCGAAGAAGATCTGGGAAACCTGCTACATGCTGCTTCGTGCCCGTAACCTGAGCTGCGATGCCCCCGAATACCTGGTCCTTTTCTTCCACGAGGCCCTGCCCTGCGTGAAGAAGGGCAGCGCCAGCAACCACGCCCAGCTCAAAACCTTCTTCACCCGTGACATGACCCTGCTCGACCAGGAATTCTGGGCGGTCTTCCGCACCGAAGGGGTGCTCTTCAAGGGCTACGGCAACTACATGGGCGAAAGCGCAGAACTCTGCCGCCTCATGGGCGAATACTTCGACATCCGCGACGAAATCCTGGACGCCCTGCTACGCGGCCTGACCAGCGATTTCAGCGCATTCAACTCGGCTGCGTTCCACTCCGTCTACACCGACCTGCAGCCCACCGACGCAGAAAACCGGGCACGCTTCGGGCAGCTCATGGCTGTCCTCACCGCAGAGCCCAGCGCCTCCGTCGGATTCGCCCAGACCATGCTGCAGAACGTGCTCAAAGCCTGCGCACCCGCCGCCCTGCAGAAGACCCCCGACCTGCAACCCCTCGAACAGGTCGACCTGGAACAGCTCATCGACGCACTCGGCGCGAACCTCTACCGCACCGAAAAGAAGGTTCAGCGCGGCGCCCTGCGCCTGCTCAAGCTCATCGCCACCCAGTACGCCGGCGTGAGCAAAGCCAAGCGCAAGAAGACGCAAACCGCCGAGCAGGTGGCGCTCGCCAACTATGTTGCTGACCGCGTCCTCGAAGCCTACGAGGTGCTACCCCTGGAACTGCGCGGCGCCGCGGAAGCCTGCCTGCCCGAAGACCGCCTGTCTCAGCCGGAAGAGACGGAGGCGGCGGGCGCCTCCGTAGAGGTACCGCCTGTGCTGTTGCCCGGCGTTGAGCACCGAGAACCCGTCGCATCCATCGCAAATTTGGAAGAGTTCTGCACCCTCATTACGGAAGAGTCGAACACCACCTCGGGTCGAATTACCGGGGACGAATCTCCCAGCACCCGAGGAGAGAACCTGGCACGTCTCTACCACTTTGCCGCGACCGACAATCTGGCACCGGCGGAACAGCAGCAGCTTCGTACCCTGCGCAAGATCGCCAGCGAATATTACTACAACAACGTTGCGTACATGCCTGTTCTCCGCGCCGTGCTGAAAGCTAACGCCGAGGCCGCCGGGTACAAGTCCTGGGAGCTACCCGAGCTGACGCCGCTCCTGCAGTATTCCAGCCGTAGTGAGATGGTTGCACGAGCTCACCCGAGTAACGCGCTCCTGAGCAAGGAAGAGATGATACGTCTGACTATTCAGAATAAACACCATCTCTGGAATGCTGACTACAAGCCGTTGAAGGGTTACCGCGACCTCTATGAGATCTTCCGCGAGCAGATGCGTGCCGTCGCCGCCGGGGGAGAGTACCACACGGAAGGACGCACGGTGCGTCTGCTGAGCGCACCACTACCCGCCCGTCAGCTTACCTACAGTGACTGGACTTATCGCACTGTTTCTGGCCTGGATATGCCCTGGAGCGGCTTCAACCGTGGTCTCGACAATGATCGAGTCTGGGAATACCAGGAGGCCAGCAGGTCGGGTCGTCTTCGCGAGGCCGGTTTCGAAAACTTTAACGTTGAGGAATTCGTGAAGTACCAGCCCATGTGGCAGGTCAAGGGTGACATCGTGGATACCGTGGATGAGGCACGCGAGGCCCTGAGCCACGCAACCGCTGGCATGAGCCCCGAGGAGGCTATCGCCTACGAAGCTCTTAACACCGCGTTCATTCCCTTCGTATGTTTGCTGAATCTCGACAGGGTTGACAGCTGGCTGGGTGACTTCCTCCCGGCGCTCACCGAGTGGGCGTCCTGGCTGCTTCAGAACAACCCGGACCTGCTCTCTGCATACTTCCTGTTCGCCGCTTCGCAGTGCGTTGAGGAGAAGACCGTCACCCCCGTTCCCGTACTCATGCGCGCGCTGAGGGAATCCACCGTGCAGGTGGGCGCCCCGACCTGCACCCTGCTCGGCTACGTGGCGAGCGCGAAGAACCCTGAGTACCGTCTGGCGGCGGCAGAGGCCATTGCGGCACTCTTTGAGGCGGGCCTGCTGGATGCATCCACCTTCGCGGAGACCCTGAAGTGGGCTCTGGAGGACGGGATGGTCCTTGCGAACCGCCTGGTGGCGACCCTGCGTGAGGTGTCGGCTATTAGTCCGCTGGCGGGTTGGCGTGTGCTGCAAGTTCTGCGCCTGCTGCTGCCGATGGTTGGTGGGATGACGAAGGGCGGCGACTATGTGCGCCTGGCGGTGGAGCTTGCCGAACTGTACGGCACGCCGGTTGAGATCCCCGCCGAGCTGGAGCCGAAGATGAAGGGCTCCACGGTGCTGGCGAAGAGCCTGCGCGCCCTGGCCGCGGTGACCCCGCGCGTGACTGAGGAGGCGCTTGCCGCCCGCGAGGCAGCGCTCGCCCTGCTGGGGGAGAACGGTGCCTAATACTGTGCCTGAAAGCGTGCATCCTGCGGCGCCTGCGTGGAGCGCCGAATACCTGCAGGAGTTCCTGTGGCGTATTGTGCCGGGTCGTTCCATGCGCTCTATGGATGATGAGGTGATTGCCGAGTTTTTCAGGGAGCATCCGGAACACTGGGAAAAAATCTGGGCGCTGTTTACCGTGGAGGGCGCCCTGCCCTCGAATGGTCTAGCACTCTGGTTTATTTATGATGCGCAGCTGACTATTTGCGGTCATGATTTGCTCGTGTATTTGGCGGAGCATTTTCCGCAGTATCGAGCCCGGATCGAGCAGGAGTGCGTTCAGGCGTTGCTACGTGATTATGCGCCACAGAACGCCCGCATTTTCTCGCGTGCCTTTGAAGCTCTGACGGCGGTTCCGAAGGGGCTACGCGGTGCTGAACGTAAGCAGGCTTTGGTGGGTCAGGCGCAATCCTATGCTCGGCACGGTGCGCTGATTCCGGCGTTGTTGGCTTCGCCGGTGGCGACCACGGCTGCTGTGGGCGCGCAGATGCTGCAGAGTGTTCTGCAAGTCTGCGCGCCATCTGGCGGTTCTGCCCCTGCCGGTCAGGTGCCGCTGACTGCTGGTGAGCTTCAAACCCTAGTGGCGGAGGCGCTACCTGCCGCCGCGCAGCTGCTGTTCCGGCGTGAGAAGAAGCTGATGACTGCCGGTTTGAAGGTGCTTGAGTTGAGTGTTCGGGCGGTACCGGAACATGCCGGGGAGGTGTCTGCTTACGCGCAGGATGCTGTGGAGGTTCTTCCTCTGGAGCTGCGCGATTGCGCGCAGAAGCTGTGCCCTGACACCGCGCCAGCACAGCCTAGTTCGATTCAGCCGAGCTCGGCTCAGCTCGCCTGCACCCAGTCTGCCTCAGATCAGCCGCCCCGTAGTGTGCATATTCCGGATGTCCCTGCCCTTGGGCTCTCAGCCTCGGAGGTGAACGCCGCCCTTAACGCGGCGCCGCAGGTGGGGCGCGCCTCCGAAGCTACCCGGGATGCTATTCGCAACGACCGGGACTGTGAAGAGCTGCTGTTCGCTCTCTACCATCTCAACGAGAGGGAGCAGTCTGTCCGCCGCATCCCGGCGCTGCTGAACTACCTGCATCGGGCGCATCAGGAGGGGCGAGTCATTGAGCTCAGTCCCGCTTTTCAGAAGCATCTGCGCCGCTACCTGAGTCGTGCCTGGCATGACGGTCGCGACCAATTGCGCTACCTCGCGTACCGTCTGCTGGTCCAGCATGTGCACGCCGCAGACCCTGACCCGCAGGCAGCACTCACCGAGCACACGGGTCGTTTTCAGGGTGCTGATTTTCATTTCAGGGGATACCCGCGCAAGGGTAGCGAATATTGGGCGTACCGGTCGCCCACGGCACTATTCCACGAGCAGCTTCGCGTTGCGTTCGGGGATCAGCCCTATAGTAGCGAGGGTGCGGCTGGGCAGGGCTTTGCGCCTCTGCTGGCTGAGCCGCTACCTGCGGTGGAGCGTTCTTTTGAGCGTACGGTGATTCGTTTCAAGTCGTACCGTGAGGCGTTTCCGAAGGTTCTGCACGGCGAGTATGAGGTGAATGATTCCACCTATGAGCTGTGGCAGGTGCCGGGGGAGGAGCTAGCCACGGAGCGGAGTACGTTCACGGCGGCGGCATACACGGTGGCTGGTGCCTGTACGGAGTATCCGGGGCGTTCCCTGGAACATGCCGAGGTGCCGTCTGTTGCCCTGGTATGTGGCTGGTACGCCTGGGCGATGCGCCACAACCCGGACCTTCTGGCGGCGCAGTATAAGCCGCTGCTGAGCGTGTATCAGTTCTCTCGTCTTCACGGTTTTGAGGAGGTTCTGCAGGCGCTCGGTGCGGCAGAGCGTGCTCTGGGTGTGCCGTCGTATAACTTCTTGGCGTGGGCTTCTGTGGTGCACGCCCCGGAGCGTCGCGCGTTGACGGCGGAGACGATTGCCTCCCTCATCGACCGCGGCAACTGGGATGCGCACCTTTTCGCCAGTGAGCTCGGGTACCTCCTGGAGCACGGCTGGTTCGGGGTGAATCGCCTGGTTCAGACGCTGAACGATGCCGCTTCGCTGAGCCCCTTGGCGGGGTGGTCTGTCTTCCAGACGGTGCGCCGGATCCTTCCGTTGGCTCCGCAGGTGGGTCAGGGTGCGTCCCTTGTGAAGCTGGCGGTGGAGCTTGCCGAACTGTACGGTGTGGCTGTTGAGATTCCCGTCGAGCTGGAGCTGAAGATGAAGGGCTCCACGGTGCTGGCGAAAGCACTACGCGCCCTGGCTGCCGTGCCTGCCTGCAAGACGGAGGAGGCGCTTGCCGCCCGCGAGGCCGCTCTCGCACTATTGGGCGAGTCCTAGCCCGAAAAACCTACCTGCCGGTGAGGCTACTTGCCCCTTAGCTAGAGCCTCACCGGCGGGTAGAAACCCCCTAGTAGAAACCCCTAGTATGCTTCGGTGACGAAACGGCTTGACCACCGTCGCGGGGCGGGAGTACTCTATAAGCAATGGCGGATCATGAAGAGTCCTACTTTCTGAAATATCTTTTTCCTATATTTGTCGGATTCTTCGCTTCCCGCCATTTTTCTTTTAACCCTGCTCCCACGCGGCTGACAGATAAGCGGCTGATGGACAAGCACGCGACGGATAAACACCGCCCAAGCTCCGCAACATGTAACGGTCAGTTACCCCGCGAAGATGCACCCCGCAGGTCATCGATGACCAAACCCCGCGACAACCCGCACCCACACCGCTACGATAAGAACATAGACACACCACCGACGGTGACAGCCGGGTGAGACCAACGGAAAGGACGACCCGTGACCACTCCCTACGACGCATCCCCCTACCTGCAGGAATCACCCTACTTCAACGAATCCGCCTACCTTCACGGCGAAGCGCCCGAGGGTCTCAGCCCCCTCGTGCGCCTCATCCTGATGCGCCGCTACGGCGTGTACGTCTTCACCGACCTGTACGGCCCCTACTACCGCTCGAACTACTCGAGCATTAACGACCTGCACCACTCCGGCGCATTCGACACCGACCTGGGGCGAGTATCCGTCCTGAGCAATTGCGGTCTGACCCTCAGCCCTGAGTCCCTCGCCCAGGCGCTGAACGCCAGCGCCAACGAATTTGCCCTGTTCGCAACCATCTGGTCCTACGAATACGGCTACCGCCCCGGCCGCGTGTTCCGCCGCGACTTTGATCTGCGCGCCCTGACGCTCACCGACGAGCAGCGCTACACCGAGCAGATCATGCACTACCTCTCCAACCCGTACTACAACCCGGACGGCACCGAGCGCATCCTTGGCGGCCTGCCCGAGAACTACGTGCCCTACGAGTGGCAGCAGCCGATGAGCCGCTCCAACTTCACCAGCATGGAACGCAACCGCCGACCCCTGCAGATGGTCAGCGGCGTGCAGAACGCCCTGATTATGGCGGGTGCCCTCTACCAGCAGCTGCTCGGTCAGCAGCAGGCGTACAACCAGACCGACCAGCGCGACCTGGTGGCGTTGCGTCGTTTCCTCGCCCAGCATGATGCGCTGCCGGCTGCTCGACCGGAGAACACCAGCCGCGAAAACCGCGTGTTCATCGCCGCCTGCCTGCACCCCGAAGACGCTGAGCGTCTGCACACTATGAAGGAGGCGCTCGCTCTCGCCGCCGCCTACTCGCGCCTGCGTTTCAACGGCACGGTGGGCGACCTGAGCCTGAGCATCGCACCGCGCCTGAAGCTGCGCCGTAACGAACGCACCCGCATCGCGCACCTGCTCAACCGCATTATTGATGCCGACCCGGTCGGTGCCCGCTACGACAGCGCGCCCGCCGCCGAAATGTACAAGCGCCTCGTCAAGGCGATTCACCCCGGCGACTACCCGTCACTGACCGCGCTGAGCCGCTGGGCTGACGAGCTGTACCGCGGTGAGGTGTACAGCTTCGAATCACTGGTGGACCGCGCATACGCCACCCGGGATGCGCAGAACGTGGCACGTCTGCTCTCGACCCGCCCCGGCGTGTTTGCACGCCAGCTGGTGCGCGCCCTGGATGCTTTCGAAGCGCCCCGCTACGGCATCGACACTGCGCCGAGCCCCGGCCAGCAGGTCATCTTTGATGCGTTTGCCGCCGTGGCGCCGCGCGTTTCCGCGCCCATCCTGGTGCAGATCCGCAACCTGGTGACCCTGCAGCGTAACGCGCTCGCGAACCCGCCGAAGGAGCGCCCCGCCAACCCGGTGGCGGTGCAGGAGGACCGGGAGATGGCTGACTATGCGCGCCGCAACCCGGAGGGCGTCGCGAGGGTTCAGAACATCATGCAGAACGCGGGCATCCCGAACCCGCTGGGCTCGTTCTTTGACCGTAACGCCGGCCTGTCTAACCCGCACACCTCTGTCCCCGAGAGCCCGCGAAACACTCAGCGTGCCGCGGATTCCACTCAGAAGGCTCAGCCTGCCGCCCCGCAGCGCATGAACCTGTCCAAGACCGGTATCGCCACCATGATTCCGGCGCGCGAGTACAGCCCGGCGGTGCTGGACCTGCTGGAGCGCCTGGTCGAGATTGGCCTGTCCGGCCGTCTTGCCGAGACCAGCATCTACCTGCCCGAGCAGGTGGGTGATACGATCATGCCGCTGAACACCCGCAGTGCCCGCCCCTCCCTGGACGGCATGGGCCGCTACAACACCTCAACAGTGCACCTGCCGCCCACCGGCGTGATCCGCCTCTTCTGCTTCTGGGATGAGGGCGTGGACATTGACCTGTCGCTGATGATGTTCGATGCCGAAGGCAACTACATGGACAAGATCAGCTACTGGTCGCAGACCGTGAAGAACAGCCAGGGCGCCATTTACGCGCACCACTCCGGCGACATTACGGACGGTACCGGCGGCGCCTGGGAGTACATCGACATTGAGGCTCGCAAGGCGCTCAAGGCGGAGGTGTGCTACCTCGTGCCGGTGGTGCAGCTGTACTCCGGCTTCGGGGAGGCACACACTCTGGCCGCGGTGAATGACCTGCAGGCGGGCTTCATGGTGGTGCCCGCCGTGGGCGTGGGCGAGGTGCACGAGGTGAGCCAGGTGCACACCAAGTTCACCTTGCGCGCTGAGAGCCGCGGCGTGCTGCCGTTCATCGTGGACCTGCAGAATCGCGACCCGTACGACATCCCGGAGGAGACCGACGCTATCGTGAAGGTGACGGATATTGGTCTTGCCCACGGTATTAACGTGCTGCAGTCTGGCGCGAATATCACCGCCGTGCGTGAGCACTTTGACTGGGCGCAACCCATGACGGTGCGCGAGTACCTGCAGCTGACTGGCGCGAAGCTCACCTCGACCGCCGAGGAGGCGCAGCAGGTGCTGGAGGCGACGGTTCCGTCGCTGGCGGCACTGTACGTGGGCTTCGAGAACGAAGCGGAGGAAGCCCAGGAACAGTAGCCGCAGAATCCTGCCGCTGCTGAACAGTAACGCGGCGTAGCAAGAGTGGAGCCCCAGATAGTCGAAACTATCCGGGGCTCCACTCTTTTGTTGATGCAGTTCAGAACCGAACCTTACGGGCGGTTCTCAGGAGCCAGCGACTCCTCGGTTGCAAAAATCAGGGTCTGCTTCTTACCGCGCGCACCCACCGCCGGGGTTTCTAGCAGAAGCTCCGCGTTCAGGTCCTCAGCGTCCAGCTTCGCGCCAGCCAGAAGGCGGCCGGTCGCATCCTGCTTATCCTCACCGGTGATGAGGAAGAACACGTGACGCGAATTATTGATAATCGGCAGGGTCACCGACACGCGCTCAGCCGGCGGCTTCGGCGAGTCAGAAACCATCACGGTCACAGCCTTACCGCCCTCAACCGGGTCCTCCGGCAGGCCGGTACCCAGCAGAACCTGCTTACGGCCCGGGAACAAGGAAGCAATATGACCGTCCGGGCCCATGCCCAGCAGAGTGATGTCAAAGACCGGTGCGGGCCACTGGCCGCCACCGCCACCACCGCAGCCTCCGCCGCCGCATCCGCAACCACCGGCGGATTCGGAAGCCTCAGCAGCCTCAGCGTCAAATTCGTCCAGGGTGGTATCTTCGATGGACTGCTCGGGTGCGGAAGAGCCGCAACCGCCGCCACCACAACCACAGCCGCCGGAGCCGCCGTGCTCGTGACCTGCGCCGCCACCGTGACCGCCAGCCAGCGGCAATTCGGTTGCGCCCTCGGGCATCTGCACGCTCACAGCCGGTGCAGAACCGGCGTAATCACGCATCTCAAAGGCGTAGTGCTCAGCTGCAGCTTCCAGGCCGGTGAAAATATCGGACGGACCCATGCGGTGCACATTGCCCACGACCAGGCCGTGCGACAGCAGGGGAGCGAGCAGCACCTCAATAGCCTGACCGTCATTACGTTCAGGGCTACGCTCGGGCACGTAACGCTCATCGGAGAACCAGAAGTGCACGCGGGACCAGTCGATATCCTTCACGCGCTCGTTCTCAGCCCACGCCTTCAAAGTGGCGATACCCATGGTGCCGCCGGTCAGCGAAATGTGGGCGATCGTGCGCTCAGAGAGCACGTGCTCAATGATGTCGAGGATGCGGGTCACCGCGTCCGCTGCGAGAGCGTCGCGGGTCGGGTGCGCCACCAGGGTGGGGGTGGATGCGCCCATGTTCTGAATCTTAGGCATCGAAAACCTCCGGGTATTCTTCGAGGTCCAGCATGTCTTCAGGCTGGCAGGTGTCATCGACGAGGGTGACGGTGCACAGCGCCTGCTTCAGCACGTCACCGTAGGTGTCGTCCGGGTCGAGGCGGCGCAGCTCCTCAGAGATGCACTCGGCGAGGGTACGCACAGGCAACGCAATCTGCTGATCGGGTGCGTACGGGGTGGAGATGGTCGCCACGGAAATACCGGGGCGGAACATCGTCACGGAACCGTCTTCACGCTCAATACTGACGCGGTACAGGCCGCGGTTTGCCGCGCCGATGGTGGCGAGGTGCACGGGCGCTTCAAGCTTCCAGCCGAGCCACGTACCGAGTAGCACCACGGACGGGGACTTGCTCGAACCCCACACAACCACGCGGCGCACGGGGGAGGAAGGCATCTGCTCCATGAGCGCTGCCAGCTGGGTGCGCCACAGGGTGAGGCGCGTCCACGCCAGGTCGGTGTCGCCTGCACGGAATACGTCGGTGAGCTTACGCAGCGCTTCCTTCGGGTCGTCGGCGCGTGCAGAGTCGGTAATGCGACGCTGCGCGATACGACCGATGGAGTGCTGTGCCGGGTTCTCGGGCACCGAGTGCGGCCACCAGACCACAATCGGGGAGTCCGGCAGCAGCAGACCGGAGATCAGTGCTTCGGTCGGGCGGGATGCGCTACCCCAGCCGCGCAGAACAATCATCTCGGATGCGCCGGTGTCGCCGCCGAGGTGGATTTCTGCATCCAGCTGGTCGGGGTCGAGCGGGTCGTGAGAGATGTGCACAATAATGCGGCTCGGGTGTTCGTGGGAGGCACGAATTGCGGCGCGCATTGCTTCGCGGGAGTGGCCCTTTTCCGCGAGAACAACGAGGGTGAGTACTCGTCCGCTGCTGAGGCTACCGTTGGCGGCAGTCAGGTGGCTCAGTTCCTTGTTGATAGCGGAAACGGTGGTGTTATGCAGGTGCGAGATCACGGGCGCCTCCAAGCGCGGTTGTCACGCTCAAGCATCTCGTGTGCTGAACGCGGACCCCACGAACCGGACTCGTAGGGTTCAGGCTTAATGCGGTTTTCTTCCCAGTACTCTTCGAAGGGGTCGAGGATCTTCCAGGAGAGCTCAACTTCTTCGTGGCGGGGGAACAGCGGCGGCTCGCCGAGCAGAACGTCCAGGATGAGACGTTCGTAGGCTTCGGGGGACTCTTCGGTGAAGGAGTGGCCGTAGCCGAAGTCCATGTTGACGTCGCGGATTTCCATCTGGGTGCCGGGCACCTTCGCGGAGAATCGGATGGTCATGCCTTCGTCGGGCTGCACGCGGATGACGATGGCGTTCTGGCCGACCTGCGGGTTTTCACGTTCGCCGAAGAGACGGTCGGAGGACTTCTTGAAGACCACGGCGATTTCGGTGACTCGGCGGCCCAGACGCTTGCCGGCGCGCAGGTAGAAGGGGGTGCCTTCCCAGCGGCGGTTTGCGATGGACACCTTCAGCGCTGCGAAGGTTTCGGTGCGGGAGTCTGCGGGGATGTCGTTCTCGTCGAAGAAGCCGTTGACGTGCTCGCCGCCCTGGTAGCCTGCGGCGTACTGGCCGAGCGCGAAGGAGTTCGGCAGGTCGTCGATGCGGACTGCTTCGAGGACCTTCGCCTTCTCGGCGCGCAGGTGCTTAGCGTCGAGGCTGAGGGGCTCTTCCATGGCGGTGAGGGCGAGCAGCTGCAACAGGTGGTTCTGGATGACGTCGCGGGCCGCACCCACGCCGTCATAGTAGCCTGCGCGGGAGCCGATGCCGATGTCTTCAGCCATGGTGATCTGGACGTGATCCACGTAGTGGGAGTTCCAGAGCGGTTCAAACATCTGGTTGGAGAAACGCATCGCCAGGATATTCTGAACGGTTTCCTTGCCCAAGTAGTGGTCGATGCGGAACACGGCGTCGGGCGGGAAGACTGCCTCCACGATGGAGTTCAGTTCGCGTGCGCTCTCAAGGTTGTGGCCGAAGGGCTTCTCAATGACCACGCGGCGCCAACCGTCGACGGGGTTGATGGTGTCGTTATCGCGGGATGCGAGGTCGTGTTCGGCGAGCTTGGTGAGGACCTGCTCGAATGCCTTCGGGGGGATGGAGAGGTAGAAGGCGTGGTTGCCGTGGGCGCCACGCTCGTCAAGTTCGGCGAGGGTGTTTTTGAGCTTTTCGAAGGCTGCGTCGTCGTTGAAGGCACCTTCAACGAATCGCATGCCCTGCTGGAACTGGTTCCATACGTCTTCGCGGAAGGGGGTGCGGGCGTTTGCCTCAACAGATTCACGCACGTAGGAGCGGAAGTCATCATCGCTCCAGGGGCGGCGGCCGAAGCCGACAAGGCCGAAGCTCGGGGGGAGCAAACCGCGGTTCATGAGGTCATACACTGCCGGAAGCAGCTTCTTGCGGGCCAGGTCACCGGTTACGCCAAAGAAGACGAGCGCGGACGGCCCCGCAATGCGGGTAATGCGGCGGTCGCGAGTGTCCCTGAGGGGGTTCGCTTCATGACCGATAGTCACAATATATTCCTTTGATTGCCTTGGTTGGTTCGTGCGGCGCGCGGTTCGTACCTTATTCGCGCGGAGGCGATGCCGCATTCTGGAAGGTGTGTACCCTGTATTGTACCGGTTTTGACGGGATTGTCTCAGTGGCACCCTAATTCGCCGAGATTCCCCGAGCGGTGAAGCCCTGCGGGAATCCTGGCGAAAATCCTGGTTAGGATCCTGGTTAGGATCCTGGTCAGAATCTCTACGAGAATCCCGGCGGATTGGTGCTGTGCCCACAATATGGTGGGCGTGCATATCGGTTGGTGTGCGTCGGGTGGTGCACACCGGGAACGCAGTGGTCATGCGCTATATTTCAGCGGCTGCTGAACTTCACTGGCTTCCGAATTTCAGCAGCTGTAGATTTGGCTGTGTCGCCTGGTTCTACTTAGCCTGCTCGAGTGCCTCGCGGACGGTCTGCAGCAGCTCTTCCCAAGAGACGTCGAACTTGGACAGGCCCTCAACCTCGAGCTTCTCCACGACCTCCGCGTAGGAGACGTAAGCGGAGATAGCGTCCAGAACCTCATTCGCTTCGGAGTAGTTCGGCACGATGGTGTTGCCGGTAACCTCGCCGTGGTCGGCAACAGCGTTCAGGGTTGCCTCGGGCATGGTGTTCACGGTGTTGGGTGCGACCAGGCCGGTGACGTACAGGGTGTCCGGCAGGGACGGGTCCTTCACGCCGGTGGATGCCCACAGCGGGCGTTGTACGTTCGCGCCGTGTGCCTGCAGACGTGCCCAACGCTCGGAGGAGAACATTTCCTCGAACACCTCGTAGGCGAGGCGTGCGTTTGCCAGGCCTGCCTTGCCCTTGAGCTGTACAGCGTCGCCGCCTGCCGCTTCGAGGCGTGCATCGATTTCGGTGTCTACGCGGGAGACGAAGAAGGATGCGACCGAGTGGATGGTGGACAGGTCCTTACCGTTTTCCAGCGCCTGCTCCAGGCCGAGCATGTAGGCGTTGATGACCTCGCGGTAGCGGGTCAGGGAGAAGATCAGGGTTACGTTCACGCTGATGCCAGCAGCCAGGGTCTCCGCGATGGGGCGCAGACCTTCCTGGGTTGCGGGAATCTTAATCATGACGTTTTCGCGGCCCACGCGCTCGTAGAGTTCACGTGCCATCTTGGCGGTGCCTTCGGCGTCGCGTGCCAGGCGGGGGTCAACCTCGATGGAGACGCGGCCGTCAAAACCGTTGGATGCCTTGTAGACGGGTGCGAACACGTCGCAGGCTGCGCGCACGTCGTCGCAGGTTGCGGCGAAGACTGCCTCTTCAACGCTTGCGCCGGCGGCGGCAAGCTCACGCATCTGCTCAGCGTATGCGGCGCCCTTGGAGAGCGCACCAGCGAAGATGGTGGGGTTGGTGGTCACACCGACGACGTTGTGGGTCTTGATGAGTTCGGCAAGGTTGCCGCTGGTCAGACGCTCACGGGAGAGGTCGTCAAGCCAGATGGAGACACCGGCGTCGGAAAGCTTCTGAGTGGACTCAGACATGTGAAAACCTTCGATTCTTTGTCGAAATTGAAATTTGAGATATCAGTGAAATCTTCTGGGCGGCGGGAGGCTCCGGCTGAGCGGTCAGCCGGAGCCTACCCGTTGCGTCCGCACCCCACCCGTACAGGGGGAGCGCAGTGTGCGCGGCAGTTACCGCGGCGTTGTTACTGCCTACTTAGCGGCCTCGATGGATTCCTTAGCGGCAGCCACGACAGCCTCCGAGGTGATACCGAATTCGCGGTACAGGGTCTTCGCATCGGCGGATGCACCGAAGTGCTCGATGGATACGGCGCGGCCTGCGGTGCCGAGCAGGTCGTACCAGCTCATCGCCAGGCCAGCCTCGACGGAGACGCGGGCTGCAACCGAGGAGGGCAGAACCGACTCGCGGTACTCTGCGTCCTGCTCAGCGAACCATTCGCGCGAAGGCATGGAAACCACGCGAGCGGCGATGCCCTGCTCTGCGAGGGTTGCGCGAGCCTGAATAGCGAGCTCGACCTCGGAACCGGTAGCGATCAGGATGACGTCCGGGGTGCCCTCGGTGTCAGCCATGATGTAGCCGCCGCGTGCGGTGCCCTCAGCGGAAGCGAACTTCTCACCCTCAGCGTCTGCGTGCACGTCTTCACGAGCCCAAACGGGCAGGTTCTGACGGGAGAGCACGATACCTGCGGGGCGGTCGGACTTCTCCAGGATGGTGCGCCATGCGACGGCGGTTTCGTTAGCGTCCGCGGGGCGAACCACGTCGAAGCCGGGGATAGCGCGCAGGGCGGAGAGGTGCTCAATCGGCTGGTGGGTGGGGCCGTCCTCGCCCACGCCGATGGAGTCGTGAGTCCACACGTACACTGCGGGAACGCCCATCAGTGCGGAGAGGCGAACAGCCGGGCGCTGGTAGTCGGAGAACACGAAGAAGGTGCCCGAGAACGCGCGGGTCGGGGAGGAGAGCACGATGCCGTTGACGATTGCTGCGGCAGCATGCTCACGAATACCGAAGTGCAGCACGCGGCCGTAGGGGTTGCCGGTCCAGTCTTCGGTGGTGCGCGATGCCGGGTTGAAGGACTCTGCACCCTTGATGGTGGTCAGGTTTGAGCCGGCGAGGTCAGCGGAGCCGCCCCACAGTTCGGGGAAGGTGTCAGCAATAGCGTTGATGACGGTGCCGGATGCCGCGCGGGTTGCCACGGAGGTGCCAGCCTCGAACACGGGGAAAGCAGCCTTGTAGTCTGCGGGCAGTTCGCCTGCAACGAGGCGCTTGTACAGTTCGGCGCGCTCGGGGTTTGCCTTAGCCCATGCCTCGAACTTCTCGTCCCATGCCTTGTGTGCCGCTGCGCCGCGCTCGACGAGCTGGCGGGTGTGTGCCAGGACGTTCTCCTCGATGAAGAAGCTCTTGGCGGGGTCGAAGCCGAGCAGTTCCTTGGTTGCGGCAACCTCATCGGCGCCGAGCTTGGAGCCGTGCACTGCGCCGGTGTTCTGCTTGGTGGGGGCGGGGTAGCCGATGATGGTGCGTAGCTCAATGAAGGAGGGCTTGTCGGTGACAGCCTTCGCACGCTCAATAGCGGCGTACAGTTCTGCGACGTCCTCAACGTAGTCGCCGGTGCGGGTCCAGTCCACGCGCTGAACATCCCAACCGTAGGACTCGTAGCGCTTTGCTACGTCCTCGGTGAAGGCAACGTCGGTGTCTTCCTCAATGGAGATGTGGTTGCGGTCCCAGACGACGATCAGGTTGCCGAGCTCCTGGTGACCTGCGAGCGCGCTCGCTTCGGCGGTGACGCCTTCCTGCACGTCACCCTCGGAGGCGATGACGTAGACGTGGTGGTCGAAGGGGGAGGTGCCCGGTGCTGCTTCGGGGTCGAACATGCCGCGCATACGGCGCTGTGCGTAGGCGAAGCCGACGGCGGATGCCAGGCCCTGGCCGAGCGGGCCGGTGGTGATTTCTACACCCTTGGTGTGCTTGTATTCGGGGTGGCCGGGGGTGAGGGCGCCCCAGGTGCGCAGGGCTTCCAGGTCCTTCATTTCGAGGCCGTAGCCGCCGAGGAACAGCTGAGTGTACAGGGTGAGGGAGGTGTGGCCGGGGGAGAGGATGAAGCGGTCACGGCCTTCCCAGCGGTCGTCGGAGGGATCCTGGTTCATGACCTTCTGGAAGAGCAGGTAGGCGACCGGCGCCAGGCTCATTGCGGTGCCGGGGTGACCGGATCCGACCTTTTCTACGGCGTCTGCGGCGAGGATACGTGCGGTATCTACGGCGCGCTGGTCGGTTTCAGTCCACTGGAAGTTCTCTGCCACGTGGGGTGTCCTTTCACAACGTGAGTGGATGCGCCAGCAGGCTTGTGCTAGCGCGCTGTCCGTCGGGTGTAACGTGCCTTCGGGGGTGCATATTCCCGCGCCGGTGGGTACCTCGTAGGTACCTGCGTAGGTACTCGGGTAAGTGCCCTGGTAAGTACCCGGTAGATGCCCTGGTAAGTGCCCGGGTAGGTGCGGGGAGCCGGGAGGTTTGTTTCGACCCTTTCGTTTTAACAGGATAGTTCACTAAACGGCAGTATCCGGTGTGGGGCCGCAGACATTCACAGGGTGATACGCACAGGTGATACGGGCTGTTATGCCTCTGTTGACTGGTCTTTCCGGGTGTGGGGTGCGTACTTTTGGGTGGTATTGGTGAGCTCGTGGCTGAATATTGTTCAGTAATGTAACAATTTTTGTGTAAGTGGTGAAGCTCATGTTAAGGTTGAGCAGGAAGGTTGCAGACCGAAACAGTGGTTGGGTCGGTCTGCATCTCGGTGATTGAAGCCCCTCCTCCGCGCGGAAACTGATGACTATCTTGCTGTGGTGGCGAGATATAAGGTTCTGGAGGGGGTGCTATCTTTTAGTCTCAGACCGTACGTTCTGTATGCGGTTGAGGCTAAAGGTTTGTGTTAAATAAATGGGCGCCGGATATGTCGGAACATATCCGGCGCCCGCCTTTTAACCTGCAACCTGCGGCTTAACCTGTGCCTTTTTGCCTGTGACCTTCATGTGACCTTCAGGGGCAATCAGGTCGCCTCTAGCTGGGATGCTTCTATCTGGGGCGCTTCTAGTTAGGTCACTACTAGTCGGACCACTTGAACTTGCGCGAGGCAATAAACCCAATGACCACGGTCCACACGATGATGACCCAGTGCGGGTCGGCAAGCCACTGATGCTGAATGAAGTTGCCGCGCAGCGCATCGCCCAGAGCCGCCGAGGGCGACCACGCCACAACCGCAGCGTACCAGTCGGGGAAGGACTTCAGCGGGAACACCACGCCGCCGGCACCGGCAAGAATCACCCAGGCAATATTCACGATGGCGAGGGTCGCCTCCGCGCGCACCGTACCGGCAATGAGCAGACCCAGCGCCGTAAATGCGCCGGCACCCATGATCATCGTGATGATGGAGCGCGAGACGGCGATAGCGTCCGGGCGCCACCCCAGACCGTACCCGAGCACCGCCACCAGCGTGAACTGAATCGCCACGACCACCAGCACCGCAATGCACTTGCCCATGATCAGGCCGTTACGGCCCAGGGGAGTGGTTGCCAGGAACCGCAGCACGCCGTAGCGGCGATCAAAACCGGTGGCAATGCCCTGACCTGACAGCGCCGTAGAAATCACGCAGAGCGCTAGAACGCCGGGGACCGCCGCATCCATGCGGGATACCCCGACCGAGTTCGCATACTCATCAATCAGACCGGTGAACCGCAACGCGATGAGCGCCATGACCGGGAAAATAATGTTGAGCATCAGCTGTTCGCCGTTGCGGAGCATTGCCATGGTCTCGTAGCGGCCCTGCTCGATGACGCGCACGAGCGGGTAGTTCGCGCGCGGAGGAATGTACTCCTCGTCTTCGTCAATAGAAGAGACCCTGGGGCGGGTATTCACGGCGCGTTCTTCTGCCAGATTCTCTGCCGCCCGGTTGTTGTTAGTGCGTGCGGTGTTGCTCATCGGATATCACGTCCTGAAATGTCGAGGAAGACATCCTCAAGAGTCTTCGGTTCCATGGTGAGAGAAATCGGCATGAGGTAACGCTCAGCGAGCGCCGAGGTGAACGCCGCCAGGTGCTCGGGACGCAGTGTGCCGACCAGCTCATACGCGCCGGGCACGGAGGGTGCGCCGTCACGAGCCGGGGTGTAGGGCACCTTCTCGATGAGCTCCACACCGGCACGCAGATGTGCGGGCAGCAGTTGCTCGCGGGTGGGGGTGGGTGCATCCAGTGTGTACTGCAGACGGTTCGTGCCGTCGCTGGCGATGAGCTCGGAGACGGTACCTTCCTGAACCGTGGTGCCGTTTTCAATGATGTAGACGTAGTCGGCGAGCTTCTGTGCGTCGTCAATCAGGTGCGTGGTGAGCACAATCGCGGTGCCGAGTTCACGCTGTTCACGAATGATGTCGAAGACGACGTTGCGGGATTGCGGATCCAGGCCCGCGGAGGGCTCGTCGAGGAAGAGTACGTCCGGGCGACCGATGAGGGCGGCGGCGAGGGAGACGCGCTGCTTCTGACCGCCCGAGAGGCGGCGAATCGTGGTGCCGTTGAAGGCATCAATGCCGAGGCGTTCTGCAAGCTCTTCGACCGGGTACGGGTCGGTGTACATGGTCGAGATGTGCTCGAGTAGCGGAATGGGGTGCATGGCGTTGGGCAGGCCGCCGTCCTGGAGCATAATGCCGACCTTGGCGCGCAGCTCCGGGTCTGCCTGCAGCGGGTTTTCTCCGAGCAAGCGCACGGTACCGCGGGTGGGTTTGAGTAGGCCCTGGGCGCAGGCGAGGGTCGTGGTTTTGCCGGCACCATTGGCTCCGAGGAGGACGACCACTTCACCAGGGAAGACGCGCAGGTTGACCTTGTTGACGGCGCGGTAGAGCCCGCTGGCGGTGAGCCGTTCGGGGTATTTGGTGCGGAAGGCGCGTGAGGGTTTGAACTCTTTGATGAGGTCTTTAATGGTGAGCGCCGGTTCTTCGGCGACGATGCGTCGTCGTGCAGTGGGGGAGGCGCTGGGCTCCGTGTGGTGCTCAGCGTGTGCCGTTGGCGCGGCGGATGCACGCCCAGGGTGGTCCTGCTGGCCCGCGGTGGTGGTCTCCATAGACAGTCACTTTCGATTTTTTCGCTGATGAGCGTATGTGCCCCTTCATCTTATGCCCTAACTCACGTTTAAAGCACACCCGTAACGACTCAAAAGTTCACCTTAAGGTAAAAAAGTTATCAAGTAGGGGTACCTAACTAGCCAAAGAAAAACTAATTAGGACATACTTTATTTGTGTATTCCGTGAATAAGACCCCTCAGCGCGCCTCAACGAACGAGGCGCAGACCCGAAACGGCACCCGAACCGCCGCCTCGGGCTCTACTGGTGCTTCCAGCACAAAGTCCTCCGCGGCACGCACATCCAAGCGCAAAGCCGAGGCAGAAGAACGCACCAGGGACCGCGTCCTGCGCGAAGTCCTCAACAACGGCCCCGTATCCGCAGCAACCCTCGGTGAGCTCCTCAGCCTCACCCCCGCAGCGGTACGCCGCCACCTCGACGCCCTCGAATCCAACAACATGATCGAGGTTGCGCCCATCAAAAAGCACGGCGCCGGAGCTGGACGACCCGCCCGCCGCTATGTGATCGCCCCCCAGGGCCACGAACGCCTCGGCAACGACTACCTCATCATCGCCCGCGACGCCCTGCAAATGCTCCGCGACACGGTTGGGCAGGAAGCCCTCGAAGCTTTCGCCTCCGCCCGCGCCGCAGAAATGGAAGCCCGCTACCGACCCGTCGTAGAAGCCGCCGGTGATGACGTGGCAGCCAGAGCGCAGGCGCTCGCAGAGGCAATGAGCAAGGACGGTTTCGTGGCGACCGCCCAGGTCACCGCGCCTCCTGCAGGACGGACCGTTCCCGAGCATTTTCTGGCAAGTATTCAGCTCTGTCAGGGTCACTGCCCGGTACGTGACCTCGCTGGAGACTTCCAAGTGTTCTGTGAGCAGGAAACCGGGATTATTTCTGACCTGCTCGGCGTTGATGTCCGTAGGCTTTCAACCATGGCTTCGGGTGCTCACGTGTGTACCACGCACGTGCCCCTGAACCGCGTCACCGCCGAGGGTGAGAAGAACGCAGAAGAATCCTAGAGAAACCTATTCCTAGAGAAACCTTCCGCGTACACTTACCGCAGTACCCCGCGGCGCACCCCGATGAACCCCTCAAGGGTGCGACCCGCACGCTGAAAACCGCCCGCACCACGCACCGCTTACGTGTCGTGGTCGAGTGCGGCATCAGCCCCCTAAACTACCGCACCTGCAACCGGCAGGTGGCGGAGAGAAATGTAATAACCATCGAAGAAAGGCCGTAATGACTGAGAAAGTTGGGCAGAACGCCAACGACACCGTCATTTCAGAGATCCTGGAGATGAACCCCGAACTCGAGGGCATTGGCAACTACGAGTACGGTTGGGCAGACTCCGACGAAGCAGGCCAGGTAGCAAAGCGCGGCCTGGACGAGGACGTCGTCCGCGACATCTCTGCGAAGAAGAACGAACCCCAGTGGATGCTGGATATGCGTCTGAAGGCGCTGAAGTTCTTCGAGCGTAAGCCTATGCCCACCTGGGGTGCGGATCTTTCCGAAATCGACTTCGACAACATCAAGTACTTCGTGCGCTCGACCGAGGGCCAGGCGGCTTCTTGGGAGGAACTGCCCGAGGACATCCGCACCACCTACGAGCGTCTGGGCATTCCCGAGGCGGAGCGTAACTCCCTCGTCGCGGGTGTGGCTGCACAGTACGAGTCTGAGGTCGTGTACCACCAGATCCGTGAGGACCTGGAGAAGCAGGGCGTGATCTTCGTCGACACCGACACCGGTCTGCGCGAATACCCCGAACTGTTCAAGGAATACTTCGGCTCCATCATCCCGATTGGTGACAACAAGTTCTCCGCGCTGAACACCGCCGTATGGTCCGGTGGCTCCTTCGTGTACGTTCCCCCGGGAGTTCACGTGGAGATCCCGCTGCAGGCGTACTTCCGCATTAACACTGAGAACATGGGCCAGTTCGAACGCACCCTGATTATTGCGGACGAAGACTCCTACGTTCACTACATTGAGGGCTGCACCGCCCCCATCTACAAGTCCGATTCCCTGCACTCCGCAGTGGTTGAGATTGTGCTGAAGAAGAACGCACGCGTTCGCTACACCACCATCCAGAACTGGTCGAACAACGT
>ERZ773028.138-NODE-138-length-65731-cov-26.904775_pt1 | contig 65731 bp, 52 predicted proteins | sample MGYA00511123_ERZ773028 | MGnify/ENA primary metagenome ERZ773028 (study PRJEB29015, sample SAMEA2738134) | human oral metagenome | biome: human oral; feature: human-associated habitat; material: saliva | place: China | collected 2206 ... | reverse complement strand
CGGGACCTCCATCTTACCAAGATGGCGCTCTACCACTGAGCTATCGGGGCAACAGGTAAAACTATACAGGTCTTCAGGAATGCTCGCAAGCGGAAAAGCTATGGCATACGCCACATTTGATGCTTACTTGTTCTCCACGGTGACCCATGAGCACCCAGCATCGACCAGACACCATCACTCCAGCTGACGCAGACACACAAAGACCGGCAGGAGAGCTCATCGCTCCCCTGCCGGTCTTTGAATCACATGCGGATGACAAGGCTGCTAGCCGATAGCCTCAGCAAGCCCCTCATACCGCAAATCCAGGCTTAGCTGAAATCTTAGTAGCGCTTGCCGCGGCCGCCGAAGTCACGGCCGCCGTCACGGTTACCGCGGTAGCCGCCCTCACGGCGGTTATCACGGCCACCGAAGTCGCGACCGCCAAAGTCGCGGCCACCATCGCGGTTGCCACGGAAACCGCCCTCACGGCGGTTATCGCGACCGCCGAAGTCACGGTCATTGCGCTTGCCACCGAAGTCACGGCCGCCACGCTTGAAGTCGCGGTCGCCACCGAAGTCGCGGCCACCGTCACGGTTACCGCGGTAGCCGCCCTCGCGACGGTTATCGCGACCGCCAAAATCGCGGCCACCCTCACGGTTGCCACGGTAGCCGCCCTCACGACGGCCGCCACCGAAGCCGCGGCCACCGCCGCCACCCTTGGGACCGTTGTCCTTGCGAATGTTGATGAACTCGCCAGCAATCTTGGTGTCACGCAGACGGTCGAAGAAGTCGCGGGGCAGGTCCTCAGGCAGGCCAACAATGGTGAAGTGCTGACGAATGTCGATGGAGCCAATCTGGGAGCCCTTAATGCCACCCTCATTAGCCAGCGCACCCACGATAGCGCCTGCGGTCACGCGGGAGGAACGGCCAACGTTCAACTTGTAGTTGACCATGCCCTCGTCGTTGTGCGCGCGCTTTGCCTTGCGGCCGCCGCGGTCCGAATCCTCGTCAGAGAAGGGGCGGGACTTGTGAGCAATATCTTCGCTCTCATCGAGGAAGAAGGGGCGACCCTGCTGGGCAATAACAGCCAGTGCGGCTGCAATGTCCTCAGCGGTGGTGTCGTGCTCGTTCTCGTAGTCCTCGATAATCTGGCGGAAGAAGCTCAGGTCCTCAGACTCGATGGTCTCGGTAATCTGCTGCGCGAAGCGCTGCTTACGGGTCTCGTTCACTGCCTCTGCGGTGGGCATGTGCATCGGCTCGACCTTCTGGCGGGTTGCCTTCTCGATCTGACGCAGCATGTACTTCTCACGCGGGGTGACGAAGAGGATTGCGGCACCTTCACGACCTGCACGGCCGGTACGACCGATGCGGTGCACGTAGGACTCGGTGTCGTGGGGGATGTCGTAGTTGACGACCAGGGAGATGCGCTCAACGTCCAGGCCGCGTGCCGCCACGTCGGTTGCCACGAGGATGTCGATGCGGCCGTCACGCAGCGCGTCAACGGTGCGCTCACGCAGCTGCTGGGGGATGTCACCGTTAATCGCTGCTGCCGCGAAACCGCGCGCCTTCAGCTTGTCGGCAACTTCCTCGGTTTCCTTCTTGGTGCGCACGAAGACGATGATGCCGTCGTAGTTTTCGACCTCGAGCACGCGGGTCATTGCATCCAGCTTGTGGGAGTGCATGACCTGCATGTAGCGCTGGGTGATGTTTGCGCTGGTGGTGGTCTTAGCCTTGACGCGAATCTCGGTGGGGTCGTTCAGGTACTGCTGAGCAATCTTGCGGATCGAGTTGGGCATGGTTGCGGAGAAGAGTGCAACCTGCTTGCTGTCGGGGGTGCCTTCGAGGATCTTTTCCACGTCTTCGGCGAAGCCCATGCGCAGCATTTCGTCTGCTTCGTCCAGTACCAGGTACTGCAGGTTGGACAGGTCCAGGGAGCCCTTTTCCAGGTGGTCGATCACACGGCCGGGGGTACCGACGACGACCTGCGCACCGCGGCGCAGACCAGCCAGCTGCGGGCCGTAGGGGGAGCCACCGTAGATGGGCAGGACGGTGAAGTCCTCCATGTGGGTTGCGTAGGAGGAGAAGGCTTCTGCAACCTGCAGAGCCAGCTCGCGGGTGGGTGCCAGGACCAGAACCTGGGTGTCGCGGGAGATGCCGTTGATGTCGGCGAGTTCAGCCATGCGGGACAGTGCCGGCAGCGCGAATGCTGCGGTCTTACCGGTACCGGTCTGTGCCAGACCGACCACGTCGTGGCCGTCAAGCAGCAGGGGGATGGTCTGTTCCTGAATGGGGGACGGCTTCTCGTAACCGACCTCTTCCAGGGCTGCCAGGACGCGGGCGTCCAGGCCCAGGTCGGTGAAGCGTACGCCTTCTTCTTCTGCCTTCTCGGCGGTTTCTTCTGCAGCGCTTTCTTCTGCGGGGGTTTCTGCAGTAGCTTCTGCGGTGGTTTCTTCTGCTTCTACAGCAGGGCTCTCAACGGTGTTCTCGGCGATGTTCTCGGTGGTCACAACGGTCTCTGCCTCGGCGTTCAGTTCGGCCGGGGTAGCAGTATTCTCAGTCAATTTTTCCTCTATACGGTAGGGGTGGAAGCGCACGCTTTTCGGCGCTTACCGGGTGTCCCCTTCACGGCCCAGCCACACATCATCCCCTGGGGAGTAGAACGTCCAGGGGTCCTCCGTTACCGGCGCATTCTGCAGAGGTGTTCTGCGGATGCTGCGGGTAGCGGCTTTTGCTGGGGGTGGTCTTGAATTTCTCGGCACATTATCCGCACGCCTGTTCGTACTCTACGCTTAGCGCACAGTAGTCCCTGTGAATCAGGGGTGTACAGGGTGGGTAATGCTCACATGCAATGTCACGTATTCCTGGTGGTTCGCCTTCCCGCTTACACGGCGGTGGTGTGTCTGTTACAGCAGACGCAGCAAAGACGCTGGACCAGAGATCGTTAAGAGAAGCCCGCGTGTACGGTGTAAACCGCAAGTTTATGGGGCGTATCAATCGGTGATGGTGAGTACGGCGCACCTACAATTCCAGCACCACCTTGGGTGCCGGGTGCGCACAAGACCTTCATCGGGGGTTCCCGTGTTCTATCCAGTGTACAGCAGGGTCCCCACTTGAGTCATAAAAAGGTGCTTAAAACCTCATCTCTTAAATGCGAGCGCCCACCCCAGCGTTTGCGGGGTGGGCGCTCATTGAGCCGCTGAACCGAGGTGCTAGTCTACGCGGCGCACAATATCAATCGTGCCAACGGTCGCGTACTTAGCGTATGAATGGCCGTAGCGGTCGGCCGCGTACTGTGCGGCGTTGGTCGGCGGGTTGCCGCCCCAGGAGTTGCTCCTGCGGTCGATGACCACGTAGTCGGGTGCGGGCTCACCGGTGTGACCAATCCAGTAGACGGTGCGGCCGGGAATCAGCTGAGTCAGAATCGACAGGTCAGAGGCGACCGTCACCCCTTCGGGTACCTTCTGCACGGCGTCCTGCTTCATCTGGTCGGTGTTGGTCAGCGCGGAGGCGGTGAACTGCGCATTGCCCAGGGAGGCGAGGGGCTGCTGGGAGCCTGCCACAAAGATCGGGGATACCGCAAGGAAGAGCGCCACGGCGGGCAGAGCCCATACGGGTATGCGGCGGGCCAGGGCGCTGAGGCGGCCGGGCTCGGTGTTGGCCTGAGGCTCCTCGGCGGAGGCGCTATCGGCTACTCGCGCACCCAAACGCACCGGAATCGCGGCGGGAACCACGCCATAGCGTACACGCACGACGGCATCCAGCAAGGCGAGGAAGACGACGGGCATGAGCACGAGCGAGTAGTGCCAGGTGCTTGCCCAGTAGGACTCCATGGTGGAGAGCAGACGCCAGGCGAGGGTCGGCAGGGCAATTGCCGCGAGCGGAGAAATCACCCAGAGGACCGCTCCGGTAATGAGCAGCAGTCCGAGGGTTGCCAGCTTGGTGTTGTTGCTGAGCATCTGCAGTGCCGAGCCGAAGGGGTCGCCCAGGGCTGCGGAGAAGTTCACCTTGTCGGCGTAATCGAAGTTACCGCCGCTATTGAAGTAGGGCAGAATCACGTAGACGGCGACAACCGACCAGAACACACCCCACATCATGACCATGGTGGATTCTGCGACGGCGGGGGTGCGTGCCCACGAGGAGTAGAGCTGCTGCATGCGGGTGCGCATGGGGGCGGGAGTACCAGCGGAGAGGCGCGGCATCAGAATGTCAACGGCGATGCTCAGCCAGCCGGTGCGGATAAAGATGATGAGGCCGATGGCTGCGACAGTAATACCCATATCTTCTTTGACGAAGGCGATGGGCAGGGACCACCAGCAGGCGTAGGCGAGGTAGCGTGCGCGTTCGGTGCCGCTCACTCGCGAGGCGAGAACCAGGTAACCGAGGCTCATGGCGAGCAGCGGCACGGCGAAGGCTACTTCGTGGAATTGGGCGGCGATAGCCTGCTGAACGCCAAAGCTGAGGGCGAATCCGGCACCGAGCAGCAGACCGGTGAGGGTCGGGATGACGCTCTGAAGTTTTGCGGACTGAGCGTTCTGCGCGGGTTCGTTCTTCTGCGCGTCCTCAGTCTTCTGAGCATCTTCAGTCTTCTGGGCGAGTGCGAAGGCACGCTGGGTGAAGCGCACAATGGCGAAGCTTGCGAAGGCGACCAGGGCGTTCTGCACCACCAGCAGGGTGGTCGGCGAGGGGAACAGCGCGTAGATGGGTCCCAGAAGCACCAGAATCGGGTGGAAGTGGTCACCCCAGAGGTTAAAGTCGGGCCCCTTAATCGGCACGATGGGCACGGAGAAGTGCGAGTACGCCTGCGCCATCTGAGTAAAAATCGCAAGATCCCAGGAGGGGGTCACCCAGTGCTTCATCTGCTGAAGCGAGTAGTAGGTGTACAGCGCCATGACGGCGGCGGCAAGCAACAGACCGGGCAGAAGTTCAAGGGGTCGGATGCTCTTGACGCGCTCGGTGAGGGACTGACGCGGCTTTTTCTGGGTACGCTGGCGGCGCGCGCCTGTAGCGGTGCCGCTCGTCGTTTCAGGTGCGTTAGTCGTCGAGGGTGCGTCATGTGCTTCCGGTGCCATAGGCGTCCTTCTCTCGGGGTGTATGTCCGGGGTGCGTGTCCGGGCGTGGGCGCCCTTGTGAACGGGCGGAACGCATAGCCTGTGTTGTGCCGGTGGCGGAGTTTGCGTTCGTTATCGCTCTACCTTTTAGGGTATCGCATTAGCGGTATGCCTGCCCTTCCTGCACTTTTTGTATATTGGTCCGCAATTATCTGCCCCGGATGCTACTGCCCGGTTTGGGCGCATAGACTGGTGGAGTGAGTACGATTCTTTCCTCAGCCCCCGGCGGCGCGCCCCCTGGTGGTGCACTCCCCGGTAGCCGCCCGGTAGCGGGCGCACGGCGCACCCGGCATCCTTTGGCGGCCGCTGGTGTACCCTATGCGCCGGCGCTTGCGGATGTTCTTCAGGAGCCTACCGTTCTTCACCAGCCGCGCGTTCAGGTTCGTACTCTATCCCCCGCCGCTTCGCCCCTTCCCGGTGCCCTGGCTCCCGAGGCGTGCGAGGTTGTAATTGAGCCGCATGTTCCGGTGCAGTTGGCGCAGACTTTGGGTTCGTTGCGCCGCGGTGCTCAGGATCTTTCGTATCGTGCGCTGAGCCGCGCGGATGGTGCCGAGCGAATCTGGGTGACGGCTCGCACGCCGTTTCATGAGTTCCCGGCGGTGCTGTATGCCGAACGTTTGGCGCAGCCAGCCGAGCTTCCCGAGTCTCTTCCCTCCCTGCATCGTGTGCTGATGCGCCCGGTGCGTATTCGCATCTGGGTTTCTTATAGTGCTACGGATCAGCAGATGCAGGCGCGAGCCGATCTTCAGGCACTGGCGCAGGAAATGACGTACTGGCTGGGTTTGCATGACCCTGCCGAGCAATTCGGCTCTCTGCCTTCTTTTGAGTCTCTTCCGCCGCGCGTTCAGCAGGCGTGGCGGCAGAATCCGGGGCTCCGCCTCAGCGCCTCGGGGCAGCTGGATCGGCAGATGCTCAACGCCATTGTGGAGCAGCGCATCACCCAGACCGAAGCGTTCAGAACCCTGGGCTGGGTTCTGCGAAAGTACGGCTCCCCCGCCCCTTCGACCGGGTTGGGGCACCAGCCCGAAGGCATGCGCGTCTACCCGAGCGCCCGGACCCTGGCGACGATTCCTACCTGGGATTGGCATCGGGCGGGCGTTGATAAAAGCCGCTACGATGCCGTGTACGCTTACGCGCGTTCCGCTGAGTCTCTGAAAAACATTGCGGCAGAAGGCGACGTTGCGCTTCTGGCGCGGAGCCTGCACACTGTGCGCGGCGTGGGCCCGTGGAGTATTTCAGAGGCACTGCAACGCGTGTGCGGGCACCCTGACGCCATCAGCGTGGGCGACTACCATCTGGCGCACGCGGTCGGTGAGCTGTTCACCGGTCAGCGCACCGATGATGCGGGAATGCTCGCCCTGCTGGCACCCTACAGCCCCCATCGGCAGCGCCTGGTGCGGCTCATGCACGCTTCAGGCTTTTCGAAGCAACGCTTTGGGGCGCGCATGAGCATTGAGGATCACCGCGACCGCTAACGCTCCCTCACGAAGTTAAAAGGGGACGGGGCGCCCCAGCTTTAAAAGGGTACGGGGCGCCCCTGCCGGTTATGCCGGCGGGTACGCCCCGTTCAAGCTCTTTTGTGGTGGTGAGCTTACTTCTTCTCTGCAGAGCCCTCTGCTGCTGCGATCTCTGCGCGGACCTTGTCCATGTCGAGCTCGCGGATCGAACCGATCACGGTCTCCAGCTGGTCTTCGCGCAGTGCGCCAGCCTGCTGGTACACCAGGATACCGCCACGGAAGCCCATGATGGTGGGGATGGAGGTGATGCCTGCTGCCTGAGCGAGCTGGCCCTGGTCCTCGGTGTCGACCTTGCCGAAAACGATGTCGCTGTGCTTCTCCGAAGCCGCCTCGTAGACGGGGGAGAACTGCTTGCAGGGACCGCACCAATCTGCCCAGAAGTCCAGGAAGACGATGTCGTTGCTCTCGACGGTAGCAGTCAGGTTCTGCTGAGTAATTTCAATAGTAGCCATGAGATAAAGCTACACCCTCAAGACCCTAATCGCGAATTGTTCGCCCTGGGATTCAAACATTGTGAAAGATATGACAGCTTGCCGTCATAGTTGGTTCTTTCTGCGGTACGTTCCGCCGGGTTTTAGGCGTGTCGCGGTTAATCCAGCGAACGGTTCCGCGCCGGGTGATGGAGGCGCTCTATCCTGCTCTCGAAGCCCCGGGGCGGCCACCTACAGCATCCTTACGAAAATCCCGACGCGAGCATCGGGACAATACGGGCGCAGCCGTAGAAGGTGGTTACGGTGGAAAGCAGTTACGGGGTCCACCGTGAAACTGGTTTTAGATACACAAAAGCCCGGTTACTTTCGTAACCGGGCTATTTGTGGCAGGTGAGGGATTCGAACCCCCGTAGGCAGTGCCAGCTGATTTACAGTCAGCCCCCTTTGGCCGCTCGGGTAACCTGCCGCCTAGCTAGGTGCTAGTTGCTCGCTCAAGCGAACAGAGACTACTCTACAGCAGTTTTAGGGACTTGTACACTTCACACAGGGTTTTGTGACGAAGGTTATATATCTGGTTATATTTATCGTCTTTTCGTCACATCAGAGCGTCGGCGCACGCTCACCGCGCATCCATATCTACCGCGCATATCTATCACAGCGCCCGCGCCCTCATCCTAATTGAATAAAGCCCTCATGAATAAAGCCGTAAATAAAGCCAATGCCTACAGCAGCTTTAGAAGGAGCGGGACGGAGTATCGCCATCCTGCTCAAGCAGAAGCACAATCTCCAGGTGCTCCAGATAGCGGCGCGCCTGCTCCACGGTGCACATGTCGCCAGCAATCTCACGCTCCAGGTCACGGCGAACGCCACGGAAACGTGCCACCAGCGAAGGCTCCGTCAGAGTGATACCGATACCGTCAAAGGGAGAAGGCTCAGCATCTTCCTCATGCAAATCAAGATGAATCTCGTGGTGGTCAGATTCGTTGAGACGCTCCGCCTCAGGAATACCCTCAGGCTCAGCACCCAGAGAGGTATGCAGGTCGATGAAAAGGAGGGTTTGCAGGTCGCGAGCTTCCTCGCTCGTGCGCAGGTCCGTCGTGGACAGGTTAGGAGTGGTCATATTTCTATTGTCCTCTCTTAAGGTTAGTAACGCCTGTAAAACAGGCCCGTATTTCTGATAGTTAGCTGTGAACAAGAGCCCCAACCCGGTAGGCTAGTACTAACCGGTGCCAGTAGCACCTCATTCACGAAAGGAAAGCCCATGGCTAGCGAATCGTCATTCGACATTGTGTCCAAGGTGGACAAGCAGGAAGTTTCCAACGCACTGCACCAGGCGCAGAAGGAAATCTCCCAGCGTTACGACTTCCGCGGCGTTGGCGCAGAAATCGACTACTCCGGCGATAAGATCCTCATCAAGGCAAACGCCGAAGAGCGCGCCCTGGCAGTGCTCGACGTTTTCCAGTCCAAGCTGGTCAAGCGCGGCATCTCCCTGAAGTCCCTGGACTCCGGCAAGCCCTACGCATCCGGCAAGGAAACCCGTATCGAGTGCTCCATCAAGGAAGGCATCGCGCAGGATCAGGCGAAGAAGATCTCCAAGATGATTCGCGAAGAGGGCCCCAAGGGTGTGAAGGCAAACATCCAGGGTGATGAGCTGCGTGTCTCCTCCAAGTCCCGCGATGACCTGCAGGAAGTCATTGCAATGCTCAAGTCCGCTGACCTTGAGGTTGACCTGCAGTTCGTCAACTACCGCTAAGCCCATGCACCCCCCAGTGATGGGTGAGGGAAGCGAATAGAAGCCGAAATGCAAAATCCTCGGGGTGGCTACTTCCACAGTAGCCACCCCGAGGATTTTTTGTCTGCCGACCCGTCATCGCAGGTCACAATCGTCACGCCGGGTCATAATTCACACAGCACCATAGTCATACAGCGCCACACTCGCGCCCGGATGATTCAGCGAAGAAAAGACTTAGTACTGCCCCATCTCACGCGCCTGCTGCTGCAGGCGCGCAATACGCTGGTCCATCGGCGGGTGAGTCGAGAGCATGTTTTTCAGCGAGCCGAAGGGGTTCGCAATCATCATGGCGCTCGCCGCCTCCATGTTGCGGTTGTTCGGGTCCATCGGATACATTGACACACCGCTCTCCAGCTTGTTCAGCGCCGAAGCCAGAGCCAGCGGATCACCGGTCAGACGTGCACCATCTTCGTCGGCATCAAATTCGCGGGTGCGGCTAATAGCCATCTGAATAACCTGCGTAGCAATGGGAGCCAGCAGCGCAATCACAAACATCGCGAGAGGGTTCGAGCGTTCACCATCGCGGCTGGAACCACCGAACATCGCACCAAACGAAAGAATCTGCGCAATCGTACCGATAATGGAGGCGATACCCGCTGCCACCGAAGAGGTGAGGATATCGCGGTTGTACACGTGCATCAGCTCGTGACCGAGCACGCCGCGCATCTCGCGCTCATCCAGCAACTGCAAAATACCCTCGGTGCAACACACCGCCGCGTTCTGCGGGTTACGACCGGTCGCAAACGCGTTCGGGGTCATGGTCGGTGCCACGTAAAGGGCGGGCATGGGCTGACCCGCGCGGGAGGACAGCTCCTCCACAATGTTGTAAAGCACCGGAACCTCTTCACGGCTGACCGGGTAAGCATTCATGGAACGCAGAGCAAGCTTATCGGAGTTCCAGTAGGTGTACGCGACCGAACCCAAGCTAAACAGGCCCATAGCCCAGATGAAAATGGAGGTGTGGAAAGTCGCCGAAAGCAGGCCACCGATGAGCAGCATCATGCCCACCATGGAGCCCATCAACAGGGCAGTTTTCAGTCCGTTGTTATGGCTGTGCATGGGTATCCTCCTGAACAATTAGGTCAGTGCGTACAGCGTGTACTTGACTCTATAGATTACGTGCAAGCACCCGCGGGCGCACCTTATGGCACGCGGATTCACCCAGAGCGTCACCCATGCGCCGAAAGCTCAAAAGGGATTAGGGAATAGCGCCCGGAATATTCACCAGGGGCACCTGCTCCAGCACCTGCGCCGTAGCAGTCGGAAAAATACCGAGCAGCAGAATCGTGCCGTACGCGCCCAGAAAAAGGATGAAGAGCAGACCGAGCATCAGCTGACCCTCCAGATCAAAACCGGTGGTGGTACTGCGGTACTGGCCGTAAATCACCGGGGTCACGATGGGCACACCGAAGAGCAGAATCATCAGCAGAATGTAGATGGGGTTTGTGAAGTCGTACACCATGACCCTATCCTCCTTGATGGTGATCGCCGGTACGGGTTACTCTAGGTTCTTTGATTGTACGGCATCTCTTCACACCCGAGGCCGGGGCGAGGAGGGGCGCCACAGAGTGGATGAAAGGGACGCCCTGCCGGCTTATTATGAGTTTTTCATAAAATAATGATGAATTTCTCATAATAATGTGTAGACTTAAACCTATGACCGACGCAAAGACAACCTCCGATACGAAGAAGACCCAGAGCCCAGACCATCACAATACCGGCTGCGCCCACACCACCGGCCTGCCCCTGCTCTCCGCAATGAGCCCCGAACAGCTCGAAGAAGCATGGACCACCGGACTGCGCGCCAGGGGCCGCCGCGTCACCAAGCAGCGCCTCGCCGTACTCCACGCAGTACAGGAGCACCCGCACTCCACCGCGGACACCATCGTGCAGGCAGTCCGCGAGCGCATCCCCGCCATTACGGTTCAGTCGGTCTACGTGATTCTTGCCGATCTGACCGACATCGACCTGCTGCGTAAGTTTGAGCCGCCGGGAACCCCCGCCCTCTACGAAACCCGCACGGGCGACAACCACCACCACGCCTTCTGCGTACGCTGCGGCAAGGTCGAAGACGTGGACTGCGCGGTCGGCTCCGCACCCTGCCTGACCCCCAGCGATTTTCACGGCATGGCACTTTTCAGCGCAGACGTGCTCTACCAGGGCGTATGTGTAGACTGCCAGACCGAGCAGGAGGCGGCACTCGCCCGCACCCAGCAGGAAGCGGCAACGCGCATCCTGGCGGCATAACCCTATAGCCCCGGGAGTCTCGGGCAGGCTCGGTCATGAGAGCTTTTAAACCGTTGAGGCGGCGACACGAGTAGTGTCGCCGCCTCAACGGTTTAAGTTATTTAATGCAGGAGCTTAGGCACCCATGCGGGGCTGAGAGCCCACAATCTCCAGCAGCTCGCGAATCTGCGCCGCGGTCAACACCGTGGAGGGGTTAATCGCGTTCACCTTCACGCTCGGAGCACCAATCTCCAGGGCGTAACGCAGAATATCCAGGGCGTTCGCCGAACGCACCTCAATATGCGGATCCAGTGCCGCAATCTCAATGGGCGAAGTGAACACCAGCAGACTCTGCGGGTTGCCGTTCTCATCCGGGTCAAAGACGAAAGAGGTACCGGACGGGTCAGCCGGGTCAACACCCACCAGCAGCACGGACGCCGGGGACACCAGCGAGCCGAGTAGCATCTGCATGTTGTCCTGGGTCAGCGCCATCTTCGCGCCGTCGTTACGGGGCGAAGTGACAATCCACTGCACCTGAGCGCGCTCAATGTAGCACTCGTGGTCGGTGCCGGGGTCAACCACAATCAGGTCCAGCGCCTCGTTGCCGAGGAAATCGATAAAGACCTTCATCGCCGGTTCGCGCAGAATCAACTCGTCGCCCTCGGACTCCTGACGCACGTAGCTCTTGCCAATGTGCTCGGAGGAGGAGAACACGCACAGCGCCTGCATACCGGTCTCGGGCATACGAATGACCTGGTGGGTCAGCACCGACTCGGGGCCCATCGGGTCGGTCTCAGACGGAATCAGCAGGGAACCGGTCGCATCCAGTAGAACGTCGCCGCCGAGCATCGTGCGAACCACGTTAATGAGGGTTCGCTCTTGCACATCGTTACGGAAGGTCTCCAAGGCAGCGACCAGGTACGGGTTCGGGATCTCGTGCTCGCTCGAAGACAGTGACTCTGCGGCAGAGTGGCGTGCACGGCCCTCCATACGCTCACGAGCCCATTGAGGGATACGCGAAGCATCACGGGGGAACTCAGCCAGGTGCTCACGCACGTCAGTTGCGGTCAGGGTGCCTTCATTCTTCCAGCTGGCGGGCTCATCATCACGGTTATAGGAGGCACCTACGCTGAACTGCGGGTTGGGCCAGCCGGTCGCCGCCACCACGATGGAGGCGGTGAACCAGGTGCCGCGGTTACCGTCGTAGGCGGCACGCTGCAACTTGCGAACCTCAGCAATAATGGGCGAGCCGTCCTTGAGCGGACCGATAGTGCCGATGACCTCTTCACCGTCGCGGAATTCACGCACACGCACGAAAATCTGACCTGCCAGAGGCTTGACGTCCAGCACCATTTCGCTCCAGCCGGGGTCAACACTAACGACATCCAGCAGCCAGCTTCCAATGTTGTTCAGCGCATCCTGGATGCGCGCGGCACGGCTACTCGTCTCGGCAAGGCGGGGTTCAGTCATAGTTCATACATCCTTGAGTGTGAATACGGCGCGGCTGGAGGCATCCGTGTTCGGTCGTAGTGTCGGCTTACAGGGTGCCGGAAGAAGCCGTCCCTTCGATTCTAACGAACACGGGCACTCAACGCAGATAGTTTACGCCGAAAGATATATGCTCTACCTCTCCCCTGCACCTCTCTAGACGGCCCATTCGACCCTCTTAACGTCCAATACGCCTAAAGCGCACCCCAAAACCTGGGATACACGGCATAGTGAACGCTAAAAGGTTGATAATCTTGAATCATGACGAATTCTCTGCAGGACCTTATCGACGCATCGATCTTTATCTCCACCGAGTACCAGGCTCGACTCGCTGAGCTCGTGGGTACCTCCGAGTGGAACGTGGATTTCACCTCCCAGTCTCTGGATTTTGAGACCACTCCCCCGCTTTCGCTCAAGCCGCACCTGCTGGGCACCGAATCCGAGAACCGAGGTACTTGGATTTGGTCTTGGCAGCAGCTGGGCTACTTCCCCGACTCCGTTGTTTCCGCCGCTATTCAGGCGCGTGAAACCGGTGAGCGTGACGGCCTGGCCGAACTGACCACCGACGAACTGCCCCTCTCCGAGTCCCTGGCACGCCGCCTGACCCTGGCAACCAAGACCATCAGCGGCCTGTACGCACACTACCCGCTGCCCGCGGGCGCTGGCGTGCGCGCATGGACCCTGCTGGAGGGTACCGAGCTGACCCTCGAGGCCCCGACCTACAAGGGTATCGGTCGCGTGATTGCGAAGACCCTGCAGAGCGAAGAGGTACACAACCAGGTTCTGGCGGTGGACTCCTACGCTCAGCAGCGTGGCTTCCACATTGCCTGGGACACCGAGGCAACCGCCGTGCTGACCGCAACCGACGGTGCCCTGCGCCTGTGGTTCGACGAGGGCCGCATCAGCGGCATCGAGCAGGCTGAACCTCAGGTTGGTCCCGAGATTCTGGAGCAGTGCGCAGCCGCGGCCGCACAGCGTCGCGAATCCCTCGCCGCACTGCGCGCCGAGATTGAGCGCGTGGCAGCCGCAGAGGCAGCCGCTCAGAACGCACAGCGCGAGCAGGAGGCAGCAGAACGCGCCGCCGCACGTGCCGAGGCTGATGCAGAGCGCGCCGTCGAGATCGCCGAGCACGCACCGGTCGCAGAGACCGAGGTACCCGGCGTCGAGAGCACCGAGAACCTCTACCCCGCCGACGAGGCTCCCTTCGATCAGGAGCCGGCAGAGTACGCAGAGCCCGGCCTGGTCACCGTGGAGACCCTGCCCGGCGAGTACGAGGCAGAAGAGACCGAGCAGGCTCGTGTCTACACCGACGAGTCCATCGGCGCCGAGCAGCCCGAGTACGAGACCGTTGAGGCTTCCGCAGAGTACGCTGAGGAGCCGGTCGCCGCTGAGGCTGCAGCTGAGCAGCCCGTCGAGGTTGAGCAGGAAGCAGCAGAGTACGAGGAGCAGCACGTGGAGCCCATCCGCAACGCTGGCGCAGCTCCCGACCTGCAGGCAGAGCACGAAGAGGCAGCCCGCCGCGAGCAGGAAGAAGCTGCACGCCGCGAGGCAGAGCAGCCCAAGAAGAAGGGCTTCTTCTCCCGCTTCTTCGGCCTCTAAACCGAATACGCAACATTCCTCAGGCGCGGTATCCTCGTGGTACCGCGCCTGCGGCGTCCCTAGCGTATGCTGCACCCCGTATCGGGTACAGTAGTGTGCGCGCATCGAAACCTGTGTGGATACCCCGCCGGCACATCCCGATGAATAGCTTAGAAGAACGTAACCGAAGAATCAGGTCAGACGAAACCATGTCAGAAACGCAGAAGCACACCACCCGTAACGGGTTTATCACCATCATCGGCACCTACATCATTTGGGGTCTGCTCCCCCTGTATTTTGTGCTGATGGCGCCGGCAGGCCCGATTGAGATTGTGGTGGCGCGAGTGGTCTTCTCCCTCATTTTCTGCGCCCTGCTACTGCCGATTGTGCGGGCAACCGCGGACTTCCGCCGCGCTCTCAAGGATCGCCGCATCATGCTGGTGCTGACGGCGGCATCGTTCCTCATCGGCGCGAACTGGCTCATCTACGTGATGGCAACAACCAGCGGCCACACGATTGACGTGTCTCTGGGCTATTTCATTAACCCTCTAGTCTCCGTGGTGCTGGGCGTGATTTTCCTACAGGAGCGGCTGCGCCCGGCGCAGTGGGTGTCCGTGGCAATTTCTTGTATTGCGGTGCTGATGATGAGCCTCATCTACGGTCAGGTGCCCTGGACGGGTCTGGGCGTGGCGTTCTCCTTCGGCATCTACGGTCTGCTCAAGGCGCGTGTCGCCCACGACGTCAGCCCCATCGTCTCACTATCCCTGGAGACCTTTATCCTGGCCCCCTTCGGCATTGCCGCCCTCTTTGTGCTCAACTCGCAGGGTCAGATGACCCTCTTCAGCGAAGGCGCCGGACATTTCTGGCTTCTCGCCTCCACCGGCGTGGTCACCGTTGTGCCGCTCATGCTCTTTGCGGCGGCAACCAAAGCTCTACCGCTGTCGATTATTGGCATGGTGCAGTACCTGGGCCCGACCATCCAGTTCATTCTGGCTATCACCGTTCTGCACGAGCAGATGAGCCCCGACAAGGTGCTGGGTCTGAGCCTCATCTGGATTGCACTCATCATTTTCACTGTGGATGCGCTACGCGCCTCCCGCTCCTACCGCGCCTCCGCGCTGTCCGACCCGGAAACCGGCATGATTCCGCTGGTACAGGCTGAAGACGTGCAGAGCAAGTAGCTCTCCCCAACCCGGATAAAACACAACCCCGCACAAAACACAGTCCCGCATACAACAAAGTGATGCCCCGCCAGCTAACGCCAGCGGGGCATCACTTTATATCGCGTTCACACGCTAAAGCTCAGAGCCCTGAGCCTCAGCAGCATCGTCGAGAGCATCCAGATCCGGCTGACGGTGCAGGTTCAGCAGAGCCAAACCCAGGCCACCCCAAATGATCAGGATTGCCACAACGAGCATCACAATTGCAGAGATAGACATGAGGGCTCCTAACGGGTAATGGTCGAATCAACGTGGCCGTGCTCCACCTGACCGGAAATCACCGGAGGCGCCGGCGGCTCTTCAGCCGCACGAGACTTCTTCGACCAGGGCAGAAGAGAAACAACAATTGCGCCAACCAGAAGCAGTGCGCTCATACCCCAACCGAAAATCGCCAGCAGATCCGCGGGGTAACCCTCATACGGGGTCGCAATCAGCTTGATAACGCTCTGAATCAGGGAGTAACCCAGAATCAGCGGGGTCACGACAGCCAACAGACCCATCCAGATCTTGCCGACCTTGATGGAGGAGTAGCGGTTCAGGTGCTCAGCCAGAGCGGGCAGTGCGCGCACCACGTATGCAACCACGATAATGGCGCACAGGCCGGCAGCCAGAATGCCGAAGAGGTTCACGAAGTTATCGAGAATATCCAGCACGTACAGGCCGGTGGTGGTCGGCATCAGCAGCAGCGAAATCAGAGCCATCGGAACAATCACCAGAATGGTAGACGCCAGACGGGAGGTCGCGAACTTATCCTGGATACCAGCGATAATCACCTCAAGAATCGAGATCAGGGAGGTGAAACCAGCAAAGAGCAGGGAGCCGAAGAAGAGGATACCGATCAGTACGCCGCCGGGCGCCTGAGAAATAATGGTCGGGAACGCGATGAACGCCAGACCAATACCGCTGGTCGCAACCTCGCTCACCTGGGTGCCAGCAGCCTGAGCCATGAAGCCCAGAGCCGCGAACACACCAATACCAGCAAGAAGCTCGAAGCCGGAGTTCGCGAAACCAACCACTGCACCAGAACCGGTCAGGTCAGTCTTAGGCTTCAGGTAGGAAGAATAGGTGACCATAATGCCGAAGCCAATGGACAGCGAGAAGAAAATCTGGCCGTAAGCAGCAACCCACACGTCCGGGTTTGCCAGCGAATCCCAGCTGGGGGTGAACAGAGCGTTCAGGCCGTCCACAGCACCGGGCAGGGTCAGCGAGTAAATCACCAAACCAACGAACATGACCAGCAGCAGCGGGATGAAGATAATGTTGGCTGCGCCCACGCCCTTCTGAACGCCCAGAGCCATCACAGCAAGCAGAACGCCCCACACCAGAACCATGGGAATCAGGATGTTCATGTTGAAGTCCAGGGAGACGCCGGGATCCTTTGCGACCTTCAAGAACTCGCCCTGGAAGAACGCCTTCGGGTTATCGCCCCACTCATTGGTGAAGGAGAAAACCATGTAACGCAGAGCCCACGCCACAATAGCGGCGTAGTAGATAGCGATGACGAAGTTAATACCCATGTGCCACCAGCCGATGAACTCGGTCTTACGGTTCAGACGGCGGAAAGCCAGCGGGGACGACGCACGCGCGCGGTGACCGATAGCGTAGTCAAAGAAGAGGAAGGTCAGACCGGCGGTCAGCAGGGCGACAATATAGGGAATCATGAAGGCGCCGCCGCCGTTATCAAATGCGATGTAGGGGAAACGCCAAATATTGCCCAGACCAACAGCAGAACCGATGGCGGCAAAGATAAAGACGCGACGGCTAGAGAAGCCTTCGCGCTTCGTGGGCGCCTTAGGGGTAGATGCTCCCATAGTTGTAAACCTCGAATGTGTGGGGACGCGGATGGTTGGTGCGAGAATAACCCGTCGGGGTGGTTGGGCTCTGCTCGCGTCCAGAAATAGTAAACGGCTCTCCAACACGGGTTGGGCGTGGGAGCCGTCAAACGTCTGAAGGGTGGATGTGCGCCTCAGGCATGCCTATAAGGATTACCTTAAAGGCATATAGCGGTCAAGGAGACCCCAGCATACGGAACTATTCGGGACAGGGCACCCGCTCATGCCTACCCTGAAAACCGGTGCTGACTAGCTATAACACAGAAAAACCCCGCCGAATCCGGTCAGATTCAGCGGGGGTTTGAAGTATGAGACGCATCAGCGCTTACGCCAGCGCACACGTTACGTGGTGAGGCATTTTAGCCCTCGCGGTGAACCACAGCGTGAGCGAAGGACTCCAGCGCAGCCTTCGCGGTGGACTCGGGCAACGGAGCAATCGCGGCAATCGCGCGGTCCGCCCAGTCGTAGGCGATCTGCCATGCTTCCTGGGTGACCGGGTGGGCGGCGAGCGCCTCCACAGCGGTCTCCAGAGCCTCGTCGGAGCTGAGATCGGCATCCAGCAGTGCACGAACCTTGATAGCAGATTCGTCGCCGGCGGCTACCGCGCGGTCCAGCAGGATGGTCGGCAGGGTGGGCACGCCCTCGCGCAGGTCGGTGCCGCGGGTCTTACCGCTGGTCTTGCCGTCGCTCACAATGTCAATCACGTCGTCAGCCAGCTGGAACGCCACGCCGACCAGCTCGCCGTACGCCTTGACCATGGAGATAACATCTTCGGAAGCGCCCGAAAGCAGGGAGCCGTACTCGCCGGCTGCTGCAATCAGGGAGCCGGTCTTACCCTCAATGACCGCGATGTAGTGGTCGAGCAGGTCCTGCCCCTCGCGGGGGCCGGTGGTTTCAAAGAGCTGACCGAGCACCAGACGCTCAAAGGTCTGGGACTGAATCTTCATGGGGCGGGTACCCAGCTCGGAGACCAGCAGGGATGCGCGGGAGAAGATCAGGTCGCCGGTGAGAATCGCGACGGAGTTGCCCCAAATCATCTGGGCACTATCCACGCCGCGGCGCTTGGGGGCGTCGTCCATAACATCGTCGTGGTAGAGGGTTGCCAGGTGGGTCAGTTCAACGACCACGGCGGCTTCGATAACCTCGTCGTTGATTTCGCCGTCGACAGCTGCCGAGAGCAGCGCCAGCAGAGGACGCACACGCTTGCCGCCCGCAGAGAGCAGGTGGCGGGATGCGACATCCGCAAGGTGGTCGGTCTGGGCGATCGCCTCGGCCAGGCGCTCCTCAATACGCGCGAGGGAGGAAAGAATCTGCGGACCCAGCTTGGGGTCTGCGGCAATGAGTTCGAAGCCTGCAGGAAGCTTCAGGTCGAAATCTCCCAGCAGGTCGGTTGCGGCAATGGGCTGCTCTGCGTTGCTCACGGTGTCTTCTATCTTCTTGGTGTTGGTGTCTTCGGTGGTGTGTGAACGCGGTGTCTATGCGTTGTGTGCTTCAGGCTTGAAACCGCGGTGAATGGCGACGATGCCGCCGGTGAGGTTGCGGTACTGCACGGAGGTGAAGCCCGCCTCTTTGAATTTCTGCGCCAGTTCCTGCTGGTTGGGCCAGGCGATGATGGACTCGGCGAGATATTCGTAGGATTCGGGGTTGGAAGAGATTGCGCGGGCAATCGGCGGGATCGCCTTCATGATGTAGTTCTTGTAGACCGCGCCGAAGGGGGCGAAGGTCGGGGTGGAGAACTCGAGGATGACGATGCGTCCGCCGGGCTTGAGCACGCGGTAGATTTCGCTCAGCGCCTTGGGGTAGTTTGCGACGTTGCGCAGGCCGTAGGACATGGTGACCGCGTCGAAGGTTTCGTCATCGAAGGGTAGGGCGGTGACGTCTGCCTGCACGAAGGTCATGTCGGGGCGACGGCGACGGCCCACGTCGAGCATGCCTTCGGAGAGGTCTGCTGCGATGACGTCCACACCGGCGTCGGCGAAGGGTTCGGAGGAGACTCCGGTGCCTGCGGCTACATCCAGCACTTTCTGGCCGGGGTGCGCGTCTACGGCTGCGACTGCCTGCTTGCGCCAGTAGATGTGCTGGCCGAGGGAGAGGATGCCGTTCATGAGGTCGTAGCGTTCGGCTACGGTATCGAACATGGCGGCGATGTCGCTGGTTTTCTTGTCTAGGGTTGCGCGGGTTGCGCGGGTGTTCTTCTCTGCGTTCACGCTCTCAATTGTGGCATGGAGGTTAGGGGATTCGATAGTTGGGTGAACCGTAGTTGCATCATGTGGCGTGCTAAGGGGCGTGCCGTGAAGGTTTTTGAGTCGTTCAGACGGGGTTTTATTCACTTTTTAAGGGTTAATTTATGCATATTCAGCAAAAATTTATGAATATTTATGTATACACTTGCATTTTTTAACATAGGCGCGCACAATAGACTCTAGATTTCATAGAACGCACCACTCAACGAGTGAACGCACACCCCACACAGGAGCATCCCAATGAACACCGCAATCCTCAAGAAGGCATCCCTCAAGCCCCTCGCACTACTGGCAGTACTGCCCCTAGCGCTGACCGGCTGCGTCTCCACCGCCAACGAGAACACCGACCCTAACGGCGAGGTCAGCCTCGTCAAGTCCGGCACCCTCAGCGTCTGCACCAACACCCCCTACAAGCCCTTCGAATACGAAGAAAACGGCACCATCGTCGGCCTGGACGCAGACATCGCCAATGCTATCGCCTCCGACCTGGGCGTGAAGGCTCAGCTGACCTCCATCAGCTTCGAGGGCCTGGACTCCGGTACCGGCCTGGCCACCGGTCAGTGCGATATCGCCCTTGCCGGTATCGGCGTGACCGACGAACGTAAGAGCAAGATGGAATTCACCACCGTCTACTTCGACGACAACCTGGCAATCCTGGTCCCCAAGGGTTCCTCCATCACCTCCGCCGCAGACCTGAAGGGCGTGAGCGTTGGTGCACAGCAGGCAACCAGCGGTGAAACCTACGCCAAGGAAAACGGTGCAGAGGTCATCCAGTACGAAGACACCTCCCTCATGTTCTCCGCTCTGAAGACCGGTCAGGTCAAGGCAGTCGCAGCGAACCTCTCCGTGGTGTCCGAGGCACTGACCAACGACCCGGACTCCTTCAAGATTGCGTACCAGGATTCCGAGAACACCGAGCAGATTGCCGCAGCAGTTTCCTCCAACAACAAGGCACTGCTGACCAAGGCAAACGCCACCATCGCCAAGCTCAAGGAAAACGGCGAGCTCGACAAGATGAAGGCCAAGTGGGTTGGTGCCACTTCCTCCACCTCCGCGAGCGCCTCTTCCTCCGCTTCCTAAGAATCTAGCCGGTTAGTCTCTCCCCCAATTCAGGAGTACCCTTATTACTTTTGGGTTGGGGGATTCTCCGGCCTCTACCCTTGTGAGCGTGCAGAACGCTCCTGACCGAACAGCACACGGATAAGAAAGCGCATGTCCTCTAAACTCTCACCCCGTCAGAAGCAGAAGCTCTTCCGCTACGCACAGTACGCCCTTCTGGCAGTTATCGCTCTGGCAGCCATTCTTTTGGCTGACTGGAAGACCCTCAGCCAGCAGGTATTCAACCTGGACGTTGCGGCTCAGCAGTTCCCCGACGTCATCACCGTGGCGTTGAAGAACACCCTGCTGTACACCACCTTGGGCTTCATCGTGGGCCTCTCCGGCGGTCTGCTGCTGGCGCTCATGCGTATTTCCTCTATCGCCCCCTACCGTTGGATTGCGACCCTGTACGTGGAGCTTTTCCGCGGCATCCCGGCACTGCTGGTCTTCTTCGCGTTCGGTTACGGTATTCCCCTGGCGTTCAAGATCCGCTTCGTGGATAACCTGATTCCGGTGACCCTGTCCCTGGGTATGGTTTCGGCAGCTTACATTAGTGAGGTTCTGCGTGCGGGCCTGCAGGCAATCCCGAAGGGCCAGATGGAGGCGGCGCGCTCCCTGGGTATGTCCCACACTCGCGCGATGATTTCGATCATTATTCCCCAGGCGTTCCGCGTGGTTCTGCCCCCGCTGACCAACGAGGTTATCCTGCTGACCAAGGACTCCTCCCTCGTGTATCTGCTGGGCGTGACGGTTTCTCAGTACGAGCTGGCGAAGTTCGGTCGTGAGGGTCTGACCGCCGCTAACGCGGGCCTGACTCCCCTGGTGGTTGCGGGTCTGTGCTACCTGATTATCACTGTTCCGCTGGGCCAGCTCTCCGCATACTTTGAGCGCCGCACCCAGCTTGCGGGCCGCAAATAAGCGCAACGACAGATACGGATTACGGAAGATACTATGACTGTTTCAACTTCATCCATGGCCGCCTCCTCGGTGCGCATTTCTAACCTGCACAAGTCCTACGGCAAGGTTCAGGTTCTCAAGGGCATTGACATGCAGGTCAAGCCGGGCGAGGTCGTGTGCCTTATCGGTCCTTCAGGTTCCGGTAAGTCCACCCTGCTGCGTTGCGTGAACCTGCTGGAGGAGCCGAACGACGGCACCATCATGGTGGGCGATACCGAGGTCACCGACCCGGACGTAGACATTAACCGCGTGCGTACCCACATGGGTATGGTGTTCCAGCAGTTCAACCTGTTCGGTCACCTGAACATTCTGGATAACTGCACGATCGCTCAGATTAAGGTTCTGGGCCGTTCCAAGGCGGAGGCGGAGGCGGTTGCCCTCGAGCAGCTCGCCAAGGTTGGTCTGGAAGGCAAGGAAGACCGCTTCCCGGCTCAGCTGTCCGGTGGTCAGCAGCAGCGTGTGGCTATTGCGCGTGCGCTGTCCATGAACCCGGACCTGATGCTCTTCGATGAGCCGACCAGTGCGCTCGACCCGGAGATGGTCGGCGAGGTTCTGAGCATTATGCGCAACCTTGCTGACGAGGGCATGACCATGATCGTGGTGACTCACGAGATGGCGTTCGCCCGCGAGGTCGCCGATAAGGTCGTCTTCATGGCAGATGGCGTGGTCGTGGAGGAGGGCCCCGCCGATCAGGTGATTGGCAACCCCCAGCACAAACGTACTCAGGCTTTCTTGGCGCGCGTGCTCGATCCGACCCACGCCGTAGTAGACTAGTACTAGCTCTTGAAAAACGTAGCGGGCGGTGCTGTACGAAACATTCTGTTTCGCGCAGCACCGCCCGCTTTTTAATGCTCTAGTTCGCCGCTATTTCGGTTCTAGAAGATACGGCGCGCCACCTTGTCAAAGAGACGGTCCGGCAGCACGGTATGCAGGAACACGGAGGGCTTAGCACCGAAACCTACCAGGTAGCGGGTCTTGGGGCGGCGCGCCTCCAGTGCCCGCAGGATAGCGTTAGAGACAACCTTGGGCTCTGAGAGGTTGGAGGAGGGCGAGTAGAGCTTACGCATATTTGCCGCAACCCGCTGCGCCTGAGCCGCGTAGACACCGTTTCGGGAGGATTCCTCCAGGTGGTCTGCCGCGATGAGTCCCCAGGGGGTTTTGATGCCGCCGGGCTCGATAATGACCACGTCAATACCGAACTCTTCAACTTCCATGCGCAGTGCATCGCTGAACGCTTCGAGGGCGTACTTGGTGGCGTGGTACCAGGCACCCAGGGGTGAGGTAATACGCCCCGCCATCGAGGAGATGTTCAGGATGCGCCCGCTGCCCCGTGCGCGCATATGCGGCAGCACCAGCTGGGTGAGGCGCGCCAGGCCGAAGAGGTTCACCTCGAACTGGCGGCGTGCCTCGTCAATGGGGACGTCTTCAATAGCCCCGTAGGATCCGTAGCCTGCATTGTTAATGAGCACGTCAATGCGGCCTTCTGCGTCAATAATCTGCTGTACGGCGGCTTCCATGGACGCCTCATCGGTAACGTCCAGGCTGAGCGCTTTCACGCCTTCGGAGGCGAGCTCTTCAATCTTCTCAACGCGGCGGGCGGCACCGTAGACGGTGTAGCCGTAGCGCACCAGTAGTGGCGCCACGTCGTAGCCGATACCGGAGCTGGCGCCGGTGAGAAAAACGACGGGGCGTTGCAGGGACTTGGGCATTGCGTATCCTTTCGGGTTGCTCCCTGTGAGGTTAGCGGGAATGTACTTTTCAGGGTACGCCCGCGCGGGGTCAACCGGGGTGCAGAAAGCTCAGGGCGTAGCGTGAGGGCATTCTCGCCGGCATATGTGAGGGCAAGAGGACATAGAAAAAGCTCGCCGCGGCATCCGGTGCAGATGCGGCGGCGAGCTAAGGTTTTGGGGTCAGGGGTTTAGAGGCCGGGGATTAGACCTCTTCGACGTCAATATTGACCTTGGGTTCGGGGTGCGATTCGCCGGTCAGCATGGTCACCAGCAAGGTGGAGTCCTTCACAGCGCGCAGGGAGTGCAGCAGCTTGGCGGTCACGTGAATCGGCTTGCCGGGTACCAGGGTAATATCGCGGTCCTTCACGTGGAAAATCACCTCGCCCTTGAGCACCTGCACGAAGACGGGGTGCACGCTGTGGTGCTCGTGCCAAGACTGGCCTGCAGCCAGTTCCATGAGGGTCAGGTTGCCGCCGTCGGCATCAACAATCTTGCGGGCCTGGGGCTTATCTTCAAAGGGGGTCAGCGCTTCGGTGAGCTGGGGGAATACGAGGACGCGGCCTTCGTGGGTACCTGCCATGGTACGCACCTTTCTCTTCAGGGGTGAGTGAAAGGGGGTGCGCAACCCCCTCCATAATATTGGTATTAAAAATACTAAATTTATTATATTGTATTCCCCTCCCCGCAACTGGACAATACCTCAGCTCACATCAAGCTGAAACACCCCGAGCAGGGAGGGGAACAACATTTACTGATAACTCCACACCTTCGAATAAGCGGAGCGATTACTATTACGCGGACGTAGCAGGTTCACCATCAACGCCGTCGTACCAAAGCTCACCGCAATAATCATGCAGGTCGCCGCGGTAAACGCACCGCCGGGAATCGGCGCAAAAATCGCAATCAGATACAGGATCACCGCGCAGAACGACAGGAACAGCGTCGCAATCGTCATCAACGGCACCAGCACCAAACCACCACGCGCCGGCACCGCAAAATCTGCCGGACGCACATAACGCAACACACCCATACCCACAACCGTCCAGATGGCGGTGACCAGAATAGCGGTCACCACATCCGCCGGGCGGTGCCAACCGTTAATAATCGTGGAGGCACCCGTCAGGCAGGTCGCCAATGCCGCGCAGAGAGCCACCGTGGGCCGCAAGAAACGAGGCGCCGCCAGGAAGAGTGCCGCGCCAGCCGCCGCCGCGAAGGTCGTGTGGCCACTGGGCGCCGAGTTGCTCAGCGCCTCCTGAACACCCAGGTCGGGCTTCACGATCAGATAGTGCTTAAGCAGATACGTACTCGTCACCGCCGCAGCCCCAACTAGCACGCCAATCAGCGAGGGCAGGAACCGGTGCTTCCAAATCAGCACCGCAATCAGACCCAGCACCGCAATCACACCAACAATCGTGGGCAAAGAATCCAGCGCAGTCAGGGTCGGACCGCGGTAACTCTTGAACTGATGCGCATACTCGGTGTACGCCTGCTCATCAACCTGCTGGCCGGTCGCCGTGTAAATGAAGAACACAAACGCACCGTAGAGAGACAGACCCAAGAACAGCAACGCCATCACGTGACGCATCAAAATACCGGTACTCGGAAGATGGTGCCCCTGCTCTTCGCCGGGACGATTCACCGGGCGGCCCGAAGCATCCACGGGAACCTGACCGGTCTGAACATACGCACCGTTCGGGTAGGCGGCGGCAGGATACGCCTCGGGAGGATAAGCCACCGGCTGCGGAGGCGCCTGCGGAGGCATCGCACGCGTGGGAAGAAGCTGTTGAGCACCTATCTGAGGCGCACCCATTGGGGAAGCACCCATCTGATTGTTCAGCGGGAAACCGCTCACCGGAGGCTTCGGCGGATCGAGGCGGCGCGTAGCCTGCATCGGTTCATCCGCGCTGTAGTTCCCCCGCGAGGCACGCTCCTGCGGCGAGGGAATTGTCTCAGGAATCTTAATGGGGGCACGGTAAGCGCGCGGCAAAGGACGAGTCGCGCCAATAACCTCTGAGGTGTCGGGGTGCGAAGAAATAACTTCGGTATTCGCAGATTCAGCGTTCGCGGAACCGGTATTCATGGAACCTGCAGGCGCAGTTTTGTTAGCCGGCGAGGAACCGTAATCCGTCAAAACTTTCGTGCGGTCATCACTGTGCGTAGCGGCAGGGGTAGCCGTTTCGTGGGAGATGAGCACCTGGGTAGCATCCTGATAATCAGAGAGCACCGCAGTCGGGTCCTGATAATCAGAGAGCACCGCAGTCTCATCAGAGGAAAACACCGTAGTGGGCGCATTGTCAGCAGCGGCCGCATGCACATCAGCGGGGTGAAGCACACTGGTAGCATCGAGGTTTTCGGAGCTCTCCCAACCGGAGTTTTCCGAACCCGATGTATTTGCCGGTGTTTTCTTCTTCATAACCCTTTGTACCTTCTCGCCCTCATGTCTGTTAGTGATACCCGAGCCCGCCGATGCCAGCCCCTCAAAACGGTAGCCCCCAAGCTGCCGTTTTATGCGAAGCACCGTCCGAGTTCTCGGGCGAATAACTACCTACTATCCCAGGTTAAGCTATGAAAAACTAAAGTTTTTTCGACCACAACCTGAGAGTTTCCAGAGAATGCGTGACAGGGTGCGAGCGCACCCACCCGCCCCCAGAATGTTATGGTGAGCTCATAGCGCATCACAGAAGGGCAGATACCTTGAACACCAGTATGAGCGTGCCGCCTCTCGGCTACGGTTTTCACCTCACGAACACTCCCCTGCCGCCACTGCAGGAGGTTCTGGAGAACCTGTTCACGGTTGAAATTCCGATGACGGTCACCTTCCGCGGGGTCAATAGCCGCCAGAGCGCGCTGATTCGCGGCCCGCACGGCTGGGGCGAGTTCGCGCCCTTCCTCGAGTACGGTCCGCAGGAGTCTGCCGCGTGGCTTGCCTGCGCGCTAGAGGCGGCATGGTTGCCTGCCCCGGAGCCGGTGCGTACGCGCATCCCGCTGAACGCGACCCTGCCCGCGGTGCCCGCCGAGCGTGTGCCGGAGGTGCTCGCCAAGTACGAGGGTGAGATTCAGGAACTGAAAATCAAGGTGGCTGAGAAGGGTCAGAGCCTCGCCGACGATATTGCCCGCGTGGCGGCGGCACGAGATGCCCTCCCTAATGCACGCCTGAAGGTGGACGCGAACATGGGCTACACCCTCGCCGGTGCCCTTGATGCGCTGCGCAAGCTCTGCGAGTACGACATTATCTACGCCGAGCAGCCCGTGGCATCCATTGAGGATATGGCGACGCTCCGCTTTGCCATTGCTAAGGAGGGGCTACCCGCCCGCATTGCCGCGGACGAATCGATTCGTAAGGCGGAAGACCCGCTGAAGGTGGCGCGCGCGAACGCCGCGGACCTCATGGTTATTAAGGCGGCGCCGCTGGGCGGTGTACGCCGTGCGCTCGCGCTGGTGGAGCAGGCGCAGCTTCCGGCGGTGGTTTCTTCTGCACTGGAGTCTTCGGTGGGCATTGCCACCGGCGCCTCTCTGGCCGCTTCCCTACCGACCTTGAGGTACGGGTGCGGTCTGGGCACGGTCTCCCTCATGGCTGAGGACGTCACCGACGAGCCGCTCATCGCCCACGACGGGTTCATGGACCTGCGCACCATCACCCCCAGCCGGCAGCGCCTGGAGCGTCTTGCCACCGATGAGCAGACCCGCCAGTGGTGGGTGGAGCGCGTCACCGCCTGCTACCGGGTACTGGAACGCGCCTGCGGACTGTAAAGACTGTAGTTATCAAGGTTGCACCCGTGAAGGGTAACCATAACTGAAGGAAAAACCTTACGGCATTAGAATGGTACGGTGACTGAAAACCGCTCAACCCCCGCCATGCTCACCGCAGTATCCGTGCTCGATTCGCTGATTCGTGCCGGTATGCGGCATGTTGTCGTGTCTCCGGGATCCCGCAGCGCACCTCTTGCGTACGCTATTGCCGCCGCCGCTGAAGCCGGCGCCCTCATTGCGCACGTGCGCGTGGACGAGCGAAGTGCAGCCTTTACCGCCCTGGGTATTGCCAAGGCATCCGGTCAGCCCGTGGGTCTGGTGTGCACCTCCGGTACGGCACTGGGCGAGTACGTGCCCGCCGTCATGGAGGCGTACCACGCCGGCGTGCCCCTGGCGGTGCTGAGCGCGGACCGTCCGGAGCGTCTGCGCGGTAGCGGCGTGAATCAGACGACCCGTCAGGCGAGTTTCTTCCATCCTTTTGTGCGTGCTGAAGCCGATCTGACCTCCTACCCCGAGCAGGTGGAGGGCGAACAGACTCAGGCCTTTGCCGCATGCCTGAATGCGCTGACCGGTCGTAGCGCCGAACACTGGCGCAAGCAGTCTGCCGAGCCGATTGGCCCGGTGCACCTGAACATTTGTTTCGATACGCCACTGACCCCCTCGGGTCGTTTTGCGCAGATGCTGCCGCAGTGGGCGCAGAGCCTGCTGGAGGATTACGACCCGCAGGCTGAGGGTCGCGCCCGCGCCGCCCGCGCTGAGGGTTTGGGCCTCTCCAGCGCTGAGCAGCGTTGGCTTCTGGATTCTTTGGAGGTGCAGGCTGACCTGTCGGAGTTCACCCCGGCGCACCGCACCGTGGTGGTTGCCGCTGACGGTGCCGGCGAGTTTGCGGCGGAGTTCGCGCGCGTGCTGAACCTGCCGCTGTTTGCGGAGCCTTCCTCCGAGGCGCGCCACGGCGCAACCTCCATTCCTCACTACCCGCAGCTGCTCGCTGATGGTTCGTTCGCCCCCGCCGCGCAGATTGAGCGTGTGGTGCTCTTCGGCCACCCGACGCTTTCGCGCCCGATTACCGCACTGCTGGAACGCGAAGATATTCAGTGCGCGTTCTACGCCCCGCGCCGCGCCAGCTGGTACGAGCCGGGCGCTCGCTCCTTCGTGGAGCTGTCAACCCCGCACGAGCTCGCCGAGTTTGCGTGCGCATCCTCTGCTGCCGCTGATGAGCTGGTGGACGAGCTGAGCTGGCTGGAGCAGTGGGTTGAGCCCGCCCGCGAGCTGCAGGATGAGTGCCTGCGCGCCATTGCCGCCTACGAACACCCGGGTGCTGAGAGCTCGGTTGACTACACCGATTACCGCAACCGCACCGCTGGCCGCTCCTACGCCCGCCGCGTCTGGCAGGATGCGGTGGCTCAGCGCCGCCTCATGGTGCTGGGTTCTTCAAACCTGGTGCGTGATTTGGATGCGGCAGCCCCCGCCCTGGGCGAGCCCGCCCCCGCACGCGTGTTTGCTAATCGCGGTCTAGCCGGTATTGACGGCACGATTGCGACCGCTATCGGTGTGTCTCTGTCGGGCTACTACCCTGCCGGCGTGGATGAGAACTCCCGCCCGGTCATTGGTGGTGCCGCCCTGCCGGTGACCCTGCTGTGCGGTGACCTGACCTTCCAGCACGATGTGTCCTCGCTGAACCTGCCGAATACGGAGCTTCTTCCCGAGCTGCGTGTTGAGGTCTTTGACGATGCCGGCGGCGGTATTTTCACGACCCTTGAACACGGTGATATGGCTCGTCAGGAGCAGTTCACCGCCGCTGTGGACCGTTTCTTCACGGTGGCTGCCGCCCCGAACACTGATTTGGCGCGCATGGCTGCCGGGTTTGGCACCGAATCGGGCGTTGAGGTGCGCATTCACACACCCTAAAGCTGTTTCTAAAGGCAGCAGGCTAAGCCCTGTGCGCAGGGTTGAACGATATACTGAAAATTACCTGTGCCGTAGCCTTCCGTGGCTGAAAGCTAGCCGGTCGTAGCGGTTTCACTCGCCGCTACCTTCGCGTTTTTTGCGCGCCTGCTGACGTAAGGCACCCTATCTATCATTTATTGACCTTCACTCTCTTGCCGCTGATGCACACCGCCCGCGACCCGAGGTTTTACCCCGGCTAGCCCGGTGCATGCGGCGGACGTCGCTCCCAAGGATTCTCATGAGCTCACTCGATATTATTGTTGCCGTCCCCTCCGGAGCCGGTTGGGTTCCCGTGCACGCCATGGCGGAGCTTCTCGCCCGCTACACCGGCGGCACCGTACACACCGTGGATGTGGGCGCATCCCTCAGCAAGGAGACCAAGCTTCTGGCGCGCCTGCCCCGCCTCAAGGGCGGCTCTAAGCGTTGCCTGGTGATTGCTTCTGACCCCGGTCAGCTGTACGCCATTTCGCAGCGTTCCTTCGCGTTCCGCCGCTACGGTGCGATTTACGGCTGGGTGATTGATAGCTTCTGGGACGACCGTATTCCCGCCGTTGCAAAGTCCTCCACCTACGACCGTATTTTCGTTGCGGACGTTGACGACGTTCAGCCCTGGACTGCTACGGGTGTGAAGACCCCCGGCGTTCTGCCCTGGGGCGCTGATGTGTGGAGCAACTTCACCGACCGTCTGGCGGCGCTGGGCTCGAAGAGCACCGATCTGCTGCGCGTGGGCCGTCAGCCCGCCGCCTACGAAGATGACGAGGCGACCGCCACTCTTGCCGGCGAGCTGGGTCTGAGCTTTGAGGGCCGCCCACCCTTCGGCGCAAATGACCGCGAGTCGGCTCAGCACCTGCAGGATTCTCTGAACCGCGCGAAGTTCCTGCTGGCGTTCTCTACTTCGGTCAGCCCGGCACCGTACACTCACCCGACCAAGGAGTACATCACCGGCCGTTGGACCGATGCCCTGGCTTCGGGCGTGACCGTGGTCGGCAAGGTACCGTACACCACCACCGTACGTGAAATCCTTTGGGACGGCGCAACCATCGACATTGATCATGCGGATGCACGCGCGGGCCTCGCGCAGGTTGCCGATGCGGTCTCCCGCTGGACTCCGGCGCAGGGTGAGCAGCAGATTCGTCAGGCGCTGCAGCACCTGGATTGGCGTCACCGTTTCGTGCAGCTGTGCGAAGCGATGGGTGAAGTCCCGACTTCTTTGGCGGCTGATTGCGAGGCAATGCGCGCCCAGTACGTTCAGCGCTAAATACGTGCCCTAAGGTTATGGGTATATAAAAGGTGAGGGCTGGTTTCTATCATAGAAACCAGCCCTCACCTGCATTTATGCCCCATGAGACATATTGCATACGGGGTTTTAGTACGAAGCCTGACCCAGAGTAATCGGACCCGTGAAACCACTGGTATCCGGGTGATCCGCTTCGAGGTACGCCGCTACCGGTGCGCCTTCAAGCTGAGCCAAACGATCCAGCAGGAAGCGAGTAGCACCCGGCGCATACGGCAGCTTATACATTGCCGCAGTCGTCGCCTCGTCATCACGATTTAAAGTGGAGGAACGAATCGACTCAATAGCGGTCACCATGGTGTTACGCTCACGCTCCACGAAGGTGCGGTCTACCGGCTCACCGTTACCGGGCACATACACGCGGTAACGGTCAAATTCGAGCACGGCACCGAGAGTGTCAATCCAACGGTCGGGGAAGGAATCCTCGAAGTAGGGGTCGGTACCCTCTTCAATCAGACCACCCATGAAGAGCACATCTTCAATACCGACCAGGATGTCACCATCGGTGTGGCCTGGACCCATGTACATGAGGGTTGCGCTACGCTCACCCAGGTCAATGGGGGTGAAGGTAATACCGTCACCGCTATTGGCGACCAGGCGATTGGGGACAATAATGTTGGTGGCTGCACCCTGATGGTGCGCCATTTCCGGTTCGAGCGTCTCGACGTAGGGACGCTGCGCCTCACCGTATTTACGGATTGCACGCGCGGCGCGAGGATGCGCCCAGAATTCTTCGGCACCCATTGCCGCGAAAACATCGTTACCGAAGAAACGCTCATAGTGACCGTGAGTGTTTACGACGGTGATAGGAAGGCGCGTGAGACGGCGAACCTCATCATAAATTTCGGTTGCCTGACGGGGACCTGCGCCGGTATCTACGACTAGTGCACGCTCCAGTCCGAGGACCAGTCCGGTGTTCAGTCGGTAGTTGTCGGTCGCAATGCGGTACACACCGTCTGCGAGTTCAATAGTACGAGCCATAGATACAACCCTACTGGAATTTTTAGCGGCTGAGGAGTTATTCGGGCTTCAGAGAACAGAAATTTACGGTTCGGTAACAATTCAAGGCAATGAAAGTGCATTATTTTGCGCAAACTTATCTCTAGCAACAAGAAAGTGGTGAGCCTTATCAACCTCTCCGGATTGTTTGAACAGCACATCATCGCCAAAGGAGCCCCTCGAAAAGCCCGGCACGCATCCGTAGAAGCAATATTTATGCCACGATGCCACTCAACCTAGAGTCGTGGGCACGGTTAACCCGCATCTATCACCCCTATAGGATAGGAGTATGACTTCTTCCCCGACCTCGTCTTCCACCCCTTCGAACCTGCCTTTCCCCAGCGGTACCGGACGCTACGCCCCCTCCCCCTCGGGGGATTTGCATCTGGGTAATTTGCGTACCGCTATTTTGGCGTGGGCAATGGCGCGCCGCGGTGGCAACCCCTTCTATCTGCGCGTGGAGGATCTAGATCGCGTGCGCCCGGGTGCTGCGGAGCGTCAGATCGCTGATTTGGCGGCGCTGGGTCTGGATTGGGATGCGAGCCCCGGCGCACCGGCAGAGCGCGTTCAGGGCAACGAAAGCGCCGAAGGCAAGGAAGCAGGTGTGCTGTACCAGAGCACGCGCCTTGCCGCCTATGAGCAGGCGGTTGCGCAGCTGCGCAAGGCAAACCTCGTCTATGAGTGCTTCTGTACCCGCCGCGAAATTCAGGAGGCTTCGAGTGCCCCGCACGGTGCGCCGGGCGCATACCCTGGGACCTGCCGCGAGCTGAGCAAGGCGCAGCGGGAGGAGCGCCGTGCTCAGCGTCCGCCGGCTCTGCGTCTGCGTGCCGAGTGCACGAGCTACACGGTGCAGGATGATTTTTACGGCACCTACACCGGCCTAGTGGATGATTTTGTGCTGGTGCGCAATGACGGCACCTACGCCTATAACCTGACCTCGGTGGTGGACGATGCATTTGTGGGGGTTGAGCAGATTGTGCGCGGTGATGACCTGCTCCCTTCGGCACCTCGCCAGTCGTATTTGGCGCAGCTTTTGGGTTTGACGCAGCCGCGTTACGCTCACGTGCCGCTGGCGCTGAATGAGGAGGGTAAGCGCCTGGCGAAGCGTGACGGGGCGGTAACCCTGCCGCAGCTGCGCGAGGCGGGTGTCGAGATTCCGACGATTTTGGGTTGGATTGCCGCGTCTATTCCGGTGTATAACGCCGATGGCTCCGCCCATTCGGCAGATGTTCCGGTGCCTAATGCGGCGGCGATTTTGGAGCGTTTTGACCCGGCTCGTATGGCTTCTGAGCCGTGGGTCGTGAGGGATCTCTAAGCCTCTGTGACATTGTTGTGTAACAGTTCAACACTCCGAACGGCTTTTAAATTTTTCGTTTAATTCGTTTTAGATGCATACAGCTCTGATCGTTTACGTTGCTTTTAAACTGCATCTCTTGCACCGAAGTGCCCGAAACCTTGAATTTCAGGGGTTTTTCGGGCACTTTTTCGCACACGCTCCCACATTGCCCCACGTGTACGACCAAGAAATTTACACAGCAAATACATATTTATTCCACAGCTTCTCATTCCTAGACGTCAAATAGACTTTATTTTCAGCCCCTCAAAGCCTAGACTGTATCCTATGCCACTCATAAAGTTATGGGGTAGCGCATAAATACACACAGGCGCACACTATCACCAGGAGAGAAGGAACATTATGGCCGCGAGTACATACCAGGTCATCGCGCTGGCGATTTATTTTGTTGCCATGATCGCAATCGGCCTATGGGCAAATAGCAAAAACAACAGTCTTGACGACTATGTGCTGGGCGGGCGACAGCTCTCCCCCACCGTCGCCGCTCTCTCAGCGGGCGCCTCCGACATGTCCGGTTGGCTCCTCATGGGTCTGCCCGGCGCCGTCTACCTCAGCGGCCTCTCCCAGGCGTGGCTCGCCGTCGGTCTGACCATCGGCGCATGGTGCAACTGGAAGTTCGTGGCACCGCGACTGCGTAGCTACACCGAAGTAGCAGGCGACGCCGTGACCGTCCCCGTCTTCCTGAGCAACCGCCTCCATGACACCAAGCGCGTGCTGCGCATCGTCTCCGGCGTCGTGATTCTGGTGTTCTTCACCTTCTACGTCTCCTCCGGCATGGTGTCCGGCGGCCTGTTCTTCAAGTCCTCCTTCGGACAGGAATACCACACCGGCATGCTCCTGCTGGCAGGCATCACCGTGTTCTACACCTTCTTCGGCGGCTTCATGGGCGCATCCTACACCGACATGGTTCAGGGCCTGCTCATGCTCGCAGCGCTGATTGCCGTTCCGGTCGTCACTATTATTAACCTCGGCGGCGTGGGCCCCGTGGTTGAGTCCATCAGCCAGGTAAGTCCCGACGCGCTGAGCATCTTCGCAGGCACCACCTTCGCCGGTATCGTTTCGTCCCTCGCGTGGGGTCTGGGCTACTTCGGTCAGCCGCACATTATCGTGCGATTCATGGCAATGCGCACCCCCGCGGACGCTAAGTCCGGCCGCCGCATCGGCATCAGCTGGATGGTCCTGACCGTGTTCGGTGCACTGAGCGGCGCGTTCATGGGTATCGCATACTTTGCACGCCACCCCGAGGCATCCCTCACCAACCCGGAAACCGCTGAGTCGGTCTTCCTGGACCTCTCCCAGATTCTGTTCCACCCCCTCGTTGCGGGCCTGATTCTGGCTGCGGTTCTGGCAGCAATTATGTCCACCCTCTCCTCGCAGCTGATCGTGTGCTCCTCCGCTCTGGTGGAGGACCTCTACGGCATCTTCTCCTCGAAGAAGCTCAGCGCATCCAAGTCCCTGTGGCTCGGCCGTGCAGGCGTGGCAATCGTGGCACTGGTCGCCGGTGCCCTGGCATGGAACCCCAACAGCTCCATTCTGCAGCTGGTCGCATTCGCTTGGGCTGGCTTCGGTTCGGCATTCGGCCCGACCGTTCTGCTCTCCCTCTACTGGCGTAAGCTGACCACACAGGGTGCACTCGCCTCCATGATTACCGGTGCCGTTGTGGCATTCGCGTGGGGCCAGAGCCCGATGAAGTCCGTGCTCTACGAAATGGTTCCCGGCTTCGCGTCGGCATTGCTGGTCGCAATCATCGTCTCCCTGGTCACCTACAAGAAGAACCAGGTCATTGACGAAGAGTTCGACCGCGCGGTAGAGCTCGCAAAGGTCAAGTAGCCCCTAGGTAACCAAGACCGGGTAAGGTTCCTTACCCAATCTCTAAGGCCCGGGCCGCACACACGCGGTCCGGGCCTTCCTATATGCCCGACACAACCTGATTCGCTATGCTCGGCAACCAGGTTCACAGCCTCAGACAGCGCCCGGGCAACGTAGAATAGGGTCTATGACTGCACAACTTCCCGAAAAGGTCTCGGACATCTTCAACCCCGCCGACTGGCGCGTCGTCGAAGGCTTCGAAGACTTCACCGACATCACCTACCATCGCCAGGTTGAGCGCAACGAAAACGGCGAAATCCTACGCGATCTGCCCACCGTGCGCATCGCATTCGACCGCCCCGAGGTCCGCAACGCATTCCGCCCGCACACCGTGGACGAACTCTACCGCGCCCTCGACCACGCCCGCATGACCTCCAACGTAGGCACCGTACTGCTCACCGGCAACGGCCCCTCCGCCAAGGACGGCGGCTGGGCATTCTGCTCCGGCGGCGACCAGCGCATCCGCGGCCGCGACGGCTACCACTACGCCAGCGGCGACACCGCAGAAAGCATCGACCCGGCACGCGCAGGCCGACTGCACATCCTGGAAGTACAGCGCCTCATCCGCACCATGCCCAAGGTCGTTATCGCCCTCGTCTCCGGCTGGGCAGCAGGCGGCGGCCACTCCCTGCACGTGGTTGCCGACCTGACCATCGCCTCCGAAGAGTACGGCAAGTTCAAGCAGACCGACGCAACCGTCGGCTCCTTCGACGCAGGCTACGGTTCGGCGCTGCTCGCACGCCAGGTGGGTCAGAAGTTTGCCCGCGAAATCTTCTTCCTCGCCAAGGAATACGACGCACAGCGCATGTACGAAATGGGCGCAGTCAACGACGTCGTCCCCCACGCAGATCTCGAGAACAAGGGCCTGGAATACGCGGCGCACATTGCCCGCCAGTCCCCGCAGGCAATCCGCATGCTCAAGTACGCCTTCAACCTGCCCGACGACGGCATGCTCGGCCAGCAGGTCTTCGCCGGTGAGGCAACCCGCATGGCATACATGACCGACGAGGCCGTGGAAGGTCGCGACGCGTTCTTGCAGAAGCGTGACCCGGACTGGTCCAACTACCCCTACTACTTCTAAGAGACATCCCCTTCTACAGAAGTAGTTTTAGATGCATAGGCTCGGAGCCGGATTCAACCCTGAGAACCTCAGCTAAGAATCCGGCTCCGGCGCATTTGATGCCGCACCGGCACATGACACGCACCGGCATATGACACCGGCGCATAACAGCACGCAGCCGCGACAAACAGCCGCTAAGGATATAGCCATGATCAACACCCCCGTACCCGGGCTCGTACCCTCCCCCGCCCCGCAGGAGGCTGCCCTGCACCCGCAGGCGGTACAGGTACGCGCCGATCAGCCCGCCGACCCTCACGCCATGCTGAGTGCCTTTGAGCAGCTGCTGGGTGGGTACGTGCCGGGTGCGGAGAGCGCAGCTGGGTCTGAGGGTGCAGAGGTAGCTGGGCCTATTGCCCTGGTGGTGGGAACCTCCGGATCCACCGGAACCCCCAAACGCACCGCACTGACCGCGCGAGCTCTTGCCGCCAGCGCGGTAGCCACCGAGCGCTTCTTCGGCTCAAACTCCGATGCCGCCTCGCAGTGGCTCCTGGCTCTTCCGGCGCACTATATTGCCGGTGCGCAGGTGCTCGCCCGCTCCGTGCTCGCAGGCACCGCCCCGGTCATTGCCCGCTCTGTCATTGAGCCCGTGCACTTTAGCCCCGAGGTGCTCCTGCAAGCGGTTGAGCGCATGAGCTCGGCACGCCGGTTTATCTCCCTGGTGCCCACCCAGCTCCATAAGCTGCTCGAAAGCGCGGATGCCGACCCGCACCTGGGCGCTGAGATTCACGAGGCGCTCGGCTCTTTCACCGGAATCCTGCTCGGAGGTGCCCCCGCCAGCGCCGACCTGCTCGCCGCCGCCACCGCACTGGGGCTGAACACGGTGACCACCTACGGTAGCGCCGAAACCGCCGGCGGATGCGTCTACTCCGGCTCCGTACTGCCCGGCGTGCGGGTGGAGCTCGTACCCGAAGAAGGCATGCCTGCCGTGCCAGATATTGAGGGGAAACCCGCACAGGTGGGCCGTATTTGGATCAGCGGAGCGCACCTCGCCAGCGGCTACATTGGCGACGCCGCCCGCACCGCCGAGCACTTCTTCACCTCCGCCGACGGCACCCGCTGGTACCGCACCGACGACTACGGCCTGCTCAGCCCCGCAAACGACCCCAACAGCGCTGCACACGGCAACGAGCAACGCCTACAGGTGCTCGGCCGTAGCGACGACGTACTCATCAGCGGAGGCGTAAAAATCTCCGCCCGCGCCGTGGCGGCCGTTCTCGAAGAGCACCCCGCCGTACGCGAAGCCTGCGTAGTCGGCCTACCCGATGCCCGCTGGGGCACCGCCATAGCCGCCGCGGTCACGCTCGTACCTTCTGCCGGTGCCGCGGCTGCACCTACCGAGAATCGCCCCGCCCTGAACGAAGAACTCAGCGCCCTGCTGCGTGCCCACTGCGCCGAAAAACTCGGCGCCCCCGCCGCACCCAAGCAGCTGAGCATCCTGCCGGATTTCCCGCTCACCAGCACCGGCAAGCCGGACCGCGCAGAAATATACAGTATCCTGGACAGAGACTATCGTCAGGGCTAAAGCAGGCTCATCCGCGGGTTTTCACCCCGCGCACGCACCCGCCCGCATGCCCTGACCGTCACGCACAAAACCCACGCATCATACGCACTTAGACCCGGAAGGAACCCCCGTGGCAACTGCCGCCCAATGGATTGAAGGCGCTCGCCTGCGCACCCTGCCGCTCGCCGTCGCCCCCATTATTGCCGGCTCAGCTGCCGCCTACGAGATCAACGAATTCAAGCCGCTCTACGCGTTCTTGGCGTTCCTCGTCGCGTTCTTCCTGCAGGTGGGCGTGAACTACGCCAACGACTACTCCGACGGCATCAAAGGCACCGATGAAGACCGCGTGGGTCCGCTACGCCTCGTCGGTTCCGGCGTGGCAAGCCCCCGCTCCGTCAAGTACGCCGCCTTCGCCTGCTTCGGCCTAGCGATGCTTGCCGGTCTTGCCCTGGTGGCTCTGGCGAACCAGTGGTGGTTCCTGGCGATTGGCGCCTCCAGTGTCTTTGCGGCGTGGGGCTACACCGGAGGCAAGCACCCCTACGGCTACATGGGTCTGGGAGACGTGTTCGTCTTCGTTTACTTTGGTCTGGTTGCTACCCTGGGCACCCTCTATACGCAGGCGCATACCCTGACCCTGCTCGGCTGGGTTGGCGCTATCGGCATTGGTCTGATTTCCTGTGCGCTGCTCATGGCGAATAACGTGCGTGACATTCCCACCGACATTGAGGCGGGCAAGCTGACCATGGCGGTCCGCCTGGGCGAACGCTGGTCGCGCATCACCTACATCGTGGAGATGGCGCTGGCACTGGGCCTGGGCGTGCTCCTGCTCGATGAGAACCCCTGGTTCCTGCTGATCTTCCTGCTGGTCGGCCCGACCATCCACTCCTGCGTGACCGTGTGGACGCGCGGCGGCCGCGACCTGATTCCCGTGCTCAAGCAGGCGGGTATTGTGGCACTCGTGTACTCGGTTATTCTTGCCCTCGCCGTGTGGCTGGGCTCGCTGGACATTATTAGCCACGAGGTTCAGGTGTTCACCGGCTACTAAGACCGGCTACTAAGCCGACGTACAAATCTGCGCCGGATTACCGCGCCATTACGCCGCTAGCGGGCACCCGGTTCACAGTTCCGCAATAACGCGGCGGTATGTCATAGTAGTGCTTATGATTCGAGCCATGCTGATTATTGGCGGCGCCGCCCTCATCGTGGGGCTAACCCTCTACACCCTCTTGGACGCCGTCCGCACCCCCGCACACGAGGCGCGAACCCTGCCCAAGTGGCTGTGGGTTCTCGTCACCCTGCTCTTCCCCGTGGTGGGACCGCTCATGTGGCTTATCCTGGGCCGCCCCAAGGCACAGCCCGCAGCAGGCGCTCCTCGCCCCGGCTTCGGTCAGCGACGCAGCACCCCGGCACCCTCGGTATCTTCCCCCGACGACGATGAAGAGTACCTGCGCTGGCTCAAAGCAAAAGCAGAACGCGAACGCCGCAGCCGCGAGGCAGAATCGAACAACATGCAGGATTCCGAGCCTAAGGACCCTGAGCTTAAGGATCCCGAGGACGGCACGCCAAATCAGGGTAACGGGCAGAACTAGTCAGGACAGCTAGGCTCGTGCGCCCCTAATGTTTACAGCAAGAGGCTGTGGGCACATCCGCAACGGATGGGCTCACAGCCTCTTCTCTATGCACAAAACAGCTTCAGGAACTAGCTACTGGACCTTTAGCTACCGGGCAGCTGAATCACGCCACCGTACAGCGGCGCAGCAGGCTCCGAATACCCCACAAAATGCGGCATCTCATGCTCAAAATCAGTGGTGCTAAACGCCAGAGTCGTAATCGATGCCAGGTTGCACTCACGGGCACGCGGGTCATGCTGCAACATGCGGCCCTCAACGCCCAGGCGAGTAATCCAAATCGGCAGCTGGTGCGACACGATAATCGCCTCCGCCCCCTCGCCGCCCAACTCGTAGGCGGTACGCGCCGCATCCTGAACAGCCGCCGCCATACGGCGAATCTGATCCAGGTACGACTCACCCCAGGAGGGGCGCGCCGGGTTGTACAGCTTCGTCCAGTGACGCGGGTTCCTCAGCAGCTCCTGCGCGTTCACGTGCAGACCCTCAAAGTAGTTATCCGCCTCAATGACGCGCTCATCCGGCTGCGCAGTCAGACCCAGCAGCTCCTCAACCGGGGCGGCAGACTCACGGGTACGCTGCAACGGCGAGCAGACCAGATGCACGAAACGGGAGCCTCGCTCAGCACGAGCCGCGAACTCCTCAGCGCTCAGACGCACCATCTGCTGGCCCTTATCGGACAGACGGTAACCGGGCAGACGGCCGTACACGATACGCTCGGGGTTGTGCACCTCGCCGTGACGCATGAGGTGAACTTTAATGGTGGAAGTTTCAGTCATAATCCCAGTCTCTCAGATAGCGCGCCGCACCCCAAACAGGTGACCCGCACATACCCTCTACAAATACAAAACCCGGCCCGCAAAAACTGTAGGAACGCAAAAACCCCGCCTCTCCATACGGAGGGCGGGGCGAAAGAAGTCTATTTACTTCTTGTTGCGGCGCTGGTGGCGGGTCTTACGAAGCAGCTTGCGGTGCTTCTTCTTGGACATACGCTTGCGGCGCTTCTTGATAACGGAACCCATAGGATTTCCTCACTTTACTCGTACCCGGCCGAGCCATTCGACTCGGTAGCTACCCGGGGATATTTATACCGGTATAACCGATCCAAAACGCATTTTAGGCACAGAAATACCCTTGCGTTTTAGAGCGCTACCTACCTAGAGTACTAGGTTTACCCCCATTTTCACCATTCGAGAGCGGCTTTTCAGGAGTTTTTCCCTGAATTTCCGCTTTTCCCGCGGGGATATCGAGGATATCTCGGGACGAAAACGGGGATTCGGTAGCCCTAACGGCGCTTCTTCTTCGACTTCTTCGAGCCTTTAGCGCGGCCATGCGACAACACCGAACCGGAAGAAACTACAGCAGCATCAGGAGTGCTCTCCTCAGCCGAGGAGACGGCCTCTACCGATTCCTGCGCGGGTTCAGAAGCCTCAGCGGGTTCTTCAACCGGCTCTTCCGCCGAAACCTCTTCAACGGCGCTTTCCTCAGCTGCCTCTTCTTCAGCCGCCGCATGTAACGCCTTCAGACGCTCAGCACGCTCGGCCTCGGCACGAGCCAGCGCCTCCTCATCAATGACGGGCTGGGGCTCAGGCTGGAGCTCATGCTGGGGCTCGGACTTCGTTTCAGCCTTCAGAGCCTGCTCCTTCACTGCCTGATCCTTCTCAGCGCTCTCCTGCGCTTCGTCATGCTCAGGCTCGTACACATCCACGCCAAAGAAACGCTTCATCTTCGAGAAGATGCCGCCGCGCTCCTGCACCGGCTCATCATGCGGAAGCTTCTCGTAGGTGTCGTGGATGGTCGCTGCCGCCTCAAGGCGGGTAGGCTCAGCAGGCTGAACGGCGGGCACCTCCTGGCGTGCAGGGGCACGCAGAACCTTCTCAGCCGACTCAGACTCCGCAGGCGCCGCGGCAGTCACAACAGCCGCAGGACGGGCGGTACGGGCAGGCGCAGTCAGCACCTTGCTACGATCCACAGGCTTGATGATGGTTGCACGCACCGGAGAAATAATCTGACCGCTACGACGACGCGGAGCCGCCGTGGAGGCGCGCAGAACCTTCGCGGGACCCGCAGCCTCTTCCTGCGCGTAAGTGTCAGGGACGCTCGGCAACTGACCGCTGAGAGTCTGGGATGCCGGCGCCTGGACACCAGATACCGGAGCCGCAGAAGCAGCGGGGGCAGCCTGCGCTACCGGGGTGCTACGGCGCGGGGTGCCGAAGCTCAGCGGCACATCCGCGCTCACCGAATGAGCGGCAGGCTGTGCAGGGGCTACGGAGGCTACGGAAGCCGCAACAGGTGCGGGCTGAGCAACAGCGGGAATGGAACGTTCTACCTTGTCAGAACCAGAAGCGTTAGAGCTAGAAAGAACCTCAGCAGGCTCATCAACCCGCTCCACAGGAGCCTCAGTAGCAGTCTCCTCAATGTAGACAATATCGCCCTCAGGCACCGTGTACTCCACGACAGAAGACGGAGCAGAAGCCTGAACAGGCTCAGCCGCAGGCTCCACAGAAGCGGGTGCCGCAACAGGAGCATCCGCGGCGGGCAGAGCCCCCATATCAGCGAAGGACGGGTCATCCTGCATCAAATCGTCAAAGTCATCAGCGGCAAACTCATCCACATCAACCGGCGCAAATTCAGAAGCAATCGGCTCACCCGGCAGACCGTTCGCAGAGGTCGCCTCCTGCTCCAGGTCAATACCGGCGTCGGAATACATGCCGCGCAGCTGACCAATCACCATGGCACGAGCCGTCGCCGAATCGCCAGCCTTCAAAGCCTCCGCAATAGCGCGGCTCTCAGCACGCAGACGCTCCACAGCACTACTCCACAGCGGCATACGACCCACCAGCGACAGCATCGACTCAAAGCTAGGCTGACGCACCGACGCGAGCAGACCCACCAGCAGCTCATTACCACCGCAACGCATCACCTGATGGTGGAAAGTCAGCAGAAGCTCCAGGAAGTCACGAATCGACAGATCGAAATCTTCCATCTGCTCCAGGACCTCATCCATCTCCGCGAAGGAGGCGGTCTTCGGGTCAATACGCGCAATCGCCCAGCTTTCCAGCAGAATACGAGTCTGCACCAGGTCACGAGTCGGGTAACGCGAGCTGGACATGTGCAGGCGCAGAGCAGCGCTAGCGGCGGAAGCCGGCTCATCACTCAGATGCACCAGCATTTCCTTGCCGCGACCGTTGTACAGCTGCACCAGATCCATATCTTCCAGGGTGCGCAGAGCCTCGCGGGTACGGGAACGACCCACACCAATAGCGCGCGCAATTTCGCTATCGCTGGGCAGATCCTGGCCCAGCTGAATGTTGCCCTCGAACAGTTCGTTCTCGAGCCAGCGCAGAATTTTACGATGAATAGCCACGTGAATGCGTCTTTCGGTCAAAAAGTGAGTGAGAGTGTGTGTTTTACAGAGAGTTAATGCCGGAAGTGATCGGCAGGGCAGACCCTAGCCACCCGTCTTAGCGGCGGCGGCCACGCAGGAAGCCGAAGAGACCACCGCGGTGGTTATCCTTCGCCTCAGCGCTGTTCGTCTCAGTGCTGGGGCGGTACACCGAATCGTAGGAGGGCATGGTCTGGTACTCGGGCTCCTCAGCGGAGGTTTCAGCCTTAGCAGGCTCACCCTCGACAGGCTCATCTTTGGTGAGCTCATCATTGGCAGGCTCGCCCTCACCGAGTTCAGCCATCTCAGTAGCTTCTGCGGGCGAAGCTGCTTCCTCAACAGACTCAGCCTCAACAGATTCAGCCTTCACGGGCTCTTCTGCCGCGGCTTCATCCACTACGTTCTTCTCAATCACAGACTTTTCAGCGGCAGAATCCTCAGCTGCAAATTCCTTGCGGATTGCTTCTTCCTTGACGGATTCAGCGGGTGCAACAGGCTTCTCAGCTGCACCCTTTTCGTCGGTAGCCTTTTCCTCGGCAATCTTTTCAAGCACAACAGCCTCGGGGATCACAGGGATAGGCTGAATCGAGCCACCCACAACCGCAGCGGGGTCGATGCCATAAGGCACCACAGCCGCAGGCTGAGGGAATACCACCGGCTTCTGCGCTACAACAGGCTTAGCCTCAGCAGGTGCCGCAGGGGTAGCGGCCTGAGCGGGGGTTGCCGACGCCGCGGGGGTCACCCCAGCGTCGTAACCGTAGGCTGCGGGAGTGAAGGGACGCATCGGGGTGCTATCCACTGCCTCTTCCTGCGGGGTAGGCTCAGTAGTTCCTGCCTTCTCAGCGACAGCTTCGGAAGCGGCACTCTCAGCAGCCTGCTCCGCAGGGCGCGAGTAGATGCGCGCGCTGGGGGTCAGGTACTGTGCGCGGGCGCGCTGAATGCGAGCCTGCTCGATTTCCTCGGAGGTGGGTGCCTCAACGGTGAGAGTTTCGGAGTCGGTCGCCTCGGGCTTCGGAGCACTCTTTTCGGAGGTCTTCTCGACCGGCTTCTCAGCTGCCGTCTTGTCGGAGGCAGATGCAGTCACGCCACCGGGCAGTGCCACGGGTGCGTGCGCCTCATTGGACTGGCGTGCAATCTGAACGGTCTCGTTAATCCACTCGGTCACAGTGGCGAATACATCCGGGTTCAGGGAGTAGAGGCGACGCTGCCCCTCCACGGTCACGGAGACCACATCTGCATCGCGAAGGACTTTCAGGTGCTTCGAAATGGTCGGCTGGCTCATGCCCAGCTTTTCAACCACTGCACCCACCGTGTGGGTTTGCTCAGCGAGAATACGCACAATTCGGCGGCGAGTCGGATCCGCGATGACAGAAAAAACATCAGAATGCATATAGCGATTATGACATATAAAGTGACGCCTCAAGCTTAGAATGAGGCTGATACGGAAATTACCTTCAAAAATTCTGAAAGACCGCTGAATGCTACCTCAATATGAAGCACTGAAGGGGAGAAAAGCATGAAGTGCCTATCACATCTCGTGGAGATTTCCTGTATCTCATCCTAGGCATATGCGAGCCACCCAGACCCTCAATACTTATATAGCTAATTCAGAATATATAGTTTTCGTGGTTCCACCCACAAAACCAACCGCACGCCTTCTCCAAGCTCACATATTTACCCCCAAACCACCAGAGCCTCAACCCCCTCAGTAGGCACCCGGCGCGATACACTAGAAGGCGTCAAAACAGGCTCAAACTGCCACCCAACACACCGACGCCCAGACCCGCTGAAGGAGGCGCATGGGACGCATACTCCGCCGCACCCGGCGCCGACACCACCACCCCCAGGGCCAGCTCAACCGCCGCTGGGACACCCTCAGCGGCACCACATCCGTGCCTCAAAAACAGCAGGTTCACCGTAGCCGACGTGACCGTCTCGAGGCCGAAAACCTTAGCATCCTCACGAGCGTGCCCGGTATTGACCTCGATCGTCTGCTCGCCCTACGCGACCACGTGAGCGAAACCTCCGAGGTTCAGCGTAAGCGCGCCCCCATGGGGTTCAATCTGCAGACCCTCGAACGGTTCCGTGACTTTATTGACGTGACCGTTCTTGCCTCGCCTTCGCGCACCGCAATCACTGCGTTTCTGCTGGTCATCATCTTCTTTACGCTCACCTTGCTACTGCCCATCTCCTCCAATGATGGGCAGCCCGCGCCTTTCCACCACGCATTTTTTACCTCTACCAGCGCGGTGACCGTGACCGGCCTGACTACCGTCTCCACCGCCGAGCAGTGGTCCACCTTCGGTCAGGCAATGATTCTTGTGGCTTGTCAGGTCGGTGGTTTGGGTACTCTGACCATTACCTCCCTGCTGGCGCTGGCTATCGGCCGTAAGATGGGTCTGCGCACCAAGCTCATCGCACAGGAAGACCTGAACATCAGCCGTCTTGGCGAGGTCGGTGGCATCATCAAGAGCGTCTCCTATGCTTCATTCTCCATCGAGGCAATCATTGCGCTTGTGCTGATTCCTCGTTTCCTGACCCTCGGTGAAGACCCGTTCCAGGCGATCTGGCACAGCATTTTCTACTCCATCTCAGCCTTCAACAATGCAGGCTTCACCCCGCATTCCGACGGCATCGTGCCTTACGGTCATGACCTTTTCCTGCTCATGCCCATCTGCATTGCCGTGTTCTTGGGCTCGCTCGGTTTCCCTGTTTTCATTGCGATTCAGCATCATCCTTTCCGCCCCCGCCACTGGTCGCTCACCGCGAAGTTGACCACCGTGACGACCCTGTTTTTCTTTGCTTTTGGCGCATTCTTCTGGGGTCTCTTCGAGTGGAACAACCCCGCCACCATCGGCGACTACTCCGCAGGCGACAAGGTTCTGAACGCCATTTTTGCTTCCGTCATGATGCGTTCGGGCGGCTTCAATCTGGTCGACATGAGCAGCATTACCCCCGTCTCCACGCTCCTGACGGACATGCTCATGTTCATTGGCGGTGGCTCCGGCTCGACCGCGGGTGGCGTGAAGGTCACGACCATCGCCGTGATTGCCCTGTCTATCCTTGCTGAGGCGCGAGGCGATCAGAAGGTTGTCGCGTTCAACCGCACCATCCCCGAGTCCTCCCTGCGTATTGCTATCTCCGTGATTGTTATGGGTGCTACCGTGGTAGGTGTCGGCGCCGCGTCGATTCTGATTATTAGCGGCGCGGACCTCAAGGAAGTCATTTTCGAGGTCATCTCCGCCTTCGCGACCTGCGGCCTCTCGAATGGTCTCTCCTCCAGCCTGCCGCCGGCGGGTATCTACGTGCTCAGCGGCCTGATGCTCATTGGCCGTGTGGGCACCACAACCGCCGCGACCGGCCTGGCGCTGCGTTCACGCCGCCGCCTCTACAAGTTCCCCGAAGAAAGGCCCACCATTGGCTAGTGCACATAACGCCCCCGTCCTCGTGATTGGTCTGGGACGCTTCGGCTCCGCGGTGGCGGCCCAGCTGCGCCTGCAGAACAAGGAGGTCCTTGCTATTGAGAAGGACCCCGAGCTGGTGCAGAAGTGGTCCGGCGTGCTGACGCACGTGGTCTCCGCCGACGCGACCGATATCGACACCCTGCACCAGTTGGGTGCGGACGATTTCGGTTCCGCCGTGGTGGGTGTGGGCACCTCCGTGGAGGCATCCGTGCTGATCACCGCGAACCTCGTGGACATTGGCGTGGAGCGTATTTGGGCAAAGGCTATTACCCCCGCGCACGGCAAGATTCTGGAGCGTATTGGCGCGCACCACGTGGTCTACCCGGAGGCGGATGCCGGACGCCGCGCCGCGCACCTCGTCTCGGGTCGTCTGCTGGACTACATTGAGTTTGATGACGACTTCGCGATTGCGAAGATGCGCCCGCCGAAGGAAACCCACGGCTTTACCCTCGCCGAATCGGATATTCGCTCCAAGTACGGTGTGTCCGTGGTCGGTATTAAGTCGCCCGGTGAGGACTTCACCTACGCGGACGCCACCACCCGCATTCACTCGCGTGACATTCTGATTGTGTCCGGTCAGGTGGATTTGATCGAGCGTTTTGCGGCGCGACCCTAAGCGCACGTTTCCTCGCTGCGGCGGTTATCTTCCCCAGCTCTGCTGGTTTTGAGGAACCTGCGTTTGAGGAGCCCGCGATTAGACATAGAAAAGCAAATAGGCATAGAAAAACAGCCTCTTCCCGTTCTGCCGGGAGGAGGCTGTTTTTCTGTAGTTTCACCTAGTCAGGGGGATGCTACCGGACGGTATTAGTCTCCGCTGGTTAGTCCTCGTCAGCGGTGTACAGCTGGCTCATTTCCGCCGAACGTGCCGCACAGGCGCGCATCGCGTCCTCGGTCAGCTGGAAGAGGCTACCGTCCACGAAGGTGTTCAGTGCACGCTCGGTGGTGCCGTTCGGGCTGGTCACGGCGCGGCGCAGGGCGGGCGCATCCGGGTTGGTGTCGAGCAGGAAGCCCGCACCGGCAACGGTTGCGCTGGCAAGCTTGAGGGCGGTGTCTGCGTCCAGGCCGAGCTTCTCACCGGCGGCGGCCATCGCCTCCGCAAGCAGGAACGCGTAGGCCGGGCCGGAACCGGAGACGGCGGTGACCGCATCCATCTGGTCTTCGCGGACCTCAACGACCAAGCCGACAGTGCCCAGGACCTCTTCGACGAGCTTCTTCTGCTCGTCCTTCACGGTGTCGGTGGTGGAGATGGCGAGCACGCCCTTGCCCACGGAGGAGGGGGTGTTCGGCATGCAGCGAACAATGGGCTGACCTGCGGGAAGGCACTCGGCGAGGGTTTCGAGGGTCACGCCAGCAGCAACGGACACCACAACAGCATTAGGCGCGAGGGCGGGTGCAATATCGCGGGCAAGCTCAACGATGCCGTAGGGCTTCACGCCGAGCAGCACGACGTCTGCGTGGGCGGCTGCCTTGTGGTTGCCGTCAGCTTCGCCGCCGGTGGTGATGATTTCTACCTTGTCGCCGAGGCGCTGGGCGAGGGCGGCACGAGATTCTTCGCTACGCACGGTAGCGCGGATGTGGGCGGGGTCGTGGCCTGCAGCAAGCAGACCTGCGGCGATGGAGCCGTTCATGGAGCCGGTGCCGAGAAAAGCGATAGTTGCGGTCATCGTTGATCCTTCCTAATGGGGTGCCTGCGCCGGGTGCCGGCAGGTGTGCCGCCGGTGTGTTCCGGGGGCTACTGTTCGGTGCGCGGCGGGCGCGTGGAGGCGTACCCTTCCAGCATAGCGGGTGCGGCTACGGACATGTGACCTGGCTCGTGTTTCTTCCGCGTTTTCTGGGCGGCGGCTTCACCTCATGCTCCGCGACCCGATGGGCGGGGTTCCGCTTCTCACGTTCTGGCATGCCGGGGAGGGCGTAATTCAGCGGGCGTAGAATGAAAACAGCTTCACCCGCGGCAGTTTGTGCCGGGCATGAAGCCTCCAACACAGCACGCAACACACAAATTTTTCTATGTCTTCTCATACTGGTTCTTCCTCGAGTTCTTCCCCGAATAGCCCGCAGAATTCTGCGGGTTTCCGTTCTTTTTCGTTTCGCCTCCTGCTGGGGCTGACCCTTGCCGCGCTGGTCACGGGCGTGTTCAGCGGCTTGGGTGCGATTGCTCTGCATTATGTTCTGGACTTTATGCAGGAGCTAACTTTCGGTCAGGCTGAGGGGCATCACCCGATGGTGACTGACGGTGCCGATCCGGCGCGTCGTGCCCTGGTTTTGGCGGCGCTGGGCCCGTTTGTGGCGCTGGTGTGGTATTACCTGCAGTCCGGTGGGCGGCGTGTGGTCGGCGTGAAGTCGCAGATTGCCGGTGCTACCGAGGAGGACCGCACCCCGTCGCTGTGGCGGCAGATTTCCCATTCGGTGATTCAGATTGTTGCGGTGGGTGCGGGCTCTCCTGTGGGTAAGGAGGTCGCGCCGCGTGAGCTGGGTGCTTTGGCGGCTGGCCGCACCTCGAATCTGCTGGAGCGTCTTGGTTTTGTGGGCGCTGACGGTGCCGCGCTGTTGGGTGTTCGTGAGCGTAGTCTGCTGGTGGCGGCGGGTGCGGCGTCTGGTTTGGCGGCGGTGTATCAGGTGCCGATTGGTGGCGTGGTGTACCTTGTGGAGGCGATGGCTGTTGGTCTGAGCTTGCGGTCGCTGTATGTGGGTGCGGTGACGGTGTGGACGGCGACGGTCACGGCGAATCTGGTGATTGTCGATGAGCCGACGTACCCGGTGCCGCAGCTTCCGTTGGATGCGACGACGCTGACGGTGGCGGCGCTGACGGGTGTGGTGTTGGCTCCGTTGGCGTTGGGTTTTAGGGCGTTATCGCAGCGTGCGGAGAAGTTGAAGGCGAAGGACCGTTCTCTTCTGTGGCGTATTCCGGTGGCGTTTGCGCTGGTCGCGGTGGTTTCGCTGTGGCTTCCGGAGATTCTGGGTAATGGTCGTCTGCTGACTCAGCACACGTTTAATGTGTCGTTGGATGCGGCAGCGGGTGGTTTGACTGCGGCGGCGGCAGTGTATGTGTTGGCGTTGTGCGTGGCGAAGGCTGCGGTGGTGATGTTGAGTCTGCGTTTCGGTTCTTATGGTGGCACGTTGACGCCGGGTTTGGCGTTAGGTGCGGCGGCTGCGTTTTGTGTGGCGGCGCTGGTGCTGTGGGCGTTCCCGGGTTTGGGCGGGGTGCCGGGTGGCGCGTCGATGGTGTTGTATGCGGCGGCGTTGACGGGTACGGCGGCGTTTTTGGGTGTGTCGATGAATGCGCCGTTGTCTGCGTTGACGTTGTTGATTGGTTTTACGGGTCAGGGTTCGAGTGCGTGGTTGCCGATGGCGGTTGCGGTGGGTACGGCGGTGCTAACCCGCTGGGTGTGGACGCGGGTGTTCGGCGCTAAGAAGTAGGTTCTGACAGGTGGCGGGCGGCCCCGGATGCGTGTGTGCGTCCGGGGCCGCCCTGTTTTTTAGACCGAGGTTTTCGATAGGTTAGTGTCTTCATCGTGGGTCTTTAACCCGCAGTGAAGACACTAACCTATCGATGAAAAGGCTAAGTCATTACCGGTTCCCGCCTACCTGGCGCAGCCGGAGATTCGGTCATAGGTTACAGATTTGTGCCATAGGTTAGCGTCTTTGGTCATAGTTAAAAGCCATGGCAGAAGACACTAAACCATGGCACAAATTCTGCAGAAGCGGCGCCTCCGCAGGCGCAAAGATATTTGATGCATAAAGCATTGAGGTGTTCGTATGGTGACGTTTAGTCGCTGTTGTACCCAAAAGAATGCAAACGACGGCAAACATGCGGTAGGGTGGTAACTGTAGTGTTCCACAGCGCATTGATGCGCTTGATGGGCGCGCTACGGGGCTGTTTTCTTCCGGCAGTCAATGAGGCCCGTGAATAACGGCCCGACATGCACATATATCACACCATCACCGACGATAGGAGCATACCTTCTATGGATTCGACCATCTTTAATCGCCGTACCCTGCTGGGCAGCGGCGCGCTTGTGGGCCTTGGTGCCCTGCTTGCGGCGTGTGGCCAGCAGGCTAATAATGAGGCGGCAGCCACCGCCTCCGCCACGCCGAGTGAAACCGCTTCAGCATCTGCGGCGGCTTCCGATGCCGCTTCTGCATCAGCTACTCCGAGCCCGCGAGTCACTCGCGGATATTCAGGACAATCCAAAGCTCCCGACGGTGAATACCGTAAGGCCGATGGCTATGGACCCGCACAGAACGTCCCCAAGCCTCGTAATGAGCCCGCTCAGTACCCCGAAAACGAGGAGGGTCTCATAAAGATGATGGAGGACTGGGTGATTGCTCATAACTACGGTATTCAGACCGGCGACTGCTCATACGCCAAAAAGTATGTTTCTGAGAGCACTGAAGAATACAAGTTCTACGAATATCTTGAGGGACTCTACCAGCGCGGAGGTTGGGTAATCGAAGGACTCGACTCATATCAGCAGGAGAGCATACCTGTCTACGATGAGAAGCAGAAGATTTATCGTATGAAAATTCGTGTTTTTTGGAGTATTGCAATGTATATTGAGCCTGACGGAAAAATTACAAAGCAAGCAAACACCAATAATGATGATGATAAATTCAATTTCTTCTTCAGCTACTCTAATGGTTATTGGAAAATTATTGGCAGCGGAGAAGGAGATGAACTCAAAGATGAATAGGGGCATCAAATTTATTGGAATATTCTGTGTATCAGTTTTGTCTGCTTCTCTGCTAAGCCCTCCAGTTGCATATGCTGAAGAATGTACAAATCCTGATTCTAACGGTCATTGTTATAAGGTTCCGAACCCTCCGAATCGCCGATCAAGAACAGCGGATAAAAATAAAGAGGAAAATTCTGAAGTCCCTAACGATTCCTCAAATACTTCCCAGTCTGTCAACCAAGAATATTTTGATTATGAAACATGGTTTAAAAATAACTACAAAGAAATAACTGATGAAACAGGCGCCAAAATGTATGCCCGGAAGACACAAAATCGCCGCCCCGGCGAGGCAGCGTGCCATGACGAAGATATGAGACCTGGTGAATACGCCCGCATGAAGGAAAAGCCGATTGATTCAACCACCGATGGAGACACAGTATATTGCAAGCCTAATGACACCAAAACCTTCACCTCTAATGACCCGGCACAGCCCAAGGGTCCCACTATTGAAGAAATGCTCCAAGAAGTTGAGGACCAATTCGCTAAAACCGATATCCAGGCCCCTGTACTGAAGCAGTCCTACAACCTCGGTACTGGTCAGGGTAACGACAACCCCAACGTCTACAAAAACCAGGCCGTCAACTTCTACGTCGACGCGCCCACCGCACGTTGGGAAGGCGACCTCATGATCGGCCACGTGGAGATGGAGTCCTACCCCACCCAGATGACCATTCAGTACGGCAACGGCGATGAGGGCAGCTTCTACACGATGGGTAAGCCGGTTAGCAGGGCACGCGGTGAAGAGTCACGCAAGACCGCAACCAGCTATGTGTATAAGCGGTCGGGTAACTTCCACGCCTACGCAACAGTGTCTTATTCTGGCCGTTTCCGTGTGAACGGTGGCGATTGGCAGGCTCTGGATGTCGTTTTGACGAAGGAAACTGTCGATCCGCTGCTGATTCGTGTCTGGTGGGTTGATGTGGGCCGTGTCGGCGGCACCTGCGATGAAGACGATACGCGCTGGGGCTGCAAGAACGATCCCACGATGGGTAAGAAGGATAACCCGAACCCGCGCCTGCGCAAGGCTGATATTCGCACCGGTCAGCGTTGGCACCTGAATGACAATGGCGACGGGGATACGGAGTATTCGTTGCATCGTGACTGGCCCGACATGTAAATCACCGCAACAGGCGGCCCCGAATGTTTAAGCGTTCGGGGCCGCCTGCTTCGTTTTGGTTACGCGGCGCGGGTGGAGATTCGGTCATGACTTAGCGATTTCGGTAATGACTTAGCGTCTTTAGTAATGGTTAAAACCCCAGCCCAAAGTCACTAACTCATTACCGAAAAAGCTAAACCATAACCGGCTCCTGACTATCTACCTGGTGCGGAGGGTATCCTGTAATGGGTCACGGATTTCGACCATAGGTTAGCGTCTTTGGTCGTAGTTAAAAACCATGGCAGAAGACGCTAACCTATGGCACAAATTCTGGAGGGGGTTATAGCCCCACATAGTGAGAAGCCACATATGTTTCCAGAAGCCACATTATAAGTTGCTATTCGAAACACATGTGGCTCCTCAGTATTTACCTTTGGCCAGACTACTTATGACTAGGGCTTTTCAATTCCTTATATATAGCCGGCCTGGAATACCTGATTCTAATCAATTCAGATTGGTTCGGCGATAAGTCAACATGTCCCACTTCAGCTTTATAATCCATATAGTATTTATTCACTTCAAGCATTAAACAATAGATATAAGCAACCATCAAAAAGTCGATTTTCCCCTTATCCTCTTCCAAAAGTTCAGAATATTTTATATTTTTCTCCAGAGCAACAGCAGAGCGCTCTCCTATGATCCGCCTCATTGACAGATAGACAAACTTTTCCACCACATAAACAATAACAACTGTTGATCCTATAGAAATCACCAAGAAAACTATGAGAAAAAGTGCAGAAGCTGCCTCATCCGAAAGGCCAAGAAATTCAAATACATTAGCTAAATCACCCTGATACTCCACCAATACAAACATAAACACAAGGCTACTAGATATATAAGCAGCCAATCTATTCATCCAATTTTTCCAATAAAACGATACATATTCAAAAACCCTGCGATACCCCTTATTCAACCGCAAAACATTTAATTTATATATATTCGAGTCAAGATTAACACTAGACTGGATAACCATAGATAAATATGTGCCATAAAAAACACTTCCGATGACCACAAGGATAAAACCGTTAATCCACATGGTAGCTATCGCCAAAATACTCACAAAAATCCATGAAATAAAAATGTTCCGAAATTGCCGGTGGAAAACATAAGACTTCACACCCACATTAACACCAAACCCCATGTATCTTACACCGGAGTAGAACATCCCAGAGTAAGCACCTTCTCTACGAGAAAGAGATCTGCCAGGGATAAATAAATCATTTCCCCCTATTTGCTTCCCAAAAAATTCTTCTTCGAACTCACACTTCGCTATGTCGTATTCTTTAGAATATGACATACTTCCGTTTCCATTCGCATTCTTTAACCTGTCAAGATAAATTGAGCTTCTAACCAATATATCTTTTTCACTATAAGTAAGCATTCGAGAAGAAACCATGGTAAACCAGGCAAAAAATAACAGAACCCATAAAGGAATTTCTTGATAGCGAGTAAGGTTGATATGCTCGGAAACGATGAGCTTGCCCCACGCCGGACCAACACTCCAGGGCCCAAGCGGCACAAGAGATGTACCTTGAAGATACCCAGCAATAAGTCCATACCAAAAATTAATTACAAACACCACAAAGACAATTTCACCAACAATACGGGCAAACTTTCTATACGTGGCTCGACGCGCATCACCACTAACTCCTTCTACCCCATCAGCAAATTTACCCACACTCACATATAAGCTCAATAGAATGCTGGCAAGTGAAACAATAATTCCAGCCCTTATATCCAGCAAATAGTATGGTATGTTAATCCAAAATTGCGCCAAAGGCAGTGGAAGATTTCCAGTTTTTTCAGACGAAATAAATAAAGCAGGAAGTAGAATAATTAATGGTGATAAATAAACTAACGTCCACAGAAAAAATTCCCAACATGGGATACGGACGAGGTTATCCCAAAATATTTTTCTACTTTTTTCTTCGTGCTCTTCACCCCAGGCTTCGTTGACCTCGTCAATAATGTCTTCGATTTTCATCGGTGATTGTTCCTTTCCTACATCTTTGTCGGCGGGTTATATACAAAAGAAAAGCGGTGACCCCGTAGGCCGGTACACATTACACGCACCAGCCTGCGGGGTTCATCATCATGGGGTTAAGCGCCCAGGAGGGTCTTCGGGTTGACCGGAGTACCCGTACCCTCCGCCAGGTGCTCAATACGCTTCAAGATCAGGCCCTCACGCAGCGCCCACGGGCACACGCGCATCGTCTCAACCCCGAACGCCTCCATCGCCGCCTCCGCAGCGATAGCGCCCGCCAGCATCTGCTCCGCACGAGCCTTCGAAACACCCGGCAGGTCAGCACGCTCAGAGACAGTCATCGCCTCCATGCGACGAGTCCACAGGCGCAAATCCTGCAAATGCATCTCACGCTTCACATGCGGGCCCGCCGAATACGGCGCCGCACCGCAAATACGCGCCAACGAACGGAACGTCTTCGACGTACCCACCGTCATATCCGGCGTGCCATAACGCAACAGGTTCTCCGCGACCGGGGCAATCTGCTCACGCACATACTTACGCAGACGCTTCACCTGCTTCGGCTTCGGCGGCTGCTCATCAAAAAACTCACGCGTCAAACGGCCCGCGCCCAGCGGCACGCTCATCGCCGCATCCGGCAACGCATTCGTACCCGTCGAAAACTCAAACGAACCGCCACCAATATCAAAATCAAGGATGCGGCCCGCGCCCCAGCCCTGCCAGCGGCGCACCGCAAAGTACGTAATCGCCGCCTCCTGGTCGCCCGAAATACCGTTCAGGCTCACGCCGGTCTGCTCACGCACCTGATGCAGCACCGCCGCACCGTTACCCGCCTCACGGATAGCGCTCGTGGAGAACGCCAGCAGGTCCTCCGCCTCATTCTCGATCGCGAAGTCGCGGGCGCTAGTCACGAAGCGGGTCAGTGCGTCCGCGCCCTCCTGCGAAATATTGCCCTCAGCGTCGAGGTACTGCACGAGCTGCAGCGGAATCTTATGGGACGCGTACGGTTCGGGGCGCGCTCCAGGACTGCCGTCAATCAGTAGCAGGTGGACCGTATTCGACCCAACATCCAGAACTCCCAGGCGCACGATGCGCTCCCCTCCCCCGCCCCGCGGCGGGATATCGTCTGTGTGCGGTACCGCAGGTGCGGCGCCTCTTCCAGTCTGTCAGAGGCGCGGCTCACTCCGCAAACAATCCGGGCGGATGCCCAGCATCAGCACAGGCATACACATTCCTCGGGCATGCAAAAGGCGCAGGAGGCGCCCCACCCCACGCGGGGGTTGCGGGACGCATCCTGCGCCTTCAGGTAGAAGCGTTACTCGGCGGTCTTCTTCGCCGCGGTCTTACGAGTGGTCGTCTTCTTCGCGGTAGTAGACTTTGCGGTCGTCTTCTTAGCCGTAGTCTTCTTAGCCGTGGTGGTCTTCTTCGCGGCGGTCTTACGCTTGACCGGGCCCTTCGCACGCTTGTCAGCAAGCAGCTGCACCGCACGCTCGTGGGTCAGCGACTCGACCGACTCCGCACGCGGAACCGTAATATTCGTAATACCGTCGGTGATGTACGGGCCAAAGCGGCCGTCCTTCACCACGATCTTCTTCTCGCTGACCGGGTCCACGCCCAGCTCAGCCAGCGGAGGCTTAGCCGCCGCACGACCGCGCTGCTTCGGCTGGGCGTAAATCTCCAGCGCCTGCTCCAGCGTAATCGTGAAGATCTCGTCCTCGCTGCCAATCGAGCGGGAGTCCGTGCCCTTCTTCAGGTACGGGCCAAAGCGGCCGTTCTGCACGGTGATTTCCACACCTTCAGCGTCGGTACCGAGCACGCGCGGCAGGCTCATCAGCTGCAGTGCCTGCTCGAGGGTCACGGTCGCCAGGTCCATGGACTTGAACAGGGACGCGGTGCGCGGCTTGGCGGGCTTGGGCTTCTTCTTCGGCTTGGGCTTGCCGTTCTTGTAGTATTCGGTCGGCTGCGCGTCCAGGTATGCCTGAATCTGCTCCTCGGTCATCTCTTCGATGACTTCGGTGACGTAGGGGCCGTAGCGGCCGTCGCGTGCCACAATCTGGTTGCCGGAGACCGGGTCCACGCCGAGCACGCGGCCGTCGGACTTGCCCTGTTCGAGCAGTTCGCGTGCCTTCTCTTCGGTCAGTTCGTCCGGTGCCAGGTCGGCGGGTACGTTCGCGCGGATCGGTTCGGTCAGTTCGCCGGTCTCGGTGTCGAGGGTGCCTTCGGCTTCCAGGTAGGGGCCGAACTTGCCCACGCGCAGCACAATGCCGTCCGCAATCGGGATGGAGTTGATGCTGCGGGCGTCAATCTCGCCGAGGTTGTCGACGATGGGCTTCAGGCCGCGCTTGGAGCCGCCGCCGAAGTAGAACTCGCCCAGCCATTCGACGCGGGATTCTTCGCCGCGTGCGATGCGGTCGAGGTCTTCTTCCATCTGCGCGGTGAACTCGTAGTTTACGTAGGGGCCGAAGCTGGATTCGAGCAGGCGCACCACGGAGAACGCGATCCAGGACGGAATCAGCGAACCAGAACGAACGTTCACGTATCCGCGGTCCATGATGGTCGAAATAACCGCCGCGTAGGTGGACGGGCGGCCAATGCCCAGCTCGTCCAGGGTCTTCACGAGGGACGCCTCGGTGTAGCGCGGAGGCGGCAGGGTCTCGTGACCGGCGGGTTCAATCGCCTCGGCAGTCAGCGCCTCACCGATGGTCAGGTTCGGCAGGCGCTTCTCAGCGTCCTTCGCCTCACGCTCAGCCACGCGGGATGCGTCAACGCCCTCCTCGTAGGCGGCGAGGAAGCCGCGGAAGGTGATGACGGTACCGGATGCAGCGAACTCGGCGTCCTGGCCGTTAGATGCCACGGCGCCCAGGCGCACGGAGGCGGTGGAACCGGTCGCGTCGGCCATCTGGGAGGCGACGGTACGCTTCCAGATCAGCTCGTAGAGGCGGAACTCGTCGTTGGACAGGGAGCCGCGCACGGCGTCCGGGGTGCGGAAGGTGTCACCCGCGGGACGGATTGCTTCGTGGGCTTCCTGCGCGTTCTTGCTCTTGGAGGTGTACACGCGCGGTGCGGAGGGCACAAACTCGGCGCCGTACAGCTCGGATGCCTGGCGGCGTGCGGCGGAGATCGCCTGCTCGCTCAGTGCCACCGAGTCGGTACGCATGTAGGTGATGTAACCGTTTTCGTAGAGGCGCTGCGCCACCTGCATGGTCACGCGGGAGGAGAAACGCAGCTTACGTGCGGCTTCCTGCTGCAGGGTGGAGGTGGTGAACGGCGCTGCGGGGCGGCGCTTGTATGGCTTGGTCTCAACGGAGCGTACGGAGAACGCGGCGGACTGCAGGGCTGCGGCGAGCGCGCGGGCGGCTTCCTCGTTCAGGTGGGTGACCTTGGAGGTGTTGAGGGTGCCGTTGTCGGCGAAGTCCTTGCCGGTGGCGATGCGGTTGCCGTCTACGGCGACCAGCTTGGCGTCGAAGCCTTCGGAGGCTGCGGTCAGGAAGCGTCCGGTCAGGTCCCAGTAGTTGGCGGCGACGAATGCCATGCGTTCGCGTTCGCGCTCAACCACGAGGCGGGTTGCGACGGACTGCACACGACCTGCGGAGAGGCCGCGGCCTACCTTGCGCCAGAGTACGGGGGAAATTTCGTAACCGTAGATGCGGTCGAGGATGCGGCGGGTTTCCTGTGCGTCGACCAGGTGCAGGTCGATGTCGCGCAGTTCGCCGAAGGCACGCTGAATGGCTTCCCGGGTGATTTCGGGGAAGGTCATGCGGTAGACGGGCACCTTGGGCTTGAGGACTTCCTTCAGGTGCCATGCGATGGCTTCACCTTCGCGGTCACCATCGGTTGCCAGGTAGAGCGCGTCTACTTCTTTGAGCTTGCGCTTGAGTTCGGCGACCTTTTTCTTTTTGTCGGGGTTGACCACATAGTAGGGTTCGAAGTTCTCTTCAACGTTGACAGCGAACTTGCCGACGGGGCTCTTTTTGAGGTTTTCGGGCAGTTCGGAGGGCTGCGGAAGGTCGCGGATATGGCCCATGGACGAGTCGACAAGGTAGTCCTCGCCGAGGTAGCTGCTAATGGTTTTGACCTTGGAGGGAGACTCCACAATCAGCAGGGCTTTTCCGGTCTTTGCCTGAGCGGGCACGGCACTCCTCTATCTGTGTGTTGAAAAGCTACGTATTCAACCATAACCTACGCTGGCGCTTGTGTGGGCGCCGACAGGGTGTGGTGTACGCGGGGTGAGGTGATCGGTGGGGGTGTAGTTTATGTTGGGTTGATGTGGTGCGCTCGGTGCGTTTCATGCGGCGAGCGCGCGGTGGCCCGGCGCGAGGCGAGCTGGCACGGTTCTAGTTGATGTGGACCGGGCGTGTTGAAGCTTGCATGAGTGCGCAGGGTACTCGGTACATCATACGGTACCGGAGCGGTGGTGTGTGCACGGTGGTGTGTGCGGGTGCTGGGGCGCACCGCACTCGCTCACCTGCGTTTCTAGCTGGTGAGGGTGTCAGAGTCGGGGTGGGTGCCGTCCAGGTATGCGGGCAGTAGCGGGTATTCACGACCGTACACGGTCTGCGGAACAATGCGCACCCACTGCATTTCGTGGGTTTCGGAATCGGGCAGGTCGAAGGTGCGCACAATCTGCGGGGTCATTTCCGGCGGCAGCCAGTGGGCGATACCGACCACGATGACGGAGCGGATGCCGTCTTCGAGGGTTTCGTCGATTTCGAAGGCGACGCGGCGGCTGACCACCACGGAGGAGAACTTGTTGCCGCGGGTGGTGCGGATGTAGATTTCCTGCTTATCGTCTTGGTGGGCGACGGCGTAGAGCACGGGCAGCACATCGACGTGCTGTCCGTCAGTGAGGATGAGGCGGCCGAGAGTGTTTGCGTGCAGACGCTCCCAGCACTTGTCGACGCTGATACTTTCATCGGGGTACAGGTTACTCATGGTTTCAGTGTATGCGATGGGGTGGGCGCTCTTGCGCAGATGACGGTTTTGGTCAGTGGGTGGGTCGGGGCTGTGTCATTGCGCTGCCGCCTATACGCGGTGGGCGCGCCCGGGCAGATGCGGCGGGTGCGTAGAATGGTGTGCATGACTATTTCTGCCGCCTCTTTCGCTCCCGAGTACGCCGCCGTTGCGGATGCTCCCCGCAGCGATGATTACGCCCGCCTGACCCGCATCCGTGAACGCCTGTTGGCGTTGAACTACAGCTATGACGCTGTGCAGGAGCTGCTCGGTGTTGAGGCGGCTGAGGCGATGGCTCGCGACCAGGTGGTTCCGGGTCTGTGGCGTGTGGAGCATATTCTGCGCGGCGATTACAGTGCGGGTGAGAAGAACCTGGCGCGTCTGCTGGCGTTTTTCCTGCTGGCTCGCCCGCTCACCGAGGCTGAGGCAGCCGAGGTTTTCGGCGATACCCTGGTTGACTTCGAGAATGCCGCGCTGATTGAGCGCGACGCTGCGGATTCTACCCGCTGGTCCGCGAGTGTTGATTTGCGCCCGCACGCTGCCGATGACGGCACCGAAATATTTGTTGCCGCCGACCTGGGTGCGCATCAGCGCCCCGGCGTGCTCCGTAAGGATCACGTGCTCGGCATTGGTCACGCTTCCCTGACTCTGGCGCAGATTATCGAGCGTACGCCCGTCAAGCGTGCCCTGGATGTGGGTACCGGCTGCGGTATTCAGACCTTCCACCTGCTCGCCCACGCCGAGCACGTGACCGCCACCGACATTTCGGAGCGTGCCCTGGCGTTCACCCGTTTTAACCTGCTGCTGAACGCGCAGGCACTCAATATTGACCCGCAGAACCCGCAGGCGCGCGTGAGCCTGCGTGAGGGTTCCCTGCTGGAGCCGGTCGCCGGTGAGCTTTTCGACCTGGTGGTGTCGAACCCGCCGTTCGTGATTACCCCGCGCGTTGCCGGTGAGAGCGCCGAGGAGCAGTTCACCTACCGCGACGGCGGCCTTCCCGGTGACGAAATTGTGAGCACGATGGTGCGTCAGCTGCCGTCGGTGCTGGTGCCCGGTGGCCGCGCGCAGATGCTGGGCAACTGGGAAATTATTCGCGATTCGGCGGACCCGGAAGCACCGCGTCCGTGGGATGAGCGTCCGCGTGCCTGGGTTGCCGACGGCGGCGCGGAGGCGTGGTTTATTCAGCGTGAGGCGCTGGCCCCCGCCTCCTACGCGGAAACCTGGTTGAAGGACGCGAGTGAGAACCGCGACCGTAGCCACTACGAGCAGACCTACGTGGCGTACCTGAACGACTTCACTTCCCGGAACGTTCATTCTATTGGTTTCGGCATGATTTGGCTGCGCCGCCCGACCGAGGCGACCGCGGCAGGCGTGACCGAGCCCCTGCAGCGTTTCGAGGAGATTACCTACCCGATTCAGCAACCCATCGCCCGCGCCCTCACCGAGTCCGTGCGCCGCTACGACCGCCTCGCCGCAATGGACGATGAGGCGCTCCTTACCGCGCACCTGGAGGTCGCCGAGGACGTCACCGAGGAGCGCCACGGCCGCCCCGGCGCCGAGCACCCCAGCGTCATTTTGCTGCGCGCCGGTTCGGGTCTGTGCCGCACCCAGCTACTCTCCACCGAGACGGCGGGCTTTGCGTCTGCGAGCGATGGTGAGCTTGCCGTGGGTCAGATTGTGGCGGCTCTTGCCATGCTACTGTCATGGCCCGAATACGATGAGGCTGCCGCTGCGGCGCGCGGTACGCAGGAGCAGCATCCGCGCGATACCCTGTTGCATGCGGTGCGTGAGCTGGTGCTCAAGAGCTTCCTGCACTTTAGCGACGAGCACGCGGGCGCAGAATCGGCTGACGAGAGCACTGCAGACGAGCAGAGCTAAGCGTGCGCATTTGGTCCCTTCACCCCTGTCTGCTCGATCGGCGCGCCCTGGTCGCTTGCTGGCGTGAAACTCTGCTGGCGCAGAAGGTTCTGCGGGGCCTGACTCGCGGGTACACGAACCACCCGCAGCTGATTCGTTTTCGCGCGCATCCGCAGCCGTTGGAGGCGGTTGCCGCCTACCTGTCCGGGCTGGCGGATGAGGCGGATGCCCGCGGCTACTCGTTCAACCGCGCACTGATTGGTGCGGGCGAAAATAGCACGGGCAAAAATAGTTCAGGCAAAAACGACACCGATAAAAACTGCGCTGACAAGGCAGAAAACCCTTATGCTTCGGTCGCCCTGATTCCCGTTCCTTTGGGTCAGTTGGAGTACGAGCTCGCCTTTCTGCGGCACAAGGTGGCGGGGCGCGACCCCGAGTGGGAGCACCGGTTGAGCGAGCGCCTGGCGGCACGCGGCGAGCTGGCGGCGTGTGCGCATCCGCTCTTTGAGGTGGTTCCGGGCGCTATTGAGCCTTGGGAAAAGACGAAAGACTTTTAGACAGAGGGATTTCTAGACAGAAGGATTTCTAAGAACGTAAGCATAGTAATGCCCCGGCGAGAACCCTTGCGGGTGCCTGCCGGGGCATCGCTGTATGTATGGCTCAAGCTCATCTCAGCGCGTTACAGAGCGCCGGAAACATCTTGGCACGGGGTCTTTACCCCAGGACCTTTACCCCAGGATCTTCACCTCAGGATCTTCACCTCAGGACCTTTACTTGGTGGTCAGCGCGGGCTTGATCTCCTTCACGATTGCGTCCAGCATCTTCAGATTGAAGTCCACACCCAGCTGCAGTCGACCCGCCGCAATGAGATCGGCCATGGCGGCAAGTTCAGCCATGTAGAGCGGGTTTTCGTAGCGCATGTCTGGGTTGCAGCACTGGCTCTTCAACGTCGGGTGACGGGTCAGTCATCCTCGTCTTCGAGGTCCTCTAGCACTTCGAACGGCGACTCGACGTCGCCGCGCCAGGCCTCCAGGCCTTCGCGCACCGCGAGCACCGCCACGACCAGCGCCGCGACCGAGTCAGCCCACCACCAGCCGAACAGGCTGTCGAGGACGAGGCCGATGAACACTGCACCGGAGAGGTAGATGCACAGGATGAGCTGCTTGGCGTCGGCCATCACGCTCTTGGAGCCCAGCTCCCGCCCGGTGCGGACCTCAATCCACGCCAGCAGAGGCATGACGACCAGGCTCAGCGCGGTGATACCGAGACCCAGCGGGCTGCGGTCGGGGCCCTCCTGGCCGACCAGGGCCAGCACCGCGTCAATCGAGACGTAGGCCGCCAGTGCGAAGAACGCGATGCCGATGGCCTTGACGGTGACCGTTTCCCACCGCTCAGGGTCCTTGCGGGTGAACTGCCAGGTGACGGCCGCGGCCGAGAGTACCTCGACAACCGAGTCGAGCCCGAAGCCAATGAGCGCCGCGGACGAGGCGAGGACGCCTGCCCAGACTGCGACGATTGCCTCGATTACGTTGTACGTGATCGTGAAGCCGACGATGAAGCGGACGCGCCGGTGCAGCATCGCGCGGCGTGCGGTGGTCAGGGTCTCGCTCATGCTCCCGCCGCCGTTCCACAGCAGCCCGACACCGAGCATGCCGGGTCGATGCACGGCGCGGCCTCGTCCACCGCGAGCGTGACGTCGATCAGGGACGTCAGTGCCGCGGCGAGGTGCGGGTTGGCGATCTCGTAGCGCGTCTGGCGGCCCTCGGGCTCGGCGACGACGATTCCACAATCGCGCAGGCAGGTCAGGTGGTTGGACACGTTCGAGCGGGTCAGCCCCAGCTCGCGCGAGAGCACCGCGGGGTGGCTCGGGCTGTCGAGCAGGGACATCAGGATGCGGGAGCGCGTCGGGTCGGCCATGGCCCGGCCGAGCCGGTTCATGACGTCGAGGCGCGAAGCAATAGTCAGCATGCACTGAACTATACAGTATCCGCTGACCTAATGTCCAGTTGTCGCGGCTGCCGCACGCGCTGCGCGCGCTTGCCCTCGTGAGGCGTGATCACCTCTTGCGCCAGCGGGGCCACTTCGGCATCCCGCGGCCCTTCCAGGTCTCCACGAGACCCGCAACCCAGCGGACGGACGCGAAGAGCCCGTAGCCGGCCCCGGCGAGGCCAGCGCCGACCATGAACCACCGGCCGATGCCGAGCCACACGCTCCCGTCCACGTCCAGCGCCCACTGAACACCCGTGATGAGCCCGGCGATGCCCATCCAGAGACCGGCGATGACCACGGCCACCGGCAGGAGAACGAGGCACATCGCGGTGGCGGCGGACCAGAGCTGTCGCGCCTCCAGCTTCGCCGTCGCGGCGATGATCCGCTCCGCCCGCGCGTTCGAGGCGTCGAGGCTCGCGGTCATCGTGGCCGAAGCCTCCCCGGCGACCTGCTCGACAGCCTTCTCGACCCGTTCCTCGGTGCGCTTCTCGATCCGCTGGACCGCGCCGCCGACCTGGCTCACGAGCTTCTGGTTCGCTGTGACCTGCGCCTTCAGACCCTCAATCGCCGAGGCCGTAGCCGCGCGATTCTTCTGCGCCTCCGCGACCAAGCTCCGCGAAGCGGCGTTCAAGCTCTCGCCGTTGAGACTCTGCGCGAACTCGCCGAGCGTGCTCGCGATCTCGTTCTGCCTGCTCTCGATACTCGCGATCCTCGCGGACACGTCGCTGGAGGGCGAGGAGGTCGACGCCGGGGCCGTGATCCGCTCCAGCCGCCTCGTCGTCTCCTCGTCCATGACCTTCACGAACCCCGCGAGCTTCTTCTGCTGTTCGGTCAGCGTGGCGATCCTCGTGTTCTGCGCCTCGACGGCGGCGAGGATCGAGGTCAACAGCTCCATCGTCTCCGGACTGCCGAGCTGCTGCTGCGACTGCTCGGGCTCGTTCTGCTGCTTCAGCCTGTCGAGCGCTGCGCTCATGTTCCTTCTCCTTCTGCTGCTGGTGGTAGTCGAAGAACGCCTGCGCGCCCTCCGGGGTGAAGTCCGCCGAGAGGGCGCTCGCGCGCTTGCGGCGCTCGGCGCGGCCGGGCCGCCACCAAACGGCGGAAATGGCCTCATTAGAGGTACGACACGCCGGCGACACGCCGCCAACCAGCTTCTAATGCTGCAAACCCCCACCACAGCCAGCCTCGTGCGCCACGTCGCCTACAAGACCTGGGCGCAGGGCCGATTGGCGCGAAAAAACTCGCCCAACACAGCCCCTTCAGCAGCATTTCCGCGAAAAAACTCGCCCAGCACGCCAGAAAACGCCAATTTTGAGCCATTGTGAGCGCGCAGGGCGAACTATTTCGCGCTCACGCACACATCAGGCCACGCCGGGCGAACTTTTTCGCGCAAGAGGAGCGACAACGTGGCGACTTTGAAACCGACAACACCACTGTGCTCCCCTGAACAGCAACCATTGAAACCACCATCACCTCTGCACCCGAAAACTGCACCAAAAACACCCATTTCGCACCCACAAAGGCGATGACGGTTTCAATCCCACACGAGCACGCGCGAGCAAAGGCGATGGCGGTTTCAGACAACCGGCCCACCTGGCCGACAGGGCCAGGCGGCGATGCCCGTGGGCGGTGGCGGGGCCTGATCGGCACATATTCGCATGCAATTCCCCCACGCACACTTCATGCTTTGAAATGTAATCGCTGAAATTCCGGGCTTTTCACTAAGTGACGAACTGCAGGTGTCAGGGAATTGCATGCGAAACTGAGGATAGGGAACACGTCGAGGCACGGGACCGGCTACTCGGCCCCGACCTCGTCGATGTCGTAGCCCGTCGGAAGGATGCCCGGGCGCGCCGGCTCCCACCCGAGGGCGGGTGCGACGTACTCCGCGAAGTTGCGGATGATCGACCAGTTTTCCTCGAATCCGAGCTGGTTGGGGATCGTCAGGAGGAGGGTGTCGGCCTCCGCGAGGGCGCGGTCCTGGCTCAGCTGCTTGATGAGCGTCGAGGGGTCGGCCGCGTAGGTGCGCCCGAAGGTCGCGATTCCCGAGTCGAGGTGGCCGACCTGGTCTCCCGAGGCGCTCAGGCCATACAGGCCGCGGTCACGCTCGGACAGGAGCGGGAAGATCGAGCGGGACACGGACACACGCGGCGTCCAGCCGTGGCCGGCCTCGGCCCACGCCTGGCGGTAGGCGCGCAGCTGCTCAGCCTGGATGTCACCGAAAGGCTTGTCACCGTGCTCGAAGACCAGCGTGGAACTCATGAGGTTCACGCCGTCGCGGGCCGCCTGGATCGCCGATGCGTTGGATCCCGCACCGTACCAGATGCGTGATCGCAGACCGGGCGAGTGCGGGAGGACCGGCAGAGGCGTGCCCGGGTTCAACTGGGTCGGGTACTGCTCGTGCAGGGGTGCGGCCTCGGCCATCGCCTTTCCGTCGATGGCATCGAGGAAGCGCTCGTAGTGGGCGCGGGCGAGGTCGGCACCGTTTCGCTGCTCGGAGTGGTAGCCGAAGGATTCCCATCCCTTGTAGGCGATTTCGGGGGCGCCGCGGGAGACGCCGAGGGCCGTGCGCCCGTCCGCGATCATGTCCAAGGCTGCGGCCTCCTCGGCGAGGTAGAGGGGGTTCTCGTAGCGCATGTCGATGACGCCCGTGCCGACCTCGATGGCCTTCGTGCGCGAGGCAATGGCTGAGAGGAGCGGCATGGGCGCGGCCGCCTGCGGGGCGAAGTGGTGGACGCGGAAGAAGGCGCCGTTGACGCCGATCTCGTCGGCGGCGACCGCCAGGTCGATCGCATGATGGAGGGACTCGGCAGCGGTGATGCCGTGGCGGCCGCCGTTCGAGTAGTGGCCGAAGCTCAAGAATCCGAAGTATTTCATGGGTTCAGCCTACGGGACTACGGTTGAATCTTCAACTATATGACGTGTGGGATGCGAGATAGGACGGCTGACGAGGCCTGATAGTGGACTGCCAGGTCTGATGGAGGTCTACCAGGGCCTGACAGAGGAGCACCGAGTCAGCACTCAGGCCCTTCCTGCGCACGCTGACCCGTTAATCCGAGCATGGGCCCTCTAATACGCACATTAACCCGCTAATGCGAGCCTGGGCAGCCCCGCCCACACTCCACATAGCAGGTTTACGTGTGAAAGAGCGGGTTTACGTGCGCGCAACACACTATGCCAGACACCGTTGTGCCCAAAACGCAGACCACCTCGCCCACAACACCCCATTTTCAGCGTTTTTCACCGAGGTGGTCTGCGTTTTGGGCGCCGCACCACCCCAAGCTGCCACCTCACAGCCTCAAAACGGGGGGAATGACGCCATCCAAGCCTCCGACACGCCGGTGACACACCGTCAGAGGGCTTCGCATGGCGCAAAACCCCCACTACCACCGACGAAGCAACCACATGAGGGACCACAGGGCGAGGCTGCGGTGCCGGAGGGCGACGGCAGAGCCAGGCCGAGCTTCGAGGCGACGCACAGGCACACGCCAGCACACCAGGCACCACTGGTGTGGAGGGCGCCGGAGGACGCCGGAGGGCCTGGCTGCGGCACCCGTG